>Ga0160439_1000217_pt1 | contig 39420 bp, 35 predicted proteins | sample HID1975M_E0MG_FD_108201 | JGI IMG/M metagenome (GOLD analysis project Ga0160439, IMG submission 108201) | Enriched soil microbial communities from UW Madison campus, WI, USA - HID1975M_E0 MG | ecosystem: Environmental > Terrestrial > Soil > Unclassified | place: USA: Madison, Wisconsin... | reverse complement strand
GGCCACCGGTACCGTCACCGTGCCGGCCCGCACCGTCGCCGTGCTCGTCGACGCCCAGGAGAAGGGCGGCACCGACCCGACCCCGACCCCCACCCCGACGGTCACCCCGACGCCGACGGTCACCCCGACGCCGACCGCGTCCCCGAGCCCGTCCGCCACGCCGTCGTCGTCGGCCACCCCGACGACGAAGCCGACGCACCCGACGCACCCGACGCACCCGTCGAAGCCCACGCACCAGCCGACGCCGAAGCCCACGAAGCCCGGGCACACCAAGCCCGGGCACGGCACGGGCAAGCCGCACCTGTCGCTGTCGGTGGGCAAGGTTCGCGCGGGCGGCACGGTGCACGTCAAGGGCTCGGGCTTCACGCCGGGGGAGCGGGTCCAGGTGTGGCTGCACTCGGAGCCGGTGCTGCTGGTGGCGACCGACGCGAGCGCGAGCGGCGCGCTCGACGTCACGGTGACCGTGCCGACCGGCACGCCGGCGGGCTCGCACCACCTGGTCGTCACGGGCATCTCGTCGGGCCTGAGCGCGCAGGCGGCGCTGACGGTCCTGTCCGCGTCCGACCCTGACGCCCTGGGCGCGACGGGCTTCGAGCCCGGGCTGGCGGGGCTGGCCGCGCTCATCCTGCTCTGCGGTGCGGCCGTGCTCGTCGTCGCCCGCAGGCGCCGGGCATGACGAAGGGCGCCGCTCCCCGAGGTCGGGGAGCGGCGCCCTCGCGGCGTCCGGGCCTCAGCCCTTGACGGAGCCCGACATCAGGCCACCGATGAAGTACTTGCCGAGCAGCACGTAGACGAGCAGCGTGGGCAGCGAGGCGAGCAGGGCGCCCGCCATGGAGACGCCGTAGTTCTGCAGCAGCGCACCGTTGGCGAGGTTGTTCAGCGCCAGCGTGACGGGGCCGTTCTGGCTCGAGGAGAAGAACACGGCGAACAGGAAGTCGTTCCACGCCGATGTGAACTGCCAGATGAGAACCACGACGAACGACGGGATCGAGATCGGCAGGACCACCGACCAGTAGGTCCGCAGCATGCCGGCGCCGTCCACGCGGGACGCCTCGATCAGCTCGTTGGGGATCGACTGGTAGTAGTTGCGGAAGATCAGCGTCGTGATCGGCAGGCCGTAGATGACGTGCAGGATGATCAGCGACGGGATGCCGCTGGGGATGTGCGCACCCTGCATGAGCTTGAGCAGCGGGATCATCACGGCCTGGTAGGGGATGAACATCCCGAACAGGATCAGCGTGAACACCAGGTCGGCGCCCTTGAACCGCCAGCGCGAGAGCACGAAGCCGTTCATGGACCCCAGCAGCGAGGAGATGACCGCGGCCGGGATCACCATCTCGACCGTGCGCAGGATCGCGGGCGACAGCGCGGTCCAGGCCGCGCTCCAGTTCTCCATGGTCCAGTGCTGGGGCAGGTTCCACGCGCGGGTCGGCGAGGCGTCCCCGGTCCCCTTGAAGCTGGTGATGATCAGCACGTAGACGGGGATCAGCACGATCAGCAGGAAGAGCAGCAGCAGGGCGTACTTGACCGTCCGGCCCACGCTGAAGCGGTCGCGGCCGCCCTTGCCGCCGGCGGCCACGGGCGCCTTGATCGGCGCGGTCAGGGGTTCGGTGGTGGTGGTCATGCGCGCTTCTCCGCCCGCGAGATGTGGACGAGGTACGGGATGATCAGCACGGCGACGATCACCAGCAGGATCACGCCCACCGCGGCGGCGTCCGCGTAGTGGAAGCTCGACTTGAGCACGTACATGTCGACCGCGGGAACCTTGGTCTGGTAGTTCGCGGGCTTGGAGATCGACATGATCAGGTCGAACGCCTTGAGCGACATGTGGCCGACGATGATCACGGCGGACAGCGCCACGGGCGACAGCTGCGGGAAGATCACGTGCCGGTACATCTGCCACGTCGTCGCGCCGTCGATCTGCGACGCCTCGCGCAGCTCCTCCGGGATCCCGCGGAAGCCGGCCAGGAACAGGGCCATGACGTACCCCGACAGCTGCCAGATCGCGGGGATCGCGATGGCCGCGATCCCGTAGTTGACGTTGTTCCACCAGTTGTTCTGCAGGAAGTCGAGCCCGATCATCTGGAACAGCCTGTTGAGGCCGGACGCGGACTCGCCCTGGTTGGAGTTGAGCAGCCAGCGCCACACCACACCGGAGGCGACGAAGGAGACGGCCATCGGGAACAGGTAGATGGACCGGAAGACGCCCTCGAAGCGCACCGGTCGGTCCAGCAGCCAGGCCCAGAGGAAGCCGAACAGCATGGTGCCCACCAGGAAGACCACGGTGTAGATCACCAGGTTCTTCAGGGAGTGCTGGAAGTCGGGCGAGCTCAGCAGCTTGGTGTAGTTGTCGAACCCGACGAACGACGTCGGCTTGACGCCCGTCGCCTGGGCGGCCGTGTTCATGTCCGTCGTCGACGTGTGGGCGTTGACGGCGAGCAGGCCGTAGACGAAGACGGCGAGCAGGATCAACGACGGGGAGATCATCAGCAGGGGAGGACCCCAGCGGCGCAGGTTGCGTGGCATGTGTGTTCCTAGCGTGACGGGCGCCCGCGGTGAGGCGGGACGGTCGGTGTGACGGTCCCGCCCCCGGCAGGGGAGCGGGACCGTCACCGGTCGAGCGTCTGCGGTCAGCTACCGGCAGCGGCCGACGCGAGGTCCTTCTGGTACTGCGCCAGGTCCGAGGCGCCGGTCGTGAACTTGCTGGTGGCGTCCGAGATCGCCGTCAGCGTCGCGACCGGTGCCGCCGCGCCGTGCGCCAGCGAGGAGACGATCGTGTCCTTGCCGAACGACTCCATGGCGGACTGCTGGTACTCGGAGAAGTCCGAGGCCTTGGCGTCGTTGCGGGCGGGGATGGAGCCCTTCGCCTTGTTGAACGCGGTCTGACCCTCGGCCGAGCTGATCGTCTGGAGCCAGTTCTTGGTGCCGCCCGGGTGCTTGGCGCCCTTGGGGAGCGTGAACGAGTCGGCCAGGAAGTCGAAGACGCCGTCCGTGCCGGGGACCGGCTGGTAGGTGTAGTCGGCGGGAGCCTTCTTGCCGGCGGCCTCGAACGCGGCCTCGGCCCAGTCGCCCATGACGTTGAAGCCGGCCTGGCCGTCGATGATCTGCTGCGTCGCGTCGGGCCAGTCCAGACCGTCACGGTCCGTGTTGGTGTAGCTCATGAGCTTCTGGAAGTCCGTGAGCGCCTTGGTGACGTCCGAGCCGTTCCAGTCCGTCTTCCCGTCCCACAGGCCCGAGTAGCCGTCCGCGCCGAGGTCCGCGATGAGCACGGTCTCGAGCAGGTTGACCTGCGTCCACGTCGTCGCGACGGACAGGGCCGTCTTGCCCGACGCCTTGACCTTGTCCAGCGCGGCGAACCAGTCGTCCATCGTGCTGTAGGTGGCGGCCGGGTCCAGCCCGGCGTCCTTGAGGACGGTCGGGTTGGCCCACATGACGTTGGCGCGGTGGATGTTCGACGGCACCGAGTAGATCTTGCCGTCGACCGTCAGCCGGTCGATGAGGTCCTTGGGGAAGACGTCGGTCAGGCCGAACTCCTTGTACAGGTCGGAGACGTCCTCGATCTGGCCGGCGTCGATGTAGTCCTGCAGCTCCGCACCGGCGTGGGCCTGGAACGTGTCCGGCGGGTCGCCCGCCTGCAGGCGCGACTGGAGCAGGTCCTTGGCCGCGGAACCGGCACCGCCGGCGACCGCGCCGTTGACGAACTTGGTGTCGGGGTGCTGCTCGCCGAACACCTTGACCAGGGCGTCGAGCCCCAGCTTCTCGGAGCCGCTGGCCCACCAGGTGAAGACCTCGACCTCGCTGGCGTCGCCGCCCGTGCTGCCGCTCGTGCCGTTGTCGCTCGCGGTGTCGTCGCCCGAGCTGCAGGCCGCGAGCAGCAGGGTGCTCGCGGCGAGCCCGGCCGTCAGGGCCGTGAGGGTACGTCGTGTACGCATGATGCTCCTACGTCGTCGTTGATCGCTGTGGAAGCCGGAGGGGCATGGCAGGTCCAGCCCTGTCAGAACCGCCCCGTCGTGGTCTGCGGCGCTGCCCTGCGCCGGAACCGAACAGCGCTCAGCAAACTCGCGTTCGGGCTTGACGTCAAGAAATGAAGCCAGCGGAGACCAAATCGTAATCTTCGGTTCAGGGGCCGCACTCAACTCGTGCGCTGGGCGGCCGGGCACGGGGTCCACCGTCGCACGCTGCCTGCTCCGGTGCTGGTCCTGGGCTCGGCACCCGCGTGATTCTGCGCCGCCGCCGACGTGGATCGTCCGCTCGGCGCCCTCCGGGATGTACTGTTCGCGGGTGGTCGATGACCGAGTCACGCCGGGCTCGCAGACTTCACTCCGTGAAGCCAACCGGGCGCGCATCGTCAACGCCGTCCAGCAGCGTGGCTCGCTCACGCAGGTCGAGCTGGCCGGCCTCACCGGCCTGTCCCCGGCCACCGTCTCCAACATCGTCAACGAGCTCACGGGCTCGGGCGTGCTGCACACGTCACCGACCACCCGCAGCGGCCGGCGCGCGCAGCAGGTCACGCTGGCCCGCAACCTGGGTCTCGTCGCCGGTCTGCACTTCGGGTCCCGGAGCCTGCGGGTCGCGCTGTCCGACGTCGCGCACCGGATCGTCGCCGAGCAGCGGCTCCCGCTCGCGCCCGACCACCGGGCCGACGCCGGCCTGCAGCGTGCCGCCATGCTGGCCGAGGAGATGGTCGCGTCCGTGGGTGCGACGATGTCCGAGGTGCTGGCCGTCGGCGTCGGCATCCCCGCGCCCGTCGACGTGCGGACCGGCAAGGTCGCCACGCGCGGCCTGCTCCGCGGCTGGGACGGCGTGCCCGTCGCGGAGGTCCTCGGGGGCCTGCTCGCCACGCCCGTCCACATCGACAACGACGCCAACCTCGGCGCGCTCGCCGAGCAGCGGCTCGGGGCCGCGCGCGGGCGCCGCCACGTCGTCTACCTGCGCGTCTCCCACGGCGTCGGTGGTGGGCTCGTGCTGGGCGGCGAGGTCTACCGGGGTCGCATCGGCGCGGCCGGAGAGCTGGGGCACGTGACCATCGACGACAACGGCACCGTGTGCCGGTGCGGGAACCGGGGATGCCTCGAGACCTTCGTCGGTGCGGGCGCGATCCTCGAGACCTTGCGCAGCAGCCACGGCCACCTCGCCCTGCGCGACGTCATCACGCGTGCCGAGCAGGGCGACCCCGGGTGCCGGCGCGTGCTCAGCGACGCCGGACGTCATCTCGGCATCGCCGCCGCGAGCGTCTGCAACGTCATCGACCCCGAGGTCGTCGTGATCGGCGGGCAGCTCGCCGAGGCCGGGGAGATGCTGCTCGGCCCCCTGCGGGCCACCCTCGGCGAACGCACCATCCCCAGCGCGGCCGGGCCCGTCGAGGTGGTGCAGGGCGAGCTCGGCCCGTCGGCCGAGGTACGCGGTGCGCTGGCGATCGCCCTGGACCGCGTGAGCATCCCCACCGGGATGGTGACCTCGTGAGCCGGCGCGTGCTCGTCGTCGTCGCCGCGCTGGTGGCCGCATTGCTCGGCGTCGGAGGCTGCGCCACCGCGGTGTCGCCCGGTGGCCGGCCGCCGTCGGACCAGATCATCGCCCTGCTGCTGCCCGAGTCCAAGGCCGCACGGTACGAGAGCGTCGACCGCCCGTCGTTCGAGCAGACCGTGGCCCGGCGGTGCCCGCAGTGCCGCGTGCTGTACGCCAACGCGGACCAGGACGCCGCCCGTCAGCAGCAGCAGGCCGAGTCGGCGCTGACCCAGGGCGCAGGGGTCCTGGTCCTCGACGCCGTCGACGCGACGGCCGCCGCGACGATCGTCACCAAGGCGCAGGTGCGCGGCGTCCCCGTCGTCGCGTACGACCGGTTCATCGCAGACGCGCCGCTGGACTACTTCGTCGGGGTCGACGGCGCGCGCGTGGGCCGGCTGCAGGGGGAGGCGCTCGTCCGGGCGCTCGACCGTGACTCCGAGCCGCCGCTCGAGCAGGACGACGGGATCCTCGTCGTGAACGGCTCCCCGACCGACCCCAACTCGGTCCGGTTCCGCGCCGGCCTCGCCGCAGCACTGCAAGGCACGCCCGTTCGCGTCCTGGCGGAGTACGACACCCCGGACTGGAGCCCCGACAAGGCGCAGGCGTGGGTGAGCGACCAGCTCACGCAGTACGGCTCGCGGGTCCGGGCCGTGTACGCCGCGAACGACGGCGAGGCCGGGGGAGCGATCTCGGCCATGCTCTCGGCCGGCTTCGACCCCGTGGCACCCGTGACCGGACAGGACGCCGAGCTGGCCGCCGTGCAGCGCATCGTCGAGGGCACGCAGCTCATGACGGTCTACCGGGCGCTGTCGGAGCAGGGCCGGACGGCGGCGGAGCTCGCCATCCGCGTCCTGCACGGCGAACGTCCCGTCACCACGTCCCGCATCGACGGCGTGCCCTCGCAGCTGCTGGCACCCACAGCCGTCGACATCACCAACGTGCGCCGCGTCATCGTCGACGGCGGCGTCTTCACCACCGAGGAGATCTGCGTGCAGCCGTACACCCGGGCGTGCGTGGCCGCCGGCCTGCTGGACGGGGAGGCCCGATGAGCGCGATGCCTGAGCCGGCCGAGGGGGTGCGCCCCACGCCCGTCATCTCGTTGCGCGGGGTCTCCCGGAGCTTCGGCGCCGCACGCGCGGTCCAGGGGATCGACCTGGACGTCCACGCCCACGAGGTCGTCGCGGTGGTCGGGGACACCGGGGCGGGCAAGTCGACGCTCGTCGGTCTGCTCTCGGGTGCGTTGCAGCCCGACGAGGGCAGCGTGCTGGTCGACGGCGCCGCGGTGACGCTCGCCGACCCCGCCGCCGCGCGCGCTCTCGGCATCGTCGGCGTCTTCCAGGACCTCGCTCTGTGCGCCAACCTCGACGTGGTGCAGAACCTGTTCCTGGGCCAGGAGTCGATCCGCGGTGGCCTGCTCGACGAGGTCGTGATGGAGAAGGAGGCGTGGCGCGTCCTGGGGCAGCTCGCCGCCCGCGTGCCGTCGCTCCGCGTCCCCGTGGCCGCCCTGTCCGGGGCGCAGCGCAGGTCGGTGGCGATCGCCCGCGCGCTGCTCGGCGAGCCGCGCGTCATCCTGCTCGACGAGCCGACGGCGTCGCTCGGCCTCACGCAGGTCGCCGAGTTCCTCACGCTCGTCGAGCGCCTGCGCGAGCGCGGCCACGCCGTCCTCATCACGAGCCACTCGCTGACCGACGTGCAGGCGGTCGCCGACCGCATCGTCGTGCTGCGCCTGGGCCGCACCAACGGCGAGTTCGACGCCGACCGCGTCACCTACGAGGACCTGCTCGCCGCGATGACGGGGGTGGCGCGATGACGGGGCCGACGCCGGTCGTCGCACCCGCCGGGCGTGCCGGTGCGTTCTGGCAGCGCCTGCGGACCGGGGAGATGGGCAGCCTGCCGATCGCGGCCGTCCTGGTGCTGATCTGCCTGGTGCTCCAGGCGCTCAACCACTCGTTCCTGTCCAGCGACAACCTGGTGAACCTGACCCAGCAGTCCGCCGCGACCGGCATCATCGCGCTGGGCGTGGTCCTGACGCTGCACCTGGGGCAGATCGACCTGTCGGTGGGTGCCGTGTCCGGCCTCGCCGCCGCCGTCGTGGCCGTGGGATCCGTCAGCCTCGGCTGGCCCCTGACCCTCGCGGTCCTCGCCGCGCTCGCGGCGGGCGTGGTCGTGGGTCTCCTGTACGGCCTCGTGTACACGCGTCTGCGCGTCCCGAGCTTCGTGTTCACGCTGGCCGGGCTGCTCGTCGTCGGCGGGATGCAGCTGCGGGTGCTGGGGGAGACCGGGTCCGTGAACCTCCCGTTCCAGGCGTGGCTGGTCCGCTTCTGCCAGACGGCCTTCCTGCCGCAGGCCGTCGCGTGGGCGGTCGTCGCCGTCGTCGTCGGGATCTACGCCGCCTCGCGGCTGCACGACCGCTCGCGCCGCGTCGCCGCCGAGCTCGCCGCCCAGTCGCTCGGCTCGGTGCTGCTCCGCGTCGGGGTGCTGGCCGTGGTGCTGGGTGCGGCGGTCGGGTACCTGGGCACCAACCGTGGCGTCGGGGCGGTGTTCGCCCTGTTCGTCGGGCTGGTCGCGGTCGTCGACCTGGTGCTGCGCCGCACGCGGTGGGGGCGGTTCGTGCGGGCCGTCGGGGGTGACGTCGAGGCGGCCCGGCGCGCCGGCGTGCCCGTGCGCCGCGTGCTCGTGTCCGTGTTCGTCGCCTGCTCGACGCTCGCCGCGCTGGGCGGTGTGGTCGCCGCGGGACGGCTCGCCGCGGCCAACCAGGACACCGGTGCGGTGGACGTGACGCTCACGGCCGTGGCCGCTGCCGTCATCGGCGGGACCAGCATGTACGGCGGCCGCGGTTCGGCCTGGTCGGCACTCCTCGGCATCCTCATCGTGCAGTCCATCTCGACCGGGCTGACGCTGCTGAACCTCGACCTGTCCGTGCGCTACGGCGTCACGGGGATCGTGCTGGCCGTCGCGGTGGTGATCGACGCGCTGCAGCGGCGCGCTCGCGAGGCGTGATCCGGTCCCGGTCGGGCGGAGCGCTCGACCGGGACCGGTACCTCGTTCACGCGAGGGTGCAGGCCTTCCCGTTGAGCGTGAAGGCCGTGGGTGCGGTGTTGGTACCGCTGTAGGCGCCGTTCAGGCCGAGCTGGACCGAGCCGCCCGCCGGGACGCCCCCGTTCCACGCCGCGTTCTGCGCCGTGACCGTGGAGCCGGACTGGGTCGTCGTGGAGCTCCAGGCCTGGGTCACCGTCTGGCCGGACGGGTACGTCCAGGACAGCGTCCAGCCGTTGAGCGCGACGGACGTGCGGAACGTGATGTTCGCCGTGAACCCGGTGTTCCACTGGTTCACCGAGTAAGCCACCGAGCACGTGCCGGGTGTGGGCGTGGCGGTCGCGGTGGGAGTCGGGGTCGGGGTGACCGTCGGTGAGGGCGTCGGCGTCGGCGTCACGGTGGGCGTGGGAGTGGGCGTGGGTGTCGGGGTGGGCGTCGTCGCATCCAGCCCGAAGAAGTGGATGGCCGCTGCCGCGTCGACGGGCAGGCCGTGCCCGACGTTGGCGAGACTGTTGGCCTCGACGGGTGCCTGGTCGCCGGTCGCGCCGTACCGGGTGCGGGTGATGCCGGTCGAGGGTGTGTCGGTCTTCGCGGGGGTCGCGCTGACGCCCAGCACGTCGGTCCACTGCTTGATGGCCTCGCCGAAGTTGACGTAGCTCAGCGTCGTGTCGGCCGTGCCGTGCCACAGCTGCACGCGCGGCCGCGGTCCGGTGTAGCCGGGGTAGGCGGCGCGGGCGAGGTCGCCCCACTCCTTGCCGGTGCGGACGAGCTGCCCCTGGGAGCACTGGCTGTTCCACGGCGCCTGCGACGTGGTCCCCGGCGGCGGTGAGGTCGTCGAGAAGCACGTGGCCGGGACGCCCGCGAAGGCCGAGCCGGCGGCGAAGACGTCGGGGTAGGTGGCCAGCAGGACCTCGGTCATCATGGCGCCCGACGAGACGCCGGTGACGAACACGCGACTCGTGTCGGTGGTGTAGTGCTGCTGCACGTACCGGACCATCGAGACGATGCTCGCGGGGTCGCTCGCCCCGCCGTGCGTGAGCGCCTGCGCCGAGCTGACGTCGAAGCAGCTGCCGGAGCGGTTGGCCTGCGGGTAGATGACGATGTAGCCGTACCTCGTCGCGAGCTCGTCGAACTGCGAGCCGTCGTACATGGCCTGCGCCGAGCCGGTGCAGTAGTGGACGGCCACCAGGACCGCGGGCTTGGCAGGCAGGGAGTCGGGGACGAACAGGCTCATGCCCAGACCGCCGGGGTTCGAGCCGAAGCTCGAGACGGGCACCAGCGACGCCGCCTGCGCAGGCGATGCCGCGACCAGCCCGGCCAGTCCACCTGCGGCGAGCGCGACCGTGGTCGCGAGCGTCGTCACACGACGCCAGGAACGGGAAGCCTTCATCGGAGCCCTCCTTCGGGACCTACCCGAACGCGACGGTGCGCCGGGCGCAAGGTCGATATCGATATCGACCCCTCAGGATGGCGCTCCTCGGCGCCGAGCATGACCGTCCCAATCGTTTCAGCCGTGGCCCATCGCTCCGCCGGTCGCACCCTCCGAACGCGCCCGTTGCGCGCCGAGCGCACCCCATCGACGGGGTGCGCTCGGCACGCAACGGGCGCGCTCGCGGTCCGGCTGCGGTCGGGGTCAGGACAGGAGCTCGTCCAGGCGTCGGTAGCCGACGTCGATGCCGCCCTCCATGCCGCTGGCCACCATGCCGTCGCGGGACTCGAGCGTCGGGTAGACCGAGTGGATGCGGATCCGGGTGCGGTCGTCGCCCAGGTCCTCGAAGCTCACCGACTCGATCGCGACGACGTCGGGGTACCCGAGGTACTCGAACGTCTGGATGGCGAACTCGTCGGCCCGCACGGTGTGGAACATGCCGCGGAACCCGTGCGTCGAGCCGTCGGGCGCCGTGCTCACGTAGCTCCAGCGGCCGCCGGAGACGAAGTCCCACTCGGAGATGTCCATCTCCAGCTCGCGGGGGCCCATCCACTGCGCCACCAGCTCGGGCTTGGCGTGGGCCTCGAAGACGCGCGAGACGGGTGCGTCGAACTCGCGGGTGATGTCGATGAAGGGGACGCCGGCGGGTGCGTCGACGTGCAGCTCGTTGCTCATGATCGGTCCTTCGGGTCGTCGTGCGGGATGGTGGGCGCCTCGAGAAGTGCGTCGAGCGAGCGGAACCGCTGCTCGTGGACCAGCCGGTAGCGGTCGATCCAGGCGGTGAGCTCCTCGAGGGCACCGGGGTTCAGGTGGACTGGTCGGCGCTGGGCGTCGCGGGTGCGCGTCACGAGCCCGGCAGCCTCCAGGACACCGATGTGCTTCGAGACCGCCTGGAGCGAGATCTCGAAGGGTGCGGCGAGCTCGTTGACCGTCGCCGGGCCGCGGCTGAGCCGGGCCACGATCGCGCGCCTGACCGGGTCGCCCAGGGCGAGGAACGCCCTGTCGAGCCGATCGGTCGACGGGTCACGGGGCACGTCGTCATCAACCTTCCAGTTAATCAACCAAACAATTGAATACGACCGTACGACAAGACCGGCGGTCCGTCAACAGCCCCGCACGTCGACCGCGGGGCGGGCGGTCAGCGGAAGACGATCGTGCGATGCCCGTCCAGGAGGATGCGGTGCTCCGCGTGCCAGCGCACGGCCCGCGCCAGGGCGCGTCGCTCGACGTCCTGACCGAGCGCGACCAGGTCCTCGACCGAGCGCGAGTGGTCCACGCGCTCGACGTCCTGCTCGATGATCGGCCCCTCGTCCAGGTCGCCCGTGACGTAGTGGGCGGTCGCGCCGATGAGCTTGACGCCGCGGTCGTGCGCCTGCGCGTAGGGCCGGGCGCCCTTGAACGACGGGAGGAACGAGTGGTGGATGTTGATGACGCGCCCGGCCAGCGCGCGGCACAGGTCGTCGGACAGGATCTGCATGTAGCGCGCCAGCACGACGAGCTCGACGTCGAGCTCCTCGACGAGCTCCAGCAGCCGCGCCTCGGCGTCCGCCTTCGTCGCCGCGGTCACCGGGACGTGGTGGAAGCCGATCCCGTAGAAGCCCGCGAGCGGCTCGAGGACGGTGTGGTTGGAGACCACGGCGACCAGCTCGATCGGCAGGTCCTCCGACCGCTGGCGGAACGCCAGGTCGTTGAGGCAGTGCGCGGCCGTCGAACCCATCACGAGCGTCCGGACGGGCCGGCCGGCGACGTCGAGCGACCACGTCAGGTCGAACTCGGCGGACAGCCGGTCCAGCGCCTGCTCGAGCTCGCCGCGCCCGGCCGGCGACGTCACCTGCACCCGCATGAAGAACAGCCCCGACAAGGGGTTGCCGAACTGCTGGGACTCGGTGATGTTGCCGCCGTGGTCGGCGAGCAGCCCGGCCACGGCGTGCACGATGCCGGGGCGGTCGGGGCAGGACAGGGTCAGGACCCAGTGGGTGGGACCATCCGCAGGGTGGGACGCAGCAGGGGACACGAGCACCGAGAGTAGTGCGCCCGCGCGCATGGCTGACACGATGGGGGCATGACGCAGGCCGACCTCGACATCCGCCCCGTCTCTCTCGAGGAGGCGGGTGAGCTCCTGACGCTGCGCCGCGCGGCCTTCGTGACGGAGGCCCAGCAGTACGGCGACCCCCACATCCCGCCGCTCACGCAGACCATCGACGAGCTCGTCGCGGACCTGCAGACGGATGGCGTGATCACGCTCGCGGGCTGGGACGGACACCGCATGGTCGGCTCGATCCGCGTGCTGATCGAGGGCAGCAAGGCCACGCTCGGCCGGTTCGCGGTGGCCCCTGACCTGCAGGGGCAGGGCTTCGGCACGCAGCTCCTCCTGGCGATCCTGCCGTACCTGCCCGAGGGCATCGAGGAGGTCTGGGTCTTCACGGGCCGGGACTCGGTGCAGAACCTCGCGCTGTACGCCAAGCACGGCTACGAGCACCAGCACGACCAGACCGCAGGCGACCTGACCTACGCGTTCCTGCGCAAGACGCTGGGCGACGGGGTGGAGCAGTAGCCGCGACGAGCGGCGCCGGGCGCTCGGGCCAGAGCGGGACGCCGCCCGTCGCCACGGTCGTCGGCCTGCCGGCGACCGGCCTGTCGGGGCGCCCGACGGAGCCGATCGAGGTGCCCGCCGGCGTCGTCGCGGTGCTGGCCGGCCTGACCGACGGGCCCGTCGACGTGGGCGCGCTCGAGGCGGTGTGGGTCAACGGCGTGGGCGGGCAGACGTTCCGGGCCGACGACCTGTACGTGAAGTGGGCGCCGGCCGGTACCGACCAGGATCTCGAGGCCGAGGCGGTGCGCCTGGCGTGGGCGTCGCGATGGACGCCCGTGCCGGACGTCGTCGGGCACGGCGCCGACGAGACGGGGCAGTGGCTCGTGACGCGGGCGATGCCGGGTCGCAACGCGGTCGACCCCGTGTGGGTGGCGCGTCCCGCGCAGGCCGCGCGCGAGCTCGGTGTCGCGCTGCGGGCCCTGCATGACGCGCTGCCCGTCGCCGAGTGTCCCTTCGACTGGGGCGTGCCGGCGCGCCTCGCGCGGGCGGGCGTCCCGGCGGAGGCCGCTGCGGTCCTCGTCGGGCCCGTGCCTCCCGTCGAACGTCTGGTCGTCTGCCACGGCGACGCGTGCGCGCCCAACACCCTGCTGGCCGACGACGGCACCTGGACGGGGCACCTGGACCTCGGCGCCCTGGGCGTCGCCGACCTGTGGGCGGACCTCGCGATCATCGCGTGGAGCACCGAGTGGAACTACGGCCCGGGCTTCGAGGACGACGTCTACGCGGGCTACGGGATCGAGCCCGATCCCGAGCGGATCGCCTTCTACCGGCGGCTGTGGAACGCCACCTGACCGCTCACGATCGCGAGGTCAGCGCGAGAAGGTGTAGACGGCCTTCTGGTACTTCTTGCCGTAGGCCTTCCAGAGCGCCTTGGCCGACGTCGCACGCTTGCCGGTGCACGACTGCGTGTAGCTGCCGTACTGCTTCTTGTGCGTGATGACGATCGCCATGCAGTCGGCCTGGCGCTCGTTGCCGTCGCCGAACTCGCCCGACTTGCGCTTGAACACCTTCGCGGTCGTGGCGTCGGCCTTGTCGCGCCACGCGGTGCCCTTGACCAGGCGGCGGAACTGCACGATGTGCGCGCACTCATGCAGGGCGACGTGCCGGAGCTGGGAGCCGGTCATGCCGCTCTTCAGGTGGATCTCGTGGTTCCACGTGTAGGTCTTCTTGCTGCTCGCGGACGTCTGCGTCCACACGTAGGTCTCGGTCGCCTGGCCGACGACGTAGGAGTTCACGAGCGGCGTGTTCACGACGATCGGTGTCGTCGGGCAGTACGCCTTCATGTACTTGCGGGCCTTCGCGATGTAGGCCTTGTACTTCTTGCCGTCCGTGGTCCGGCTCGTCCACTTCTCGGTCACGCTCGTCGTGCTCTTCGTCTTGCCGACCACCAGCCGGAACGACTTCTTGCCCGGCTTGACCTTGTAGGCGACCGTGAACTTCGACTTCGACACCTTGGCGGTGTCGACCGTGACCCACTTCGAGCCGTCCTTGCGCTGCACCGTGACCTTCTGCCCGACGCTGGGGTAGACGGTGCCGGAGAACTTCACCGTCGTCGTCGACAGCGGGTACTCCGGCGGGATCATGCTGAGGAAGGGTTTGTACGCAGCGGTCGCGCCCGGCGCGGTCATGAGGCCGATCCCCGCGAGCAGCGCGACGACGAGCGTCGTGGCGAGCAGCCGGAGCCGACGGCCGGTGCGGATGCCTGCGGCGCTGCGGGCACTGCGGGCGCTGTGGGCCACGAGAGTCCTCCTCGACGGACGGGCGATCCGGTCGAGGGTAGCCGTGAAATGCGTCACCGGGTACCCCGGACCGGTTGCTAGGCTGTGGCTCGTCGCGACTGGCGCACAGGGTGGGTCACCACCGGGGAGCGACGAGCAGCAGGACCAACGGGTCGGACGCCTGGGCCCCCGGTCACCACCACACCGGTCCCCACCGAGTGCGAGGTGCCGGACCTCCGGCCACCCGCACGCTGCCGAAGGAGCTTTCGTGAGCGCCGAGAACACCCCGATCCTCGACCAGAACATCTCCGAGCTCGACCCGGAGATCGCCGCGGTCCTCGACGCGGAGCTGGCCCGCCAGCAGTCCACGCTCGAGATGATCGCGTCCGAGAACTTCGTGCCCCGCGCGGTCCTGCAGGCGCAGGGCTCCGTGCTGACCAACAAGTACGCCGAGGGCTACCCGGGCCGCCGCTACTACGGCGGCTGCGAGCAGGTCGACGTGGCCGAGAACATCGCGATCGAGCGGGCCAAGGCCTTGTTCGGCGCCGAGTTCGCCAACGTCCAGCCGCACTCCGGCGCCACGGCCAACGCTGCCGTGCTGCACGCCATCGCCCGCCCCGGCGACACCATCCTGGGCCTCGCGCTCGACCAGGGCGGCCACCTGACGCACGGCATGAAGATCAACTTCTCGGGCCGCCTCTACAACATCGTCGCGTACGGCGTGGACCCGACCACGTCGCTCGTCGACATGGCCGAGGTGCGCCGGCTCGCGGTCGAGCACAAGCCGAAGGTCATCATCGCCGGCTGGTCGGCGTACCCGCGCGAGCTCGACTTCGCGGAGTTCCGTGCCATCGCCGACGAGGTGGGCGCGCTGCTGTGGGTCGACATGGCGCACTTCGCGGGCCTCGTCGCGGCGGGCATCCACCCGTCGCCCGTCCCGCACGCGCACGTCGTCTCGTCGACCGTCCACAAGACGATCGGCGGCCCGCGCTCGGGCTTCATCCTCACCAACGACGCCGACCTGGCCAAGAAGATCAACTCCGCGGTCTTCCCGGGCCAGCAGGGCGGCCCGCTCATGCACGTGATCGCCGCCAAGGCCGTCGCGTTCAAGATCGCCGGCACGCCGGAGTTCCGCGACCGCCAGGAGCGCACCGTCCGCGGCGCGCGGATCGTCGCCGAGCGGCTGACCGCCGGTGACGTCGTGGGCGCCGGCATCTCGGTCCGCTCGGGCGGCACCGACGTGCACCTGGTGCTCGTCGACCTGCGCGACGCCGCGATCGACGGCAAGGAGGCCGAGGACCTGCTGCACGAGGTCGGCATCACGGTGAACCGCAACGCGGTCCCCAACGACCCGCGGCCGCCGATGGTCACGTCGGGCCTGCGCATCGGCACCCCCGCGCTGGCCACGCGCGGCTTCGGCGACGCGGAGTTCACGGAGGTCGCGGACATCATCGCCACGGCCCTCGTCGGCGGCGAGACGCTCGACGTCCCGGCGCTGCGCGCGCGCGTCGCCAAGCTGGCCGACGCGTTCCCGCTGTACCCCGGCCTGGAGCAGTACTGAGATGACGGCACAGGTCCTGGACGGCAAGGCGACCGCCGCGACGATCAAGACCGAGCTGACCGCGCGCGTCGCGGCGCTCGCCGAGCGCGGGATCACGCCCGGGCTGGGCACGCTGCTGGTCGGCGACGACCCGGGCTCGCAGTGGTACGTGGCCGGCAAGCACAAGGACTGCGCGGAGGTGGGCATCGCCTCGATCCGCGAGGACCTGCCGGCCGACGCGACGCAGGAGCAGATCGAGGCCGCGGTGCGACGCCTGAACGAGGACCCGGCGTGCACCGGGTTCATCGTCCAGCTGCCGCTGCCGAAGGGCATCGACACCAACGCGGTGCTCGAGCTCGTCGACCCCGACAAGGACGCCGACGGGCTGCACCCGACCAACCTGGGCCGCCTGGTGCTGCGCGTCAACGAGCCGGTCACGAGCCCGCTGCCGTGCACGCCGCGCGGGATCATCGAGCTCATCGAGCGGCACGGGGTGGACCTGGCCGGTGCGGACGTGGTCGTCGTCGGCCGCGGCGTCACCGTCGGGCGGTCCATCGGGCTGCTGCTCACGCGTCGTGAGGTCAACGCGACCGTCACGCTCACGCACACGGGCACCGAGGACCTGACGGAGCACACGCGCAACGCCGACGTCATCGTCGCCGCTGCCGGTGTGCAGGGTGTCATCACGGCCGACATCGTCAAGCCCGGTGCGGTCGTCATCGACGTGGGCGTCTCCCGGGCCACCGACCCGGAGACGGGCAAGAGCCGCGTCGTCGGCGACGTCGACCCCGGGGTGCTCGAGGTCGCGTCGTGGGTCTCCCCGAACCCCGGTGGGGTGGGCCCGATGACCCGCGCGATGCTGCTCAGCAACGTCGTCGACTCCGCGGAGCGCGCGGCGGGGATCGCCTAGCCCCAGGACTGGCCCGCCGGTCGCGCAACGACGAGGATCGCCCTCGGGACACGTTCCCGGGGGCGATCGTCGTCCCGGATCCGGCCGAGGAGGCAGCTCATGGGCATCATCCACCCCCACCTCTGGTACTCCGACAACGCCTACGAGGCCGCGGAGTTCTACGTCTCGATCTTCCCGAACTCGTCGATCACGAACGTCGTGCACGCTCCCGCGGACATGCCCGACGTGAAGAAGGGCGACCCGTTCATCGTCCAGTACGTGCTCGACGGGCAGCAGGTGGAGGCCATCTCGGCCGGGCCGTCGCTGCAGCTGAACGCCGCGTTCTCGTTCGTCGTGGACTGCGAGGACCAGGCCGAGGTCGACCGCTACTGGGACGCGCTCCTGGCCGGCGGCGGCCAGGAGGTGCAGTGCGGCTGGCTCACCGACCGGTTCGGGCTGTCGTGGCAGGTGGTGCCGCGCCGCGCGATGGAGCTGATGCTGGGGCCGGACGCCGACCCGGAAGGCGCGGCGCGCGCGACCGCGGTGATGATGACGCAGGTCAAGCTGGACGTCGCGGCCCTGGAGGCGGCGTACCGCGGCGACTGAGGCTCGTCGTGTCGGTGGCGTGGGGTTGGATGGGCACGTGCTCACGATCGCCACCGTCAACGTCAACGGCATCCGTGCCGCCTTCCGCCGGGGGATGGACACCTGGCTCGACCTGCGCAAGCCCGACGTGCTGCTGCTCCAGGAGGTGCGGGCGTCTGACGAGATCCTCGCCGACCACCTCGAGGCGGGCGGCTGGCACCTGGCGCACGAGGCCAGCGAGACGAAGGGCCGCGCCGGCGTGGCCATCGCGTCGCGGCTGCCCATGAGCGCCGTACGGATCGGCCTCGGGACCGGTGTGACAGGCGACAGCGGGCGGTGGGTCGAGGCCGACCTCGAGCTGGCCGCTCACGAGGGGGCGCCGGCGCGCTCCGTGACCGTGGTCTCCACCTACCTGCACTCGGGCACCGAGGGCACGCCGTCGATGGACGAGAAGTACGCGTTCCTCGACCACGTCACGGCCCGGCTCGCGGACGTCGCCGAGGGCGGCGGGTATGCGGTCGTCGCGGGCGACGTGAACATCGCGCACCGCGAGGTGGACATCAAGAACTGGAAGGGCAACCTCAAGAAGGCGGGCTTCCTGCCGCGCGAGCGCGCCTACCTGGACCGCTGGTTCGACGACCTGGGCTGGCGAGACCTGGGGCGCGAGCTCGGCGGCGAGGGACCCGGGCCCTTCACGTGGTGGTCGTGGCGCGGGCAGGCGTTCGACAACGACTCCGGCTGGCGGATCGACTACCAGCTCGCGACGCCCGAGCTCGCCGACGCCGCCGTCAGTGCGACCGTGGACCGGGCGGCGACGTACGCCGAGCGGTTCTCCGACCACGCGCCGCTGGTGGTCGAGTACGACCTGTGAGCCGGCTCGGCTGACCCGCGGTCGCGCTCGGCGACGACCGGCCCGTCAGCGATCGGTCAGCGGCCCGCGGGCGTCAGGCCGAGCGACATCCCCGCGAGGCCGCGCTTGCGGGCCGTGAGGGCGGTCGCGACCTGACGCATCGCCTGGGCAGCGGGGGAGTCGGGCTCGGCCAGGACCACGGGCGTGCCCCCGTCGCCGGCTTCGCGGAGGCGGACGTCGAGCGGCACCTGGCCCAGCACCTCGACGTCCGTGCCCGTCAGTCGGGTCAGGCTCGCGGCCACGCTCGCGCCGCCACCCTCGCCGAACAGGTGCAGGCGCGAGCCGTCGGGCTGCTCCAGCCACGACATGTTCTCGACGACGCCCACCACGCGTTGGCGGGTCTGCACGGCCACGGAACCTGCGCGCTCGGCCACCTCCGCGGCCGCGACCTGCGGCGTCGTGACGACGACGATCTGCGAACCCGGCAGCAGCTGTGCCACCGAGATCGCGATGTCGCCCGTGCCGGGGGGCAGGTCCAGGAGCAGGACGTCCAGGTCGCCCCAGAACACGTCGGCCAGGAACTGCTGCAGGGCCCGGTGCAGCATCGGGCCGCGCCACACCACGGGCTGGCCCGGCGGGACGAACATGCCGATCGAGACGACCTTCACGCCGTGCGCCTCGGGCGGCAGCAGCATGTCGTCGACCCGCGTCGGCTGCCGGTCGACGCCCAGCATGCGGGGGATCGAGAAGCCGTAGATGTCCGCGTCGACGATGCCGACGCGCAGACCGTCGGCCGCCATCGCGACGGCCAGGTTGGCGGTGACCGACGACTTGCCGACGCCGCCCTTGCCCGACGCGATCGCGAAGACCTTCGTGAGCGAACCGGGCTGCGCGAACGGGATCACCGGTTCGGCGTCCGTGCCACGCAGCATGGTCCGCAGGGCGGCGCGCTGCTCCGCGTTCATCGCGCCCATCACGACGCGGACCTCGTCGACCCCGTCCACCGTCATCGCGGCCCCGGTGACCTCGCGGGTCAGCGTGTCCTTGAGCGGGCAGCCGGGCGTCGTGAGGTCGATGCCGACCGTCGCCACGCCGTCCGCGACGTCGACCGACCGGACCATCCCGAGCTCCGTGATCGGGCGGTGGATCTCCGGGTCCTGGACGGAGTCGAGCGCCGCGCGGACGGCGGCGACGAGGGCGGCCTGGTCGTCAGTCAGGTGGTCGGGCAGATCGTCGGGCAGATCGTCGGGCATGGCGCCCATCGTAGGTCGATCCGCCGGGGCGGCCGTGGGCCGTCCGGCTCAGGAGTCGCGTTCGGCTTCGTCGTCGGGCTCGTCGCGGTCCTCGCGCATCTCCTCCATGAGGTTGCGCAGCTCCGAGCGCACGAAGTCGCGGGTCGCGACCTCGGACAGCGCGATGCGGAGCGACGCCATCTCGCGCGCCAAGAACTCCGTGTCGGCGAGGTTGCGCTCGGCGCGCTGGCGATCCTGCTCGTACTGCACGCGGTCGCGGTCGGTCTGCCGGTTCTGCGCGAGCAGGATGAGGGGAGCGGCGTACGACGCCTGCAGGGAGAGCATGAGCGTGAGCGCGGTGAACCCCTGGCTCGCCTTGTCGAAGCGCAGGCCCTCCGGCCCCCAGGAGTTCCACGCGATCCACGCGACGCAGAAGATCGTCAGCCAGATGATGAACGTCGGTGTCCCCAGGAACCTCGCGATCGACTCCGAGAGCCGGCCGGCGGCGTCCTCCTCGCGGCGCGGGCGCGGGATGATCGTGCGCCGCGTCGAGCGCGGCTGGTCCAGGCGGTCAGCCACGCTCCACCCCCGGCACCACGGTCAGGGTGGCGGTGTCGACGCTCTCCTCGTCGGCCTCACGCCAGTCCTCGGGCAGCAGGTGGTCGAGGACGTCGTCGACCGAGACGGCGCCGAGCAGGCGCTTCTCGGCGTCGACGACGGGAAGAGCCAGCAGGTTGTACGTCGCGAGGCGGCGCGTCACGGCCATCAGGGGGGCGTCGACGAAGATCGGCTCGATGTCCGTGTCGACGTAGGAGCCGATCGACTCGTGCGGGGGCTCGCGCAGCATGCGCTGCAGGTGCACGACGCCGATGAAGCGTCCCGTCGGCGTCTCCAGCGGGGGCCGGGCGACGAAGACCATCGAGGCCAGCGCGGGCGTCAGGTCCTGACGCCGGACGTGGGCGAGCGCGGCGGCGATGGAGGTCTCGGGGCCCAGGATCACGGGCTCGGTGGTCATCAGACCGCCGGCCGTGTTGTCCTCGTACGCGAGCAGACGACGCACGTCCTTGGCCTCGTCGGGCTCCATGAGCTCGAGCAGCTCCGCGGCCTGCTCGTCGGGCAGCTCGCCCAGCAGGTCGGCGGCGTCGTCGGGCTCCATCGCCTCCAGGACGTCGGCAGCGCGGCCCAGGGCGAGGCCCTGCAGGATCGCGACCTGGTCGTCCTCCGGCAGCTCCTCGAGGACGTCCGCCAGGCGGTCGTTGTCGAGCGCGCTCGCGACCTCCAGGCGGCGGGTGCTGCCCAGGTCGTGCAGCACGTCGGCCAGGTCCGCGGGCTTGAGGTCCTCGTACTGCGCGAGCAGCAGCTCGGCGCCCTGCGCGGCCGACGCCTTGGCCAGGCCGGTCACCTCGTTGACGCCCACGAGCGTGGTCTCGCCGCGCCGCCGCAGCAGGCCACGGTGGCCGCCCGTGCCCTTGCGGACGAACATCTTGGTGACGAGCCAGTCGCCCGTGCGCTGCAGCTCGATCGCCACGTCCTCGACCGTCGCCGGTCCCGACCCGTCGACGAACTCGACCTGGCGGTCCAGCAGCTCGCCGACCACCAGCGTCTCGAACGCGCGCTGCTCGAACCGGCGCATGTTCACCAGGCCGGTCGAGATGACCTGGCCGGCGTCCACGGCTGTGACACGGGTCAGGGGCAGGAACACGCGTCGCTTGCCGGGGACCTCCACGACGAGGCCGACGGCTCGCGGCGCACCTTTGGGCCGGATGAGCACGACGACGTCGCGCACCCGCCCGACCTGGTCACCCAACGGGTCGAACACGGTGGTCCCGGCGAGGCGCGCGACGAAAACCCTGGTCCCGACGCTGCTCACAGTGGCCAGAGTAGACGCTGCCGCGTGTTTCGGGCGGCCGACGTGGCGCGGCCGCCGACCGCCGGGGAGGATTGGTCCATGTCGTCCAACCGCCCCGCCCGCCCACCGCGCACCCCGACGCTGCCGCAGGGCGAGACGGTGGCCGTCTACAGCACCTACCTGGACGCGCAGAAGGCGGTCGAGCTGCTGGCGGAGAAGCAGTTCCCCGTCACGGCGGTGACCATCGTCGGCAGCGACCTGCGGATGGTCGAACGGGTCACCGGCCGGCTCTCCTACCCCCGCGTCGCGTCGGGCGGTTTCCTCATGGGCGCGTGGTTCGGCATGTTCGTCGGGCTGCTGCTCACGCTCTTCGACACCGGGAGCACGACGAGCCCGTTCGTGCCGTCGATCCTGCTGGGCGGGGCCTTCGGGCTGCTCATGTCCGTGCTGACCTACGCGTTCACGCGTGGCCGGCGTGACTTCACCACCGCGAGCCAGATCGTCGCTGCGTCGTACACCGTGCTGTGTGCGCCCGAGCACGCGCACAAGGCCCGCAACCTGCTGCAGGGCATGGGCGGCGTGCGGGCGGGCTGGCCGCAGGCGGCGGCGGCCGCTCCGCAGCCTGTTGCGCCCGTCCAGCCGGTGGTGCCCGGTCAGCCGGTGGTGCCGCCGCAGCGCACGGGGTCGAGCGGCGACCCCGACGTGCCCCGCGACGCGGGCGTCAGTGCGTCGGACGGAGCACCGGGTCGGGCGGCAGAGCCCGGGCCCTCCACGCCGGGGGCAGACACGTCGGACCGCCCGACGTCCGACCACCCGTCGGACCACCCGACGTCCGAGCCGCCGACGCAACCGCCGGCGCCGCCGCAGTCCTGACGCGTCCGCGCGCGCGGCGGTCGCGGTGGGACGGTGTGCCGGTCGCGAAGCGGTCCGCCATGCGGCGGAACCGTCCCGGACCTGCGTCGATGATCGGTGCTCCCGGCCAGGCGCTCGTCGAGACGATCGTCGTGGCGCGGACGGACTGCAGCAGTGCCAGAGGTGCGGGATCCATGGCGGACCTCCCGGTCGGTGGGGCCGTGGTGGCCCGTTCACCGGGATGACGCGCGACGGCCGCCCGAGTCGACTCGGGCGGCCGTCGTGGCGCGGTGCGGTGGGATCAGCGCAGGAGGTCGGCCATCCACGCCTCGACGGCGTCGGGGTCGCGGGGGAGTGCCGCCGAGAGGTTCTCGTTCCCGTCGGCCGTCACCAGCACGTCGTCCTCGATCCGGACGCCGATGCCGCGGTACTCGGCCGGCACCAGCAGGTCGTCGGACTTGAAGTACAGGCCCGGCTCGATCGTGAAGACCATGCCGGGCTCGAGCACGCCGTCCAGGTAGAGCTCTCCGCGGGCCTGGGCGCAGTCGTGCACGTCGATGCCCAGGTGGTGGCTGGTGCCGTGCACCATCCAGCGGCGGTGGTGCTGGTTCTCCGGGTCGAGCGCCTCCTGCGCGGAGACGGGCAGCAGGCCCCACTCGTCGAGCCGGTGCGCGATGACGTCCATCGCGGCGGCGTGGATGTCGCGGAACTTGGCTCCCGGCACCGCGACGGCGAAGGCCGCGTCGGCCGCGTCGAGCACGGCCTGGTAGACGCGCCGCTGCACCTCGGTGAACGTGCCGTCCACCGGGAGCGTCCGCGTGATGTCGGCGGTGTACAGGGAGTCGATCTCCACACCGGCGTCGACCAGCACCAGCTCGCCGGCACGCACGGCGCCGTCGTTGTCCGTCCAGTGCAACGTCGTGGCGTGCTCGCCCGCGGCGGCGATCGTCTCGTACCCCACCTGGTTGCCCTCCTGGCGGGCGTGCCCGACGAAGGTCCCCTCGATGACCCGCTCCCCGCGACGGTGCTCTACCGCCTGGGGTAGGGCGCGGACGACCTTGGCGAACCCGTCGATCGTGACGTCGACGGCTTCGCGCATCTGGTCGATCTCGTGCGCATCCTTGACGAGCCGCAGCTCGGACAGCGCCTCGGCGAGCTTCTCGTCGCGCTCGCCGGCCTGCTCGGTGGCCCGGATCTCCTCGACGACGGCCTCGATGCTCTCGTCGGCGCCGGGGACCACCAGCACCTGCACGCCGTCCGCGCCGACGTCCTTGGCGAGCGCGTCGCGCAGGTCGTCGATGTGGGCCGTGCGGATGCCCGTCGTCGTCTCGATCTCCTCGAGCGTCGGGCGCGCACCCACCCAGAACTCGCCGTACCGCGAGTCGGAGAAGAACTCGTCGGTGTCCCGGCCGGCCAGCGGGCGCAGGTACAGCACGGCGGTGTGCGCGCTGCCGTCGTCGCCCGCGCCGTCCTCGACGGGGTGCAGCACCAGCACGGCGTCGGGCTCCTGCTCCATGCCCAGGCCCGTCAGGTGCGCGAATCCGGCGTGCGGTCGGAACCGGTAGTCGGTGTCGTTGGACCGCACCTTGTAGGTGCCGGCCGGCACGACGAGGCGCTCGCCGGGGAACTGGGCGGACAGCGCGCTGCGGCGGGCGGCCGTGTGGTCCGCGGCCGGGGCGCGGGTGGCCGACGACGCGGGCCGCTCGCCCCAGCCGGAGGTGATGAAGCTGACGAACGTGGCCGATCCCGGACGCAGCGAGCGGTTGGAGCCGCGGTCCTCGAGCGGCTGCTCGGACGACTGCGCGGTGGCCTCGTCGTGGGTGGGGCTGGTCTCGGGCGTCACGTCCTGGCTCATCGGGCCATTGTCCCACCGGTACGGCCCTCGATCCCGCCCGGGCGGACGGGCCCCGATAGCGTGGGCTCGTGCGCATCGACCTCCACACCCACTCCACGGCCTCCGACGGGACGGGCTCGCCGGCCCAGGTCGTCGCCGAGGCCGCCGCCGCGGGGCTGGACGTCGTCGCGCTCACCGACCACGACACGACGGCCGGCTGGGACGAGGCGGCGACGTCGGCGCGCGAGCACGGCATCGCCCTGGTCCGCGGGACCGAGGTGTCCGCGCGGTCCGGCGGCATCTCCATCCACCTGCTGTGCTACCTGCAGGACCCGACGCACCCGGCGTTGGTCGCCGAGCTGGACCGGACGCGCGACGACCGCGTGAACCGAGCGCGCCGGATGGTCGAGCGGCTGGCCGTCGACTTCCCGATCACCTGGCAGGACGTGCTCGACCAGTCGGCGGACGCCGTCGTCGTCGGGCGACCGCACATCGCCGACGCGCTCGTGGCGCGCGGCGTCGTGCCCGACCGCAGCGCGGCCTTCGTCGACCTGCTGCGCTCCGACGGCCGCTACCACGTGCCCCACTACGCACCCGACGCGGCGACAGCGGTCGCTGCGATCCGCGCGTCGGGTGGTGTGCCGGTCTTCGCGCACCCCGGTGCGGACGCGCGCGGACGGATCGTGCCCGACGAGGTCTTCGACGAGCTCGTGGACGTGGGTCTGGCCGGCCTGGAGGTGTTCCACCGGGACCACTCGCCGGCCCAGCGTGAGCGCCTGGGCGCCATCGCGGACCGGTGGGGGATCTTCGTCACAGGCTCGTCGGACTATCACGGGACCGGGAAGCCCAACCGGCTGGGGGAGAATCTCACCGAGCCGTCCGTCCTGGCGGCCATCGAGGAGCAGGGAAGCAGTGAGGTGATCCGGGCGTGAGCGACGTCCTGGACCCCCGGTTGTTGGGGTCCGTCTTCATCACGTTGTTCGTGATCATGGACCCGCCGGGGACCGTGCCCATCTTCCTGGGCCTCACCTCGGCGATGACCCGCAAGCAGCGCAACCGGGCCGCCCGCCAGGCGATCCTGGTGGCGTTCGGTGTCATCGTGTCGTTCGCGATCTTCGGTCAGCAGCTGCTGAACTACCTGCACATCTCGCTGGCCGCGCTGCAGGGTTCCGGCGGCCTGCTGCTCCTGCTGATCGCCATGGAGCTGCTGACGGGCAAGGCGGAGGAGCCGCAGCCGTCGGGCAACGCGAAGGTCAACGTCGCGCTCGTCCCGCTCGGGACCCCGCTGCTGGCCGGCCCCGGTGCCATCGTCGCGACCATGGTGTTCGTCCAGCAGTCGGACGGCACGTTCGCCGACTGGACGGCCATCACGCTCGGCGTCATCGCCGTGCACATCTGCCTCTACCTGTCGATGCGGTTCGCGAACGTCATCCACCGGATCCTCAAGGAGTCCGGCACGCTGCTCGTCACCCGCATCGCCGGTCTGCTGCTGGCCGCGATCGCCGTCCAGCTCATCGCCGACGCGGTCACGGCCTTCGTCGAGGCCGCCTGACGCAGCACGAGCACGAAGGGACCGGCCACGCGGCCGGTCCCTTCGTCGTTGCTCGGCTAGGTGCGGGTCACTCCGCGGCGGGCGCGCTGGTGCCGCTCTCGGTGGGGCGTCCGCCGCGCGTGCGACGACGGTTGCGGCTGCGGCGCGCGCGGGGAGCACCCTCGGCGCCCTCGGTGCTCGGGCCCGACGTCGGCTGGCCGGAGCCCTGCGCGGCAGCCTGTCCGCCGCCCTGTCCAGCCTGACCGCCCGGTCCGTCCTGACCGTTGCCGCCGCGCCGACGCGAGTCGCCGCTGCGCCCGCCCTGGCCGCCGCGCGACCCGGCGCCCTGACCGCGACCGCCGTCGCGCCCGCCGTCACGACCGCCCGCCGGACGACCGCCGCCGCGCTTGCCGGTCTCGCCCAGGTCCTCGATCTTCTCGGCGGACAGGCCCTCGCGGGTCTGCTGCGACTTGGGCAGGCGCCCCTTGGTCCCGGCCGGGATGTCCAGGTCCGTGTACAGGTTGGGCGAGCTCGAGTACGTCTCCACCGGCTCGGGGATGCCCAGGCCCAGGGCCTTGTCGATCAGGCCCCAGCGCGGCACGTCGTCCCAGTCGACGAACGTCACGGCTGTGCCCTTGTTGCCCGCGCGGCCCGTGCGGCCGGTGCGGTGCAGGTACGTCTTCTCGTCCTCGGGGCACTGGTAGTTGATGACGTGGGTGACGTCCTCGACGTCGATGCCGCGCGCGGCGACGTCGGTCGCGACGAGCACGTCGACCTTGCCGTGGCGGAACGCGCGCAGCGCCTGCTCGCGAGCGCCCTGGCCGAGGTCGCCGTGCAGCGCGCCGGCGGCGAAACCGCGGTCCACGAGCTCGTCGGCCACCTTGGCGGCGGTGCGCTTCGTCCGCGCGAAGACGATCGTCAGGCCGCGGCCGTTGGCCTGCAGGATGCGGGCCACCATCTCGACCTTGTCCAGCGCGTGCGCGCGGTAGACGACCTGCTTGATGTTCTTGACGGTCGCGCGGCCGTCGTCGTCGGGGTCCTGCGCGCGGATGTGCGTGGGCTGCGTCATGTAGCGACGCGCCATCGCGACGACCGCGCCGGGCATGGTCGCCGAGAAGAGCATGGTGTGGCGCGAGGCCGGCGTCGCGGCCAGCAGCGTCTCCACGTCGGGCAGGAAGCCGAGGTCCAGCATCTCGTCGGCCTCGTCGAGCACGACGGTCTTGGCGAACGACAGGTCCATGTGACGCTGCTTGAGCAGGTCGATCATGCGGCCGGGGGTCCCGACGACGACGTCGACGCCCTTGTTGAGGGCATCGATCTGCGGCTCGTAGGCGCGCCCGCCGTAGACCTGCACGACGCGGACGGAGCGCTTGGCCGACGCGGTCGCGAGGTCGCCGGCCACCTGCACCGCGAGCTCGCGGGTGGGGACGACGACGAGCGCCTGCGGCTTGCCGGGAGCGGGCAGCTGGTCGTAGCCGTCCTCGCCCGGGGCGACGACGCGGTTGAGCAGCGGGACGCCGAAGCCGAGCGTCTTGCCGGTACCGGTCTTGGCCTGGCCGATGATGTCGTGGCCGGCCAGCGCGACCGGCAGCGTCATCGCCTGGATGGGGAACGGGTGGGTGATGCCGGCGGCGGCGAGCGCCTCGACGATCTCCGGGCGGACGTCGAAGTCGGAGAACGACGCGTCGACGGCCTGGACGGAGGAGTAGGAGCTCTTCAGCGAGCGGGTCATGGGTGCGGCGAGGGCGGACGCCTCTTCGGGCACGCTGGTCTCGATCTCGGGATCGATAGTGGTCACGGTCGACTCTTCACTGCGAGGGGTGGCGCCGGGCGCAGCGTTCGCGCGCGGTCCGGGGCCGACGACAGGCGTCGGGCATCCCGGGCGACAGGGGTCGTCGCCACTCGGGGTGGCCGGCAGCCGATCGTGAAAGTCGTCCCGCGAGCTCGTCCGGACCTGGTGCGCACCGTGCCCCGACCTTCGTCGGGACGCCGTCCGTGCCGGGACCGGGGCTGCGCGGGATGGTCGTCAGACCGGAAAACCGAGACGACCGGGCAACCGTTGTACGCGGTCAGTCTATCCGACGGCCCTGACGTGCGGGGATCCGCCCCGCCGTGGGGTGCTGGTGTGGGGTGTCGGCGTGGGGTGTCGACCGCGCCCGCTGCCCGCCCTGGGCTGCCGCCTCACGGGAACGGCGACTAGCATGCGGCGGATGACGACCACGCGGCCCGACGCCTCGCCCGAGCACGACGCCGAGCGCCCCGACGTGCCGACCGCGCCGACCGCTGGCGTGCCCAGCTCCGACGTCCCGACCTCCCAGCAGGTCGCGGACCTCGACCGCGCCGCCGACGAGGCCGTGCGACGTGCCGACTCCGTGGAGCTCCTCGGTCTCGTCGCGCACCTCGAGCAGATCGCGTTCGTCCGGCTCGCAGGGGACTCCGCGATCGCGCCGACGATCGAGCAGCGGCTGGCTCTCAGCCGGTTCGCCGCGGCGGCCGTGGAGCGTCGCGACCGCGTCCTGGGCCGCATCGTCGAGCTCGGAGGCGACCCGGAGGCCGCGCTGGCTCAGTTCGATGACGTGCTCGTCGACTTCGACGCGCGCACCCAGCCGAGCACCTGGTGGGAGCGCCTGCTCAAGGCCTACGTCGGGTACGGGGTCGCCGACGACTTCTGCCGCCTCGCCGCCGACGGGCTCGACGAGGACTCCCGCACCCTGGTGCTGGACGTGCTTGACGACGCGTCGCACGCCGACCTCGCCGTCACGGCGCTCGACGCGGCGGGGTCGGACGACGGCGTGCTCAGCTCGCGGCTGGCCCTGTGGGGGCGCCGGCTGGTCGGCGAGGCGCTCGGCGTCGTGCAGGGGTTGATGACGCAGCGGCCCGCGCTCGCGCGGCTGGTCGCGACGTCCGACCGCGGCGGCCGCGGGCCCGCGTCGAACCGTGCGACGGACGCACCGGTCGAGGTAGCCACGACCGGTGCGGGAGCGAACCCGCCCGCGAAGGTGTTCGGCGAGCTCACGGCGCAGCACACGCGCCGGATGTCCCGTCTCGGTCTGACTCCCTGACGCTGGTCGTCCGACCGACCTGAACGGCCGCGAGCTCGACTTCCGCCGCGCTACGCGGTGCGGGACCGCGGCGGAAGTCGAGCTCGAGAGTGCGTGCAGGCCGGGTCAGAGCGTGCCGAAGCCGACGCGCCCCTTCGTCTCGGCGCCGATCTCGACGTAGCCGAGCGTGGCCGTCGGCACGAAGACGCGCCGTCCGCGCGAGTCCGTGAGCTCCAGGACGGGCTTGCCAGCCAGTGCGGCGGCAACGGCGGCGGCGATCTCGTCCGCGCTCTGGTCCGACTCCAGCACGATCTCGCGTGGCAGGTTCTGGACCCCGATCGTGATCTCCACCGTCAGCTCCTTGTCCTGGGTACGTCTCGTCCCCGTGCGTGCGCGGCACTCGCCGCGACGTGTCGATCCTAGGTCGTCGGCGCGCCGCGACCCGCCGCGTCCGCGTTCGGCGAAACTCGGGCGGTGTCAGCGCTCCGCGGGGGCGACGTACTCGAAGTCGTCGCGGATCAGGCCCTGCACCCCGGCCCACGCGAGGCGCGTCACCAGCTCGGCGGCGTGCTCGTTGCCGTCCTCGTCGGCCTGACGGAAGCGGTGCGTCGCGGCACCCTGCGCCAGAGCGATCAGGGACACCGCCAGGATGTCGCAGTCCTGCTCGCCGAGCCCGGTCACGGGCCCGAGGACCCCGGCGATGCGGCGTGCCGTCTGCGACGACGCGCGCTCGACGCGCGAGCGCACGTCGGCGTCGTGCGTGACGTCGGACTCGAACAGCAGCGCCGACGACTCGCCGGCCGTCTGCACGAACGCCATGTACGCGCGCACGATCGCCGCGACCACCGCGCGCCCGTCACCGGGGCTCACGGGACCGTTCTCGATGGGCTCCACGGCGTCCTCGACGGCGGCGAGCAGGTCCTCCCCGCGCTGGTCGACGACGGCCAGGTACAGGTCGAGCTTCGACGGGAAGTGCCGGTAGAGGACGGGTTTGGACACCTCGGCGCGGTCGGCGATGTCGTCCATCGAGACGTGGTGGAAGCCCTCGGAGGAGAAGAGGTCCTGGGCGATGCGCAGCACCTGGGCACGCCTCTCGTCGCGCGCCATGCGCGGGCTGCGCGGACGCTGCCCCGACGAGCTCGCGACGACCATCATGGGCAGATGGTAGCCAGGTCATGTGACGGGGATGTCACGATGACCGGGTGACAAGCCCCCGGTCCCACGCCTCGGACGATGCGCGACCCCCGCGGTCGCAGCGTCGTCGGCACGGCCGGCCCGGGCGCCGTGGACGTGGTGCGACGTTCGTCGCCGTGGCGGTCGTCGGCCTGCTGGTGGGTGCCCTGACCGCCGTCGTCGTGCGCCCGGCGGGCACCGACGCCACCGCAGGGCCGTCCGCCGCGGTCGCGGACGTGCCGTCGTCGCCCGCCGCCGTCCCGACCCGCGGGGCGTCCGCGTCGTCGGTGGCAACGCCCACGGCCACGCCATCACCGACGCCATCAAGCACCCCGACCCCGACCCTGCCGCCCGGGCTCACGCAGGCCGACGTCGACGCGGGGCTGCGCTCGACGAAGGTCGCGACGTCGGCCGGCGGCAGGCTCGTCGTCGTGCCCGGCTCGACGAAGAGCCCCGGGATCGGGACGGTCCACACGGTGCGCGTGGAGGTGGAGGAGGGTCTGCCGGTGGACGGAGAGGCGTTCGCGGCGTTCGTCCTGAAGACGTTGAACGACCCGCGCGGGTGGGGCGCGGACGGCTCGATGTCGTTCCGGCGGACCGACGGCGACGCGGACCTGCGCGTCGTCCTGGCGTCGCCCGACAAGGTCGACGAGATGTGCGCACCGCTGAAGACCGCGGGGGAGGTCTCGTGCGGGCGCGAGGGGCACGCGACGATCAACTTCAAGCGGTGGGTGCGCGCGACGCCCGAGTTCGACAGCCTCACGGTCTACCGGCAGTACGTCGTGAGCCACGAGGTCGGCCACCTGCTGGGCCACGCCCACGAGCACTGTCCGGGAGCCGGCGAGCTCGCGCCCGTGATGCAGCAGCAGAGCTATCAGGTGGCCCCGTGCCGGGCGAACGCTTGGCCCCATCCGGAGGCGAAGGGCTGACCCGGGCCGGCGGGACCGACGCCTCGCGCTCGACGGTGTCGCCGTGGCGAGCACGTGCGGACGGGGTGTGTCGGCGGGGTGTGATGGGATCTGGCCCGTGACCGAACCCCAGCCACGCCCCGCCGCGGGCCCGGCGCTGCGTCTGCTGCGGCCGGCGCTCGCCGGGACGGTCGAGCCGCCGTCGCTCGACCCTGGCCAGGCCGAGGCCGTGCGCCGGGTGGCGGCCGGCGAGCGCGCGCTGCTGGTGCTGGGCGCCCCCGGGACGGGCAAGTCGACGGTCGCGCTCGAGTCCGTCGTCGCCGCCGTCGATGCGGGCGTCGATCCCGACCGGGTCCTGGTCCTCGCGGCGAGCCGACGGTCCGCCGCCGACCTGCGGGACCAGCTCGCGGCGCGATTGCGCCGCACCGCGGGTCGCGCGCTCGTCCAGACCCCGGCCGCCGCCGCGTTCGCGATCCTGCGCGCCCGCGCGGGGCTCCTCGGGGAACCCGCGCCGACTCTCGTCTCGGGCGCCGAGCAGGACCTCCTGCTCGGCGACCTGCTGGCCGGCCACGCCGCGGGCGAGGGCGTGCCGGTGCAGTGGCCTCCGCACGTCCCGTCGGACGCGCTGGGGGTGCGGGCGTTCCGCGACGAGCTGCGCGACCTGCTGATGCGCGCGGCGGAGCGGGGCCTGGCGCCGGTGGACCTGGCAGCCCTGGGCGTGCGCGAGCAGCGACCTGACTGGCAGGCGGCCGCGCAGGTCTACGAGGAGTACCTCGACGTCCTGCAGCTGCGCAGCTCCACCCCTGACGCGGGTGTGCGCTACGACCCGGCCGTCGTGGTGGACGAGGCCGCTCAGGCCCTGCTCGCGTGGGACGACGAGGTGCCGCGCGCGCCGCGGCCGCGATGGGACCTCGTCGTGGTGGACGATCACCACGAGAGCACGTCGGCGACGGCCCGGCTGCTGCGCGTGCTGGCCGACGACGGCGCGCGGCTGCTGCTGCTGGCCGACCCCGACGTCGCCGTGCAGACCTTCCGGGGTGCCGTGCCGGCGCTGGTCGGGCGGGCGGGCGTCGACGGTCGGGGCGAGGGAGAGCTCGGGGCTGCCGAGCTGGTGCTGACGTCCGTGTGGCGGCACGGGCCGGCGGTGCGGGACGTCGTGCGGCGGATCACCGAGCGCGTCGGCAGCGTCGGCGTCGTGCGGCACCGTCGGGCGGTACCCGTGGCCGCCGCGCCGGCCGGGGATGCGCGGGCGTTCGTGCTGCCGACCGCCGCGCAGGAGGCGGCGTTCGTCGCCCGACGACTGCGGTCGGCGCACCTCGAGGACGGGCTCGACTGGGCCGACCTGGCCGTGATCGCACGCTCGGGCACGCAGGTCACCGCGCTGCGGCGCGCGCTGGCGTCGGCCGGCGTCCCCGTGAGCGTCGTCGGCAGCGACGTCCCGCTGCGTGAGGAGCCGGCCGTCCGTCCGCTCCTGGAGGCCATGGCCGTCGTCGTCGGCCGCACGGAGCTGGACGCCTCCGTCGCGGCACGCCTCGCGTGCTCGCCGCTGGGAGGTCTCGACGCGGTCGCGCTGAGGCGCGTGCGCCGCGCGCTGCGGGCCGAGGAGCTGGGAGCGGGCGGCGGCCGCAGCAGCGACGCGTTGCTCGTCGAGGCGCTGTCCGACCGCGACCGGGCGGCGACCCTGCCGCCGTCGGTGGCGCGCCCCGTGCACCGGCTCGCGCGCATCCTCGCCGACGGCCGCGACGCCGTGCAGCGCCCCGGTGCCGACGCGCAGCGCGTCCTGTGGGCGCTGTGGGACGCGGCCGGGCTGGCCGAGCCGTGGCGGCGCTCCGCGCTGACCGGCGGTGCCGCGGGTGAGCGTGCCGATCGTGACCTCGACGCGGTTCTCGCACTGTTCCGGGCCGCCGAGACGTTCGTCGACCGGATGCCGCGCGCCGAGCCCGGCGCTTTCGTGGACTGGTTGCAGGCGCAGGACCTGCCCTCGGACAGCATCGCCGCCCGCGCTCGTCGGGCCGCCGTCCAGGTCCTCACGCCCGCCGGTGCCGCGGGTCGCGAGTGGGAGCTCGTCGTCGTCGCCGGGGTGCAGGAGGGCACGTGGCCGGACCTGCGCCTGCGCGACTCGCTGCTCGGTGCGCAGCAGCTGGCGGACGTCGTCTCGGGCCGGGCGGTCGCCGCCTCGGACGCGGTGGAGCGGGCGGCGCAGGCGCGCGCGGCCGTGCTGGCCGACGAGCTGCGTTCGTTCGCGCAGGCGTGCTCGCGGGCGCGCTCGACCCTGGTCGTCACGGCCGTCGCGGACGCCGACTCCCAGCCGTCGCCCTTCGTCGACCTGGTCGAGGCCGCCGACGACGAGGACAAGGACCCGCGCCGTGTGCAGGTCGACTCGCCGCTCGACCTGCGTGGCCTGGTCGCGCGCCTGCGGGCCGCGCTGGAGGCGGCCGCGCTCGCCGGTCGGGAGCCGGACCCCGACGTGACCACGACGTTGGCGCTGCTGGCGGACCGGGGGGTCGAGGGGGCGGACCCGGCCGGCTGGCAGGGGCTGGCCGAGCCGTCCAGCGACGAGCCGCTGTGGGCCGCCGGCGAGCTGGTCCCGGTGTCGCCGTCGAGGATCGAGACCGCGCAACGGTGCGCGCTGCGCTGGGCGCTGGAGGCCGCGGGCGGCACCGCCGCCGACAGCGGTCACCAGACGCTCGGGACCCTGGTGCACGCGATCGCGCAGGAGCACCCGCGCGGCACGCGCGACGAGCTGCTGGCCGCGCTCGACGAGGGGTGGCACGAGCTGGGCCTCGGTTCCGGCTGGCCGGCACGCGCGACGCGGGCGAAGGCGGAGGCGATGGTCGGTCGGCTCGCGACGTACCTGGCCGGTGCGGGCGAGGCGCTGCTGGTCGAGGGCGGGTTCCGGTTCGAGACCGAGCGGGCGGTCGTGCGCGGCACGGCGGACCGCGTCGAGGCGGCCGAGCCCGGACGCGTGAGCGTCGTCGACCTGAAGACGGGCAAGACCGTTCCGTCCCAGGACAAGGCCGAGGAGAACCCGCAGCTCGCCGCGTACCAGCTGGCGGTCGACGCGGGCGCGTTCGGGTCGTTGCCGGAGGGGACGACGAGCGCGGGGGCGACGCTCGTCTATCTGGGGACCGGCGCGAAGGCGGCCGTGCGCGCGCAGCCCGCGCTCGAGGTCGAGCCGGACGGGTCGAGCTGGGCACGCACGCTCGTCGACTCGGTCGCCGAGTCCATGGCGGCCTCGACGTTCGTCGCGACCGCGAACGACCAGTGCGACCGGTGCCCGGTGCGGCGCGCGTGCCCCGTGCGGGGCGAGGGCGGGCAGGTGGTCGCATGACGACGGAGGTACGCGACCCGCAGGATGACGTCCTGCCCAGCCCCGTGCGCCTCCTGAGCGCGCGTGACATCGCCGCCCTGACCCGCAAGGACACACCCACCCCCGAGCAGCAGCGGGTCATCGAGTCGCCGCTCGCACCCGCCCTGGTGGTTGCGGGTGCGGGCTCGGGCAAGACGGAGACGATGGCCGCCCGCGTCGTCTGGCTGCTGGCGAACGGCCTGGTCAGGCCCGAGCAGGTGCTCGGTCTGACGTTCACGCGCAAGGCCGCCGGCGAGCTGGGGGACCGGGTGCGCAACCGGCTGCGGCTGCTCGTGCGCTCCGCCGCGGCGGCCGGGGTCGAGCTGCCCGGCCGCGACTCGCTCGGCGCGGGCGGCGTGCTCGACGGTCTGGCGCGGCCGACGATCTCCACGTACAACTCGTACGCCGCGTCGCTCGTCTCCGACCACGCGCTGCGGATCGGCCTCGACCCGTCGGCCCGGCTTCTCGGGGAGGCCGCGCAGTGGCAGCTCGCGAGCGAGGTGGTCGAGGGCTGGGACGACGACCTCGGGACGGACGCCGCCGTGTCGACCGTGGTCGAGGCCGTGCTGACGCTGTCGGGGGCGCTCGACGAGCACCTGCTCGACCCCGCTCAGGCGCGCGACGGCATCGACTCGATCCTCGCCGCGCTGCGGGCGACCCCGGCGGGCAGCCCGCCGCGTCGGCCGTACGCGGAGGTGCTCAAGCTCGTCGGCTCGTTGGACGAACGGGCCCGGCTGCTCGACGTCGTCGCGCGATACCGGGAGCGCAAGCGTGCCGCCGACTCGATCGACTTCGGCGACCAGGTGGCGCTCGCCGCGCGCCTCGCGCGGGACGTGCCCGAGGTGGGAGCCGCCGAGCGGCAGCGCTTCGCCGTCGTCCTGCTCGACGAGTACCAGGACACGTCGTACGCCCAGCTCACGCTCCTGTCGGCGCTGTTCGGCGAGGGGCACGCGGTCACGGCCGTGGGCGACCCGAACCAGTCGATCTACGGCTGGCGCGGGGCGAGCGCGGGGGGCCTCGAGGGGTTCCCGACGTCGTTCCCCGTGGTCGGCCCAGAAGGCAGGCGACCGGCGGACGTCCACCAGCTCTCGACGTCGTGGCGCAACGACGCCGCGATCCTGGCCGCGGCCAACCACGTCGCGACCCCGCTGCGCAGCGCGACCACCGCCGTGCACGTGCCGGAGCTCGCGGCGCGCCCGGGCGCGGGCGACGGGCGCGTGCTCGCGCACGTGGCCGAGACGGTCGAGGACGAGGCGCGTGCGGTCGCCGAGTTCGTGGCCGAGCGGTGGCGTCCCGCGACGAGCCCCGGCGGAGCCGTCAGCGCCGCCGTGCTGTGCCGCAAGCGCGCCCAGTTCGAACCGCTGCGTCGCGCGCTGCGCGAGCGGGGGCTGCCGGTGGAGGTCGTCGGTCTCGGTGGTCTGCTGGCCGCACCTGAGGTGGTCGACCTGGTCGCGGCCCTGCAGGCGGCGCACGACCCGACGCGCGGCGACGCCCTGATGCGGTTGCTGACCGGGGCGCGGACGCGACTGGGCGCCGCCGACCTGCACGCGCTGGGTGCCTGGGCCGCGGAGCTCGCGGGCCGAGGCGGCCGCGACCGCGGCGCGGGTGTCGAGGCCGACGCGGTGGACGAGCGGAGCATCGTCGACGCGCTCGACGACCTGCCCCGCCCCGGCTGGCGCAGTGTCACCGGCCGCGCGCTGAGCGACGTGGCCCGGACCCGCCTGGCCGAGCTGGCCGGCCTGCTCCGCACGCTGCGCTCGCACGCCTACCTGGCGGTCCCGGAGCTGGTGGCGGAGGCGGAGCGGGTGCTCGGCCTCGACATCGAGGTCGCTTCCCGCGCCGGCAGCCACCCCGGCCGGTCGCGGGCCCAGCTCGACGCGTTCCGGGACGTCGCCGTCGAGTTCGCGCGCACCTCGGACCGGCCCGGGCTCGGCGGGTTCCTGGCCTGGTTGGAGGCGGCGGACGCCCGCGAGAACGGGCTCGAGATGCCCGTCGTCGAACCGGACCCGGACGCGGTGCAGATCATCACCATCCACGCCGCCAAGGGCCTCGAGTGGGACGTCGTCGCCGTCGCCGGCATGGTGGACGGCGGGCTGCCCGCGACCGCGACCCAGGGCAAGGACGGGCCCAAGGACTCGGCGTGGCTGGTGGGCCGGGGGAACCTGCCGTACCCGCTGCGCGGCGACCGCGCCCACCTGCCTGACTTCGCCTACGACGGTGCCGCCGACCCGAAGGACCTCGAGGAGCGGCGCCGGCTGTTCGTCGAGGCCGCCGGTGAGCACCAGGTGGCCGAGGAGCGGCGCCTCGCCTACGTCGCGCTCACCCGCGCCCGCAGGGACCTGCTGCTCACCGCGGCGTGGTGGGGCGACCCGAAGCGGCCGCGACCTGTGTCGATCTTCCTCACCGAGCTCGCCGACGCCGGGCTCGTCGAGCCGCTGGTCTGGACGCCGCAGCCCGACGCGAGCACCACCAACCCCCGCGCGGGTGTGGTCGTGACGGCGACCTGGCCCGCGGATCCCTTCGCCGGCGAGGGGGGCGGCGCGGGGCGCCGGACCGCCGTCGAGCAGGCGGCTCGATGGGTGCGCAGTGCCCGTGCCGGCGAAGGTGCGGCGGCTCGCCCCGCGCCCGACGGTGCTGCGCCGACGGGTTGGGGGCGCCTCGCAGAGCGCTTGCTCGCCGAGCGAGAGCAGGCACGCGCGGCCACTCGTGACGTGGACCTCCCCGCACACCTGTCCGCGTCCGCGCTGGTGCGGTTGGGCGCGGACGCCGACGAGTTCGCGCGGGCGCTGCGCCGACCGGTGCCGGGGGAGCCGTCCGTCCAGGCGCGCGTGGGCACGCAGTTCCACGCGTGGGTGGAGGGCTACTTCGGGTCCGCGTCGCTGGTGGACGTCGATGCACTGCCGGGCGCGGACGACGTGTTCGACCAGCCTGACGCCTCGGGGCCGCTCGACGAGCAGGTCGCCGAGCTGCGCGACGCTTTCCTGGCGAGCGAGTGGGCGCACCGTGCACCGGTCGCCATCGAGGTCGACGTCGAGATCAGCGTCGCCGGGTACGTCCTGCGCTCTCGCATCGACGCCGTCTTTCCCGACCCCCGTCCCTCTCCCGACGAGCGCTCTCCCGGCCAGCTCTCTCTCGACGAGCCCTCGCTCGACGAGCCCGCGCCAGGTGGACGCGTCGTCGTCGTCGACTGGAAGACCGGCGCGCCGCCGACCGACCCGGGCACGCGCGCGGCGCGGGAGATCCAGCTCGCCGTCTACCGGCTCGCCTGGTCGCGCTGGTCGGGCCTGCCGTTGGAGTCCGTCGGCGCCGCCTTCCACTACGTCGGTGCCAACCGGACCGTCCACCCGGAGCGCCTGCTCGGCGAGGCCGAGATCGTCGCGCTGCTCGGGTCCGCGACCGGCGAGGACGAGGGCTGAGAATGCCGGGTCAGGGTGTGCGGGCGTCGTAGGCCGCCCGGCTCGTCTCGATGTCGGTGTTGTTCTCGATGGCCCAGCTCGCGAGCGTGAGTGCGGGAGCGATGAGGCTGCGGCCCATCGGCGTTAGGTCGTACTCCACCCGTGGCGGCACCTCGGCGTAGGCCGTGCGTGTGGCCAGGCCGTCGCGTTCCAGGTTGCGCAGCGTGAGCGAGAGCATGCGCTGGGAGACCCCGGGGACATGGCGATGGAGCTCGGTGAAGCGCATCCGTCCCGACGCCAGCGTGGCGACGACCAGCAGCGTCCACTTGTCGGCCACACGGTCGAGGACGGCCCGGATCGCACGCCCGCCGTCACCCCGGATCGTGCAGGTGCGCTCGTACGGCGTCCCTGCCTGGGAGCTCGTCGGCTCGGATTCCATGGCTTCCTCTCGCGGTGAGTCACGTACACGCGTGTGCCTTTTGTACGCGGGCTCGCGCCGGCGCACCATGGGCCGGTTACGGAGAGTAACCGACCCCGGAGATCGGAGACATCGTGCACGTCGCCTACTGGATCGTCGCCGCCCTGTTGGCGACCTTCTACGCGTACTCGGGCTGGCTCAAGGTGGCGCGCAGCCGCGAGCGGTTGGCGCCCATGATGGGATGGGTGACGGCCACGCCCTCGTGGGCGGTGAGGACGATCGGGTGGCTGGAGCTGGCGGGCGCCGTCGGTCTCGTGCTGCCGCCGCTCACCGGCATCGCTGTCGGGCTCGCGCTGGCGGCGGCGGCAGGCCTGGTCCTCGTGCAGCTGGGTGGGATCACCGTGCACGTCGCGCGCGGCGAGGCCCGCATGATCGGGTTGAACCTGGCGCTGCTCGCGTTGGCCGGGGTCGAGGTGTGGCTCGCGACGACCTGGCTGTGACTCGTTGCCGCACGGCGGCCGGGCTACGCGCGCGGGGCGGCTGGGCTACGCGCGCGGGCGGCGGCTGAGGACCAGGTGCGTGACGCCCGACGGCGACGGCGTCGACTCGACGTCGAAGCGCTCCTCGAGCCCCTCGAGCCCGTCCCACAGGCGCTCGCCGCGTCCCAGCACGATCGGCACGACGACGACGTGCAGGTGGTCGATCAGGTCGGCCTCGAGGAACTGCCGCACGGTGCTGACACCGCCGCCGATCCGCACGTCGAGTCCACCGGCCAGCTCCCGGGCCTTGGCGAGCGCGGTCGCTGGGTCGGCGTCGACGAAGTGGAACGTGGTGCCGCCCTCCATCTCCAGGACGGGCCGCGGGTGGTGCGTCAGCACGACGACGGGGGTGTGGAACACGGGGTCGTCGCCCCACCAGCCCTTCCACTCCTCGTCGTGCGGGCCGCGGTAGGGGCTGAACTTGTTGCGGCCCATGATCTCGGCGCCGATCCCGGGCGCCCACTGGCTCGCGAACGACTCGTCCACACCGAACGACCCCTCGGTCTCGCCGTGCAGGCCCATCGCGCGGAACGTGCGCGTCTCGAACGCCCACCCCATGAGGCGGTGACCGGCGTGCCCGAACGGGGTCTCGAGGCTCTGCCCCTCACCGGTGCCGAAGCCGTCGAGCGAGATCGAGAAGTTGTGTACCCGGACGAGGGACATGCGTGCTCCTGACGTGCTGTCGAGACGGGACGGGCGGCGCGCGTCAGGCGAGCGACGGCTCGGCGTCGGCCAGTTCGAGCGAGCGCGTGTGGGCGTCGAGGTCCTCGAGCATGCCGACCGCGTCCTCGACGATGTCCGCGCTCCCGGACCGCACGCCGTACAGGAGCCAGCGCGCCAGGGCGAGCTCGCCCACGAGCAGTGCACGGTCGACGAGGTGCGGGTCCAGCAGCTCGGTGCGGCGCAGCTGGTAGGCCTCCAGGATCGAGTCGGTCGACTCGGGCGGCGCCGCGACGAGGATCGACGCGAGGTCGTCGGCGGGGTCGGCGACGCACGCGTCGCCCCAGTGCAGGATGCCGCTGACCTCGCCGTCGCGGACCAGGATCCGCTCGTTCGTCAGGTCGCCGTGCACGACGACGGGCCGGAACCGCCACAGCGAGACGTCCTCGAGCCGTTGCTCCCACCGGCGCAGCAGCGTCGCGGGGACACGACCG
>Ga0160439_1000216_pt1 | contig 39497 bp, 38 predicted proteins | sample HID1975M_E0MG_FD_108201 | JGI IMG/M metagenome (GOLD analysis project Ga0160439, IMG submission 108201) | Enriched soil microbial communities from UW Madison campus, WI, USA - HID1975M_E0 MG | ecosystem: Environmental > Terrestrial > Soil > Unclassified | place: USA: Madison, Wisconsin... | reverse complement strand
TGGAGCGCGGCGAGGTCACCGAGGCACAGCTCGACGCGGCGCTCGACGTGCTGAGCATGACGCGCCCGCCGCAGGCCTGACCCACGCGCGAAGCAGGTCGGGAGCACCGTACGACGAAGGTCCGGCCCCCTCGGGGACCGGACCTTCGTCGTGTGCGCGGTGCGTCCGTGTCAGTGCGCCGCGGCCGCTGCGCCGGCGGCCGCGTCCTTCTGCGCCTGGCCCTCACCGTGGTGGTGCGGGCGGATGCCCTTCATCACCAGCGCGGCAACGAGCCCGATCGCGAGCACCACGACCGTGAGCAGCATCGTCTGGCTGACCGCGACAGCCAGGCCCGAGTGCACCGCCTGCATCGCGGCGTCGGTGAACTGCTTGGCGGCGTCGGCCGGGACGCCGTCCGGGACGGGGAACGCGCCCGACGATCCGCCCGCGAGCGCGTCCTGGTCGACGTGCGCGAAGGCCTGGACGAACGGCTGGCGCATCGCCTCGGGCAGCGACTGCGCGGCGGTCTGCGCAGCGTTCGGGATCTCGATGCCGAGCCGCGACGTGAACAGTGCGACGATCGCGGCCGACCCGACGACGCCACCGATCTGGCGGTTGGTGTTGAAGGCGCCCGCGCCCGCACCGGCGTTGCGGTGGTCCAGCCCGGAGGTGGCGAGGTTGGCGAGCGGCGAGAACAGGAAGCCCGTGCCGATGCCGAAGAAGCACATGACGACGACGAGCTTCCACACGTCCGCGTCGGGTTCGATCAGCTCGTGCAGCGCGAAGACGACGACCGTCAGGATCGCGAAGCCGGTGGCGACGATCCACTTGCCGGGGATCTTGTCCGAGAGGCGGCCCGCGAAGGGCGCGACGATGCCCGACAGGATCGAGCCACCCGCACCCACGAGCGCCGAGCGCAGCGGCGACAGGCCGAGGCCGACCTGCAGGAAGATCGTGAACGGGAAGAAGATCCCGGTCATCGCGAACGTCACGGCGAACCCGGCGATGTTGGCCATCGAGAAGTTGCGGCTGTGGAACAGCGTGAGCGGCATGAGCGCGTCCGCGCCGAGGTGCCGCTGCCACAGGACGAAGCCGACGAGGACGACGACGCCCGCGCCGATGACGCTCCAGACCGTGATCGGGCCCGCGATGGTGCCCCAGTCGTAGGTCGAGCCCTCCTGCAGGCCGAAGACGAACAGGAACATGCCGATGACGGAGAGCGCGACGCCGATGCCGTCGATGCGACGCTCGGCCGTGGGCAGCTTGGGCAGGTTGCGCAGCGCGTAGAACAGCGCGACCACGCCGATGGGGATGTTGACGAAGAAGATCCACTCCCAGCCGATCGGCACCAGCAGGCCGCCGAGGACGGGGCCGGTGATCGTCGCGACACCCGCGACGGCGCCCCAGACGCCCATCGCCGCGCCGCGCTTCATGGGCGGGAAGACGCGCGTGATCATCGACATGGTCTGCGGCGTCATGAGCGCGCCGCCGACCCCCTGGACGGCACGGGCCGCGATGAGCCAGCCGACCGACGGCGCGAGGCCGCAGGCGAGCGAGGCGAGCGTGAAGAGCACGAGGCCGACGACGAACACGGGCCGCGGGCCGTACTTGTCGCCGAGACGCCCGGTGACCAGGAGCAGGACGGCGAACGTGAGGAGGTAGGCGCTGTTCACCCAGCCGACCGACGTGACGTCGGCGTGCAGCTTGTCCATGAGGGTCGGCACGGCGACGTTCACGATCGTCGTGTCGAGCATGATCATGAAGAAGCCGAGACACAGGGGCGGCAGGATGCTCCACGGGCTGCGGCCCTGGAGGTCGACGAGCGCGGGTCGCTGCTCGGTGGTCATGAGTGGTCCTTCGTTCGAGGGCGTTCTGCAGGTCGGGTGCGTTGAGCTGTTCGAGGCTGCGCGGCCTGTGCGGCCGCCGCGCGGGCGGCGGCGATGCGGGCCTTGTAGTCGGTGGGGAACGGGCTGTCCCAGTCCAGGTCGCCACGCTCGATCTCGGCGATCGTCGCGTCGAGCCAGGTGATCTCGGTGGCCATGAGGGCCAGGTCGTGCTCGACGTCCAGCGCGTACCGGCGGGGCAGGCCGCTGTCGAGCGCCATGCGGTGACGCGCCTCGAGGTCGACGCGCCGCGCCTCCTCCCGGTCGCGGCGACGCCGGAGCTGGGTTGCCACCTCGGTGGCGGGCAGCTCGGTCGCCTCGGCGACGCCCACCGAGAAGAGCGGGTAGCTGGGGTGGTCGTCACCGAGGAAGCTGGTCAGCCGCCGCGAGAAGGCGGTACGCCCCGCGTCGGTGAGCCGGTAGGTGGTGCGCTCGGGGCGTCGACCGTCGCGGTCCGTGCCGACGACCTCGACGAGGCCGTCCCGCTCGAGCCGCTCGACGCCGTGGTAGACCGCGCCGGGGCTCACGCGCACGAGCCGCGTGTCCCCCCGCTCCACGAGCGCCTGGTGGAGCTGGTACGGGTGCATGGGCTGCTCGTGGAGCAGCGCGAGCGTCAGCACCGCCACCGCCGAGAGCTCACCCGTCGCCATGCGCCCCATCCTCCGTCCGACCACCGACACGCGCCGTCCGGCACGGTCCATATATTCCACCCGGAATATTGCGTCAGGATTATTCGAGGAGTCAAGCCACGTGGGCGTGACGCCGAACACCTCCTCCTTTCGGGCGCCATCATGTGGAATCGCTCCCACGTACCCGGGTGGAGCGTTTAACATCACCTCGACCCGGTAGCCCCGGGCACTGGACGACGACGTCAGGGAGGTGCACGTGGCCGCGACCGCTCGCCTGCTGCTGCACCGCGCCCGCGCGCAGCACACCGTGCTGACGGCCGTCGTCGCGGTCGCCGTCGTCGGAGCGACCCTGCTCGGCACCTTCGCCCTGCTGCTCTCGGCCAGCCAGCACCACCTGCTGGCCACCGCCCTGGACCGGACACCGGCCTCGGCGCGGGAGATCGACGCGACCATCACCCGCTCCCTGACCCCGACGCAGGACGCCGTCCCCCACGCGACCGCCTTCGTCGACGACCTCCTGGGGGACGTCCCCGCGACGCGCGAGACCTGGCTGGCCTCGACCATGTACGCGGTGCCCGGCACCGGCGACCCCATCGACCCCTACGTCTACCTCGCCAGCAACCCCGAGGTCGCGCGCTCGAGCACGCTGGTCAGCGGGTCGTTGCCGGGGAGCGGCATCGACGCCGACGGCCGCGTGCCCGTGGCGGTCCCGCAGCAGGTCGCCGACGCGTACGGCTGGTCCGTCGGCACCGAGGTCCCGGTCTCCGCGACGGCCTCGCGCGACGACCTGCGCCTGGTCGTGACCGGCACGTTCAGGCTGACGGGCGCACCGGCGGTGTGGGCGCGCGACGAGCTCGGCGGTACGGTCCACGACCCGGCCTATCCCGTCCTCGGGTCTGCGGGGATGCTGAGCACGCAGGCCTGGGGCCCGCTCGTCGTCGGGGACCCGACCGTCCTGACCGACGGCACGGCCGACCTCGGCTCGGCCCACCTGGTCGCGCACCCCGCGCTCGGCGAGGTCCCGGCCGAGGCGCTCGACCACCTGCGCGACCAGCTCGGCGACGTCCAGCAGCGCCTGGCAGCCGCGGTCGCGGACGACGGCACGAGCTCGCTCGTCCTCACCGAGCTGCCCCAGACGATCGACACCGCCATCTCGAGCCTGCAGGTCACCAGCGTGACGCTCGTCGTCGTCGCGCTCCTGCTCGTGACCCTCGCCGTCACCGTGCTCATGCTGGCCGCCCGCATGCTCGCCGACCGGCGCGCGGCGGAGCAGGAGCTCATGGCCTCGCGCGGTGCGTCGCGGGCGCAGATCCTGCGCCTGGCCGCCCTCGAGGCGCTCGCCGTGGCCGTCGTCGCCGCGCTCCTGTCCCCCGTGCTCGCCGTCCTGGCCTACCGCGCCATCGCGTTGGTCCCCGCGCTGAGCAGCGGTGGCCTCGACGTCGACCCCGGCCGGCCGGCCATCCTGTGGATCACCTGCGCGCTGGCGTCGCTCCTGCTCGCCGCCGTCCTCGTCGCGCCGCTCCTGCGCCGCGCGGACGCCACACAGACCCGGACCCGGGCCGACCGGCGGGGCGGCGCCGCCCGCTCGGGCGCGGACATCGCGCTCGTCGCCCTGGCGCTCGTCGGCCTGTGGCAGCTGCGCTCCTACCACTCGCCCGTCGGCTCGGGCGGCGGCCTGCTCGGCCGGACCGATCCCGTGCTGGCGCTGGCCCCCGCGCTGATCCTGCTGGCCGGCGCGGTGGTCGCGCTGCGGCTCATGCCGCTGGTCGCGCACGTCGGGGAGCGCCTGGCAGCGCGCAGCCGCTCGTGGGTGGGCCCGCTGGCCGTCTGGGAGCTGGGCCGACGGCCCGCCCGGGCGACCGCCGCGGTGCTGCTCCTCACGCTCGCCGTGGGGGTCGGCGCGTTCTCGTCGTCGTTCCTCACCACCTGGCGCACGTCCCAGCAGGCCCAGGCCGACCTCGCCGTGGGCGCCGACGTGCGCGTCACGCCCGCGACGCCGACGCCGCTGGTCGCCGCCGCGCAGGTGGCCGCGACCGACGGCATCGACGCGGCGGCACCGGTCACCGCGCGCGGCGCGACCATCGCCGTCCCGTCCACGGTCGATGGCGCGTCCGCGCGGGGCGGGGTGCCGACCACGCTGCTCGGCGTCCCGACGGACCGCGCCGACCAGATCCTGCGCGGCGAGGTCGAGGGCGGCTGGAGAGCGCAGACCGCGCCGCTGCGACCCCAGCAGGCCGCGACCGGCGTCGCCCTGCCGGGCAGCCCGCGATACCTCGTCGCAGGTCTGCGCGCCAGCATCACCCCCGCCCTGTCCGGCACGCTGCTCGGCTCCCTCGTGCTGCAGGACGCGACGGGCGCGCGCACGTCCGTCGCGCTGCCGGCGGTCGCGCTGGGCGGCACGCGTCAGGAGGTCGTCGTGCCGCTGCCGGCCGCGACCAGCGGGCTGCAGCTCGTCGGCGTCGTCGCGCACGCCACCACCCAGGACGCCGACGCCGTGCAGGACGGGTCGGTCGTGGTCGGCCTGCGCGTCACCGACCTGCGCGTCGCGGACGGCCCGGCGCCGAGCAGCGACGGCGCCGCGACACCGGCGCCGGCGCCGGGCAGCCTGACCGGCGTGCAGGACGTGGACCTGTCGACGGCGACCTGGAACGGGACCGCGTCGGGTGCCGACGTCGACGCCGAGGCCGACGAGCTGCACGTGTCGAACCAACCGCCCGGCGGATTCCGCACGTCCGGCCGCGCGACCGACCTCACCGTCGTCACCTTCCCGACCGGCAAGGGTGCGAGCCCGCTGCTGGCCCTCGTGACGCCCGACGTCCTGTCCACCCTCGCCACCGAGGTGGGGCGCTCGCTCGTCCTCGCCGTGGACGACACGGAGGTGCGCACGACGATCGTCGGCACCGTGCCCTACCTGCCCGGCAGCCCGCACGCGCGCGGGATCATGCTCGACGAGGACCTCCTGAGCCGCAGCCTGGTCGCGGCGGGCTCCTCCGGCTCCACCGTCGACGAGTGGTGGCTGTCGGTGCCGGACGCGCGCGCCGCCTCGGTCGCGGCCGAGCTGGACCGCGACGGCCGGGCGACGTCCCAGGTCCGGGCCACCGAACGGCAGGTCGCGACGGACGGACCGCTGCACGTCGGTGTGCAGGCCGCGCTGTGGATCGTCGTGGTCGCCGCACTCACGCTCGCGGTCAGCGGCCTGGGGATGAGCGCGGCCGTGACGGTCCGCGCGCGCAGGCTCGAGTTCGCCCGCCTCCAGGCGCTGGGCGCCCCGCGGCGCGGGCTCGTGCGCTCCGTGCTGGTCGAGCACGTGGTCCTCGGCACCGTCGGCGTGGCCGTCGGGCTCGGCCTCGGCGCGCTGCTCGCGCACCTCGTCGCCCCGCTGATCACCACGTCCGCGTCCGGGACCGCGCCGGTCCCCGGCGTGGTCGTCAGCTGGTCGTGGGCCGGGCAGCTCGCGCTGCTCGCCGCGCTCGTCGCCCTCGTCGGCCTCGTCGTCGCGCTCACCACGGACACCCTGCTCAAGCGGGCCTCCGGCGAGCTCCTGCGACTGGGGGACGAACGATGACCGCCGTCACACCCGGGATGCTGCGTTCCACGGTCGCCGGGTCGTGGCTCGTCGTCCGCCGCCGCAGCCGCGCCGACGCGGGGCTGCTCGCGATGTCGGCGGTCGTGCTGGCGGTCACCGTCGCGCTCGCGCTGATCGTGCCGCGCGTCGTCGCCACCGCGGCCGACGACGCCGTGCAGGGCGCCGTCGCACAGGCAGGGACCTCCGCCGACCTCGTCGTGCGGCTCGGGTCGAGCCGACCGGCGGGCTTCGGTGCGACCGTCCGCGACCCGAACGTGGCCGCCGAGCTGCGCACGTCGGAGACCGACCTGCATGACGCGCTGCCGGAGCCGTTGCGCACGGTGGTGGGGCCGGGGACCATCAGCGTGAGCAGCCCGGTGGTCCGCGGCCGCATCGGCGACGTCGCGCTCACCACCCGCGTCGCGTACGTCGGCACCGCCGACCCGGCGGACCAGGACGCGCTCGTCTCGTGGGTCGACGGGAAGGCGCCCGCTGCGGCGCCTCTGGGCGACGGGGACGACCCGGCCGGCTCGGACGACGACACGGGCCAGGACCGGCACGAGGTCCAGGTGGGTCTCGAGGCCGCCGCCGCGAAGCAGGTCGGTCTCCGGGTCGGCGACCGCGGCAAGCTGGCCATCGCCACGTCGGGCCCGACGGACTTCGTCGTGACCGGCCTCTACACCGTCCCGGACCCCACGGCGGCCGTCTGGACCGGCCAGGACGACCTGCTCGCGGCCTCGACGGCGACGACGGACGGCACGCGGACCGGGCACGTCGGCCTGCTCCTGACGTCGCAGTCGCTGCCCGACGCGCAGCTCGCGGTGCAGCCCAAGGCCTTCGCGCCCCAGCTGCGGTACGTCCCCGACCCCGCGCTCGTCGACTCGTCCACCGCCGGTGCCGTCGCCGCCGCGGTCGGCCGGCTCCAGGCTGATCCGACCGGTCTCGCGCTGGCCGCGGGCGCCAGCGCGACGCCGACCACAGCCCTGGGCTCGACGCTCGACGCCGAGGGCGGCCGGCTCGCCGCCGCGCGCGCCCTCCAGTCCGTGCTCGTCGTGGGGCTGTGCGGCGTCGGCGCCCTCGTCCTCGTCCTCGCCGCCCGGCTGCTCGTCGCGCGACGCGAGCCGTACCTGCTGCTTGAGCGGGCCCGCGGTGCATCCCTCGCGTCGATCGTCGCGCGGGCCCTGCTCGAGGCGGCGCCGCTGGCGCTCGTCGCCGGCGCGGTCGGCGCGGGTGCGGCCGCGCTGGTCGTCCGACCGCGCGACGGCGCCGGTGGCGGGGTCGTCGCCGGCGTGCTCGTCCTCGTCGCGGCCCTGACCCCCGCCGTCGTCGCCGCGCTGCAGACACGCACGGCGTTCGCCGGCCGCCGCTCACCCGCCAACCGCGCCGACCGGGTCCGCCTCGCCAAGCGGCGTCGCGCACGCCGCACGGTCGCCGAGCTCGCGCTCGTCGCGCTCGCCGTCGCCGCGCTCGTCTCGGTGCGCCGCCGCGGCCTGACGCAGACGACGACGGGCGGCGTCGACCTGCTGCTCGCGGCGACGCCCCTGCTCGTCGCCGCGGCGGCCACGCTCGTCGTGGCCCGCCTCCTGCCGCCCGCGCTGCGTGCCGCGAGCCGCGCGGCCCGCCGGCGACGTGGCCTCGTCCCGGTCGTCGCGACCGCGCGCGCGAGCGCCGCGACCGGCACCGCCGTCCCGCTCCTCACCCTCACGGTCGCCGTCGGGCTCGTCGTCTTCTGCGGGACGACCGTCCTGACCGTCGGCGCCGGCCAGCGGGCCGCGGCCGACGAGCGCGTCGCGGCGGACGTGCGCCTCGAAGGGGCGCTCACCGAGCAGGACGTCACGGACCTGCGCGCGCAGGACGGCGTGACGACGGTCGCGGGCATCGCGGTGCTCGGCGGACGGGCCATCGGGACCGGGACGAACGCCGACGTGCTGCTCGTGGACGCCGCCGACCTCGCGACCATCGTGGAGGCCCACGGCCTCGACGCGACCGGCCTGCGCTCCCTGCCCGCAGGAGCCGCCGACGCCCCGCCTGCGCTCGCCAGCCCGTCGTTGTCGTCGGCCGTCGGGCTCGTCCAGCCGTCGGTCCTCACGAACAGCGGCCGGGTGGACCTTCGCGTGGTCGGCACCGCCGCCCACGACCCGCACGTCACGGTCACGAGCACGGTGCCGGTCGCGGGCCGGCTCCTCGTCGACCGCGCCACCTTCGACGCCGCCCAGGGCGGGCAGACGGACCCGACCACGATCCTCGTGGACGGCCCTCGTGCCGCGGCGGCCGCCCGGGCGCTCGGCCTCGACACGCTGACGGGCGTCACCGTGACCGCGCGCGACACGTGGCTCACCGCCTGGCAGGACTCGCCGCTGAACCGCAACCTGACCGTCCTGCTGCTCGCCACCGCGGGTGCGTTGGCGGCCTACGCCGCCCTCGCGCTCGTGCTGCTCGTCGCCGCGACCGCGCGCGAACGTGGCCGGTCCCTGTCCGCGCTGCGCACGCTGGGGCTCGACGGCCGCACCGGCTCGGCACTGACGTTCGCGGAGCTGGCTCCGGTGGCGGTCGCGGCGATGGTGGGCGGCACGGTGATCGGCATCCTGGTCACGTGGCTCACCACGGGCGCGCTCGGTCTGCAGCTCGCCGCCGGCGGTTACGGGCCGCCCGCGCTGCAGGTGGGGTGGTGGCCCGTGGCGGCGGCCGCGGCGGTGCTCGTCGTCGCGCTCGTGGTGAGCGTGGCGGTGGAGCGCGTGGTGCGGCGGCGCGACCGGCTCGGTGAGGTGCTGCGGGTGGGCGAACGATGAGGGAGAACACGCGATGACGGCGACGCTCGGCGCTCTGGAGGAGCGCGCACGGCAGCGGCACGACGACTTCGGCCAGGACGCGCTGATCGTGTGCGACTCGCTGGTCCGGATCTACCAGTCCGACGGCATCGAGGTGCAGGCCCTGCAGGGGCTGGACCTGCTGATCGAGCCCGGTGAGCTCGTCGCGATCGTCGGCGCGTCCGGATCCGGCAAGTCGACGCTGCTCTCGGTCCTGTCCGGCCTCGACGTCCCGACGGCCGGGCGCGTGCGGGTGGGCTCGTGGGACCTCATGACCATGACGACGCGGCAACGGGTCGAGTACCGGCGCTCGATGGTCGGGTTCGTCTGGCAGCAGACGGCCCGCAACCTGGTCCCCTACCTCACGGCGGCCGAGAACGTCGCGTTCCCGCTGCAGCTCGCGGGCGTCAAGGCGAAGGAGCGGGCACGCCGGGCGGCCGACCTGCTGGAGATGTTCGAGATCGGGTACTGCGCCGACCGCCGTCCCGGCGAGATGTCCGGCGGTGAGCAGCAGCGCGTCGCCATCGCGGTGGGACTCGTCAACGACCCGCAGGTGCTGTTCGCCGACGAGCCGACGGGCGAGCTCGACACCGCCACGTCGCACGTCGTGCTCGAGAGCCTGCGCACCGCCAACCGCGAGCTCGGGACCACGATCGTCGTCGTCACGCACGACGCCGGCGTCTCCGAGCACGTGCAGCGCACGGTCGCCATCCGCGACGGTCGCACGTCGTCGGAGGTCGTCCGCCGCACGCACACCCGCGAGGACGGCACGGAGCACGTGGTGGCCGAGGAGCTCGCGGTGCTGGACCGCGCCGGGCGCGTGCAGCTGCCCAAGGAGTTCCGCGAGGCGCTGAACCTCGTGGGCCGCGTGCGCCTGGCGCTCGAGGAGTCGCAGGTGTCCGTCCGCTCGGCCTCGGGTGCCGCGCGCGACCGGGAGGAGCAGTCATGACCGAGCAGGCACCGGCCGCCGTGGCGACCGCGACGCGGCCCGCGGTCGTCGTCGACCGCGTCTCGCGCGTCTACGGCCACGGCAGCGCGGCGGTCCACGCACTGCAGGACGTCTCGTTCGAGATCGCGCCGGGTGAGCTGGTCGCGCTCGTGGGACGGTCCGGGTCGGGCAAGACGACGCTGCTCAACTGCATCGGCGGCCTGGACCGGCCCGACGAGGGACGCGTGGTGATCGACGGCCGCGAGGTGTCCTCGCTCGACGAGGCCGGCCTGGTCGAGCTGCGGCGCGACGTCGTGTCGTTCGTCTTCCAGACGTTCGGCCTGGTGCCGGTGCTGTCCGCCGCGGAGAACGTCGGCGTCCCCCTGCGTCTTCGTCGGACGCCCACGCCCCAGCGCGAGGCACGCGTGGCCCTGCTGCTGGAGCTGGTCGGGCTGTCCGGGCACGCGCAGCAGCGGCCCGGCGAGATGTCGGGCGGCCAGCAGCAGCGTGTGGCCATCGCCCGCGCGCTCGCGACGTCGCCGCGGCTGCTCATCGCCGACGAGCCCACGGGCCAGCTCGACACCGAGACCGGCACGGCCGTGATGGCGCTGCTGCGCGCGGTCGTCGAGGCCGAGGGCATGACCGCGCTGGTCTCGACGCACGACCCGCTCATGATGTCGCTGGCCGACCGCGTCGTGCGGCTCGCCGACGGGCGGCTCGTCGACGCCTGACCGGTCGCTGGGCACGGCACGGCACGACGAAGGGGTGACCGCCGCGGCGGTCACCCCTTCGTCAGCGAGGGATCAGGTCCACTGCTTGAGGACCCGACCCTCCTTGTCCTTGAACGCGCCGACGAGCAGCACGATGAAGTCGATCAGCGTCCAGATGCCCAGGCCGCCGAGCGTCAGGATCATGAGGACCCCGGTGCCGATCTTGCCGACGTAGAACCGGTGGATGCCCAGGCCGCCCAGGAAGAAGCAGAGCAGCACCGCGGGCAGGAGCAGCTTGGGGCTGACCTCGCCGGCGGCGCCGTAGGTGCCGTCGCTGACCGGCGGGTAGGTGCCGGACGGGATCGGGTCGGGCGATGTCATGAGGCCTCCTGCGGGATGGGGCGGCTGGCCGCCCGGATGTCGGTGCGCGCCGAGAGTAGCGCCACGCGCCGGGCCGCGTCACCAGCCGTCCGGGCGATGACCAGGGCACTCATGCGTCCAGGCCTTCCAGCAGCTCGGTGACGAGCGCCGCGACGGGCGAACGCTCCGAGCGCGTGAGCGTCACGTGCCCGAACAGCGGGTGGCCCTTGAGCGCCTCGATCACCGCGGCGATGCCGTCGTGGCGGCCCACGCGCAGGTTGTCGCGCTGCGCGACGTCGTGCGTGAGGACCACGCGCGAGCTCTGACCGATGCGGGACAGGACCGTCAGCAGGACGTTGCGCTCGAGCGACTGCGCCTCGTCGACGATCACGTACGCGTCGTGCAGCGAGCGGCCGCGGATGTGGGTGAGCGGGAGCACCTCGAGGATGTCCCGGTCCATGATCTCCTCGACGACCTCCTTGCTGACCAGCGCGCCGAGCGTGTCGAAGACCGCCTGCGCCCAGGGGTTCATCTTCTCGGCCTCGCTGCCGGGCAGGTACCCGAGGTCCTGGCCGCCCACCGCGTACAGGGGCCGGAACACCATGACCTTGCGGTGCTGACGCCGCTCGAGCACGGCCTCGAGTCCCGCACACAGCGCGAGCGCCGACTTGCCGGTGCCGGCGCGGCCTCCGAGCGAGACGATCCCGATCTCCTCGTCGAGCAGCATGTCGATGGCGATGCGCTGCTCCGCGCTCCGTCCGTGCAGGCCGAAGACGTCCTGGTCGCCTCGCACCAGCTGCACGTGCTTGTCCGCCGTCACGCGCCCCAGCGCGCTGCCGCGGGGGCTGTGCAGCACGAGGCCCGTGTGGCAGGGCAGGTCCTGCGGCGTCGTCGTCCCGAAGCCGGCGCCGGTGGCGACGTCCGCGAGTGCGACCGACTCGTTCTCCCACAGGTCCGCCATCTGCTGCTCGGACAGGTCGAGCGCGTCCATCCCGGTCCAGCCGGAGTCGACCGCCAGCTCGGCGCGGTACTCCTCGGCCCGCAGACCCACCGCGGACGCCTTGACACGCATCGGCAGGTCCTTGGAGACCACCGTGACGTCGTGCCCCTCCGCGGCGAGGTTCGCGGCGACCGCGAGGATCCGCGTGTCGTTGTCGCCCAGCCGGAACCCGGCCGGCAGCACCGACGGGTCGGTGTGGTTGAGCTCGACGCGCAGGGAACCGCCCTCGTCCGTGATCGGGATGGGGGTGTCCAGGCCGCCGTGCTGGATCCGCAGGTCGTCGAGCATCCTCAGCGCGGACCGGGCGAAGTAGCCCAGCTCCGCGTGGTGCCGCTTGGCCTCGAGCTCCGTGATGACGACGACGGGCAGGACCACGTCGTGCTCGGCGAACCTGGCGATGGCCTTCGGGTCGGACAGCAGGACCGAGGTGTCGAGCACGTGCGTCCGACGACCCTCTACGACCTCGTGCTGCGTTGCGCTGCTGACCACGGCGTGCTCCCTCCGGCGCTACGTGCGCCGCAGAAGGCGCCTGTCACCGGCGACCTGCCGCAGCAGGTCCATGTGCCGGTGATCGGCGACGGGGTGGGGGCGACCGGGCCCGATGGAGCAGGGCCGGGTCGACCCTCCTCCCGGAGCGGATGCTCCATGGGCTGGCCTCCCGGGGACGGCGGGGTGTCGTCCTCTGACCGGAAACTAACCCCGTCCGGTCGCTGTGATGCGCATCACGACACGCGTGTCGGCAGATGTCACACAGTGTTCACACGCGTGCCGCGTCAGCGGCCCAGGCGGCGCTCGCGCGCGGCGTAGGCACGCACGGCGCGCAGGAAGTCGACGCGCCGGAAGTCGGGCCAGTACGCCTCGCAGAAGTAGAACTCCGAGTGCGCGCTCTGCCACAGCAGGAACCCGCCCAGGCGCTGCTCGCCGGACGTGCGGATGACGAGGTCCGGGTCGGGCTGACCCTTCGTGTACAGGTGCTCGGCGATGTGCTCGACGTCGAACGCCTCGGCCAGCTCCTCGAGCGACGCGCCGGCCTGGGCACCCGCCCGCAGGTAGGAGCGCACAGCGTCGGCGATCTCGCGCCGGCCCCCGTAGCCGACGGCGACGTTGACGTGCAGGCCCTGGACGCCGACGGTCGCCGCCTGGGCGGCCAGGAGCGCCTCACGCGTGTGGGCCGGGAGCAGCTCGAGCGAGCCGACGGGCTGCACGCGCCACCGGCCCGAGGCGGCGAGGTCGCTGACGGCGTCCTCGATGATCTTCAGCAGCGGTTCCAGCTCGTCGGGCGACCGCTCGAGGTTGTCGGTCGAGAGCATCCACAGCGTCACGACCTCGACGCCGACGTCCTCGCTCCAGTCCAGCAGGTCCGCGATCTTGTCCGCGCCACGCCGGTGCCCGTGGGCGGTGGACTCGCCGATGCTGCGGGCCCAGCGGCGGTTGCCGTCGAGGATGACGCCGATGTGGCGGGGGGCCTTGTCCCGCGGTACCGATGCCGCGAGCCGTCGTTCGTACAGCCCGTAGAGCGGGTGGGGCAGGCGCACGCTCGCTCCTTCGATCGGGTGGGGTGCCGCGCGGGGTGCGACGCGATCACGTTACTAGCGTGCGGGGGTCGCGTGGTTCGACACCACTACCTACGGTGCCGTAACCTACGGGATCGTAGGTTGACGCCGACGTGAGAGGCTGCCGCATGAGCACGACCGCTGTGCCCCACGGAACGCCCGACGGGACAGGTCCCCTGGAGAAGGTCGCCGAGACGATCAAGCCCCACCTGCGCGGGTGGATCCACGCCGGGGTCGCGCCGCTGGTCCTGGTCGCGTCGATCGTGCTCGTCGTGCTGTCCCCGACGGCGGCCGCGAAGTGGTCCACCGCCGTGTTCGGGCTGTCCGCGGTCATGCTCTTCGGGACCTCCGCGATCTACCACCGCGGCCGCTGGTCCCCGCGCACGGCGGCCGTCCTGCGCCGGCTGGACCACACCAACATCTTCCTCATCATCGCGGGCACGTACACGCCGCTCGCGGTGCTGCTGCTGCCGAAGCGGACCGCGGAGATCCTGCTGGTCATCGTGTGGGGCGGCGCTCTTCTCGGGCTGCTGGCGCGCGTGTTCTGGCTCGGTGCGCCGCGCTGGGTGTACGTCCCCGTGTACGTCGCGCTGGGCTGGGTCGCGGTCGCGTTCCTGCCGCAGTTCTACCGCTCCGGCGGCCCGGCGATCATGTGGCTCGTCATCGCCGGCGGGCTCGCCTACACGCTCGGCGCCGTCGTCTACGGCCTCAAGCGCCCCAACCCGAGCCCGCGCTGGTTCGGCTTCCACGAGGTCTTCCACGCGCTGACGGTCGTCGGCTTCACGTGCCACTACGTGGCGGTCTCGATCGCGTCCTACTCGGCGGCGTAGCCCGTCGGGCGCGCTCGGGGTCTCAGCGCGGGATCACGCGGTAGCGGCGGTTCGCCAGGGACGGGTTCTGCTCGCGGACCTCGCCCAGCTGGGCGCCGTCGATGTCGACCGTGCGGATCGCCGGCAGCTCGTCGAGCTCCAGGCCGACGACGCCGTCCGGCGCGACCACCAGCGAGCGGCCGACCACGCCCTTGCCCGCCATCCCGACGGCCACGACGGCGGACGTGTTCTCGATGGCCCGGGCGACGGCGAGCGTGCGCCAGTGCATCGCCTTGAGGCCGCCGTCGGCCCACGCTGCCGGCACGACGAGCACCTGCGCACCCGCGTCCACGAGGCGCCGAGCCGACTCCGGGAAGCGCAGGTCGTAGCAGGTCAGCACCCCGAACCGCAGGCCGCCGACGTCGAGCACGAGCGGCGGGGCGTCGACCGGGCCGGGCTCGAGCCGCACGGACTCGCTGGCCCCGAACGCGTCGTACAGGTGCACCTTGCGATAGACGCCGGCGAGCTCGCCCGAGCCGTCGACCGCGACGACGGCGTTCGACGCGCGCCCGTCGGACCCCGGGATCACCAGGCCCGCGATCGCCGCCACCCCCGACGCGGCGGCCAGCTCCCGCAAGCGCCCGAGGAAGGGCCCCTGCAGCGACTCGGCGTGCTCGATGCCCACGCCGTCGGGCGCGAAGGCCGCCGTGTACTCCGGGAAGACGACCAGGTCCGCGCGCACGCGCTGGGCCGTCGCGAACGCGTCCGCGACCATCTCCCGGTTGGCGCCCGGGTCCGACGAGCCCTGGATCTGCGCGACCGTGACCCGGACGGCCGGCCGCTGCGGCGGCTCCGGTCGCGTCACGACGAGGCGGGGCGCTCGTCGTCGGGCGCGCCCTGGCCCGTGCCCTCGTCGTCCAGTCCCAGCTGCTTGGCGCGCCGGTCCACCCGGCGCAGCTGCTTGGTCAGCGACAGGAACAGCAGCACCGCGGCCACGGCCAGCAGGAACGTGAACACGAAGCCCAGGAACCCGGGCGACCCGCCGGTCGACTGCGTGACCGTGATGTCGCTCGGGTACGGCGACGGGGTGACGGCGAAGAACATCAGACGGTCTCCCGGATGCCCGCGAACAGGTCGTCCTCGGGCAGGTTGGTCGGCACCCGCGACTCCGCGAGCTCGTACTCCTCGGTAGACCAGCGGGCCAGCTCGACCTCCCGCGGGACGGCGAAGAAGAAGCCGTCCGGGTCGATCTGCGTGGCGTGCGCGCGCAGGGCCGCGTCGCGCTGGTCGAAGTAGTCCGCGCACTCGATGCGCGTCGTGACCTCACGCTGCGGGATCTCTCGGGCCTCGCGCGACTCGATCCACTCGCCGAACGGCGACTCGCGGCCGGCCTCGAGCAGCGCCTCGTGGACCGCCCGCATGCGCGGGAGCGAGAAGCCGGCGTTGTAGTACAGCTTGAGCGGCGTCCACGGCTCGCCGCGGTCCGGGTAGCGCTCCGGGTCGCCGGCCGCGGCCCACGCCTCCACGGACACGCGGTGGCACATGATGTGGTCGGGGTGCGGGTAGCCGCCCGACGGGTCGTACGTGGTGACGACGTGGGGGCGGAACCGCCGGATCAGCTCGACCAGGGGCGCCGCGGCCTCCTCCAGCGGGACCAGCGCGAAGCAGCCCTCCGGCAGCGGCGGCAGCGGATCGCCTTCCGGAAGCCCGGAGTCGACGAACCCCAGCCACTCCTGCTGGATGCCCAACGCCTGCGCCGCGGCCGCCATCTCGACGCGACGCAACGCGTGCATCTCGTCCAGGCCGCCCTCGAACTCGCCGTACGCCGGGTTCAGCACGGAGCCGCGCTCACCGCCCGTGCAGCTCACGACCAGCACGTCGACGCCTTCCGCCGCGTACCTCGCCGTCGTGGCGGCACCCTTGCTCGACTCGTCGTCCGGATGTGCGTGCACCGCCATGAGGCGCAGGCGCTCACCGCTCACAACTGGCTCCCGTCGGTCCGCTGGCGCGCAGCGCGCGCCGGATGGTGGTGGGGACGAGAGACAATGATCGCGCACGCGGACCATGCCCGTGCACCACACCACGGAGGACCCACGTGTCGCAGACCCCCGTCCGGCCGCCCGCCGGGCGCTACGGGCCCGAGCGTTCGCACGCCCGGACCTGGACGTTCGTCGGCATCGGCGCGCTGGTCGCGCTCGTCGTCGCCGCCGTCTGGTGGGTCGGAGGCGGTGCGCTCGAGGACCCCGTGCAGTGGAAGGACGTCGGCTTCCACGTGAGCGACGCCTCGTCGACCGATGTGACGTTCGACGTGACGAAGGCGAAGGACGCGACCGCGTCCTGCCGCGTGCGGGCCCTGTCGCAGTCCTACGCCGAGGTCGGGGTCAAGACCGTGGACGTCGGCCCGTCGGACGCCGACACGCAGCGTGTCACCGTGACGATCCCCACCGCCGAGCTGGCCGTGAGCGGCACCGTCCAGGACTGCAAGATCGTCGACTGACCCTGCTCGACCAGGGCGATCTCCGCCCCCGTTGCTATCCTGGTTGTTTCGCACGCCGCCGCCAGGTGACCAGCACGTCGCAGCCGCACGTCGCAGGCACCCGGCATCCACGGTCGAAGCGACCGGCAGGCACGGCGTGACCCAGCACATGGCGGGACCGCGCACGGCCCGAAGGGCGCCCAGAGCGTGCGCGTGAGACCACCCGACCGGCTCCCCCAGCCGGTCCACCGCATGGAAGGAGCGATCGTGACCGACACGACTGCAGCCACCTGGCTGACGCAAGAGGCCTACGACCGACTCGTCGCCGAGCTCGACCACGCCAAGGGCGAGGGCCGTACGGAGATCACCGACCGCATCGCCGCCGCCCGCGAGGAGGGCGACCTCAAGGAGAACGGCGGCTACCACGCCGCCCGCGAGGAGCAGGCCAAGCACGAGGCGCGCATCCGCGAGCTCGAGGCCAAGTTGCGCAACGTCCAGATCGGGACCCCCGCCGACGACGGCGTCGTGGAGCCCGGCATGGAGGTGACGGCGGTCGTCGCCGGTGACGAGATGGTGTTCCTGCTCGGCTCGCGCGAGATCGCCGGCACGTCCGACATCGACGTCTTCTCCCCCACCTCACCGCTGGGCGCGGCCATCAACGGCAAGTCCGTGGGTGACACGACCTCCTACGAGGCCCCCAACGGCAACCAGATCCCCGTGGAGATCGTCGCCGCGAAGCCCTTCGCCGGCTGACCGCTCCCGCACCCGACGGCGCCCGGCCCCACGCGGGCCGGGCGCCGTCGTCGTCGGTCAGTCCGTGAGGCGGTAGCCCGCCGTGCGCAGGTGGTGCAGGACGGCGGCGCAGTGGTCGGGGCCCTTCGTCTCCACCTGGACCTCGATCGCCACCTCGTCGACGGCCAGCTCCACCTGCGTGCGCACGTGGGAGACGTGCATGACGTTGCAGCCGGTGCTCGCCAGGTCGCGCAGCAGGTCCGCGAGAGCGAACGGGCGGTCGTCGATGCGCAGGTGCAGCCACAGGAACCGCCCGGCCGACGCGAGCCCGTGCCGGACCACGCGCAGCAGCACCTGCGGGTCGATGTTGCCCCCGGACAGGATCGCGACGACGGGTCCGTCGAGCTCACCGGGCGCGGCCATGAGCGCCGCGACGGCGGCGGCGCCCGACGGCTCGACGAGCAGCTTGGCCCGCTCCGCGACGAGCAGCACGGCCCGCGACAGGTCCTCCTCGGAGACGGTCCGGACCTCGACGCCGGCGTCGTGCAGGATCTGGAACGGCGCCACGCCGGGCGTCCCGACGGCGATCCCGTCGGCCATGGTGCGCATCTCCGCCGCGGGCACGGGTTGGCCGGCCGCCAGCGACACCGGGTAGGCCGCCGCCCCCGCGGCCTGCACGCCCACCACGCGCACGTCCGGGCGCAGCTCGCGGACCGCCGCGACGACCCCCGCGGCGAGGCCACCGCCGCCGATGGGCACCACGATCGTGGCCGCATCGGGCACCTGCTCGAGGATCTCGAGCGCGATGGTGCCCTGCCCGGCGATCACGTCGTCGTGGTCGAACGGGTGGATCAGGACGGCGCCGGTCTGCTCGGCGTAGGCGCGGGCGTGCACGAGCGCCTCGTCGACGCTGTGCCCGACGAGCTCCACGCGCGCGCCGTACTCGCGTGTCGCGGCGAGCTTGGGCAGCGCGACCTCGACGGGCATGAAGACCATCGCGTCGATGCCGAGCAGCCGGGCGGCCAGCGCGACCCCCTGCGCGTGGTTGCCGGCGCTGGCCGCGACGACGCCCCGCGCCTTCTCCTCGTCGGACAGCCGGGACATCCGCACGTACGCGCCGCGGATCTTGAACGAGCCCGCGCGCTGCAGGTTCTCGCACTTGAGCAGCACCGGGGTGCCCGCGATCTCCGTGAGCGCCCGGCTCGTCTCCACCGGGGTGCGCTCGACGATCCCGTCGAGCAGCTCCGCCGCCGCGCGGACGTCGGCGAGGGTCGTCGTCATCGGCCGTCCCGCGTCGAGTCGTCCCGCGTCGAGTCGTCCGGCGCTGCGTCGTCCGGCGCTGCGTCGTCGTCCGTCGACGCGACCTGCGGCGCGTCCTTCCCGACGGCGGCACCCGCCCCCAGCTCCTCGTCGGCGGCGGCCTGCTGCGAGGTCTCCTCCTCGGCCATCTGCGCGATGGCGTGGTCGAGCATCGGGTGGCCTCTGCCGCGGACGGCCACGTGGTCGTCGTGCCCGAGCTGGGGGAACTTGTCGTGCCCGTGCAGGTACAGGACGACGGTGTTGACGACGGCGACGATCGGCACGGCGAACAGCGCACCCAGGATGCCGGCGACCAACGAGCCGGCCGTGACCGCGAGGATCACGGCCACGGGGTGCAACGACACCGCGTGCCCCATGAGGAACGGCTGGAGCACATGCCCCTCGATCTGCTGGACCAGCAGCACCACGCCCAGCATGAACAGCGCCGTGACGGGACCGTGCGCGACGAGCGCGACCAGCACCGCGATCGTGCCCGTCAGGACGGCGCCGACCACCGGGATGAACGACCCGAGGAAGACGAGGATCGACAGGGGCAGCGCGAGCGGGACGCGCAGGATCGCCGCACCGATCCCGATGCCGATCGCGTCCACGGCCGCCACCAGGATCTGCGTGCGCGTGTAGGCACCCAGCGTGACGAGCCCGCGGCGGCCGGCCTGGTGGATGTGCTCGCGCGAGCCCCGGGGCAGCAGGCCGACGACCCAGGCCCAGATCATGCGACCGTCGAGCAGGAAGAAGAACGTGCAGAACAGGGCGATCAGCGCACCCGCCGCGACGTGCCCGATCGTGACGGTCGCGTGCAGGGCACCCGAGACGACGCCCGAGCCGCTCGCAGAGCCCGCGAGCTCCTGGATCTTGTCCGTCCACTGCTTGAGGTCGTCCGACGAGAGCTGCAGCGGGCCGTCGGCCAGCCAGGCGCTGATCTTGTCGATGCCCTCGCGAGCCTGCTCCCACAGGTCGCTGATGCCCTGCACGACCGACGCGCCCGCGAGCACCAGCAGCCCGGCGACCAGGACGATCAGGCCGATGAGCGCCGCGCCGCTGGCCAGGGAGCGCGACATCCGCAGGTGCCGCTGGAAGAACGAGACGACCGGGCTGAGCAGGACCGTCACCAGGAGCGCGACGGCGACGGGGACCACGACGACCTTGAGGGTCGCGATCAGCCACATGCCGACGGCCGTGGCGGCGACGATGACGATCAGACGCCACGACCAGGCCGCGGCCCTCTGCACCGACGGCGCGACCGACATCGACGCCGCGAACGGATTGTCGCCGGCGCCCGCCGGCACCGCCGGGAACGGACCCGGTTCACCTGCGGGAACGTGCTTGCGTGCCGGTCCGGGACCGCCGACCTCGGGCTCATGGGCGTTCACGGGTTCAGCGTAGGTCCTGCCGGGAACGCGGGCCGGGAACACGGGCAGCGACCTGGCGGTTGTGCTGGCCGGGCACGACAAGCCCCTGAGAGGACACGAGAGGCATGAGCTGGCTGTTCGGATCCGCACTGCGCTCCACGATGGTGGCCCCCGACCGGGCCCTGCCGGGACGCGACGACTACCCCTACACGGTGCCCACGACGCACACCGTGCTGGGGACCCCGCTGGCGGGCCCGTGGCCCGACGGCACCGCCGTGATCTACCTGGCGCTCGGCTGCTTCTGGGGTGCCGAGAAGGAGATGTGGCAGACCCCGGGCGTCGTGACGACGGCCGCCGGGTACCAGGGCGGCTACACGCCGTTCCCGACGTACGAAGAGGTGTGCACCGGGCAGACCGGGCACACCGAGACCGTGCTGGTGGCCTACGACCCGACCGTCCTGTCCCACGAGGCCCTGCTGACGAAGTTCTTCGAGCTGCACGACCCGACGCAGGGTTTCCGGCAGGGCAACGACGTCGGCACGCAGTACCGGTCGGCGGTCTTCACGACCACCGACGAGCAGGCCGAGGTGGCCCGGCGACTGCGCGACGCGTACCAGCCGCGCCTGACGGAGGCGGGGTTCGGTGAGATCACCACCGAGCTGCGCCCGGCCGACGAGGCGGGCCGCTTCTACTACGCCGAGGGCTACCACCAGCAGTACCTGGAGAAGAACCCGAACGGCTACTGCCCCGTCCACTCGACGGGTGTCGCCTGCCGCGTCGGCTGACGCGGTGGTTCGTCGGCGGCGCCCCGCACCGGACGACGAACGAGCGGGCGAGCGGCGGACGTACCCCCACGTCCAGCCGCTCGCCCGCCCACGCCGCCCGACCGGCACCCCCGAGCAGGTCGGACAGCCTCCGGGTTGCGTCCCAGGCGCCGTCCGGCGCGTGAACCGCTTCGACGCGTCGTGACTCGCGTGCGACCGGTTCGTCCAAAGTACCGACCCGCACCCGTTCGGGCGATCGCGTGTCCACGGCGCGTCGGACCGCAGTCCAGTTCAGCTGCCGGCCGGCTCCTGCGCGTGCCGCCCGTTCCCGTCGCGTGCCTCGCTCGCGACGAGCGCCGCGGCCTCGTCGTCGGGCGGGTACGCCGACGCGTGCGCGACGTCGCTGTGCCCCAACGGCTTGTCCGGCGCGACCAGGTCCCGCACGGCCCGCTTGAGCACCGTGATCTCCGGGAACCCGCCGTCGACGCTGCGGTCCCAGATCACCCGGTCCCCCACCTCCACCGTGAAGACCCCACCCGTCGCGGGCCGGAGTGCCACCTCGCGCAGCTCGCGGTGGAACGTCGTCAACAGCTCCTGCGCGTACCAGGCGGCCCTCAGCAGCCAGCGGCACTGCGTGCAGTACGTGATCGTGACGCGGTCGTCCCCCATGTGACCACCTTGGCGCACGTGCGCGATCCGTCAAGCGGACGCGGCCGGGCGCGTCTCCGTCGGCCCGTCCCCGGACGTGGACAGCACGTCCGCGAGCAGCCGCGCGACGATCTCCTCGCCGCCCATCACGCCGGAGCGCGTCGTGACGGCGACGTGCGGCGCACGCCAGTCGGTCTCGTGCAGCTCGCCGTGCGCGGGCCGTACACCGCGGACGGCCGACGCCAGCAGCTCGGCGTCCAGCAGCGAGTCGCCCGCCGCGAGCACGTCGCCCGCGTCCGTGCGCCGCGCCACCTCCCGGACCGCCGCCGACTTGGTGAGCGTCGCCGGCACGCAGTACACCTTGCGACCCTGCACGGACACCGTCCAGCCGCGCTGGGCGCACCACGCCGTCAGGTCCGGGACGTACCCGACCGGGACCTGGCCGCGCTCGATCACCAGGTACGCGAACATCTCGTCCGCCACGCGCAGCTTGCGCACCCAGGGCTCGTCGCGCACGCGGGTCAGGTGCGCCACGATCTCGGCCAGCGGCGCCGCCTGGGCGAGCTCGTCGGCGACGTGCCGAGCCCAGTCCGGGCACGTCACCCCGTCGACCAGCAGGTGGCCGCCGTTGGTGGTGACCGCGTACGGGTGCGGGCGGCCCGGGATCCGGATCCGCGCGTACTGCGTGCGCGTCCGCGTGGTGGTGGGGACCAGGGTCGCGACGTCCGCGAGCACCGCGAGCATGTCCTGCGCCGCGCGGGTCTGGAAGGACAGCGGCTCGCCGTGCAGGACCTCCGCGACGACGAGCGGCGGAGCCTCGTCGTCGGGCACCGTCAGGCCCAACGCGGCCGACGAGTACACCAGCGTGCGGTCCAGGTCGCACGCGACGAGCGGCCGGCCGCCGGTGACACCCTCCGCCCGCGCGAAGGCTGCGACCTGGTCCGCGACGCGCGGCGACAGGCCTGCGGCCAGCGCTGCGGCGAGCACCCGCGCACCGGCCGAGCCGTCGGCCGGACGGTCGTTCGGCGTCGTCGGCGCAATCGTCGCCCCCTCGGAGCCGGGGGCGACGTGCACGGGCTGGGCGGTCATCTGGTCCTCCGGGTTCGGGTGGCCACCGGTCACTGGTCCCGCGCGAGGGGCGCCGGGCTCCTCACACGAGATCGCGCCGGCGCAGATCACGCTCCAGCATGTCCGTCGGCGACGTCGGCGCGTCGGCGGTGTCCGCCCGTCGGGCGGCGGACGTGCCCGACGCGCCCGTCGCCCCCGCCGTGTACGCGGGGTGGATCAGGCCGATGCAGCTGTACGGCAGGTCCGGCACGGCCTCGACCGGCACACCGCGCTCCGCGGCCAGGTGCCGGATGTGCACCAGGTCGCGCGGGTCGGCCTGCGCCCGCACCAGGATCTTCCAGGGCACCCGGCGCAGCAGCACGCGCGTGGTCTCCCCGACGCCGGGCTTGACCAGGTTGACGTCGCCGATGCCCTGCTCGGCCGAGACCCGCTCGACCGCGCGCCACCCGCGCCAGTCCGGGGTCTCGTCGGGCGCTGCGGGTGTCGCCGCCACGGCCGCTCGCACGTCGTCGAACCGGGCCGCGACGGCGTCGAGGAACCGGTTGGACACGTCGGCGGACGCCAGGTCGGCGTAGAACTTGGCGCCGTGGAACTGCTGCGGGGTGAGCAGGTCGCGGTTGAGGACCGTGCGTGAGACGAGGCCCGAGACCGTCGAGTTGAGGCAGGCAGACGGGATGAGGAAGTCGTCGCGCGTGCCGTACAGCCGCACGCAGTGCCCGGGGTCCGCGAGGACCGCGAGGTCCGCGGGGATCTCGACGCCGGTCTGCGCGCGGAACTCGTCGAGCGCGGCCGACAGCTCGCGGGCGATCGCCCCCTTGCCCGTCCAGCCGTCGACGAAGAGCACCGTCCCCGGGTGGTGGCGCGCGGTCACGTACCGCAGGGCGACCGGGTCGATGCCGCGCCCGCGCACGATCGACACCGCGTGGTGCGGCAGGTCCACGCCGTGCACGTGCTGCGCCCACCGGCGCATGAGGATGCCGATCGGCGTGCCCGCCCGGGCCAGCGAGACGAGCGTGAGCCCGTCGGGCCGAGCCGCCAGGGCACGCTCCGTGACGACACCGACCGCGAGTGCGACCCGCTGCGCGGCGTCGGCCAACGCCTCCTCGAAGAGTGCCGCGTACGCCGCCGAGGGCTGGTACTCGACCGGCAGCGACTCCGCGTAGTGCGCGCCGCCCGCCTGGATCGCCTCCTCACGCTCCTCCACGGGCGCTTCGAGCTGCACGTCCGACAGGTCCGTGAGCAGCCACGACACCTCGTCAGCCGCGTACGAGCCGAACTCCGGCCCGTGCAGGGCCGGCGGGGTGGAACGACCGCGCGCGACGCGGGCGGCCGCGTCGGGCAGCGTGGCGACGACGACCCGCGGCGCGACGCGCGCCAGCGCCTCGATCAGACCGTCCGCGGCGGGCCCCGCCGCGGGCTCGTCCAGGACCACCACGACGGCGTCGAAGCCGCCGCCCGCCACGTTGTAGGCGAACCGCTGCCCGTCGGACTCCTCCGTCGCCGGGAAGCGTAGGGCGGAGCGGATGGCGTAGCCGTCCTCGTCGACCGCCAGGACCGGCGACCGCGTGGTCGACGAGAAGCGCACGACGGTGGTGTCCAGCAGGCCGCAGAGGGCCGACGCGATGCGCTGCGGGACGTCGAGGAGCTCCTCGGTCCCGAGCACCAGGACGCGCTCCGCCCGCTCACGCCCGAGCGCGTGGGCAACCGCGTCTGCCGCGAGCGCCACGGCGTCTGCGAGCCGCCGCCCGTCGGCCTGGCTGCGTCCGTGCCGCGCTGACTCCGGGACGTCAGCGGGCCAGGGCACGGGCACCCGGACGACCGCACCGCTCGCCGCGTCTCGCGTGCCGGGCTGGGCGTCCTCGAGCTGCGCCACCAGCGCGGAAGCCCGCTCCGTGAGACCGTCCGGCAGGACCACGTCACCCGCCGCGAGCGCGACGACGTCGATCGACGCGCCCAGCCGTGCGGCGACCTCGGCCATGACGCGGCGGTCGTCGGTGGAGCGCAGGTCCACGAGCGCGGCGATCACGTAGACCGCGCGCGGGGACGCGGCGTGCAGGACCTCGATGGTGTTGAGGGCGGTGCGGCCGGTGCTGAGCTCGTCGTCGACCAGCACCAGGGGCTCCGACCCGGTGAGCATCGCCGGGTCGGCGGGCAGCAGCAGGTGGCTGGTCGCGTGCGAGTGCTCCTCCTCGAACCCGCCCACGGGCTCGATCCCGCGCACGCTGCGGCGCGTCGAGTGCAGGTACGGCGCACCCAGGGCGTCCGCGACCTGCTCCCCCAGCGCCGTGGCCGTCTCGGCGTACCCGAGCACGGTCGCAGCGAGGGCCTCCCCGCTCGGACGGGCGTCGGGCGCACCCCCGACGAGCGTCGCCGCCGCGTCCTCGTCGCCGGCGAGCGCGGTTCGCAGCGCGAGGCCCCGCGCGGGACCGTCGACCACGACCTGCCCGGTCACCCGTGCGCGCACGAGGTCGCCGAGCAGACGCCCGGACGCCCGCACCACCCGCGGATCGGTCGGGACGTGCTTGGCGAGCACGCGGGACACCAGCAGGTGCGCCCGGCGGGGGTTGCGGCGAACCGCGAGGCCGACGAGGTCCGTCAGCTCGAGCCCCACCGGGGAGCTCGTCGTGCGCAGGGCGACCCCGAGCGCAGCCTCCACCCACGTCGCGTGGTCCTGCGCGGACGCCGTCACCAGCCGTCCCCCGCGGCGAGCAGGTCGACGAAGCCGACGTCGGCCTCCGCCACCCCGAACACCTTGGCCCGCGTCAGGATGCGCTCGGCCCAGGCGCGGTGCGGGCGCGACTCGTTCATCTTGTTCCGGTAGGACGACGCGGCCGCGCCGCCGGCGTCCGTGCCGAGCACGTCGCTCGCGTCGACGAACTCCTCGTGCGTCACCACCGAGAGCGCGTGCACGACGGCCACGTGGCTGGGATGGATGACGGTCTTGCCGGTCAGGCCGTTGGCCGTGTCCAGCACGACCTCGCGGATCAGCCCGTCGAGGTCCTTGGTGATGAGCGTGTGGCGCAGGTCCTCCGCGTCGTGCGCCTCGAACGGCGCCTCGCGCAGACGCGGCTTGAACAGTCGCTCGTTGCCGCCGTAGTACTCCCAGACGGGCCCGGTCACCACGAAGCCTGTCCCGTCGGCGCGGCCCAGGATGTTCACGACGTGGTTGATCACGTCGGCGACCAGCCGCACGTCGTAGATGCTCAGGTCGCGGCCGCGCCGGATGCCGTAGAAGCCGCACAGGTCCGTGGCGCCCGTGCGGATCGCGAGGACCGACGAACGGTGCTTGTCGAGGAGCTGACGGACCGCGACCAGCTCGTCGTCCCGCGTCTCGCGGTGGATGATCTCCGGCGCCTCCATGACGGGCATGGCCCACAGGTGGTGACCGGAGGACGCGGCCGTGTCGTCGAGCGCGTCCAGGAACGCGGCGCCCGACGTCTGCGTGAACTTGGGCAGCACGAACCCGCTCAGCACGCCGGCGTGCTCACCCAGGCCCTCGACGATCTGGCCGATCTGCTCCGGTTGGCGGACGCGGACGAACACGAGCGGTCCGCCCCCGGATTCCGCCAGGTCGCGCAGCTGGGCGATCGTGTTGGCCTGCGCCGCCGGCACGTCCTCGTCGGCGATCGAGTCCTCGAGGCACACCACCGAGCTCATGGCACCCTTCGCGGCGCGGCGCGTCAGGTCGTGCGCGAGCCGCGGGCGGGTGCCCGGCATGTAGAGCGTGGCACCGAGCGCGACCGCCAGGACGTCGCGACCCGACTCCCGCGTGAAGTGCTCGGGCTCGCGCCAGAACAGCCGACGACGCACGTCGTCGGGCAGGTGGTCGAAATGGCGCATGGCGTCCTCACTCTCGCGGGCCCCGAGCAGAGCACCCGGAGCGTAACCCGCCCCGGTGACAGTGGCGTGTCGAGCGAGGACGACCTGTGGACGGCGCGCTACTTGCGGCCCCTCGCCCACTGCATCCCCCAGCCGTACGCGGCGTCGACCGCCGACTGGCCACCGCGCACGTACCGCACCTCGCGCCGCACGGACAGCTCCCCGCCCACGTTCTCGAGCAGGGCGATCGCGCACGACGGCGACTGCGGGTCGGACTCGTCGAGCCGCACCTCGATCTGCGGTCCGGAGCGCGGGAACAGCGTCACCACGGCGTCGGCCGCCGCCCAGTTCGGAACGCCCTCGTAGATGAACGCGAAGACGAGGATGCGCCGCACCGCCTGGATGTGGCGCAGGTCGACGAACAGGTTCTCACCGCCCGCCCGGGCACCCGTGCGGTCGTCACCGTCCAGCCAGCAGATCGGCTCCGGACCGAACGTGTGCTCGTCGCGGAACGCGTTGCCGAGCGCCTGGACCACGCCCTTCGAGCCGTCCGTGTACTCGTACAGGCACGCGAGGTCGAGGTCGATGGCCGGTGCACCGGTCAGCGACTTCCAGAAGCCGCCCGACGACGGCGGCCGCGCGGTCCAGTCGAGGTTGACCCTGAGCACGCCCGACGCCGTCTCCGCCTTCGTCAGCGAGACCGTCGGCGCCGCCTTGGTGAGCGTGACCTTGGAGAGGGTGACGGCCGGCGGCTGGGGTGACGCCTGGGGTGACGGTTGGGGCGCGGGCTGCGGGGCCGACGAGGCGGCCGGTGCCGCGGCGGGCGGGGCGGTAGGCGGCGCGGCGGGGTCCGCCTTCGGTCGCTTCGTGTAGTCGATGCCCATCTCGGCTCCTTCGTCGAGGCCCACGCGCAGCGCAGGAGGTCGGTCGTGCTCAGCGGGTCGGTCAGCGGGTCAGGTCAGCGGTGTCCACTTGTCGACCCAGGTCAGTGTGTCGAACCCGTACGCGGCACCGGCCTCGCGCAACGCCCCCGCCACGAGCTCCCGCTCCGCCCGCAGCACCAGCTCGCCGGCCACGTCGACCACGCTCAGCGCGACGAGCGAGCCCGCACCCTGCTCGTGCTCGAGCGGCACGTCGACCCGCGCGCCCCCGATGGTCTCGACGCGCAGGGCGCCGCTCCACGCCAGCGCGGACGCGGTCGGTGAGAACGCCAGCACGACCAGCCGCCGCACCCTCGTCACCTGGCGCAGGTCCACCAGGAACCCCTGGTCGAGCGCCTGCACCACGGGCCGTCGGGAGCCCGTGGGCGCCACCGTCATGCCGCGGTTGTGGTCCAGCAGCGTCACGTCGACCGCCGTCGGGTCGGCCGACGTGTCCGGTGTCGTCAACGCGCAGAACGCCGCGAGCCGCAGGTCACCGATCGTCCGCGACACGCGTGCCGTGATGCGCAGGACACCGACCCCGGACTGCACGCGCGTGAGCGCGACCGTGGGGTTCTCGCGCGACAGCAACGTCGGGCGCCCGACGACGACACGCTCCGGTTCGTACCCGAGCACGGCGTCCCCGTCCGCCGCGGCGCGTCGGCGCCGTGCGCCCCGCGGCTGCGGGGTCCCGGGTGCCGCGCCCGACGAGCCACCGGCGGACCCGCCGCCGGGCGACAGGTCCAGGGAGGTGGAACCCGACGACAGGTCCGACGACGTCGGCCCCGAGGACGACAGGTCGAGCGACGTCGAGCCCGAACCGACACCGGTCGTCGTCGATCCGGACAGGTCCAGCGACGTGGACGAGGACGACGAGAGGTCGAGCGACGTCGCCGCGGGCGGGCGCTGGGCCTGTCGCGGCGCCGGCGGCGGCTCGGCCGGCGACGGTCGGGCCGCGACGGGCTGGACCCCGGCGGGTCGGGCGCTGGAACCGGGCGCCGGGCGGCCGGGGTGCCGCAGGTCGATCGAGTGCGCCCGCGCAGGGCCCGCGGTCGTCGCGCCCGCTGCAGCGCTCGTCGCGCTCGTCGCGCTCGTCGTGCTCGTCGGGCGCGGCAACGGTCGCCGACGCAACCACGGCAGGTCGGAGCGGCGCGGCGCGCGGGCGGGGTCGAGGACCATCACAACCCGATGCCGTGGTCGGCCGCGATGCCGGTGATCCCGTCGGGGTACCCCTGCCCGACGACCTTGAACTTCCAGCCGCCCTCGTGCCGGTACAGCTCGCCGAGGATGAGGCCGGTCTCCTGGCTGAGCGCCGGGGCGAGGTTCTCCGAGGACACCAGCTCGGCGCCCCCGTCGAGGTTCAGCACGCGGATGCGCGCGGTGCGCAGCTGCCCGAACGTGCGGCGGTGGCCCATCCCCTCGTTGAGATAGGCGACGACGACGATGCGATGCACGCCGGCGGGCACGTCGTCGAGGTCGACCTCGATCTGCTCCAGGTCGCCCCCGGCCGCCTGGGTCACCTGCGCGACCGACATCGTGGGTTCGCTGAGCTGGTTGAAGAAGACCATGTGCTCGTCGGACAGCACCCGGTGGTCGTCGTCGCACAGCAGCGTGGCGACCACGAGGTTGTCGTTGAGCACCGGCTCGGACGAGACGAGCGCGACCCCGATGACGACCCCGTGGAGGTTGGGGATCTCGCGGGTGAGGGCGGCGTTGGAACCGCGCTTCATGGGTGCTGCGGGCATTCAGGCTTCCGTCACAGGTCGAGGTCGGATCGGTCGAACTTGGTCGCCAGGAAGCGGCCCTGCGTGAGCAGCGCGTCCGCGTCCTGCTCACGCGTGGCCACCAGGGTGGCGGAGACGGACGTCTGCAGCGAGTCGATCTGCGCCATGAGCGACTGCGTGGGTGTCTGGCCTCCGCCTCGCGGGACGTCGCGCACGTCGGGCTCGAGCGCCAGGTAGGTGCCCAGCGTCGTCGGCAGGTAGTCGCCGACGACGCTGCGCACGTTGATCACCGCGTACACGTCGAGCGGGCGGACCTGCGAGCTGTCGACCACCTCCGTGAGGGTGTCCGTCAGCCGACGCGCGTTGACCAGTGCGGCCGGGGGGAGCCGGCCGGCGCGCGCGTTGACGAACCGGACCAGCTCGTCGATCGCGGCCTGCAGGGCCTCCGGCGCGTCGTCGTCCGGCTCGGGTGCGGTCGGGACGGGGTCCTCGTCGCCGCGCAGGCGCGCCAACCAGCTCACGTCAGTGCCCTTCCCCGTACCCGATCGGTGCCCCGCCCGTCACGTGCCCACGCTCGTCACGAGCGACGCGTCACTCGCTGCCCTCGCGCGCACGCGTGCGCTCCAGGTACGGCTGCGCGCGCTGGATCTGCCCCTCGAGCGCGGTGACCGTGGCCCCCATGCTCTCGGTGGCCTGCGCGCGGAAGGTGTCGAGCGCGTCCATGGTCGCGAACACGTTGTCGAAGGCGGCCTGCAGCTTCTCGACGTCGATCGTCGACTCCGACGCCTGCTGGTTGATGGCCGCACCCTGCTGCCGCAGCTGGACGGACGTCGACTCGATGAGGTTGGACGTCACGGTGTTCAGGGCCGTGATCTGGTCGAGCACCAGCTTCTGCCGCGAGAGCGCCTGGCTGACGATGACGGCGGTACGCAGCGCGGAGATGGTCGTCGTCTGCGCGCGGTCGACGCCCTTGATGAGCTCGAGGTTGTTGCGGCGGACCAGGTCGAGGGCCATGTAGCCCTGCACGCTCACGGCCATCTGCGTCATGAAGTCCTGGCGGCGCTGCCGCACGGGGAACAGCGCGTCCGAGCGCAGCGCGTCCGCGTCGTCCTGACGTCCTGCGGCCTCGAGCTCGGCCACCTTCCCGACGAGCGCCTCGTCGAGCGCACCGGCCAGCGAGTTGTACTCGGCCAGCTTGCCCATTGACGTCCAGAGGTTGGTCTTCTCCGTCTCGATCGCGGCGTTGTCCTTGCGCAGCTCGTCCTGGCCGGACGCGAGCGCCTTGATGATCGCGTCGATGTGCGACTGCGCGGACTGGTAGCGCGCGAAGTAGGCGTCGATCTTGTTGCCGCCCGGGATCCACTTGAGGACCTTCTTGACGCCCGTCAGGTCCGCCCGGTTCGGGTCCAGGTCCGTGACGGTGGTGCGCAGGTCGACGAGCGTGTTCGCGACGCGCGTCTGCGCGTCGCCCTCCTTGCCCTTGCCCCCCTTGGCCAGGCTGGCGGGCCGGTCGAGCATGCGGCTGGAGACCGACGCGGACGCGCGGATGTCCTGGTCGCCCATCGAGGTGATCGACGCGATCTTCTGGCTGAACGCGGGCGACTTGCTGTCCAGCGAGGCGAGCTCGGTGACGAACGCCGCGGCCTTCGCCTTGAGCTCCGCGTCCTTGCCGGCGTCCACCGGGACGGCGTCGACGGCCTGCTGGTCCTCCACGACCACCACGGGCGCGGGCGGGGTCAGCACGAGCGCCGCCGAGGTCGCGGGGGCCGCCGGGGTCGACGGGGCGGTCGGGGTGGCACCGAGGTCGAGCTCGGACATCTGTGGCCTCCAGCAGCACGAAGGGACGCGCCCACCTCCGGGCGCCGACGGGAACGCGGCCGGGACCGCGCGTCCTGGATCGATGCTAGAGCCAGCCACCGACGCTCAGTGCGCCGGGCGGCCACGAGGTTGCACGCTGAGAGCGAAGTCCACCCGCGAACGCCCCCGAGATCGCCCGGACTTGCATACGGTGGGAAGGCACGCCCGCACGCCTCGCGCGGCGCCCCACGACGACGAGGGAACGCCCCTCGCCGCTGAGTACCAGGAGGACCCATGGCCGTCAGCCTCAGCAAGGGTGGAAACGTCAGCCTCACCAAGGAGGCGCCGGGTCTGACCGGGGTCGTGGTCGGGCTGGGTTGGGACGTCCGCACGACGACGGGCGCGGACTTCGACCTCGACGCGTCCGCGATCCTGCTCGATGCGGCCGGCAAGGTGCCCTCGGACGCGCACTTCGTGTTCTTCAACAACCTCAAGAGCCCCGAGGGCTCGGTCGAGCACCTGGGCGACAACCTGACCGGCGAGGGCGAGGGCGACGACGAGCAGGTCAAGGTGGACCTCTCCGCCGTGCCGGCCGAGGTGCAGAAGATCGTCTTCCCGGTCTCGATCTACGACGCCGACTCGCGCGGCCAGAACTTCGGCCAGGTGCGCAACGCCTTCATCCGCGTCGTCAACGCGGCCGGCGGCGCGGAGATCGCGCGCTACGACCTGTCCGAGGACGCGTCGACCGAGACCGCGATGGTGTTCGGCGAGCTGTACCGCAACGGCGCCGAGTGGAAGTTCCGGGCCGTCGGGCAGGGCTACGCGTCGGGCCTCGCAGGCATCGCCCGCGACTTCGGCGTGAACCTCTGACCGCGCACGGACCCGGAAGGACACGCACGTGAGCATCACGCTGGCCAAGGGCGGCAACGTCTCATTGAGCAAGGAGGCCCCCAACCTCACCAAGGCCCTGGTGGGCCTGGGCTGGGACGCCCGCACGACGAGCGGTCTGGACTTCGACCTGGACGCGAGCGCGCTGCTGCTCGGCCCCACCGGCAAGGTCCTGTCCGACGCGCACTTCGTCTTCTACAACAACCTCAAGAGCCCCGACGGGACCGTCGAGCACACGGGCGACAACCGGACCGGCGAGGGCGAGGGCGACGACGAGTCGCTGCTGCTGGACCTCGCGCGGATGTCCCCCGACGTCGACAAGATCGTCTTCCCGGTCTCGATCCACGACGCCGAGGCCCGCCACCAGTCGTTCGGGCAGGTCCGCAACGCGTTCATCCGCATCGTCAACTCCGACGACGGGCAGGAGATCGCCCGCTACGACCTCACCGAGGACGCCTCCACGGAGACGGCCATGATCTTCGGCGAGGTCTACCGGTACAACGGCGAGTGGAAGTTCCGAGCCGTCGGCCAGGGCTACGTCTCCGGGCTGCTCGGCATCGTCCGCGACTTCGGGGTGAACGTCGGCTGAGCCCGACCGGCGCTCCACAGCTGTGGACCGTGCCCCCGGCGCCGGCGGCGCTCCCTCTAGACTCCCGATCGGAGTCGCCGCCCGGCGTCCCGCTCCCTGAACCCGCGGAACGAGACTGCGTTGCTTCTTCGAATCTTCGGCTGGTCCATCGGCGTCACGTTCGCCTCGCTGGTGGTCGCCTACTTCTACGGCGGCTGGAACGCGCTCGCGCTGTGCCTGATCCTCGGCGTGCTCGAGGTCTCGCTCTCGTTCGACAACGCGGTCATCAACGCGACCGTGCTGCAGCGCATGAGCGACTTCTGGCAGCGCATGTTCCTGACGGTCGGCGTCCTCATCGCCGTGTTCGGCATGCGCCTCGTGTTCCCGCTGCTCATCGTGGGGATCACCGCTGACCTGGGCCCGATCGAGGCACTGAACCTCGCCATGGAGAAGGGCGACCCGGAGACGCCGGGCACCTACGGGTACCTGCTGAACCAGGCGCACCCTCAGATCGCGGCGTTCGGCGGCATGTTCCTGCTGATGCTGTTCCTCGACTTCGTCTTCGAGGACCGCGAGATCACGTGGTTGACGTGGCTGGAGAAGCCGCTGGCGAAGATCGGCAAGCTCGACCAGCTCTCCGTCGTCATCTCCGGCATCGCGCTGGTGCTGACCGCCGAGCTCCTGGCCGAGGACGCCGCCACCGTCATGGTCGCCGGCGTGCTGGGCATGATCACGTACATCGCCGTCAACGGGCTGGGGTCGCTCTTCGAGAACGCGGCCGTGGGCGACGGGGACGCCGGCGACGATGCGGACGCCGACGGCAGCACCGCGCGCAGCGGGCCCACCGAGGTGGCGAAGGCCACCGGCAAGGCGGCGTTCTTCCTGTTCCTCTACCTCGAGGTCCTGGACGCGTCGTTCTCGTTCGACGGCGTCGTGGGCGCGTTCGCCATCACGGCGGACCCGATCATCATCGCGCTGGGCCTCGGCTTCATCGGTGCCATGTTCGTCCGCTCGATCACCGTGTTCCTGGTCCGCAAGGGCACGCTGTCCGAGTACGTCTACCTGGAGCACGGCGCCCACTGGGCCATCGGTGCGCTGGCCGTGATCCTGCTGGTCAGCATCGGTGTCCACGTCAACGAGGTCGTCACCGGCCTGGTCGGCGTCGCGTTCATCGGCGCCGCGTTCGCGTCGTCCATCATGCGCAACCGTCGGCACGCCGACGAGGAGCACGTGGTCCACATCGGCGCCTGACGCCGACCCCCTGCAGCACCACCTGTCGACGACGAAGGAGCAGCACCGCATGTCGATCAGCCTGAACAAGGGTCAGACCGTCTCCCTGGCCAAGTCCGACGGCGGCGGCCTGCGCCGGGTCCGGATGGGCCTGGGCTGGGACGCGATGAAGGTCAAGGGCCTCTTCGGCCGGAGCAAGGAGAAGGCCGTCGACCTCGACGCCTCGTGCCTGCTGTTCGACGGGTCCGGCAAGCTCGTCGACCAGGTGTGGTTCAGCCAGCTGCGCAGCAAGGACGGCGCGCTGCAGCACCTGGGCGACAACCTGACCGGCCGCGGGGACGGCGACGACGAGTCGATCGTCGTGGACCTCGGCGCCGTGAACCCGGCCGTGACGCAGCTCGTCTTCGTCGTCAACAGCTACTCGGGCGAGTCGTTCAGCCAGATCGAGAACGCCTTCTGCCGTCTCATCGACGCCAGCAACGAGCAGGAGATCGCGCGCTACGACCTGTCGGGGTCGGGCCCCCACACCGCGCAGATCATGGCCAAGGTGTCCCGCAGCGGGTCCGGCTGGTCCATGACCGCCTTGGGCGTCAAGACCAACGGCCGCACCATCAAGGACATGGTCCCGGCGGTCGCGCAGGTCCTCTGACCGCGCCGGTCAGGCGCTCCGGCACCAGCGAGGCGCGGTTCCCGTCCGGGAGCCGCGCCTCGCGTGCGTGCTGGTTCAGTTGCTGGTGCCGACGATGTCGACGACGAAGACGAGCGTGTCGCCGCCCTTGATGCCGGCCTGCGGGACGCCGCGGTCGCCGTAGCCCAGGTGGGACGGGATCGAGAGCAGGACGCGCGAGCCGACCTGCTGGCCGACGAGGCCCTCGTCCCAGCCGGCGATGACCGCGCCGACGCCGATGGGGAAGCTGATGGACGAACCACGGTCGTACGAGTTGTCGAAGACGCCGCCGTTCCACGACTGACCCAGGTAGTGGACCTCGATGTCGTCGCCGGCCTCGACGAGCGCGCCATCGCCGCGGGACAGGACCAGCACCTCGAGCTCGTCGGACGCGGAACCGTCGGGGAACGCGAGCGTGGGCTTGCTGCCGTAGGAACCCGAGACCTCGGGCAGTGCTGCGGACATGCGGATGACTCCTCGGATCGACTCTCGCACCGGGTGCGGTGCACGTCCCATCGTGCCGCACCGGTCCGACACGTGCGCACTCTTGCCACGATTGGCTAATGGCATTAGCTTTGCCCCATGACCTTCCAGACGATCGACCGGCCCGAGGGCCGCGTGGCCTACTCCGTCGACGGACGCGCGGACGCGCCGCTCGTCGTCCTCGTCCCCGGCATGGGCGACCTCCGCAGCACGTGGCGGGACCTCGCCGCCGCCCTCACCGCCGCGGGGTACCGGGTGGCCGCGACCGACCTGCGCGGGCACGGCGACTCCGACACGACGTTCAGCGAGCACGGCGACGTGGCCACGGCCGGCGACGTCCTGGCGCTCGTCGAGCACCTGGGCGGCCCGGCCGTGCTCGTCGGGAACTCCATGGGCGCCGGCGCGGCAGCCTGGGCGGCTGCGGAACGCCCCGACCTCGTCGCGGGCCTGGTCCTGACGGGCCCGTTCCTGCGCGACCCGACGCTCAGCCGGGCGGGCCGCGCCATCATCCGCGCGTCGTACACGGCGCTGTTCGCCCGCCCGTGGGGGGCCCGAGTCTGGGCGCGCTACTACGGCGGCACACTGAGCAAGGGGCGCCACGCGACGTGGCACGACGAGCACGTCGCCGCGCTCCGCGACGCGATGTCCGACCCGGCGCACCTGCGCCAGTTCCGGCTGCTGTGCCGCCAGCTCACGCACGCACCGGTCGAGGCGCGGGTGGGCCAGGTGCAGGCTCCGGCCCTCGCCTTCGTCGGACGCCTCGACCCCGACTTCAGCGACCCGGTCGCCGAGGGGGTGTGGATCGGCGAGGCCATCGGGGCGGAGGTCGTCATGGTCGACGACGTGGCGCACTACCCGCAGCACCAGGCGCCCGACGTCGTCGTGCCGGCCACCCTCGCGTTCCTGGAAGGCCTGCCGCGCGGCGAGTCCGGTGCGTGGGTGGCGGGCGCTCGTGCCTAGGGCGGGGCTGTCGAGCGCGTCGGTCGTCGCGCTGGCGCTCGACGTCGTCGACGACGAAGGCTGGGACGCCCTCACGCTCGCGGCAGTGGCCACCCGGGCCGGCGTCGCCGTGCCCAGCCTCTACAAGCACGTCGCCGGGCTGCCCGCCCTGCGCCGCGAGGTCGCGACGGTCTGCGTCGACGAGCTCACGGACCGGTTGGCCGACGCTCGCGCGGCGCTCGTCGGCGCACCTGCTGTGCTCGCGATGGCCCGTGCGACGCGCGATCTGGCCCGCGAGCACCCCGGCCGCTACCAGGCCGCGCAGGGCGACTGGCCCCTGGACCCCGCAGCCGACGAGCTGCGCGCTCGCGCCGTCCGGGCCGTCGAGCTGATGTCGGCCGCGGTCGGCGAGCTCGACGTCCCGACAGAACGCCGCGTCGACGCCGTGCGAGCCGTCCGCGCCGCCGTGCACGGCTTCGTGACCCTGGAGCTGGCGGGCGGTTTCGGCATGCCGCAGGACGTCGACACGAGCTTCGACTACCTCATCACTCACCTCACGACCGGCCTGACCGCGCACCCTGCCGCCTGACTCGCTCACCACGGCCACGGGTACGCCAAAGGCCCCCGGGTCAGGACACCGAGGGCCTTCGGCGAGCACCGGACCGGCGTGGGGGCGCCGGCCCGCTCTCAGGAGCTAGTTGCGCGTGAACATCGCGAAGATCCGCAGGAACTCCAGGTACAGCCAGACGAGCGTCACGATGAGGCCGAACGCGGCCGACCAGGCGAACTTGGCCGGTGCACCGGCCTCGACACCGCGCTTGATCGAGTCGAAGTCCATGATCAGGCAGGCCGCGGCCAGGCCGACGGCGAACAGGCCGACGAGGATGCCCCAGCCGCCGTTGCGCAGCGGGCCGAAGCCGTCGCTCGGCATGAAGAACCACAGCACCAGGTTGACCAGCGAGAACGCCAGGTAGCCGACCATCGCGATCAGCAGCCACTTGGTGAACTTGGGCGTGACGCGCACCTTGCCGGACTTGAACAGCGCCAGTGCTGCGGCGAACGTGACCATCGTCGCGATGACGGCCTGCAGGACGATCGGCTGGGCGGTGCCGTCCGTGGTGCCCTCGACCGCGAAGTTCTGGAAGAGGTAGCTGATCCCGCCGACGAACACGCCCTCGGCGATCGTGTAGGCGATGATCAGCGCCGGGCTGGGCTCGCGGCGGAACGAGTTGACCAGGCCCAGCACCAGGCCGACGAGCGCACCGACCAGGTAGAGCCACGGCACCTGCGGCGTCACGGCCCAGGTGGCCGCCGCGACGACGACGAGCAGCGCGAGCAGGCTGCCGGTCTTCACGATGACGTCGTCGTACGTCAGACGGCCCATCTGCCGCGGCGTCGCCGGCGCACCCGCGTACATCTTCTCGAGCGTGACCGCGTCGATCGTCGACTCCGGCGCGGCGGTGCGGGCGTTGCTGCCGCCCTTGCGCGCGTTGGGGTCCTGGAAGATCGGACTGTTGCTGAAGACGGGGTTGGCCACGGGACGCTCCTGGTGTCTCGGCCGGACATCTGGCTGCTCTCACCGTACCCAACGCCACCGGCACCCGGATGGTTCCCTCCTCCTTTCGGCCGATCCCCCGGGAAAAGATCAGGGGAAAACCTGAGGGACAGGCGTCATGGCTGGCGCTTAGGGTCGAACCCGTGACAACACCGACGCGAGGACGAGAGCGATGATCGAGGCCCAGGGCCTGACGAAGAGATACGGCGAGAAGACGGCCGTGAACGGCATCACGTTCACGGTGCAGCCCGGCAAGGTCACCGGCTTCCTGGGCCCGAACGGCGCCGGCAAGTCGACCACCATGCGCATGATCATGGGCCTGGACAGGCCCACGGCCGGGTCGGTGAACGTCAACGGCGCCCCCTACGCGAGCTTCCGCTCGCCGCTGACGGAGGTCGGCGCGCTCCTGGAGGCCAAGGCCGTCCACACCGGCCGCAGCGCGCGCAACCACCTGCGCGCGCTCGCCGCCACGCACGGCATCGGCGACAAGCGGGTCGACGAGGTCATCGACATGACCGGCCTCACCGCGGTGGCCAAGCGCCGCGTCGGCGGGTTCTCCCTCGGCATGGGCCAGCGCCTGGGCATCGCGGTCGCGCTGCTGGGCGACCCCAAGACCCTCATCCTCGACGAGCCGGTCAACGGACTCGACCCCGAGGGCGTCCTGTGGGTCCGCAACCTGGTCAAGTACCTGGCCAGCGAGGGGCGGACCGTCTTCCTGTCGTCGCACCTCATGAGCGAGATGGCGCTGACGGCCGACCACCTCATCGTCATCGGCCGCGGCCACATCATCGCGGACGGCCCGGTGCAGGAGATCATCGACCGCGGCACCAAGGCCACGGTCCGGGTTCGCAGCCCCCACGCCGACCAGCTCGCGACGGCCATCGCCGGACCCGACGTGACCGTCGGGACTCCCGAGCCCGGTGTCCTGCAGGTCTCCGGCGCGACCGCCGAGCAGATCGGTGACGCCGCCGCGGCGGCGCACCTGACCCTGCACGAGCTCACACCGCTGAGCGGGTCGCTCGAGGAGGCGTACATGAGCCTGACGGCCGACGAGGTCGAGTACCGCTCCGACGCACCGGGGCACCCCGACGGCACGCCACCCGACGCCGCGGCGTTCGGCACCGCGCCCGCCCCGAGCACCACCGAGGAGGCCACCCGATGAGCGCCGTCGCCGCCCCCGCCCGCCCGTCCGCTCCCGCCACCGGCAGCCCGCACCTCTCGTTCGGGCACCTGCTGCGCTCGGAGTGGATCAAGTTCTGGTCCGTCCGCTCGTCCATCTGGACGCTCGGCGTGTTGTTCGTCGTGATGATCGGCCTCGTGGCGCTCATCGCCGGGCTCACGGCCAACGACCTGTCCGGGACCGAGGACTCCGGTCCTGTCGCGCTGCTCCCGTTCCTGCCCGCCACCCAGCTGGCTCAGCTGGCTGTCGTCGTGCTCGGCGTGCTGACCATCACCGGCGAGTACACGACCGGCATGATCCGCTCCAGCCTGACGGCCGCCCCTCGGCGCACGCCGGTCTACTGGTCGAAGATGGTGGTCCTGGGCGGCTCGATCCTGGTCATCTCCGCGGTCGCCGTCGCGATCTCGGCGTTCATCTCCAACGCGTTCCTCGACCCCAAGGGCTTCGGGCTCGACCTCGGTGACACCGAGACCGTCCGCGTCCTGGTCGGCAACGTCCTGTACATCACGACGATCGCGCTGTTCGCGTTCGCGCTCGGCGCGCTGCTGAAGCACTCGGCCGCGGCGATGGCGACCATCCTCGGTCTGCTGCTGATCATCGAGAACGTGCTCAACGCGATCCCGTGGGAGCCGCTGCACTACGTCGCGCCGCTGCTGCCGGGCTCGGCCGGTTCGCGCATCACGCAGTCGGACGCGGTCGTCCAGACGATCAACGACCAGTGGGACGTGGGCCCGAACCTGTCGGCTTGGCAGGGCTACGGCGTGCTCGTCGCGTGGGTCGTCCTCATCATCGCGATCGCCGCCTTCCGGCTGAAGCGCAAGGACGCCTGACCCGAACGACGACAGCGGCCGCATCACCCCAGGCACGGGGCGGTGCGGCCGCTGTCGGTCTGCGGGGGTCCGCTCAGATGAGCTCGAGCGCCTCTTCGGGGCTGCCCTCGGCGGCCTCCGCGCGCTTGTTCCAGCGCGACCACAGCACGCGCTCGCCCACGCTGCGCGCCATCATGTGGCCGAAGACGAGGAACGTCAGGACGCCGACGGCCAGGACGCCCAGCCCCACCCAGAAGGGCGCGGCGAGGCTCACGTGCTCGGCGAGCAGGCCGGCGACCACGGGGGCCGGAGCCGCGAAGCCCCAGCGCACCAGGTTG
>Ga0160439_1000215_pt1 | contig 39544 bp, 29 predicted proteins | sample HID1975M_E0MG_FD_108201 | JGI IMG/M metagenome (GOLD analysis project Ga0160439, IMG submission 108201) | Enriched soil microbial communities from UW Madison campus, WI, USA - HID1975M_E0 MG | ecosystem: Environmental > Terrestrial > Soil > Unclassified | place: USA: Madison, Wisconsin... | reverse complement strand
GGTCATCGGTGTTCCCCACGACGACGTTCACGACGAGCCTCGTGTAGAGCTCGATCAACGTACCCGGCACATCGGTCCAGGGCCCGGTCCGGATCGTCTGAGCCATGAGCGCATACGAGGCGTAGCGCGCACTCGCCTCCGCCACGCCGAGCACCGTCAACATCGAGATCATCTGGCGGCGTGCGTGGGCGCCGCCGCCGACGGCGACACGGTCGAACCGCTCGACCAGGAGGACGTCCCTGCCCCCGACGCGCTGCACGGTGACAGGAGCCACGTCCACGCCCGCCCGTGCGGCGAGGAGCATGGCGACGCCCTCGGAGGCGACCACGGGTCGGTCGTCCGTCGAGGAGGAGAACTTGGCGATGAGTTCGCGGTCCCCGTCGCGCAGCAGTGCCTTCGGGCGCGCGCCGCCGATGCTCGTGCCATGGCCGAAGGCCGCGTCGAGCGCGGGCGGGAGCCGCTCACCACGTTCCACGAGCTCGGCGCCGTGCACCAGGACGTCGAGCGGCGCGCGCTCGTCGCGCGCCTGGTACTCGGTCGGTGATCGCTGGAAGTCGAGCGCACCGATCCGGTTGCTGCCCGAGCGAAGGAGGTACGTCGCCTCGGACAGCGCCACGTCCGGGTCGGAGCCGACCTCCAAGTTGATGACGCGACGCCCCCATGCGTCCGGTGCGGCGTCCCGGAGGCAGCCCGCCAGCGGCAGTGGCTCGCGGCGCGAACCACCGGTCGGGTCGTGGATGCTCGAGCTCAGCGGCAGCTCCGGGGAGTACAGCGAGATCGCGTCGGGGCGCGCGCGGTAGCTGGCGGCGTACCGGAAGGCGAGCACCGGCTCGCTCCCCAGTCGCCGCCCCGTCTCCGCCAGGACGCCGGCCACCACGGGCTCGACCTGCCCCGGGAGCCACGCCCAGACGTAGACCTGACCCGACTCAGAAGTCATCGCTGATCTCCGTGCGCGGCGTGCGCACGCGCTGCGGCAGCAGGGCAACCTGCGTTCGAGCAGCGTCGGCCACACGCCCGAGCTCGGATGCCTCGACCCCGAAGATCGGAACGCCGCACAGGACAGCCGCCTCCATGACCGTCCCGATGGCCGTGCCGGGAGCGCCCTTCTCGATGCGCGTCACCAAGTCGGGTGACACCCCCAGGCGACCAGCGAGCTGAGCCGCCGTCCACCCGAGCTCACGGCGAGCGACGGCGATGTGCGCGCCGAGAGCCGCGACCGCGTCCAAGGTCGCAGGAAGATACGTCTTCGCCGTCTTTGCCACCTGAGCAATCCTCATAAAGAAGGAGTTACGCGCGTAACTCGATATTTATGATGCCCCCAGCGGCTCGTGATGACAACCACATCACCGACCCGGCTGGGTCAGAGGCCCGAGTACGAGTGCTTGCCCGTGACGAACAGGTTGATGACCGTGAAGTTGGCGAGCACGCAGGCGTAGCCGACGAAGACGAAGTACGCGGCCCGCCGTCCGCTCCAGCCGCGCGTGGTGCGCGCGTGCAGGTACGCCGCGTAGACCACCCAGGCGACGAACGTGCCGATCTCCTTGGGGTCCCAGCCCCAGTAGCGGCCCCACGCGTGCTCGGCCCAGATGGCACCGGCGATGAGCGTGAACGTCCACAGCACGAACCCGACGGCGTTGAGCCGGAAGGACATGGCCTCGAGGCGACGCGCGTCGGGCACCTGCTCGAGCCACGCGAACCGGGGTCCGGTCACGGCCCAGCCGGACAGCGCGCGGCGCATCCCGTCGCCGCGCGACCAGGGCGCGACCAGGTGGGAGTGGTCGTTCTCGCGGCCGTCGCGCAGCACCTGCAGCACCGCGGCGGCGAACGCGACCGTGAAGATGCCCGTGGCGCTGATGGCGACGCCGACGTGCAGCACCAGCCAGTAGCTCTGCAGCGCGGGCTGGACGGCCTCGGCCTGGACGTAGAACTTGAGCAGCGCGGTCGCGAGGAACAGGACGGCGAGACCGAGCACGACGACGCTGATGAACGGGATGGCGCGGCGGCGCTGCACGATCGCCAGCACCAGGGTCGCCATGAAGACGCCGACGAGCGTGAACTCGTACATGTTGGCGGTGGGCCAGCGGCCGGCGGCGATGCCGCGCAGCACGATGCCGCCGAACAGCAGCGCGACGCCCAGGAGGTGCGTCGACCGGGCGATGCCCTCGGCGCGGTGCGAGCGGTCGGGCGCGGCCTCGTCGGCCGATCCCGCGGCCGCGCTCACGGGGCCGCTGGACGCGCCGGCCATCGCCGGGACAGCGGCGCGCGTGCGCTTCTGGGCCTGCTCCGCGATGCGCGCCATGTCGACCGTGTAGGCGATCAGCGCGATCGTGAAGGAGGTGGCGGCCGCCCACATCAGCAGGGTGCTCAGGTCACCGGTGTTCATGGCGTCTCCTGCGTCGAGGTGGGGGTCGAGGTGGTGCTGGTGTCAGCAGCGGGTTCAGCGGGCGGTTCCAGCGGCAGCGCCGCGAGGATGCGGTCGAGCTCGGGTTGGAGCCCCACGTCGTCGCCGCGCGCGAGCCCCGCGGCGGTCACCACTGTACGACCGTCGCCGGCCTCGCGGCCGGGAGCAGCGCGGACCCAGATCCGCCGCCGCGGCGCGAACAGCGACGTCGCCAGCCCGACGAACGCCAGCAGCGCGAAGACCAGCACGTACAGCAGCGCGGGGTCGTGGCGCAGGTCGAGCGCGACGTAGCGCGGCAGCGCCTTGAACGTCAGGGTCCCGAGGCCGTCGGGCAGGTCCACCGTCTCGCCCATCTTGACGTAGAGCGTGACGGGCTTGCCGTCCTCGTCGACCGACTGCGTCATCTTGGACTCGTCGAGCTCGTAGACGTTCTGCGGGACGCCCGTGTCCAGGCCGAGGTCACCGTGCCAGACCGTCAGCACCAGCATCGGGTTGCCCGGCTGCGGGTAGATGGACTGCCACGTGGTGTCGTCGACCTGCTGCGCGGTGGGCAGCAGGTAGCCGACGATGCCGATCTGGTCCTGGCCGCCCGTGACGTCCGGCGCCTTGATGACCCCGCGGGACGTGTAGACGTTGTTCTGCGGGATGAACGGCGTGGGGCCGCCGCCCGCGTCGTTGCCTGCCGCGTCCTTGATCTCGACGTCCGGCGCGTACCCGTTGCCCGTCAGGTAGACCTTGGCGCCGCCCGCGTCGAGCGGGTGGTTGACCTTGATGGTCTTCTTGGCCGGCTCGCCGCCGGGCTCCGTCAGCGTCACGTGCGCCGTGAAGTCGCGCGGGTTCAGCGTCGTCGGGTCGAAGCTCGACTCGAAGTCGTCGAGCTGCAGGGTGAACGGGTCGAGCGACGACGGGTCGAACGCGGTGCCCTGCTCGAACGTGTCGTACGCGACCTTGGCGTTGGCGAAGCCCTCGCCCTGGATGACGATCGCCTGCGCGCGGTAGTGCAGCAGCTGGCCGGTCGCCACGGAGATGAGCAACCCGACGAGCGCCAGGTGGAACAGCAGGTTGCCCGTCTCGCGCAGGTAGCCGCGCTCGGCGGACACCGACCACGCGCCACCGCCCTCGTCGCGCACGTCCGTGCGGTACCGCGGCCACAGCGGCAGCCACGGGCGGCGCAGCACCTTCTCCGCCGCGCGCACCAGGGCCTCGGGGTCGTCGGCCGACGAGCCGCCGCCCTGGGCCGGGAACCGCGTGAACCGCCGCGGCGTGCGCGGCGGACGGCCGCGCAGGGCGCTGAAGTGCACCTTGGTGCGCGGCAGGATGCAGCCGACGAGCGAGACGAACAGCAGGATGTAGATCGCCGAGAACCACACCGACGCGTAGACGTCGAAGAACCCGAGGCGGTCCAGCCACGGCCCGCTCGTCGGGTGGTCCAGCAGGTAGGTCGCGACCTTCGCCTCGTCCTGCGCGCGCTGCGGGAACATCGCGCCCGGGACCGCGGCGACGGCCAGCAGCATGAGCAGCAGCAGCGCCACGCGCATGCTCGTCAGCTGGCGCCACATCCAGCGCAGCCAGCCGACGAACCCGATGGTCGGGACGGCGACCGGGCGCTCCTGCTCGTCGGGCGCGTGCGACGTCCGGGACGCGTCGTCAGCGGCGGGAACGGTCGTCGTCGTGTCCGCGGGGTTGTCCGCGAACGTGTCCTCGAGCCCCTCGGGGCGGTACCGGGCCACGTCACACCACCGTCGTGAAGGGGTCGTTGCCGGTCAGCAGGCCCTGCAGCCACGAAGCCCACTGGCCCCACACACCGGTCACCAGCGCCAGCCCGATGACGATGAGCATGCCGCCGCCGATGCGCATGATCGCGACCCGGTGCCGGCGCAGGAACCCGAGCGCACGCGTCGAGGACTCGAACCCGAACGCGACCAGCACGAACGGCAGCCCGAGGCCCAGGCAGAACATGACGGACAGCAGCGCCCCGCGCCAGGGCGTCCCTCCGTCGAGCGAGAGCGCGAAGATCGCGGTCAGCGTCGGGCCGATGCACGGCACCCAGCCGAGCCCGAACGTCAGCCCCAGCAGCGGCGCTCCCCACAGGCCGGCGCGCGGCGCCAGGTGGACGCGGCGCTCGTTCTGCAGGAACGGGATCAGGCCGCAGAACGCCAGGCCCATGACGATGACGACCACGCCCATGATCCGCGTGATCGGGTCCTGGTAGCGGTTCAGCCACCCGCCCAGCGAGCCGGCGAGCACGCCGAACGCGACGAACACGACCGTGAACCCCGCGACGAAGAGGGAGACCCCGAGCAGCACCCGCGAGCGCGCCGGGGCGACGCGCGTCGTCGTCGTGCCCACACCCCGCTCGCCCAGGCTCGCGGCGGACCCGGACATGCCCCCCAGGTACCCCAGGTAGCCGGGCACCAGCGGCAGGACGCACGGGGAGGCGAACGAGACGAGCCCGGCGATCACCGCGACGGGGATCGCCAGCAGCAGGGTCCCGGAGGCCGCGGTCTGGCCGAACCAGTCGCCGGCCCCGGTCAGGACGGTCACGAACCCTCCGCGAGCACGTCGTCCACGATGCCGGTCAGGGTCGAGGCCCGCGCCGTGCCGAGGATGCGGGCGGCGACGTCGCCGTCCCGGTCGAGCACGACGGTCGTCGGGACCGCGTTGATGGGGATGACGCCCTGCAGCGACGCGATCGCCGAGCCGTCGGTGTCGTGGATGCTCGGGTACGGCACGTCGAACTTCTTCTGGAACGCGAGCGCGGGGGCCGCGGAGTCCGTCCCGTTCACGCCGATGACGTGCACACCCTTCGACGCGTAGTCGTCGGCGAGCGCGACGAGGTCGGGCGCCTCGGCGCGGCACGGCGGGCAGTTGGCGTACCAGGTGTTCACGACGACGACGTCGCCCTGCCACGTCGTGACGTCGTGCTCCTTGCCCGCGTAGTCCGTGCCCTTGAGCTCCACGGGCCCCTTGCGGTCGTCGGCCGCGAAGATCGCGGTGCCGCCGTCGCCGGAGACGTACCCCTGGCCGCTGACGTCGTTCGACGCGTCCTCGTCGGACGTGCTGCAGGCGCCCAGGAGCGCGACCGTGACGAGGGCCGCAGCCAGCGACCGCACGCGCGCGCTCACGCCCCCGCCACCGTGGCGGCGCCGGGCAGCAGGTGCGCGGCGGGCTCGCTGTAGCCGATGCGCACCAGGCGGTCGTCCTCGAACGTGAGGCTCGTCAGGCTGGCCAGCGAGCACTGCCGCTTGCGCGGGTCGTGCCACAGGCGGCGCTTCTCCGACGCCAGTCGCAGCACCCACACCGGGAGCTGGTGGCTGACGACGACGGCCTCGTGGCCGCGGGCCACCTCACGCGCGTCGGCGACGGCCGCGCTCATGCGGGCCACCTGCTCGGTGTACGGCTCGCCCCACGACGGGCGGAACGGGTTGCGCAGGTAGGGCCAGTGCTGCGGGTGGCGCAGCGAGCCGTCGCCGACGCCGAACTTCATGCCCTCGAAGTGGTTGCCGGCCTCGATGAGGCGCGGGTCCGTGCCGACCTCGAGCCCGAACGCCGCGGCGATCGGGGCGGCCGTCTCCTGCGCGCGCTGGAGCGGTGAGGCGATGACGGCGACGACGTCGTGCCGGTGGGGCTCGTCGGCCAGGTACGCGGCGACCGTGCTCGCCATCTCGTGGCCGCGCTCGGACAGGTGGTAGCCGGGCAGGCGTCCGTACAGGACACCCTCCGGGTTGTGCACCTCACCGTGGCGCATGACGTGGACGGTCGTGGCAACCATGGGGCTCAGTCTCCCCTACGCGGCTGTGTGTCGCGGTCGATCAGTCCACGCTCACGGCGTGACACGGGCCACTGACCAGGTGGGTCCGTACCACGGCCATCGCCTCGCCCAGCGCGCGGAACTGCTCGGGCGTGAGCAGGTCGACGAGGTGGTCGCGCACCTGCTGCACGTGCAGTGGCGCGGCGGCGACCAGCGTGGTCCAGCCTGCCTCGGTCATCGTGCAGTTCACCCCTCGCGCGTCGGCCGAGCACGACGAGCGCGTCACCAGCCCGCGCTCCTCCATCCGACGCACCGTGTGGGTGAGCCGGCTGCGCGAGTGCGCGAGGTCGTCGGCCAGTGCGGACATGCGCTGCGTGCGGCCGGGCTGCTCGGACAGGCGCACCAGCACCTCGTACTCGTGCGTGGACAGGCCAGACGAGGCCTCGAGCGCGTGCCCGAGCACGTTGAACAGCCGGGTGGTGCCGTCGCGGAACACGCGCCAGTCGTGCTGCTCCTGCTCGGAGAGCCAGCGCACGTCGGGCTGGGGCGTCTCCGGCTGGGTCGGCTCGGGCTCGGTCGAGGTCGCCGAGATGCTCATCACACGGACCTCCTTCTCGTCTGCTGTTGCGGTCCTGCCGCAACTGTAGTACAACTTTTAACTATCAAGGTGATTGACACTTCAACTTCCCTCGGAGGCACCCGATGAGCACCACCACCGCGAACGTCCCCACCGACCTGACCGCCGGCACCTGGGCCATCGACACGTCGCACTCGGAGGCGGCCTTCACGGTCCGCCACGCGGGCATCTCGAAGGTGCGCGGCACCATCGGCATCGCCGAGGGCACCGTCACGGTCGGCGACGACCTGGCCGGCACGTCGGTCTCCGTCAAGCTGGACCCGTCGACGGTCTCCACCGGCGACGCGGGCCGCGACGGCCACCTCAAGAGCGGCGACTTCTTCGACGTCGAGGCGTTCGGCGAGTGGACCTTCGTCTCCACCGAGGTCCGCGAGCAGGGCGGCGACTACGTCATCGTCGGCGACCTGACCATCCACGGCGTGACGCAGAGCGTCGAGCTCGCCACCGAGTTCAACGGCACGGCCACCGACCCGTTCGGCAACCAGCGCGCGGGCTTCGAGGCCTCCGTGACGATCTCCCGCAAGGAGTTCGGCCTGACGTGGAACGCGGCCCTCGAGGCCGGCGGTGTCCTGGTCAGCGACAAGGTCGTCATCGCGCTCGACGTCTCGGTCATCAAGCAGGCCTGACGGTCCCAGCACCACCCCGCACCACCCCCAACGTCCGAGCTTGTGGTCGTCATGGCGACCACAAGCTCGGACGTTGTGCATGTGGGTCGTCTCAGGCGCCCGTGGCCGAGCGGCGTGCGTCGTGGAACGCCAGGATCTGCAGCTCGGACGCCACGTCGACCGCACGCACGTCCACGTGGTCCGGGACGCGCAGGGCCCGCGGGGCGAACGTCAGGATCCCGGACACCCCCGCGTCGACGAGCGCGTCGCACACCCGCTGGGCGGCGTGCGCGGGAGCCGCGATGACGCCGATGCTGACGTCCCGCTGCTCGACGACGCGCGCGAGCTCGTCGGCCGGCTCCACCACCAGGCCCGCCACCGTGGTGCCGACCACCGCCGGGTCGGCGTCCAGCAGTCCCACCACCGCGAAGCCGCGCTCGGCGAAACCCGAGTAGTTGGCGAGCGCGTGGCCCAGGTTGCCGATGCCGACGATCACGACGCGCCGCTGCGTCGCGAGCCCCAGCACGACCCCGACCTGCTCGCTCAGGTGCGCGACCTCGTAGCCGACGCCGCGCCGGCCGTACGACCCGAGGAACGACAGGTCCTTGCGGAGCTGCGCGGAGCTCACCCCGGCCCGCTCCGCCAGCTCGTCCGACGACGTCGTCACGATGCCCTCGTCACCCAACGCACCCAGCGCCCGCAGGTACCCGGGCAACCGCGCGACCGTGGCCGGCGGGACAGCGCGCACACCGGCGCCGCTCGAACGAACCCCCACGTCAACCCCCTCGTCGACCAGGATCACCGTCGACCCTGCGAGCCAGGTTAGGGCTCGCGCGGCGCCTTGGCGAGAGCCTTGCGCACCCGATCTGCGTCGATGCGCCAGTAGCCCTGCCGGACGCCGTCGACCTCGACCACCGGCACCAGCTCGCCGTACTCGGCCAGCACGTGCCCGCCGGCCTCGTCGACGTCCACCTCCGACCAGGGCGCACCGAGCCCGCGGAGCGTCTCGCGCGCCTCGTCGCACAGGTGGCACCCCGCACGGCCGAAGAGCACGGTGCGGACGCGGTCGCTCGACATGGCAGCGAGCCTAGACCGGACCACGTGAAGGGCCTGTGCACGGACGTCCGCGCGCATCGGTTCGATCGTTAGAGTGACCCGGTGCAGCAGGCTCCCACCACCCCCGCGTCGGATGCCTGCCCCGTCGCCGCATTCTTCGACGTCGACAACACGCTCATCCGCGGTGCCAGCGCGTTCCACCTCGCAGCCGGCCTGTACCGGCGCGGGTTCTTCCGCAAGCGCGACCTGTGGCGGTACGCGTTCCACCAGCTCCGCTACCGCGTGCTGGGCGAGAACAAGGACCAGATCGACGAGCTGCGCTCCGAGGCGCTGCAGATCATGCGGGGGCACTCGGTCGCGGAGGTCACCGCGATCGCCGAGGACATCTACGACCAGGTGCTGTGCCTGCGGATCTACCCCGGCACGCAGAAGCTGCTCGACGAGCACGTCGCGGCCGGCCACGGCGTCTGGCTGATCACCGCCACGCCCGTCGAGATCGCGTCCCTGCTGGCGCGCCGGCTCGGCGCGACCGGCGGGCTCGGGACCGTAGCGGAGCACGCCGACGGCCACTACACGGGCCGGCTCGTCGGCGACATGCTGCACGGCGAGGCCAAGGCGGCCGCGGTCCGCACGCTCGCCACCGAGCGCGGCATCGACCTGTCCCGCTCCTACGCGTACGGGGACTCGCTCAACGACGTCCCCATCCTGTCCGAGGTGGGCCGGCCGTGCGCCATCAACCCCGAGCGCCGGCTGCGCAGGTACGCGGCGGAGGTCGGCTGGCCCGTGCGTGAGTTCCGGGGCCGACGACGGGCCGCCCGACGAGGCGTCAACGCCGCCAGCCTGGCGGGCGCCGCGTGGGCCGCGAGCCTCGTGCTGCGAGCGGTACGCCGCTCGCTGCGCGGCCGCTGACCCGCGGTCCGCAGCCGGTCTGCTCAGGCCTTGGCGGCGCGACTCATGGGGAAGATCCACGGGCCGTCGTCGGGGTGGTCTGACATCGGCACCCGCTCGCGTACGGACGCGTAGCCGAGGTCGGTGTAGTACCCGACGTTGTCCGGCTTCGTCGTCTCCAGGTAGCTGGGGCCGCCGGCCTCGTCGACCAGTGCGAACGCCGTCGCCATCAGGCGCTTGCCCCGCCCGGCCCGCTGCAGGTCGGGTCGCACGCCAAGCGCCTCGACGTACCACGCGTCCTGCGGGACGCCGGCCGACGTGACGTCGCCGAACCGGATGATGCCCATGCTGTGCTCGCGCGTGCGCGCCGCGATCCGGGCGATGCGCAGCGACTGGCGCAGCCACCGGGCCGTCGTCATGGGGTACGTGCCGGGCGGGTAGATCGCGATGGCGCCGGTCGTCACACCGTCGAGGCGCGTCACGAACGCGTGCCCGTACCGGACGCCGTCCGCGAGCGTCATCCGGTACAGCGCACGCAGCTCACCCTCGCGGCGCGCACGCACGGGGAACAGGTGGACGAAGCCGGGGTCGTCGGCCAGCGCCGCGGCCAGGACGTTCGCGGCCTCGGCGATGCCTTCCGGGCGGAGCGGCTCGACGGAGTCGGGAGGGGGCGCGGCGGACATGTCGGGCATCCTCTCTGGGACATGCGTCCAGATGCAAGCCCGAGGCGCCTCTGACCTGCGAATTCACGACAGATATCGCTGCCTCTACCAGCCAGTTGCGGTGGGCGCGGTGCCCGACGTGCCTATGCTCGGCTGGTGCCCCTCCAGGTCCGCCCCGCCCAGCCCGTCGACGTCCCCGCCCTGGCCCGCCTCGCGGCCGCCACGTTCCCGCTGGCCTGCCCGCCGGGCTCGACCCCGGCCGACCAGCAGGCGTTCATCGACGCCGTGCTCTCCCGCGCCCGGTTCGACGAGTACCTCGCCGACCCCGCTCGCACGGTGCTGGTGGCCGACGAGCACGACGAGCTGGTGGGCTACACGATGCTCGTCGCCGGGACGCCCACGGACGCCGACGTCCGGGCCGCGCTGACGCTGACCCCGACCGTCGAGCTGTCCAAGTGCTACGTCCTTGCCGGCCACCACGGCGCCGGCATCTCGGACGCGCTCATGGCCGCCTCGATCGAGGCCGCCCCCGCCGACGCCGCCGGCATCTGGCTGGGCGTCAACCAGCTCAACGAGCGCGCGCAGCGCTTCTACGGCCGCCACGGCTTCCGGCGCGTCGGCGTCAAGCACTTCCAGGTCGGTGACCGGCTCGAGGACGACTACGTCCTGGAGCGCGCGCTCGACCGCTGAGCCCGACGCCTCCGACGCTGCCGACCGACCCCGGACGCACGACGGGCCCGGCATCAGCCGGGCCCGGTCGGGTCACTTCTTGTTACGACGCTGGTGGCGCGTCTTGCGAAGCAGCTTGCGGTGCTTCTTCTTGGCCATCCGCTTGCGGCGCTTCTTGATGACGGAACCCATAGGTCCACTCTCGCTTCCCGGTGGAGTGGCCCGACCCGGCGGGGCCGGACCTTGCTGATCGATCGACGCGCGGTTCGTCGATCAGCCATCGAGTCGCGCACGCACGGAGAAAGTCCGAGGCCCTACCTTACGCGATCTTCGGCACCGCCCGCGACGCGCCGTCGGATCGGCGCCGTGCGGACGTGACGGGAGGTCGCTCAGGAGGTGCGCCGGTCCGCCTCGTCGGCCGTCTCGACCGGCGCGATCGACGTGGCGAGGAAGTGCTCGAGGGCGTCGGCGGGGACGCGGAAGGACCGGCCGACGCGGACGCCGAGCAGCTCGCCCGAGTGCAGCAACCGGTACACGGTCATCTTGGAGACGCGCATGATCTCCGCCACCTCGACGACGGTCAGGTAGCGCTGGCGGCCCGGCTGGTCGCTCATCTTCTGCTGCTCTTCCATTCCGGCCGGCGATGCGTCGGCCCCGCGCACCCCCGCTGGGTGTTGCCCCACCCTAGTGGCGCGTGGGACTGGAGTGAAAGAGGTGAACTCGTGTGACACCTGTGCGGCACCTGGACGGCCCGGTCGCCGCTCAGGCGTCGGCGTGCAGACCCAGCCGGGGGAAGGTCGCCGCGCGCGTCGCTCGGATCGCCCGGTCCACCTCGTCGTCCGGGTCGTACCCCGACGACCACGGCCGGAACGCCGGCTCCCGCCGGTCCCCCATCTCGGGCGGCCCCGCGCGGCCGTAGCGGTGGGTGACCAGCTCGCGCCACGCGTCGGGCACGGGGGTGGCCGGGTCCAGGGGGCGGTGCGCGGCGACGGCCAGGACGTGGGTCCAGGCACGCGGCACGACGTCGATCATGGCGTAGCCACCGCCGCCGAGCGCGAGCCAGCGGCCGTCGCACACCTCGTGCGCCAGGTCGTGCAGCCAGGTCGCCGCGAGCCGCTGACCGTCGACCGAGACGCGCAGGTGCGTGAGCGGGTCCATGACGTGCGAGTCGCACCCGTGCTGGGTCACGAGCACCTGCGGCGCGAACTCCCGGACGACGTCCGGCACCACGGCGTCGATGCCCCTCAACCACCCCGCGTCGCCGGTGCGCGACGGCAGCGCCAGGTTGACCGCGAGGCCGTCGGCGTCCGGGCCGCCCGTGTCGGTCGGGTAGCCCGTGCCCGGGAACAGGTGGTGGCCGGTCTCGTGGACGGAGATCGTCAGCACGCGCGGGTCGTCCCAGAACACGGCCTGCACGCCGTCGCCGTGGTGCGCGTCCACGTCGACGTACGCGACACGCTCGGCTCCCGCGGTGAGCAGGGAGCGGATGGCGACGGCCGCGTCGTTGTAGACGCAGAACCCCGACGCGGCACCCGGCATGGCGTGGTGCAGGCCGCCCGCGATGTTCACCGCGTGCTCGCAGTCCCCCCGCCACACCGCGCCCGCGGCGTCGACGGTCCCCTGGACCACGCGCGCCGCCGCCTCGTGCATGTGCGGGAACACCGGGTCGTCGCGCGTGCCCAGGCCGCGGTCCGGGTCCGCCGTGCCCGCGGCGGCACGGCGCACCGCGGCCACGTAGTCGGGGTCGTGCACCGTCTCGAGCAGCGCGTCGGGCGCGATGCCCGGCGCGAGGAGCTCGACGTCGTCGAGGACGCCCAGCTGCTCGGCGAGCCGCACGGTCAGCTCGACGCGGTCCGACGTCATGGGGTGCCCGTGCCCGAAGTCGTACCCGAGCATGTCGGACGACCACACCACGCGCGCGGAGCCGGCCGTCATGACCCCACTGTGTCACGCCGCCGACTCCCGATGACCATCGCCCGCGCGAACGGCCAGGCCATGCCACAGTGGTGCACGTCGTCCCGGGACGCCGTGACAGACAGGGGACATGCGCGCGACGACCGCGTCGGCACGGGCAACCGTGTCGGCACAGGCAACCGCGCCGACACGGGCGCGAGGAGGTGGGATGGCACGGGGCAACCTGGCCTGGCGCGGGCGCGAGCTCGTCGACCGCGCCGCGCGGCAGTCCCCCGCCCGTCTGGCGCTCGGTGTCTTCGCCGCGGTGATCGCCCTGGTCACGGCGCTGCTGCTGACGCCGTGGGCGACGAGGAGCGGCGCCACCGCACCGTTCGCCGACGCCCTGTTCACCGCGACCTCCGCCAGCACGGTGACCGGCCTGGTGGTGGTCCCGACCGGGGAGTACTGGTCCGGGTTCGGCCTCGTCGTCATCCTGGTCGCCATCAAGGTGGGTGGCCTCGGCGTCATGACGCTCGCGTCGCTGCTCGGCATGGCGGTGTCGCGACGGATCGGGCTGACGCAGCGGCTGCTCGTCTCGTCGGAGACCAAGACGACGCGCCTCGGCGAGGTCGGGTCGCTGGTCCGCACCGTCATCGTCACCTCGACCGCGTTCGAGCTCGCGATCGCGCTCATCCTGCTCCCCCGGTTCCACATGTACGACGAGGACTGGGGGCAGGCCGCGTGGCACGCGCTGTTCTACGGGATCTCGTCGTTCAACAACGCCGGGTTCATCCCCACCCCCGAGGGCCTGGACCCCTTCGTCAGCGACTGGTGGGTGCTGCTGCCGATCATCGTCGGCGTCTTCGTCGGCTCCCTGGGGTTCCCCGTGATCCTCAACATCGCCCAGCACCTGCGCGAGCCGCGGCGTTGGAGCCTGCACTCCAAGCTCACGCTCGTCACGAGCCTGGCTCTGGTGGTGGCCGGGTCGCTGCTGGTCGCCGCGTTCGAGTGGACCAACCCCCAGACCTTCAAGCCGCTCGGGTTCAGCGGCACCGCGCTCGCCTCCCTGTTCGCGGGGGTCATGCCGCGCTCCGGGGGGTTCTCGACCGTGGACGTCGGGCAGATGCACGAGGGCACGTGGCTGCTCACCGACGCCCTGATGTTCGTGGGTGGCGGTTCGGCCTCGACCGCGGGTGGCATCAAGGTCACGACCTTGGCCGTCATGCTGCTCGCCATCGTCGCCGAAGGCCGCGGCGACCGTGACGTCGAGGCGTTCGGGCGTCGCATCCCGCGTGAGGCGCTGCAGGTAGCGATCGCCGTCTCGCTGGTGTCCGCGACGTTCGTGCTCATCGCCTCGCTGCTGCTCCTGGCGATCACCGGGTGGACCCTGGACGTGGTTCTGTTCGAGGTCATCTCCGCGTTCGCGACGTGCGGGCTCTCCACCGGGAGGACCGCCGACCTGCCCGACGCGGCCAAGTACGTGCTGACCGTGCTCATGTTCATCGGCCGGACGGGCACGATGACGCTTGCGGCGGCGCTCGCGCTGCGCAACCGTCGTCGGGTCATCCGGTTCCCGGAAGAGAGGCCGATCATTGGTTGAGAACGCGCAGAACACTCAGAACGCGCCGCGGAACCCTCGGAAGGCCGACGGCGTGCTGGTCATCGGCCTGGGGCGCTTCGGGTCGGCCATCGCGGCCACGCTCGACCGCCTCGGCCAGGACGTGCTGGCCGTCGAGCGCAACCCCGAGCTCGTGGCGCAGTGGGCCGGCCGGGTGGCGCTGGTCGAGGCCGACGCGGTCAACCCCGAGGCGCTCGAGCAGCTCGGCGCGCGCGAGTTCCCCGTGGCCGTCGTCGGCGTGGGGTCCTACCTCGAGGCGTCCGTGCTCATCACCGCGAACCTGGTGGACATCGGCATCCCGCAGATCTGGGCCAAGGCCATCAGCGCGGAGCACGCACGCATCCTGCAGCGCATCGGCGCGCACCACGTGATCCTTCCCGAGGCGGACGCCGGCGCCCGCGTCGCCCACCTGGTCAGCGGCAAGCTGCTCGACTACATCGAGGTCGAGGACGGGTTCACGGTCGTCAAGATGCGCCCGCCCAAGGAGACCCAGGGGTTCACGCTCGCGCAGTCCAAGGTCCGCGAGCGCTACGGCGTCACCGTCATCGGCGTGAAGAGCCCCGGCCTCGACTTCGTCTACGCCGACTCCGAGACGCGCATCTCCGCCAACGACCTGCTGGTGGTCAGCGGCCACGCCGACCTGCTGGAGCGCTTCGCGGCCCGCCCCTGACGGGCCTGCCACACCCCTCGCACTCCACTCACTTCACTCGAGGTGAATGCCTGGTTGAACGACACGCCGCGCGCACGGTGTCCGGCGCGCGGCGTGTCGTTCAACCAGCGATCCAGCGCTACCGCTTGACCACCAGGCTGGTGGTCGACGTCGACGACGCGATGTTGCTGGTGCCGGCGTACGTCGTCGTGACCTTGTACGTGCCCTTCGACAGCTTGGGCAGCGTGATCTGCGCCTTGCCCGACCTCAGGCTCGCCGTCTTCGTGGCGTAGGTCCAGCCGCCGCGGGTCACCTTGACGGTCACCTTGCCGGTGGGCGTGACCTTCGACGCGGTCACCGACACCTTGACGACGGCCTTCTTCGACGCCTTCACGGACGCCGCCGACGCCTTGGTCTTCGACGACGCCTTCGTCACCTTGACCGTGGCCGTGTCCGACGACCCGAGGAACCGGGTGTCGCCGCCGTACACGACCGTCAGGTGGTGCGTGCCCGCCGTGGGTCGCGTCAGCGTGAGCGTCACGCGGCCGCTGGTGAGCTTCCCGGACGCGACCTGCGTGCTGCCCTCGAGCACCCGGACGGTGCCGGTCGGCACGCCGCCCGCTCCGGTGACGCGGACCGCGACCGTCGCCGGGCCGCCGTACACGAGCGACGACGTGGCCGTCGCCGCGGTGACCGACGCCTTGAGCTGGACCCCCGTGGCCGGCAGCGACAGCGCGTTGACGGCCTCGGTGTTGCCGGCGACGTCGACGGCCCGGTACTGCACCGTCGTCGCAGCCGACCCGATGCGCACCGCGGAGGTGTACGCCTTCCACGCGCCCACGGTCCCGAGCCGGTACTCCACCCGGGCCACGCCCGACGTGGTGTCCGCCGCCCGCACGCTGACCGCGCGGGCCGCGTCCACCGACGCGCGGCTCACCGGCGCCGTGGCGTCGATGCCGACCGTCAGGTTCACGGGCGCCGAGCGGCGAGCCGTGGTGTCGGTGGCGCGCGCCGCGACCAGGTGCAGCCCGTCCGCGGTCAGCGACGTCGACCCCGACGAACCGGACGTCGAGGCCCACGCCCCGCCGTCGACCGCGAGCTCGACGCTCGCCACGCCCGACGGGTCCGTCGCGGAGGCCCGGACGGCGACCGGCGCGGTGCGGAACCAGCCGGCCAGACCGTCCGCCGCCCGACCGGCCGCGAGCGCGACCACCGGGTCGGTGTCGTCGGTGACCGTCACCGTGACGACGGCCCGCACCTGCGAGCCGGCCGCGACGGTCCCGGACACCGTGAACGTGCCGGGCGCCGCGTACGACGAGCCGGCGACGTGGTCCCACTCCACCGGCGCGACGGCCACCGAGCCGTCGGCGTGGTGCACCGTCGCCGTCGCGGGGAGCTGCGGCGCCGTGCCCTGCGCGGTCGTGACCGCCTGCGCGTCCACCGACGTGACCAGCAGGTCCGGCTGGTAGGCGCCGAGCAGCCGCTCGTACTCCGCCTGGGTCACCGGCAGGACGGTCCCGTGCCGCGGGCTCGACGGCAGCTGCGCCGACGGCACGCTCGTCCACTCCCCCGAGTCGAGGTCGGTGGAGGTGAAGGCCAGGTATCCCTGCCCGCCGTGGTAGCTGGGCTGGTCGATGAACAGGTACCAGCGGTCCTCGGTGTTGGACTTGAAGATCGTCGGACCCTCGCCGCCCGTGAACGTGCCGCCCCACGGGTTGGGCTGGTTCAGACCCACCTTCTCCTTGACGAGCTGCCAGCCGGGCGTGCTCGTCGTCGTCGGCAGCGAGCCGGTGACCGTGGCGAGCAGGTTCGTGGACCTCTCCTCGCGCGGGATCATGTACGCCTCGTCCTTGGTGAAGCGGTAGAACGTGTCGCCGTCCTTGATCACCGTCGAGTCGATCATGCCCAGGCCCGTGCCGCGCTTGACGTCGATCCACGGCTTCGGGTCGGAGAACGTGACGAAGTCACGCGTGGTCGCGTACATCATGCGGTTGTAGCTGGTCCGGTAGTCGCGGCCCGCCGTGTCCGTGGTCGGGTACAGGTTGGACGCCCAGTAGACGACGTAGGAGCCGAGGTCCTCGTCGTAGTAGGCCTCCGGCGCCCACGTGTTGCCGGCGTAGTCCGACGAGACCTTGACGTGCCGCTGGTCGGACCAGTGCACCAGGTCGGTGGACTCCCAGACCTCGAGGGAGGTGCTGCCGTTCTGCTGGGCGGCGGAAAAGTTGTTCCCGCCGTAGATCTTGAGGTCGGTGGCCAGCAGGTAGAACTTGTCCCCCTCCGGCGAGCGGACGATGAACGGGTCACGCAGGCCCTTCTCGCCGAACGACGAGGTCAGCACGGGGTCGCCGTCGTTGAGGTCGGCCCAGTGCGTCGGGTCGTTCCCCTTGCTCGCGCCGAAGTAGATCGACTCGCCGTCCGGCGTCGTCTCGCCCTCGAAGTAGGCGAACATGTAGGCCGTCGGGTCGGCGGCCTCCGGCAGCGCCGGCACGGTCGCGGTCAGGACGCGGGAGGCGCTCTGCCCGTCGAGCGTCGCCGTCACCGTCAGGTCGACGGTCGTCGCTGCCTGGCCGTGCGCGGGGCGGTGCACGACGCCGGTCGCGTCGACGACGGCCTCGTCGGCCGACTCCCACGTCAGCGCCGCACCGTGCGCGCCCGTCGTCGGGAGCGTCAGGTTCCCGCGGACGTCACCGAGGTTCGGCACGACGACGCCGTCGAGCGCGTCCGTCAGCAGGCCGTCGGTGTCCGGCAGCGCGAGGACGGTGACGGGCAGGGTGCGCGTCGTGCTGACGCCTGCCCGCGTGACCGTGGCCGTCAGGGTGACGTCGGTGTCGCCCGTCGCGGCCGACGGCCGCGTAACGACTCCCGCCGCGGACACCACGTCCGGGTTCGACGACGCCCACGAGACGGTGGTGCCGTGCGCGCCCGTCGTCGGCAGCGTGAGCGACGACGTGACGCCCGACGTGTCGCCCAGCGAGAGCGCGGCCGCGTCGGTGGTCACGGCCGGGGTCACGACGTCGTCGGCGAGATCGGTGCGCTCGTCGTCCGTCAGCGTGCGGTCGTAGACGCGGAAGTCACGGATCGCGCCCTTGAACGAGTTGTCCCCGGCCCACGGCGAGCGGCCCAGCATGTTGTTCGTGCCGCCGCCCACGATGTCGCTGGGCTTGACCGTGATCGCACTGTTGCGCGCGACCTCGACGCCGTCCTCGTAGAGCACCGAGTACCCGGGCGCCGCGGGCGTGCCGCCGACGATCGTGTACGTCAGGTGCTTCCAGATGCCGGTGGTCAGGGCGCCGGCCCGGATCGTGTTCAGCTCTCCGCTCGCACCGGTGGTGATGGCGCCGCGCAGCCGCGGCTCCCAGTCCTTGCCCGTGACGAAGATGTAGCCGGCGTCGGACGCGTTGCCGAGGCTGAAGATGAAGTAGTTGTTGGCGAGCGTCGGGTCGATGTTCACGTCGAGGTCGACGGACACCGTGTCGAGACCGGTGAGCAGGCCGTCGGGCAGGTCGATCGCGTTGCCCGAGCCGCCGGCGCCGCCAGCGAACGTGAACCCGTCCCCGCCGGCCCACGTGCTGGCGCCCAGCACGGTCCCGTCGCGGCCGTGGCCCGACGAGTCCGCGGCGACCGTGCCCGACGTCTCGTCCAGGGCGTACCGGGCGACGAGCCCGTCGTCCGGCCCGTCGGCGGCCGTCGCAGGCGTCGCCGCGACCACCCCCGCGAGCACGACCGCGAGCGCGGTCACCGCCCCTGTGGTTGTGCTGATCCTCATCAGAGCACTCCTTCGTGTCTGGAAGCTGCTGGAAAGTACGTGTGGTGGGTGCGGCGGGGCGCCCCGGTCTCGGCCGGCGCGCCCCGCCCGCGGGCTACCGGCGGACGGTGAGGGTCACGGTCCGGGTCGACGAGGCCACGCCCGACGAACCGGCGTAGGTGACCTTGACCTTGTAGGTGCCGGCCTCGAGCTTCGCGAGCTGCACGTTCGCCGCGCCCTTCGAGGACAACGTCGCGCTCTTCGCCTGGACCTTCTTGCCCGACTTCGTGACCGTCACGGTGACCTTGCCGGTGGCCTTGACGCCGGTCGACGACGTCACGGCGACCTTGACCGTCGGCTTCGTCGTCGTGCGCACCTTGGCGGGTGAGAGCGACGCCTTGGTGGTCGACTTCGCCTTGGCGACCTTGAGCGACACGGCGTCCGACGACCCGGAGAACCGCGCGTCGCCGCCGTAGACCACGGTCAGGCGGTGCGTGCCGACCTTGAGCGACGACGACAGCGACACGGTGACCCGGCCGCTCGCGAGCGTGCCCCGCCCGACCTGCGTCGAGCCGTCCAGCACCCGCACGGTCCCGCTCGGGGTCCCGCCGGCGCCGCTCACGCGGACGGTGACCTTCCCGGCACGGCCGTAGGAGACCGGCGAGGCCGCGACGAGCGCGACGGTCGACGACGGCGCCAGGACGACGCCCGCCTTCGGGACGACGACAGAGCCCACCGACTCCACGTTGCCGACCTTGTCGACCGCGCGGAACTGCACGGTCGTCTGGGCCGAGCCGACCTTCACCGCGGACGAGTACGTGCTGTACGACCCGCTCGTGCCGATCCGGTACTCGATCCGGGCCACGCCCGAGCCGCCGTCGGCCGCCCGCAGCGCGACCGTCCGGGCCTTGGCGTCCACCACGGCCTGCGAGACCGGCGCCGCCGCGTCGACCTTCACGGTCAGCGACCTCTCGGCGGACACGTTGCCGGCCCCGTCGACCGCCCGGGCCCGCACCTCGTGCGACCCGTCCCCGGCGACCTGGACGGACGCCGACGTGCCGTCGGTCGACGCCCACGCGCCGCCGTCCACGCTCAGCTCGACGTGGTCCACGCCGCGGTCGTCGGACGCCGTGGCCGTGACCGTCGCCGGGGACGCCCGGTACCCGTTGACCGCCGTGCCCGCCGCAGCCAGCTCGGTGACCGTCGGCGCCTTCTGGTCGGCCGTGTGCAGCCGCAGGAACGTGATCGAGTAGGCCGGGAAGTCGTAGGTGAAGTCGTTCGACAACCCCGCCAGCTCCCGGTCGACCGGCACGATCTTGGTCTTGTCGGCCTTGGTGTTCATGTCGGTCGGGTTGCCCACCATCTCGGTGGCCGTGCCCGTCCCCGTGACCGTGACGTCCGAGACCTGGACCTGCGTGCGCAGGCTGCGGTCCGCGGTGTTGACGACCTTGACGAGCAGGTCGCCCGTGCTCTGGTCGCGCGTGACCACCTGGTACAGCTCGGTGGTGGGCAGCTCGTCGGTGTAGTCGATCTGCAGCGCGCCGTCCAGGTAGAGCTGGATGTGGCGGCCGTCGACGACGACCTTCACCTTGTACGTCTGGCCCGTGACGACCGACGTGTTCTCGACCGCCTTGACCTCGCTGGCGCTCCCGCCCGTGGCCTTCTGCAGGACGGACCGGGTGTTGTTCCAGCCGCCCAAGTTCCACCAGAAGAAGTTGTTCGGGCCGCCGGCCGTGAAGCCGACGAGGAAGCCCTCACTGCCGGAGATCTTGCGGGCGTCGACCTCGAACGTGTAGTCCGACCAGTCCTTGGTGTAGGCGTCGGTGATGATCGAGCGGGCGTCGTTGACGGTCGTCGAGCTCTGCACGTACTCACCGTCCGTGACGGCCCACGTGCCGGACTGGCGCTGCCACTTGCTCGCGTCGGTGAACGTGTCGCTGAACAGCTCGCCGTCCGTGCCGGTCACCTTCACGTTGTCGTAGGCCGCAGCCGTGGACCACGTCGACAGGAAGACGCCGCCCTTCAGGTCCGGCACCTCGGGTGCGGGACCCTCGTACGTGCTCGGGACCACCTGGTCGCCGCGGTTGTTCGAGAACAGCTTCTGCACGTAGTAGTTGACCGAGCCCCACGACTCGTCGTTGTCGAACCAGATGGCGTCCGGGCTCCACTGCACGTAGTCCTCGTTGGCCAGCAGCGGCGCGTAGGACGCCAGCTTGACCACGTCGGAGTTGCGCTCCAGACCCGTCATGTACGAGGCCTCCGACAGCGCGTTCCACATCGTGTTCCCCTGGCTGGCGTACTCGCCGAGGAAGACGTCGGGACCGGAACGGTCGTAGGAGTCGTAGCGGTCGTTGTTGGCCAGGAACCACGACGGGTCGTTGTAGTAGTGCTCGTCGACGAGGTCGACCTTCTGCTTCTTGTTGAAGGCCCACAGCGTGTCGAACCGGCTGCCGGCGTCGTCCGGCCCGGAGTTCGACAAGATCTTCACGTCGGGGTACTTCGCGGCGACGGCGTCGCGGAACTTCGGGAAGTTCGCCTCGAACGTCGTCGTGTTCTCCTCGTTGCCCAGGCCGATGTAGCGCAGGTTGAACGGCTCCGGGTGGCCGAGCGCGGCGCGGCGCGCGCCCCACGTCGTCGTGACGTCGCCGTTGGCGAACTCGATGAGGTCGACCGTGTCCTGCACCCATTGCTTGATGCGGGCGGCGTCCGTCATCTCGGGGATCGTCGAGCCGCAGCCGTTGGCGCCCACCGAGAGCACGGGGAGCGGCGTGGCGCCCAGGTCCTCCGCGAACTCGAAGTACTCGAGGTAGCCGATGCCGTAGGACTGGTTGTAGCCCCAGAAGTTCCAGTTGGTGGCACGCTCCTCGACCGGGCCGAGGGTCTCCTTCCACTGGTAGGTGCGCTTGCGGTCGGTGTAGCTCGAACCCGCGTAGGAGTCGAACGTGCCGACGTTGGTGACGCAGCCGCCCGGGAACCGCAGGAACGACGGGTTGAGCGCCGCGATCTTGTCGGCCAGGTCCTTGCGCAGCGACGTCTTGCCGTTGACCGGCCCCACCCAGGTGTCGTCGGGGAACAGCGAGACCATGTCGAGGCGCAGCGTCCCGGTGGCGCCGGCGAGCACGGCCAGGCGGCCCGCCGTCGTCGTGGCGTCCGCCGTCAGCGTCGCCGTGTACTTCTTCCAGGTGTCGGAGCCGTCCACGGCGACCGTGCCCGCGACGAAGACCGTGTCCCCGGCCGCGTTCTCGACCTGGACGGCCAGGTCCTGCGCGACGCTCGAGCGCGCCCACACCGAGAAGTCGTACGTCTGGCCGGCCTTCAGCGCGAGGCCCGTGTTGTAGCCCGCGTTGCGGATGCCCGCTCCCGCGCCCGTCGCATCGAGCTTCAGGTAGTTGCGGTTGGTCGCGTTCAGGCGGTCGTCGTCGTTGACGACGGTGCCCGTGCTGCCCGCACCGTCACCCCGCTTGAGCACGTCCCAGGCCGTCAGGCCGGTGAACGAGGAGTTGTCCGAGGCATTGAACTCGAACGACCGGTTGCGGACGAGCTCCGCGTAGAGCCCGCCGTCCGCGGCGTAGTTGATGTCCTCGTAGAAGATGCCGTAGAGGTCGTCGGAGATGTCGACGCTCGTCGCGTCGCCGTCCACCGCCAGCGTGCCGGTGGTCGCCGCCTGGTACTCGATCGTCAGCGCGGTCGCGTCCTGCTCGTCGCCCAGCGTCAGCAGACCGTCGCCGTCGAGCCCGACGTACGGCGCTCCGGCCGCGAGCCGCAGGACCAGCTTGCCGCCGCCCGCGTCCGTGAACCGCAGGGCGCTGGCGGCGCCGTCCGCGTCACCGAGCACCAGGTGCCCGTCGGCCGCGACCACGGGCAGGTTCCCGTCCCGGGTGCGCAGGGTGACGGAGCCGTCGCCCAGGCCCGTCGGCACCAGGCCGACGACGCTCTGCGGCCGGTCGGCCGTCAGCGCCAGGACGCCGTCCCGGTCGACGAGGTAGCGGGGGCCCGACGCGGCGTGCAGCGTGAACGGCCCGGTCGGGACGGTGTCCGCGCCCTGGGCGGTCGTCACGCCGAACGAGTCGAAGCGGACCGTGTGCGACGTGCCGTCCTGCGCCGCCAGCGCGTACAGGCCGACGGCCGTCATGTCGAAGCCGACGGTGGTGGTGTTGGCCAGCACCCAGCCGGTGCCGTCCCAGTAGCTCGTGGTGACCTGGTTACCCGTGCGCTCGAGCTGCAGCGTCTCGCCCGTCGAGCCCGGCCGGTCCTCGAAGTCGAGCGCGGCGAACGAGCCGCCCGTCTCGGCGTCCGTCTCGACCGCGCGGCCGGACGGGGCCAGGTCGCCCACGTACGTCAGGCCCGCGCGGACGTAGTTGTCCATGTCCTTCCAGGCGATGATCCCCGCTCCCTGGTAGACCTTCGACACCGCGCCGCTGAACGTCGCGACCGCCGTGAAGTCGCCGGCGGGCACGTCGACCATGAACACGTTCTTGGCCGAGTTCGCGGTCTGCCAGGTGTCGCCGGTCTGCGACTGCAGCGTGAGCGCGCCGTCGCCCAGGGACCACGCCGACGGCGCCTCCTGGGTGATCGACCAGTGCGGGTCCAGCGTCGTGCCGTCGAAGTCGTCGGTCCAGGCCTGCGGCTCCGGGTCCGCCGCGGACGCCGGCGCACCCACGGCCACGGCACCGGCCGTGACCAGGGCGAATGCCGTCAATCCGGCAGCCAGACGGGCCGTGCGGCGGTGCCGCGCTCCCGTCGTCGGGGCATGTGCAATCATCGTCAGTGCTCCTACCTCTCCCAGGTGTGGTGCGCCCGATCACGGCCCGTGCGCTTCGTTGCCCACGGACCCGGATCGGCAGCCCCCGTCCACGCCAGGGACTCACCGGTGGCAGCCGGCCCTGGCGGGACGGGAGCGTGCCGTCCTCATGCGTATGAAGTTGTGGATGGGTGGGTGGCGCTACCTGCGCCGGACGACCAGCAGGCGCTGCAGGATCACGAACACCAGCAGCAGCGCGCCGATCACGATCTTGGTCCACCACGACGAGAGCGTGCCCTCGAACGTGATGATGGTCTGGATGAGGCCGAGCACCAGGACGCCCAGCACGGACCCGAGCACGAAACCCGAGCCACCCGTCAGCAGCGTGCCGCCGATGACGACCGCGGCGATCGCGTCGAGCTCCATGCCGACACCGGTCAGCGAGTAGCCCGACCGCGCGAACACCGCGAAGAGCAGGCCGCCCAGACCGGCGCACGTACCCGAGATGACGTAGACGAGCACCTTGGTGCGCGCCACGGGCAGACCCATGAGGCGGGCCGACTGCTCGTTGCCGCCGATCGCGTAGACCGTGCGGCCGAACCGCGTGTAGTGCAGCGTCACGAATGCGACGAGCACGATGCTCAACGCGATCACGCCGCTCGGGGTCACGGCGAAGTTGTCGACGATCTCCCACCGCGTCTCGGACAGCTTGACGATGGTCGCGTCCGTGATCGGGATCGACTCGGGCGCCACGACGTAGCACAGGCCGCGAGCCAGGAACATCGCGGCCAACGTGGCGATGAAGGGTTGGATCTCGAACACGTGGACCATCACGCCCACGATCCAGCCGATCAGCGTCCCCACCAGGATGGAGGCGGGGATCGTGATGATCGCGTCCCAGCCGTGCAGGAACATCCACGCGGAGATGCAGGTGGACAGCGCGACGACAGCACCGACGGACAGGTCGATGCCGCCCGTCAGGATCACGAACGTCATGCCCACGGCAACGACGATGAGGAACGAGTTGTTGATGAACAGGTTGGCCATGACGCGGCCGGACAGGAAGTTCTCGTAGCGCGTCCCGCCGATGACGAGCATCAGCACGAGCACGACGAACGTGCCGAGCACAGGCAGGTAGCGGCGGTCGAGCACGGGCAGGCTGCGTCGGGGGGCGGGCTTCACCGTCGGCTGCGGGCCCTTGCCCGAGGCCTGGACGGTCATCTGGTCGGTAGCCATCAGGCCGGCACCTCCACGGGCACGGGAGCCGCCTTCCTGCGGCGGGCTCGCAGCTTGTGCTGCACCACGGGGGACTGCAGCAGGCACACGACGATGACGACGAGGGCCTTGAACAGGGACACGGCGTTCACCGGGATGCCGATGACCGTGATGGACAGGGTCAGCGTGGTGATGACCAGGACGCCGACGAGCGTGCCGGTGAGCGAGAACTTGCCGCCCGCCAGCGAGGTGCCGCCGATGACGACCGCGAGGATCGCGTCGAGCTCGATGAACAGGCCGGCGTTGTTGGAGTCGGCCGCCATGATGTTGGAGCTCTGCAGGAACCCGGCGATGCAGGCGAACAGCGCGCAGAGCACGTACACGGTCCAGATGATCGTCCGGGCCCGCACACCGGCGAGCCGCGACGCGACCGGGTTGATGCCGACGGACTCGATGAGGACGCCCAGCGCGGTCCGGCGCGTCACCACGGCGACGACGGCGAAGAAGAAGCCGGCGATCAGCGCGGCGATCGGCAGCCCGAGCCAGAACCCGGAGGCCAGCGCCTTGTACGGCGCGCTGGTCACGGTGGTGATCTGCCCGCCGGTGATGAGCATGGCGATGCCGCGACCGGCCGTCATCAGGACGAGCGTCGCGATGATCGGTTGGATGCCGAGGACCGCTACGAGGAACCCGTTGAAGACGCCGATCACCAGGCAGACCGCCAGGCCGGTGGCCATGGCGAGCGCGACGGTGGTGAGCGAGCCGGGGTCGGGGCTGTCCGCGATCTGCGAGAGCGTCACGGCTCCCGCGATCGCCATCACGGCGCCGACGGACAGGTCGATGCCGCGGGTCGCGATGACGAGCGTCATGCCCAGGGCCACGAGCAGCAGGATCGAGGAGCGCCGCAGGATGTCGATCGGGCCGCCGTACAGGTGACCGTCACGGATCGTCACCTCGATGAAGGTGTGGTGCTTGAGCGTGCTCGCCAGCAGGAGCACGAACAGGGCGACGATCGGCCAGAACAGCCGGTGCCGCGTGAGTTGGGCCAGCCCGGTCATGCGCTGGTTCCTCCGCTCGCGATGAGGTCGACGACGACGTCGGTCGTGACGTCCTGGGAGTTGACGAGCTCGGCGACCTTGCGGCGGTCGCGCAGCACCGCGATGCGGTGCGAGAGGCGCAGGACCTCGTCGAGCTCGGCCGAGATGAAGACGACGGACATGCCCTGGGACGCGAGCTCGGCGACGAGCTTCTGGATCTCCGCCTTGGCTCCGACGTCGATGCCGCGGGTGGGCTCGTCCAGGATCAGGAGCTTGGGGGCGGTGGCGAGCCACCGCGCCAGCAGCACCTTCTGCTGGTTCCCGCCGGACAGGTTGCCGGCGATCGCGTCGGGGTTGGCCGGGCGGACCCCGAGCGCCTTGATGTACTGGTCGACGACCTCGTCGGCCTTCTTCGTCGGGACGCGGCGCAGCCAGCCGCGCTCGGCCTGCAGGCCCAGCACGATGTTCTCGCGGACCGTCAGGTCACCGATGATGCCCTCGGTCTTGCGGCTCTCCGAGGAGAAGACGATGGACCGCGACAGGCCCGCGCGCGGGTTGCGCAGCCGGACGGGCTCGCCGGCCACGCGCGTCTCGCCGGAGTCGGCGTGGTCGGCGCCGTACAGCAGCCGCGCGAGCTCGGTGCGTCCCGACCCGAGCAGGCCGGCCAGCCCGACGATCTCGCCCGGGAAGATGTCGAGGTCGAACGGCTCGATGGAGCCCTTGCGCCCCACGCCGATCGCCTGCAGGTACGGCGTTCCCGTCCGGTCCACGACGGCCCGCTCGGAGCTGGTCTCGAGCTCGGACAGGACCTCGAGCTCACGGCCGATCATCTTGCCGACCAGCTCGACGCGTGGCAGCTCCTCGGTGCGGTACTCCCCCACGAGCGTGCCGTTGCGCAGCACGGTCAGGCGGTCGCTGATGGCGTAGATCTGGTCCAGGAAGTGCGACACGAACAGGATCGCGACGCCGCGCTCACGCAGCGTGCGGATCACGTCGAACAGGCGCGCCACCTCGTCGTTGTCCAGGCTGGACGTGGGCTCGTCGAGGATCAGGACGCGCGCGTCCACGACCATCGCGCGGGAGATCGCGACCAGCTGCTGCACGGCGAGCGAGTGGCTCGAGAGCGACGAGCGCGGGTCGATGTCCAGGTTGAGCGCCTGCAGGTAGCCGCGCGCCGCCTTGCGCGTCGCGTGCCAGTCGATGATGCCGAAGCGTCGGATCTCGTGGCCCAGCATGACGTTCTCGGCGACCGACAGGTTGTCCGTGAGGTTGACCTCCTGGTACACCGTGCTGACGCCCGCCGCCTGCGCGGCTGCCGGTCCGGAGAAGACCTGCTCGACACCGCCGACGACGATGCGGCCGGAGTCGATGCCGTAGACGCCGGTCAGGGCCTTGATCAGCGTGGACTTGCCCGCGCCGTTCTCGCCCATGAGGGCGTGCACCTCACCGGGGAGGAGTCGGAAGTCGACCCCATCGAGCGCCTTGACGCCCGGAAAGGTGATGGAGATCCCCGTCATCTCGACGATCGGGGTCGTGCTCTGCTCGGTCATCGTCGACCTCTCGTGCTGGTGTCGTGCCGGGCGTCCTGGGAAAACCTGCGCCCTCGGGAACGCGACGTCGCCGTCGCGGTCCCGAGGGCGCAGCCGTCCGTCAGTACTGCCGGTCGGGCAGAGCGGCCTTGGCCTGCTCCTGGTCGAACGCACCGTCCTGGGTGACGATGCGCGGCTCGACGGTGCCACCATCGTGCAGCGTCTTGATGATCTTGGCCAGGTCCGGGCCGAGCAGCGGGTTGCACTCGACGATGTAGTTGATCTTGCCCTCGGACAGGGCGGTCATGCCGTCCTTGACACCGTCGATCGAGACGATCTTGATGTCCTTGCCGGGGGTCTTGCCGGCGGCCTCGATGGCCTCGATCGCGCCGAGCGCCATGTCGTCGTTGTGCGCGTAGACGAGGTCGATGTCCGGGTTGGACTGGAGGAAGCCCTCCATGACCTTCTTGCCGCCGTCACGCGTGAAGTCACCGGTCTGCGAGGCGATGATCTTGACGTTGGCGTTGTCCTTGGTCGCGTCCAGGAAGCCCTGCTTGCGGTCGATGGCGGGCGCGGAACCCGTGGTGCCCTGCAGCTCGACCACGTTGATCGGCTCGGTGGCCACGTTGTCGTTGACCCACTCGCCGATGCGCTTGCCCTCCTCGACGAAGTCCGAGCCGATGAAGGTCTTGTAGAGCGTCTTGTCCTGCGTGTCGACCGCGCGGTCCGTCAGGATGACGGGGATGTTGGCCGACTTGGCCTCCTGGAGCACCGCGTCCCAGCCGGTCTCGACGACGGGCGAGAAGGCGATGTAGTCGACGCCCTGCGCGATGTAGGAGCGGATCGCCTGGATCTGGTTCTCCTGCTTCTGCTGCGCGTCCGAGAAGCTCAGGTCGAACCCGTTCTCCTTGGTGAGCGTGTCCTGGATGGACTTGGTGTTGGCTGCGCGCCAACCCGACTCGGCGCCGACCTGCGAGAAGCCGACCTTGATGGTGTCGCCCGAGCTGCCGCCCGTGTCGCCGGTCGACGAGCTGCCCGCGTCGGCCTTGGTGTCGTCGCTGTCGCTGGAGCAGGCCGACAGGCCGAGGGCCAGGACCGCCACACCGGCTGCGAGCATCGAGAACTTCTTGCTGACCATGCTTCTCCTCCTCGAGAACCACTGGTGCGAGCGGGAACCCCACGTCCCCGCTCCTGTTTCCGGACGACGGGGCACGGACCTGCGGGGCTACGTCGTCCCGTCCGTGCGTGTCGTACTGGGGGAAATGTTAGCGCTCACATCCGACGCGCGACAAGCCTCTTCCGCCGTCGTGACGAAGTTGTGACAATCGGCCGCACTCGTGTCGCGCTGGCGACCGAACCACCCACCACCCGAAAACCACCTCGGTTCGAGCGCCGAGCCAGACCCTTGCGGCCGAGACAGACCTCTGCAGGCGCCTGTCTCGCCCGCAGTGGTCTGTCTCGGCCGCCGGTCCGTCAGCGGCGCACGGTCAGCACCGCCTTCCCGCTCGACGCCAGCTGGCTCGACGAGCCGCCGTACCGCGCCGTCACGGTGTACGTGCCGGCGGGCAGCTGCGGCAGCGTCACCTTCGCGGTCCGCTTCGGCGAGAGGGTCACGGTCCTCGTCGCCACAGTGCGGGTCGTCGTCGTGCGGACCTTGTTGCCCTTGACGACCTTCGTCGTCGTGACCTTGGTCGTCACCGTGAACGTCACCTTGCCCGTCGGCGTGCCCGCACCCTTGACCGTCGCGGTCGCCGTGGCGTGCGCCTTCGCCGACACCGTGCCGTGGTTCAGCGCGACCTTCGTCGTGCTCGCCGCCTTGACCACGGTCAGCGTGGCCGTGTCCGTCGAACCCGTGAACGTGGCGTCACCGGAGTAGGTCACGGTCAGCGTGTGCCGGCCGACCACGAGCTTCGAGGAGAGCACCACGGTCGCCTTGCCGCCGGACAGCGTGGCGCGGCCGACGAGCGTGCTGCCGTCGGTCACCCGCACCGAACCCGTGGGAGTCGCCCCGGATCCGGTGACCCGCACGGTGACCTTCGCCGCCGTGCCGTAGACGCTCCGCTCGGGCGAGACCACCGCGGCCGTCGCGCTGGACCGCAGCACGACTCCCGTCGACGGCACCACCAGCGCGTTGGCGACCTCGACGTTGCCCGCGACGTCGACGGCCCGGTACTGCACCGTCGTGGCGGCGGACCCCAGCCGGACCGCGCCGGTGTACGTCGTCCAGGCGCCCGACGAGCTCGTCCGGTACTCGATCCGCGCCAGGCCCGACGTCGCGTCCGCGGCGCGCAGCGTCACCGTCCGGGCCGCGAGCGTGGCGTTGGAGACCGGCGCGGTCGCGTCGATCGCGAGGTCCCGGGAGACGACCGCCGAGACGTTGCCGCTCGCGTCCGTGGCCCGGGCGCTCACCGTGTGCCGGCCGTCCGTGGAGACGGCCACCGACGCCGAAGCCGCCGACGTGCTCCACGACCCGCCGTCCACCGCGAGCTGCACGGTGGGCGCGACCTGGTCGTCGGTGCCGGACGCCGTCGCCGTGACCGGCCCCGTCCACCACCCGGCCGAGCCCGTGGGCTGCGCGGGCGTCAGGGCGAGGGTCGCCGCCGGAGCCGTCGTGTCCCGCAGCGGCGTGACCGTCAGGCTGTCGACGTTCGGCGCCCACTGCGAGCGCAGCAGCAGGTCCGGGTGCGTGTCCGAGATGAGCGTCGTCCCGTCGAAGCTCGGCAGCTCCTGCGACCGGAACGCGATCGTGTTGGCCCCCTGGGCCAGGGTCACGAAGAACGTCAGGTCCCAGAAGTTGTCGTCGTGGAAGGTGTGCGGGAACCACACCCGCGTCGCGTCGCCGTCGTTGACGGAGACGTCCGCGTGCCGGGCCAGCGGGTCCGGGTTGTAGTGCGACGCGGGCGACTGCTCGCCGTTGGAGTAGCGCACGGTGATCGCGTACGTCCCGGCGGCCTTGGCCGGCACGTCGAAGGTGAGCGTGTTCCGGTTGCCCGGCGTCCCGCCGATGCCCGTCACGGCCTCGCCACCGTCGGCCAGCGGGTAGTCGGCGACCGCGGCGGTACCGGTGGTCGTCGCGTCCTCCGCCTGGTAGGTGGTGCCGACGAGCGCGCCGCTCGACGCCCCCACCCGGAGCCGGTCGACGAGCAGCGTGCCGCTCGTGCCGGTGACCGTGACCTTGTTGATGCCGCCGAGCAGGAAGACGCGGTGCGTCGACGTGGCCTGCACGTCGCCGACCGCCTGCCCGTTCACCGCCAGGCCGGCCGTACCGCCGCCCAGGGTGTCGAGCGTGAGCGTGTGCTCGCCGTCGTCCTTCGAGTAGACCCAGAAGGTCGCCTCGTCGTCCACACCGACCGCCGCGACGCCCGAGCCGGACACGCCGGCGTGGGTGTAGTCCGTGGCCGCGCCGGTCAGCGTCGCGTCCTCGGCCTCGTAGGTCGTGGCCGCGGCCGCCGGGTTGGCCAGCGACAGGTCGATCTTGTCGACGATCGCGTCGCCCTTCGTCGTCCGGGTCCCGTCGAGGCTCTTCGCCGCGAGGGTCAGGGTGTGGGTCCCGGCCGTCAGGTCGACCGTCGTGTCGGTGTGGTCCCAGACCACCCACTTGTAGCCGAGCGTCAGGTCGAGCTCCTGCTCGGCCTTGCCGTCCACGGTCAGGAACACGTTCGTCGGCCCCTGCGCGGAGTTCAGCGCGTACGTGTTGAGCGAGTTCGCGAACACGCTCAGGTCGTACGTGCCGTCCTGCGGGACGTCGACCGTGAAACCGAGGGTCACGTTCGACCCCGTGCGCAGGCCGCCCACGTCGTAGCCGCCCGAGGTGTAGAAGCCCGAGACGTTCGTGGTGGTGCCCTCGGGGCCGTTCTTCGACCAGCCCGTGCCCGTGTGCGGCGCGTCCTCTGCCTCGTACGTCGCCTTCCACAGCGTCGGCGTCACCGTGGTCGCGGTGGCGTTGGCGCCGGGGGTCACGACGATGACGTACGCCGACTCGGCGTCGAGCGCCGGCAGGTCGCCGGCGCCGAACTGCAGCGCCAGGTTCCCGGCGGTCACCGGCACGTCGAGCTCGGCCACCTCCTGCGGGCCGGCCGAGTCGCCGACCTGCCCGCTCCAGCCGATCTCCTTGACCGACACGTGCGCGGTCGCGCCGAAGGCGCCGCCGTGCGAGAAGCTCACCAGCGACGAGCCCGAGGCCCCACCGATGATCGCCTGAGCGCGCTTCCTCGACTCGTCGAGCGTCGCCACACCCTGCAGCGTGTAGCTGGTGCCCGGGCTCGGCGGGACCAGGGAGACCGTGTGACCGGTCATCTGGCCGTACGCGTTGAACAGCCACCACTGGCCGTTGCCCCGGTTGGCCTGCACGGCCGAGTCGGAGATGTTGCCGTCGATGTTCCAGTACGCGACGTCGCCGTCGACCTTCGCGTCCTCCAGCGCGCTGATCCACTGGATCATCTGGCCGGGGACCGAGGTGTGGTAGTTGAACGCGTACTCGTCGATGTTGATGGGCAGGTGCTTGCCGGCGTAGTCCGTGCCGGCGTAGAGCGCGGTCTCCCACGTGCGGAACTTCGCCACGTTGTCGCGGATGGACGCCGGGTTCGTCAGCTCGTGCCACGTGATGACGTCGGGCATGGTGCCGGCGGCCAGCGCGTGCGTGACGAAGCCCTGCACCTGGGTGAACAGCACGCTCGTGTTGGGACCGGCGATGCGCGCGTCGGGCAGCTCGCCCTTGATGATCGCGTACACGTCGTCCCACGCCTGGAAGTACTCGGTGGGGTCCGTCAGCCAGCTGACGCCGTCGTAGCTCCACTCGCCCGTGCCGAACATGTTGCCCTCGGGCTCGTTGAACGGCACGAAGACGACGTGCTTGCGGTACTTCTCCGGCAGCGACGCGACCTGCTCCACCTGGACGCGGATCTTGGCCTTGAAGTCGTCGAGCTTGGCCTGCGGCGTGTCACCCGGCCACTCGTACGGGAAGCCGCGGTAGATGTCCGTCATGTAGATGTAGACGTCGCCGCCCGAGCTGTCGACCAGCGGCTTGAGCACCTCGAGCGCGTCCGCTCCCGGGTGCTGCGGGCCGTCCTGGGCCTTGGTGGCGACCGTGCGCAGCTTGATGCCGTCGATGACGTTGTTGGACGGGATGTCCTGGCCGTACAGGCCGTAGAGCGTCCCGACGGCGCCGCCCATGAACTCGCCGGTGTTGCTGGACAGGTCGATGTCGACCTGGTTGGCCTCCTTGACCAGCACCGTCGCCGTGACCGCGAGGCCCGCGGCCGTGCCGTGCACGGTGAACGAGCCGCGCTGGGCGTACGCGTCGGGGTCGACGTCGTCCCAGGTCACCGGGGCACCGCGCGTGTAGCCGTCGGTGTAGGTGGTCTGGGTTGTGAGCGGCAGGACGGGAGCGGTGCCGACGGCGGTGGTGACCGTGAGCGTCGGGTCGACGACCGCGACGGGCGTCGGGACGGTGCCGGTCGTGATCGAGGCGACCTGAGCCGCGTCGAGCGCCTTGCCGTACACCTGCACGTCGTCGATCGCGCCTGCGAAGTTGGGGTCCGCGTAGAACGACTTGCCCAGGTAGCCCGACGTGGTCGCCGTGCCGGCCAGCAGGTCACCGGCGCTGATGGTCGTGGCCGCCGTGCCGACGGCGGCGCCGTCCAGGTACGTCGTCATCCGGTCCGCGCTCGTGTCGAGCGTGGTCGTGAGGGTGTGCCAGGCGTTCGTCGACGGCGCCGCCGAGCCGGTCACCGTCGCCTCGGCTCCCCCGCCGGCGGTCGTGATCGCGCTGCGCAGCACGCCGTCGGCGTTGCCGGGCGTCGCGAACATGTACCTCGTCGAGCTGGTGCCGAGCGCGTAGACCCACTGCCACGACGCGCCGCCCGACCACTTCACGCGCGTGGAGATCGTCAGGTCGGTGCGCCCGGACAGGATGCCCTTCGGCAGCCGGACGTAGGCGCCCGTGCCGCCCGAGGCGCCGCCCGGCAGTGCCAGCGCCTTGGAGTCGTCGGCACCCGCCACCACGGAAGCCGTGGTCGGGTTGACGAGCGTCGCGTCGAGGCCGTTGCCCGACGAGTCCGCGACCCTGGCGCTCGCCGCGGCGTCGTCGAACGCGTAGTGCGCGACGAGGTCGCCCACCGGCTTGGCGACCACCGTGACCGTGGCGGTCACGGCGCGGCCGGACACGTCGCCGTGCACGGTGAACGTGCCGGGCGCCGCGAAGTCCGCGGCGTCGACGTCGTCCCACGCCACCGCCGTGTCGCGGGGCCAGCCGTCGGCGTAGGTCGCCGAGACCGTGGCGGGCAGCTCGGGCGCCGTGCCGGTGTAGGTCGTGACGCTCACGGCGTCGGTCTCCAGCCCCGTCACGTCCGGGACGCCGCCGGCGACCTGCGCCACCTGCGCGGCGTCGAGCGCCGAGGTGAACACCTGGAAGTCGTCGACCTGGCCGCCCAGGAACGACGCCCACGGCGTCGACCACTGCGTGCGGCCGATCATGCCGCTGAACGTGCTGGACGCCGAGTAGAGCTTGGCGAAGTCGACGGGCGCCGGGACCGAGTCCGTGCGCAGGCCGTTGACGTACAGGACCAGGTCCGTGCCGTCCTCGGTGATCGAGACGTGCGTCCACGTGTCCGCGGGGATCGCGGCCTTCGTCGTCGCGCTGTACTCCGGGCCGTCGTTGGCCAGGGCCGAGATCTTGCCGCCGTTGGACGGCGAGAAGAACACGCCGTAGTTGTTGTTGGGCAGCTTGTCGCCGCCCAGGATGAACGCCCAGGGCGTCCCCGCGGCGTTCTTCCCGTCCCACCGCACCCACGCCGCGACCGTGACCGCGGAGGCGCCCTGGTAGACACCGTTGGGGATCGTCACGTACGGCATGGTCGCGTCGGCCGTGCCCTGGGGTCCGCCGGGCAGGGCCAGCGTCGCGGCGCCGCCGCGCGTGCCGGACCCGAGCTTGCTCGCGTTGACGACCGAGCCGTCGTACGCCGAGCCGCCGGAGCCCGAGTTGTGGATCGTCGTCACACCCGCCGCGGCGTCGTCGAAGGTGTAGTCGACGAGCGGCGTGGGGACGGTGACGTCGGCCGCGGCCGGCGCGACGGCGAGGGTCGTCGTGGGGGTCGCCGCGTGCGCGGCGGGGGCGCCGACGACGAGGAGCCCGAGCGCGGCGATCGACGCCACTCCTGCTCCCCCGCGGGCTCGTCGGGTGCCGGCACTCGGGCCGGCGAAGGGCGTGGTGCGCATGGTCGCTCCTGGCTTCGTCGCTGAAGTTCGCAGTGCTGTGCTCCGTGGGGCCGGCCGCAGCCGGTCCGTGCGGCGCCTCGGCGTCGCGTCCAACGCTCATGTGAGCGTTCACATCGACGGAGCGCCTCCCCTCGGGCGGCCCGCCGTCCTCGTCAGTCCCTGTCAGTCCTTGGCGACCGCGTCCGCGGCCATCAGGAGGTACACCGCGGCCGTCCACGTGTAGGCACGGTCGCGCAGCCCGACGCCCGTGCGGGCGTCGAAGTTCTCGGCGAAGCCGGACCGCTCGCACAGCGCGCGGAAGCGCGCGCTGACGGTGTCGGCCAGGTCCGTGAAGCCGCTGGTGCGCAGACCGTCCTCGATCAGGGCGGTCGACGGCGCCCAGATGGGTCCGCGCCAGTAGCCGTCGTCCTCGTAGTGCGGCGAGTCGACGGGCTCGGTGGCGGGGCCGAAGTCGGTGAGGTGCTGCTCGAGCCGCGCGCCCAGGACCTCCCGGACGTCGGCCGGCAGCCGCTCGCCGAGCACCAGCGGCAGCAGGTTGAGCAGGCTCGTGGCCGTGCTCGCCCGGCCGTTGCGGGCGCCGACGGCCACGAGCTCCTTGCCCGTCCACAGCTCGTCGAGCAGCGCCGCCACGAGCTCGTCGCCCTGCGTCCGCCACTCCAGCGACGGCAGGCCCAGCTCGTCGGCCAGGTCCGCCAGCACCTCGAGCTGCACGGCCAGGAACCCGGCCAGGTCGGGCGACTCGACGACCCGGTCCACGTCGAACGTCGTCGAGTTGTCCCAGCCGCTGTCGTTGCCGTGCTGGTAGTACGGCAACGCGTGCCCCGGTACGCGGCGGCGCTCGAGCCAGAACCCGGACCAGCGGACCAGGCGGTCGTGGATCTCGGTGAGCTCTGCGCGCGTCAGTGGCCGGCCGGCGCGGGCACGCAGGCGGCGCAGCGCCCAGCCGTGGATGGGCGGCTTGACGTAGTTGTAGAGGACCTCGGAGTGCGTGATGGAGTCCGGCAGCGCACCCGTCGCGTCCTGGTGGTCGAACGGGGCCAGCAGCTGGTCGAGGGCCGCGTCGGGCTCACCGGCCGCGAGCGCGAGCGCGTTGAAGCAGTGGTCCCAGCTCCAGAGCTTGTCCATCCAGTGCATCGACATGAGCACCGACTCGCGCGTGGCCAGGCCCTCCGCCGCCACGGTCGCGGACCACAGCACGTAGGCCGCGAGCTCGGCTGCGGGCGTCGCGTCGGTGCGCCATGGCGCGATGCGGTCGACGTAGGCCGCGAACGCGTCGGCCACCGCGGCGACGGCCTCGTCGAACGACCGCGTCACCGCGAACGGCTGCGCGGCGGCGTCGATCTCCTCGAGCGTCGCCTCCCACGGCGCGCCGTCCGCGCCCAGCACCACCGCGCGGTCGGCCACGCCCAAGGCCTCGTCGCCCTCGACGTCCAGGCGACCTGACAGCGCGACCGCGCGGTAGCGGCGTCCCGTCTCGTACGACGTGAACACGGCGCTGCCGTCGACCGCGTCGGTGAACAGATAGGTGCCCGTGAACGGCGTCAGGCCGCCGGCTGCGTCGGCGAGCCGCAGACCCAGTCCCTCGCCGCGCAGGCGCAGCGTCCGCAGGCCGTCGAAGACCGCGGTCACCGCACCGGCACCGGCGCGCCAGGTGAACGTCGCGGCGTCGGCGTGCCACGTGACCTCGTCGGACGCACCGACGACGTCGCAGCGCAGCACCGCGTGCATGCCGTTGCGGTGCGAGACCAGGTGGACGGCGTCCGAGTGCGTGTGCAGCGCGACGACGGGCGACAGGTTGAGCCACGAGCCGCGCACCGAGAACGGGATCTCGCGGATGTCGAACGTGGGCAGGGCGGAGGCGCTCGAGGGCGTCATGGGTCAGTCCTTCACTGCGCCGGCGGTGACCCCGGCGGCGACGTAGCGCTGGGCGACGACCAGCAGGATGGCGGTGGGGACCGACGCGAGGACGGCGGTCGCCATCATCGGGCCCCACTCCTGGTTCTGGGAGCCGATGTAGTCGTAGATGCCCATGGTGATCGGGCGCAGGTTGCCGCCACCACGGTTGAGGGTCGAGGCGAACAGGAAGTCCGACCACGCCCAGAGGAACGCGAAGAGCGCGACCGTGACCGCGGAGTTGCGCGACACCGGCAGCACGATCGATCGGAACGTGCGCCAGAAGGACGCGCCGTCGATCTGCGCGGCCTGCAGCAGCTCGCGCGGGATGCCGGCCATGAACGCGGAGAACAGCATGACCGCGAACGGCACGGCGATCGTCGAGTCGGCCAGGATCAGGCCCGGCACGGTGTCGAGGATCCCGAGGTCGGAGTAGATCTGGTAGAAACCGAGCGCCATCACGACGGCCGGGATCATCTGCGCGACGATCAGCACGAAGCTCAGCACGCGCCGACCGGGCCTGAGCAGGCGGGACAACGCGTACCCGGCCGGCGCGGAGATGACCAGCGTCAGGGCCACCGTCCCCAGGCCCACCAGCAGGCTGGTCCCCAGGTACGGGAGCTGGTCGCCCAGGACCACGCGGTAGTGGTCGAGCGTGAAGTCCTGGGGCCACAGGTCGCCGTCGCGGATGGACCCGCGGGCCGTCAGGGAGACGTTCACCATCCAGTAGACGGGGAACAGCATGATCGCGGTGAGGACGACGCCGATCGCCGTCTTCCACCAGGTGCGCTGCACACGGTCCATGGGTCAGTCCTCCTGACGGCGCTGGACGACGAGGTAGACGATGCCCATGACCAGCGCCACGAGCAGCAGGATCGAGCCGACCGCGGACGCCTCGGAGTACTTGATGGTCGCGGACGTACCCTTGCCGAAGGCCATCGCGTAGGCCCACGTCGCCAGGGTCTGGGACCTGCCCGTGCCCTGCGTCATGATCCAGATGATGTCCACGACCTTGAGCGTGTAGACGAAGCCCAGCAGCAGCGTGATCGCGGAGACCGGCTTGAGCAGCGGGAAGGTGATCGACCAGAACTGCCGCCAGGCACCGGCACCGTCCAGCGAGGCCGCCTCGTACATCTCCGTCGGGATGTTCTGCAGCCCCGAGTAGAGGATCACCAGGTTGAACGGGATGCCGAGCCAGATGTTGGCGATGATGACCGCGGTCAGCGAGTGGTCGGCACTGAGCCACCACACCGGGTCGATCCCGAAGACCCCGAGGAAGCGGTTGATGATGCCGGAGTCGGCGTCCATCATCCACTGCCACGTGGTGGCCGAGACGATGATCGGCAGCAGCCACGGGACCAGGAACAGCCCGCGCAGCACCGCCGAGAGCGGGAACGCCCGACGAAAGAACACCGCGAGCCCGAGCCCGAACGAGTACTGGAAGAGCAGCGAGGCGACGACGAAGACGGTCGTCTGCCACACGATCGTCCAGAACTGCGACGAGCCGATCACCTCGCGGTAGATGTCCAGGCCGACGAACGGCGCCTCGCCGGTCACGTACGTCGCGCGCGTGTACCGGTGCAGGCTCATCGAGACGTTCTCGTACAGCGGGTACGCGTAGAACACGACCAGGTAGACGAGCAGGGGCGCCGCGAAGGCGAGGCCTGCCCAGGTCGTCGGCTGGACGCGCCTCCGCCGCCGCTGCGGCTCGGGTCGCCCCGCGGCCGCCGCCACCGCGGCATCCGCCGTCGGCACGGGTGCTGGAGTCTGGATTCCCACGAGTGTCACCGTTCGTCGTTCCTTGCGCTTGTCAGCCTGTGGCGGCCCGGGCGGGATCGGCCCGGGCCGCCGGTGCAGGCTTCGCTCAGCTCTGCGCCGCCTGCGTGAAGGCGTCCTTGACCTTGGCCGAGTCACCGGCCGCGTTCAGGGCGCCCTGCAGGGCCGTGGAGAGCTGGGCGGACGCCGCGGTGTAGTCGGCACCGAGCTCGGACGTGCGGCCCTGGGCGGCCTCGATGGCCGAGGCCCACGGGGCCCACACCGGATCGGCTGCGATCTGCTTGGCGCGCTCGTCCTTGTTGGCCGCGAAGTAGCCGAGCATGCCGGCTGTCTTGACCTGGTTCTCCGCGCCGACGAGGCAGGAGATGACCTGCTTCGCGTTGGCGTAGTGCGCGTCGGCGTCGTCCTTCTGCAGCGGTGCCAGCACGAACTCACCACCGGTCGGGACCGGGGCCGCGCCGCCGTCCTTGCCCGGCAGCGCCATCGCGACGGCCTTGAAGTCCGTCAGCTTGGCCGCGGCCTGCGCGAACCACGAGCCGTTCTCCGCGAACGCGTAGTCGCCCGTCAGGAACAGGTCCCACGACGCGGACTGGTTGTCCGTGGCGGCCGACTTGGGCGCGTAGCCCTTGCCGATCCAGTCGGAGACCAGCTGACCGGCGGCGACGGCCTGGTCGGAGCCGATGTCCTTGAGGTCGGCGCCCGCGCCCCAGAACCACGGCTGGAACTGGAACACGCCCTCCTCGCCGGCGATGCCGGAGAACGTGATGCCCTTGTGGCCGGCCTTCGTGACCTTCTCGAGCGCCGCGTTCAGCGTGTCCCAGCTGGTGATGCTCGCCGGGTCGACGCCCGCGTCCTTGAGGATGTCCTCGTTGTAGTACAGCCCGAGCGTGTTGGCGCCGATCGGGACGCCGTACGTCGTGCCGTCCACCGTGCCGGGGCCGGCCAGGTTGGCGTTGAAGCCGCTCGTGTCGATGCCGACCTCGTCGGCCGGAGCGAGCAGACCCGCCGACGCGGCGTCCGGGACGGCCGGGTTGTCGAGCAGGATCACGTCGGGCGCGTTGCCCGCCTTGACCGCGGTGGTGAGGTTGTTGAGCAGGTCGGCCGTGGCGGCCGACGTGCGCTTGACCGTCACGCCCGACGGCGCGCAGCTCTGGACGTAGGTGGCCCAGTCGGAGCTGTCGTCGTACTGGGGGTACGGGTCCCAGATGTTCAGCGTGGTGAGCGTCTTGCCGCCGGCGGACGCGCCGTCGGAGCTGCTCGAGGTGGCGTCGTCGTCGCTGCTGCAGGCGGCGAGCGTGGTGGCGAGGGCTGCGGCGGCGGTGAGGCTCAGGATCCGCAGGGTGCGCTGGGTGGTGAACACAGGTGGTTCCTCTCTGAATCTGCTGTGTCGGGACTTCTTCGTCGGGCACTTCTTGGGTGGGTCGTGAAACGGAGCACGGCTGGTCCGAACGGGTGGCGAACCGGTTCGAAAGCCGGACGTCGTCCAGGACCGCCGCCGTTACCTGCGGGGGTGCTGGGTGCTCCCCCTGTCGGTGAGGACGGGTGGGACGAACCGGACGACGGG
>Ga0160439_1000213_pt1 | contig 39850 bp, 36 predicted proteins | sample HID1975M_E0MG_FD_108201 | JGI IMG/M metagenome (GOLD analysis project Ga0160439, IMG submission 108201) | Enriched soil microbial communities from UW Madison campus, WI, USA - HID1975M_E0 MG | ecosystem: Environmental > Terrestrial > Soil > Unclassified | place: USA: Madison, Wisconsin... | reverse complement strand
CGCCCCGACACCACCGACGCGGGCGACGCCACCGCGCGGGCCGTCGTGCACGAGATCCGCGCCCTGGACCCCGGCTTCCCGACGTGGGTGACGGGCCAGGCGGCCGCGCAGATCGACTTCGTCGACGCGCTCAAGGCCGGCGCGCCGTGGGCCGCGCTCATCGTGGTGCTGGCGACGTTCGTCCTGCTGTTCCTCATGACCGGCTCCGTGGTGCTGCCCGTCAAGGCGCTCATCACCAACGTGCTGTCGCTCGCCGCGTCGCTGGGCGTGCTCGTGTGGGTGTTCCAGGACGGGCACCTGTCCGGGCTGCTCGGCTTCGAACCCACCGGCGGCATCGAGACGTACGTCGTGGCCCTCGTCGTCGCGTTCGCCTTCGGCCTGGCGATGGACTACGAGGTGTTCCTGCTCTCCAGGATCAAGGAGCTGCACGACGCCGGCGTCGACGACCGCGAGGCCGTGCGCCTGGGCCTGCAGCGCTCCGGACGGATCATCACGTCGGCCGCCGCGATCATCATCGTCGTGTTCGCGGGCTTCATGGCCGGCCAGCTGTTGGTCATCAAGGAGGTCGGCTTCGCGCTGGCCGTCGCGGTGCTCATCGACGCGACCGTCGTCCGGCTGCTCCTGGTGCCCGCCACCATGACCGTCCTGGGCCACCTGAACTGGTGGGCACCGCGCTGGATGACGCGCATCTACGACCGAGCGGCTATCACGCACTGAGGCCTACCCGATCGGCGGTGGGCGCACCGGGACGACCCGGGTCACCACCCGGCCGTGGCCGGCCCCATCACCCGGACGGCCGTCGCGGGCCTCGTCCGGTCTCCACTAGGCATAGGGGATGCGCGACGACGTGACGTACGACCGGCTGCGCAGCATCGCGCTCCGGTGGTCGGCAGTGCTTGCCCTGCCGTTCTCGATCCTGGTGGCCCAGCTCGTCTACAGCGCGATCCACCACGAGGCGACAGGAGCCTTCGTCTTCTTCCTCACGGGGATCTACTCGCTCGTGTCCGCCGTCGTCCTGCTGCCGATGTGGAGGCGCGTCCGCAACGCGAGACCGGACGACCTCGCGACGCAGATCGCGCAGCACGGAGTCTTCGTCACGCACGAGTCGTTCCAGGACTCCGGCGACCATCCGCCGACGCGTTGGTGAGGCGGCGATGACGAGACCGAGCGCGCCCCGAGGCGTGCGCCTCGCCGTGGCCTACGGAGCTACCGCGCTGATCGTCGTGTCGCTCGGGCTGGCGGTCCTGACGATCTTCTCTGTCGCCGGCGGGTTCGCACCGATCGTGATCATCGCGCTCGGCGTCGCCTTCTGGATCCTGCCGCGCTGGTTGCCGCCGCTGCTTGACCCGCTCGAGCCGGCCGCGTGGGTGCGCTACCTGGGCGACCTCTGGCGGTGGGCTCGTGACGAGCCGACACATGCGCCCCCGGTTCGCGATCCGGTCGCCGAACAGCGCCACGCTGGGCTCAGCGGCGCGTCGAGGCCGCCGACCCGCTGGTGAGCACTCGGTCCCGTAGGTCAGTCGGTCCCGGCCTGGATCAGTCGGTTGCGACCGACTGATCCAGGCCCGACCAGCTGATTCACGCCTTGTCGGCCGGGGCCTTCGGCTTGAAGTCGACGCCGGCCTCGCGGCGCTGCTCCGGCGTGATGGGCGCGGGCGCCTGGGTCAGCGGGTCGTAGCCGCCGCCCGACTTCGGGAACGCGATGACGTCGCGGATGGACTCCGCGCCCGTGAGCAGCGCGACGATGCGGTCCCAACCGAATGCGATCCCGCCGTGCGGCGGCGCGCCGAACTGGAAGGCGTCGAGCAGGAAGCCGAACTTCTCCTGCGCGGCCTCCGGGCCGATGCCCATGATCTCGAAGACACGCTCCTGCACGTCGCGGCGGTGGATACGGATGGACCCGCCGCCGATCTCGTTGCCGTTGCAGACGATGTCGTACGCGTAGGCCAGCGCCTCGCCCGGGTGCTCCTCGAACGTGTCGATCCACTCGGGCGTGGGTGACGTGAACGCGTGGTGCACGGCCGTCCAGGCGCCGCCGCCCACGGCCACGTCGTCGTCCTCGCCCGTGGGCTTGAACAGCGGCGCGTCGACGACCCACACGAACGACCACTCGCTCTCGTCGATCAGGCCGCCGCGGCGACCGATCTCGAGGCGGGCGGCACCGAGCAGACCGCGTGCGTCGTTCACCGAACCGGCCGCGAAGAAGATCGCGTCGCCCGGGTTGGCGCCCGTGGCAGCGACCAGCCCGGCGCGCTCGTCGTCCGTGATGTTCTTGGCGACCGGGCCGCCCAGCTCGCCGTCCTCGCCGACCGTCACGTACGCCAGGCCCTTGGCGCCGCGCTGCTTGGCCCACTCCTGCCAGGCGTCGAACCCGCGGCGCGGCGTGCTCGCACCGCCCGGCTGGACGACGGCGCCGACGTACGGCGCCTGGAACACGCGGAACGTCGTGTCCTTGAAGTACTCGGTCAGCTCGACGAGCTCCAGGCCGAAGCGCAGGTCCGGCTTGTCGGAGCCGTACTTCGCCATCGCCTCGTGGAACGTCATGCGACGGATCGGCGTCGGGATCTCGACGTCGATCAGCTTCCAGAGCGCGACGAGGATCTGCTCACCGAGCGCGATCACGTCGTCCTGCTCGACGAAGCTCATCTCGACGTCCAGCTGGGTGAACTCCGGCTGGCGGTCGGCGCGGAAGTCCTCGTCGCGGTAGCAGCGCGCGATCTGGTAGTAGCGCTCCATGCCGGCCACCATGAGCAGCTGCTTGAACAGCTGCGGCGACTGCGGCAGGGCGTACCAGGAGCCCGGTGCCAGGCGGGCGGGCACCAGGAAGTCGCGCGCGCCCTCGGGGGTGCTGCGTGTCAGGGTCGGGGTCTCGATCTCGACGAAGTCCTGCGCGTCCAGCACGGCACGCGCCGCGGCGTTGGCCTTGGCGCGCAGGCGCAGGGCGCGGGCCGGCGCGGGCCGACGAAGGTCGAGGTAGCGGTGCTTGAGGCGGGCCTCCTCGCCGACCGGCTCGTCGAGCGAGCTCGACACCTGGAACGGCAGGGGCGCGGCCTCGTTCAGGACGACGACGTCCGTCGCGACGACCTCGACCTCGCCCGTGGCGAGGTTCGCGTTCTCGTTGCCCTCGGGCCGACGACCGACCTCGCCCGTCACCTGCAGCACGTACTCCGCGCGCAGGCCGTGCGCGACGGCCTCGTCGCGGACGACGACCTGGGCGATGCCCGACGCGTCGCGCAGGTCGACGAACGCCACGCCACCGTGATCCCGACGACGATCCACCCAGCCCGTGAGGGTGACGGTGGAGCCGATGTCCTCGGCTCGCAGCGAGCCGGCGGTGTGGGTGCGGAGCACAGTGCGTCCTTCGATCCGGGGTCGGGTTGGTTGCGCCGGGGCGCCCGTCGATCCTAGTGCCCCGGGCGCGCGGGGGCTGTCGTGGTGCGGCCGGCGCTGCCGCCCGTCGCGACGGTCGTCGTGATCCGGGTGACGGCGGGGCGCCGAGGCGTCGACGAGAAGCCGAACCGGGTGGGCGGGTCCACGTCGCGCAGCTCGCCCAGGTCGTCGTCGCCCCAGCGCGCCTCGACGGCGGAGACGGCGTGCTGGTCCCGCGCGGCGTACCACTCGGTGCGCCCACCCGACGCCGAACCCACGGTGCGCACACCGGGCAGGACGACCCGCGCGACCGGGTCCAGCGCGGCGGCGGTCGCCGGACGGCCCGCAAGCGCGCCCGGGACCAGGCGCAACGCGTGCCCGACGGGCGTGCGCGCCCCGATGTGGAGGGTCGCCTCCAGCGGGCCGGCCAGGATGCGCCACGTGCGGCTCGACCGGTCCGCACCGACGACGACGGGCACCACGTGCACCGCGTCGAACGTGTACGTCGCCGCGACCTCGTCGGCGACACGCTGGTCGGGTGCGAGCAGCAGGCGCGTCCCGTCGGGGTGCTCGACCATGACGTCGCTGAACGAGCCCCACGGGCTCCTCCGCCACCGTCCGACCACCAGGCGGGTGCCCTGCGCGGTGCCGACGCCGGCGATGTGGCCGTCGAACCGCCACGTCGTCGCGTCCTGCCCGGTCACCATGCGGTCACCGTAGAAGCGTCGCGCTCCGGCCGCACGCGCAGGCTCGAGCCCGCGACGACCGTCGTTGCCGATATAGGGCTCCGACCGGGGTTCAGAACAGCGCGGGCTGCAGGATCGGCGGGGCGGTGGGTTGATGCCCTGCCTGCGGCCGCGGCGTGCTCGTGCGCGGCATGCTCCCGCGCGGGTACGCGCCCTCCTGGTCGGGGCCGTCCGACGTGAAGCGGTGCCCGCCGCCGCGTCCCAGGCGGTGCTTGCGGACGAGCGGTCGCACGCGCTCGTCGAGCCAGCGCACGTACTCCCGCGGCGCGTAGGCGCCGTCGCCGTACAGCGACCGGTAGCGAGCGACCAGGTCGGGCCGGTGCGTCGCGAGCCAGTCGAGGAACAACGGCTTGACCGGGCCGCGCAGGTGCAGCGGCAGGACGGTCACGCCCGTCGCGCCGGCCTCGGCGAGCTGCGCGAGCAGGGCGTCCAGCTCGTCACGACCGTCGGTGAGCCACGGCAGCACCGGCGCGACCATGACGCCGCACGGCAGGCCGGCCTCGCGGACGGCCCGGATGAGGTCCAGCCGCGCCCGCGGCGTCGGCGTCCCCGGTTCGAGCGCCTGCTGCAGCGCCTCGTCGCCGACAGCGACCGACACACCGATCCCGACGGGCACGTGCTCCGACGCCTCGGCGAGCAGGGACAGGTCCCGGCGGAGCAGGGTGCCCTTGGTGAGGATCGACAGCGGCGTGCGGGCCTCGACCAGCACGCGGATGATCCCGGGCATGAAGGCGTACCGACCCTCCGCGCGCTGGTAGGGGTCGGTGTTGGTGCCCAGCGCGACGGTCTCTCGGTCCCACGACGGCCGCGCGACCTCGGACCGCAGCACGTCGACGACGTTGGTCTTGACGACGACCTGCGTCTCGAAGTCGCGTCCGGCGTCGAGGTCCAGGTACTCGTGGGTGGGCCGCGCGAAGCAGTAGACGCACGCGTGCGTGCAGCCCCGGAACGGGTTCACGGTCCAGCGGAACGGCATCGCCGAGGCGGCGGGCACCTTGTTCAGCGCGCTGCGGGCGATCACCTCGTGGAACGTGATCCCGGCGAACTCAGGCGTGCGGACGCTGCGGACCAGCCCGCGCATGCCGAGACCGGGCAGCGTCGCCGCGTCGTCGTCCTTCTGCGTGTCCCATCGCACCCGATGATACGAACACACGTTCGAACGGAAGTCAACGACCGACGTTCAGGAGTCCGTGGGCGTGCTCGCGACCTGCTGAGCCAGTGCGAGCGCATCGTCCAGCGTGTCCCGGCCCGCCGCGCCGACGGCGGTCGTGACCTTGATCGCGGTCTGGCCGGAGACGAGCACCACCGTGCCGCCGGCCGTGCCCGCCGACGCATCCGCAGTCGCGCTCGTGGCCGGCGTGGGTGCGGGCGTGGCGGTGGGCGTCATACCGGGTTCGTCGTCGGCCGCAGCACCGAGCCAGCCCGCGGCATCGAGCCCCTCGAACGTCTCGTCGGGCGGGTCGTCGCTCGGGCCCGCCGCGTCGACCTGCTCCCGCAGGGCGCCGCCCGCAACCGACGCCGTCGGCACCATCTGGACGAGGACGATCGCACCGTCCACCACGCCCTGGTCGGCGGGCCACACCTCGCACACGCGCGTCCCGTCGTCGTCGACCACGTCGCTCAGGTCGCCGACCACGCGGCCGACGTCGAGCCCCGTCGCGGTCTGGACGTCCTTCGTCGCCATGCCGCACACGACGTCGTCGCCGCTCGCCTCGGTCGGCAGCGGGCCGTCCGGGGAACCCGACGTGCACGACGCCAGGAGCACCGCGGCCAGGAGACCCGCGCCGCCGGTGCGCACGGCCGCGACGAACCGGCTCACGGTGACACCACCGACTGCACCTCGGCGACCGGGATCGCGACGCTCGACCACGGGCTCGCGAACGTCGTCGGGAGACCGTCGAGGTCGAGGCGCGTGCCGTTCTGCTCGAAGTGCACGTCGTAGACGAGCCGAGCCCGCGCCCGGTAGGCGGGGTCGCCCGAGCCGTCCGCCTGCTGCCCCGCCGACGATCGGACGTAGGTGACGGAGCAGTCCGCGGACTCGCTCGTCGACCACGGGCAGGCGCGCGTCCCGGTGCCGTCGCCCGGGTCGACGTCCATGTGCGCGGGCTGGGCGACCGCGACGACACCCTGCGCGGAGGTCCCGCGCAGGGCGCCGGCCTGCCCGGTGCGTGCCCACAGCCAGGTGTCGTAGCCGACGATGGTGCGCCCGGGCGGGTTGAAGCCGACAGAGAAGTCTGGGGCTGCGAGCTCACCGAAAGCCTGCCGGGCGAGCTCCTCCAACGACGGCCCGTCGTCCTCGGGCAGGTACCAGCTCCAGCCGTAGTCCGTGTCCCCGGCCGCTGTCGTGCACCACTTGAACGTGTAGATGTAGTCCGGCCCGGGCCGGCCCTCCGTCGGCCACTCGTCCTCGTCGATGTGCGACGGGTTGTTCACCGCGCACGCCGTGGTCCCGACGCAGAACACGTAGTCGCCCACGTTCTCGACCGTGCTCGTGTCGCACGCCGGCGTCGCGTCGCCGGAGCCGCCACCGCCGCCGTGGTCACCGCCGGCCTGCTCGTCCCCCGGGCAGACGGTCTGGTAGGTCATCACACCATCGACGATGCCCGCTTCGACGAGCGTGCAGTCGTCGGCCGCGACGGCCGACGACGCGGGGACCAGGAGGGCAGCACCCAGGACGACAGCCCCGACCACGGCCAGGGCGCGACGGACGATCAGCACGTGACGCGCACCTGCTCCTGCGGGATCGTGGCGCTGACCAGCCAGTCGCCGTCCGTCCGCGTCAGCGACCAGCCCGTCGGGAGCGGCCCGTAGCTGCTGCCGACCGTCTGGTCGCCGAGCACCCCGACCCAGTCGTCCTGGTCCATGCACACCTCGTAGCGCGCGGAGTCGCCGTCGACCGTGACGGTCGCCTCGCCGAGCGTGGGGCGACCCTCGCGGTGGATGCCCTGGTCCACGAGGTCCTTGACCCGCTTCGCCTCGGCCTTGGCGACGGTCTCCGTCGCGATGCCGTGCATCGGCGCCGGGTCGACCTGGGCCGAGTTCTCCATCGTGACCATCGCGTCGACGTAGTCGGCGACGACGTCTGCCACTGCCGCCTCGTCCGCGGCGTCGGTCGCGGTCGGCGAGGGCGAGGCCGCGGTCGTCGTGGCGACCGGGGCCTGCGGGTCCGCCTGCTGGCTGCACGCGGTCAGCGCGACGACGACGAGGGCGCCCAGGAGGGAGAGGCGTGCAGGAGCGATGAGATCGGGCACGATTCAACACTAGGTGAGCACCGCGGGCGATGCGCACCGTGCGTGCGTGCCCGCGGCAAACGTCACGACCGCTTCACAAGCACCTCACCACCCGGTTACGGCGCCGACGTGGGCACGCGCCTTCGCGACGGATGAGGTGGTGACTGGAGTGCCCACCTCACGAGTCGTCGGGACCCGGGGCGGTCTCGGAACCGCACGCCCATGGGAGCGTCGAGACGAGCAGGGATCGCGCATCGGTCACCGCATCTCGGCCTTCGACGTCCACACCCTGGAGCTCGACGCGCGTCGTCATCCCGTGGCAGATCCACGCGGCAGCCGGATGGTCGCCCTCACGGACGTAACCTGCGCCATCGGCGTCCGCTGTGATCGCATCTCCCCCGTAGCTCGTCGCGAGTGCCGCGATCGCCTCGTCCTGGTCGGCCGGACCCGGGAACGTCTGTGTCGGCACCATCGTGACCAGGGCGGACTTCTTGGCGTCTCCGCTGCGCACCACCGTGCAGGAGAAGTACAGGGAGTCGGCGCCCTATCGCCCGTCGGTGGCCTGGCGCTCCACGTCGCCACCGAGCGCATGGGTCGTTCCACGCGCCTGGACGCCGGAGCAGACGTACGGGGACGTCGCCGTGATCGGCACCGGCGTGGCGTCCGGTGACGACGACGTGCACGCCGGGAGTGCGCCGACGAGCGCGACGAGGGTGACCGCCGTCGCGGCAGGCGTCCCGGCTCGTCGAGTCACGCGGTTGCCGCGGGAGGCGTCGCATCCCCGCACCCCCACGGGAGCACAGAGATGAGGTACCGCGACAGACCCTCCACCAACCTGTCGTCGTCGGAGGACGAGAAGAGCCGCACCTCAGTGACGCGTCCATCGGCGCAGACCCACGTCGCGTGGGGCTGGTCACCGCTCGGCAGCACGTAGCCCGCCCCGGACGCCGACCCGACGACGACCACCGCACCTGGCGCCGACTTCAGCTCCGCGATCCTGTCGTCCACCGACCCGCCCCCTCGGCTCGTGACGTCGAGCGATGAGACGGTGGCCTTGGTCGACGACCCGTCGCGCGCCTCGCAGAGGAAGTCCTTGCCCCAGGTGCCCGCAGGGTCGTCAGAGGCCTCGAGGTGGTCGTCACCGGTCAGGGCCTCGAGCCCGGTCGTGGGCACGCCGTCGCACAGGTAGGGCGCCGCAGCCTCGGTGGGCACGGTCGTGGGATCGAACGACTGTGACGTGCAGCCGGCCAGCGTCCCGACCACCGCGACGACCGCTACCGGGGTCCACCTGCGCATCAGTTGCTCCCTCGCCCGAGTGTGATCGCCCTGTCGTACGACGCCGAGAGGTCCGGCACCGCCGCCGTGACCTGGTCGCCGGCAGCGCCCGAGCGGACCCAGATCGTGAACGCGTCGAGGGTGTCAGGGTCCTTGAGGGCGTCCTGGTCGACCTTGCCGTCGGCTCCGAACCACGGATAGGGCACACCGTCATGGTCCCGGTGCACGTTGGTCGCACGTGGGGAGTCGACGATCGCGGCCGCCATCGCCAGCTGCAGGTCGTCCAACGTCTGCTGCTGCGCGTCGAAGGACTCGTTCTCGGCCCTCGCCTCGTTGCCGCTCACGTACTCGTCGAGCCAGTCCTTGCCGGCGGACTTCGCCTGGTCGGCGACGAACGACGCCACGGTGCCCCCGGTGGGGATCAGACCGACGACGTCGGATGCGAGATCCACGAACGCCTTGTTCCGGTCGTCGACCTCCTTGCCTGCGGCCTTCGAGGCGCGTTCGAGGTTGCCGAGCAGGTATCCGTTGAGCGCGGCGCTGGTCTGCACGGCGCCGGACGTGAAGCTCGCGTCGCCGGCGTCCGCGTTCCAGGCCCCGACAGCGGAGTTGATCCGCGCGGCGTTGAACCGTGCCGACGCGTCAGCGAGCTCGGCGAGCGCACCGTCGTCGGTCAGCACCTCGCCGAGCACCTTGTTGAGGTCGTCGAGCGCGAAGTCCGCACCGACGGCACGACCTTCCTCCCATGGTGCCGTCGGCGCCGGCGAGCTCGTGCTCGGGGGGTCTCCGTCGTCAGCCCCGCTGGCGACCCGGTCCACGTCGGAGAGGTACGACGAGAACAGGTGAGCCAGGCTGTCCTTGCCTGCGTCGCCGAGCACCCGGTCGTGCCACCCACCGTCGCGCTGCCCGAGGTAGCGCACGGTGGCCGAGGCGATCCACGCCGACTGACTCTGCTGGTACACGGACACGTCCACCGAGTGGTACGTCGTCGCTGCGGAATCGAGAGCCGCCGCGATGGAGTCGAACTCGTCGGCCGTCCAGGTCCGCTCCTGGATGAGGTATTTCGCGCGGTCGGTCGCCTGGGCTCCGCCGCTGTCGGGGTTGAAGAAGTCCGCCGCCACCCCCGGGTTGTGGGAGAGGGCGCTCATCAGGCCCGTCATCGGATCGGTGAACCGGACCCCGTCGGCGTCGTAGACGCCGCCGTACTGGTTGCTGATGTCACTGCCCTTGGGGCCCCACACCTTGCCGCGCTCGTCGCCGACCTCACGCTCGTAGTCGTACATCTGCTCGGCGATGTCGCCCAGGAAGTCGTCCCCGTAGCGGCCGGTGTTCAGCAGCACGGTCAGGGCGTTGGCCCGGTCGACCTGCCCGTCCCCGCCGTCGTAGTAGGGCGACGTGGGGACCTCGGCCTTGATGGTGTCCATCCATCCCTGCGCGTAGTCCGACGGGAGCGCAAGGTCCCCGGTGTTCCGGGTCGCGGTCGCGACCGTCGTCGACATCCCGTTCAGGAGACTCGCGTACCACTCGTTCTGCGCGTCGATCTCGTCCTGGGTGTGCTGACCGTCCTGCTTGGTCCGCTGGTACCCCAACCGGATCACGACGTCCGCGAGCTCGTCCGCGTCCAGCGCACCGGCGAACCCGGCCGCGAAGTACGGGTCGTTCTGCAGCTCGGCGATCTGCGCGATGAGCTCGTCGTCAGGCTTGTCGCCCTTCTTGAGCGCCTCGGCCGCCTCCCTGCCGGCCTGCTCGGCCTTGTCGGGGTCCATCGATGTGATGTCCGTGATGTCGTCGAGCTCGACCTTCCCCTTGGGCCACGAGGGGTTGGACCCCTCCAGGGCCTCCGCGAGAGCGAGCCGGCGGCGCAGGGATGGCAGCTCGTCGCGAGCCCAGTCCGCCGGGCCCTGGAGCGCGGCCGTGCGCGACGTGTCGAGGTAGTAGTGCGACAAGGTGGTGCGCAGCGACGTGCGCGCGGAGTCGAGCGTCTCGATCCCGTTCTGGATGCCCGTGACGATCGTGCTCATGCCCTGGACGTCGATCGTGGCCTTCGCCATGGCGGACTCCCTCAGTACCAGGTGGCGCGGTAGTCGGTCTTGTCGACCTTGAGCGGTTCCCGGCTGTGCCGCGACGTCATCTCCTCGACGCAGTCGTCGGCCGCGTCGCCCGCCGAGCTCTGCTTGCTGGTGCACGTGCTCGAGAAGGCGTCGGCCGTGGTGCTCACCCACGCCTTGGCGTTCACGGCGCTGAGGACGGTCGAGAAGGCGGATCGCGCGTTCGCGGCCTGGGTGCGGGCGCCGGGTGTCGCGGTGCCGAGCGCACTGCGGTACTCGTTGGTGACCTTGTCGTCGTCCGTCACTGCGCTCGCTCCTCGTGTCGTCGTCGGTCTGACCCGCGTCGTGGTCTCACGGCACCGGCACCTGCACGCTCTGCCACTGGCCCCCCGACGACATGATGCCGCGCCCCGGGACGGCGGACCCGATGACCGACCTCGGCAGCCGGAGCCCGAAGACGTCCCCGTCGTTCGGCGAGGCGGGGCACAGCAGCAGGCCGCTGCGGGACTTCTTCAGCGTGGGCGCGGGGCCGCGGTAGGAACCGGAGAGCTCGTCCGTGGTGCCCGCACCGACGACCATTCCGGGCCGGTCGCGCAGCTCGCCGACGTAGTCGACGATCGCGTCGGCGAGCACGCCGTCCGTGCCGAGCAGCTCGAGGTCGTCGACGAGCAGGAGAGTGGGCCGGTCCTGGCTGGGGACGAGCGCGGCGAGGACCTCGCGGACGTCGTCGCGATCGGACTCGAGGGTCAGCTCGCCGACGAGGCCGGGGGTGCCGGCCAGGTCGCGCAGCACGCTGCGACGTGGGGTCACGATGCCGACGGCCCAGCCGCGCTCGAGCGCCGAGACGCCCATCGTCATGAGCGCCGTGCTGCGGCCGGAGCGGCGCGGCCCGGCCACCAGCAGACCGGGCCCGTGCTCCTCGGCCTCGAACCCGAACAGGGTCAGGCTGTCGCCGCCGACGCCGGCCGGGACCGCGGTCCGCGGGAGCGCCCGGCCGCCGAGCGCGACCGCCCGCGCGAGGTCGATCTTCGCCGGCAGGTCGTCGACCCGGAACGGCACCTGGTGCTCCGGGACGGCCCCGGCACGCGTGGCGGCACGATCGGTCGCGTCTCGTGCGATCCGCTGCAGCGCCGCCACCTGCTCGGCCCCGCCCACCTCCTGGTCGAGCACCGCGACCTGCAGCTCCTGGGAGCCCTGGGAGCGGAACGCCCGCCCGTCGCCCATGTCGCCGGGCACCTCCCGCGGGCTCATGCCCACCGATGCGTAGTCGCCCGGCTCGGGCATGCGCAGCATGATGCGGTCCTCGGTGAGGGTGGAGATGCGGCCGGTCAGCAGACTGCGGTCGCCGCTGAGCACGACCTTGACCCCCGCCCCCGGGCCCTCCTGCAGGATCTGGGTCCACAGGTCGACCAGGACGCCCTGGTCGTAGTCCTCGAACGCCTGGATGAAGCCCTCCCAGCGGTCGAGCAGCACCAGGACGAAGGGCAGGCGCTCGTCGGGCGCCACCCCTGCGCGCTGCTCGGAGACGTCCGCGAACGACTGCTCCGCGAGCAGCCTCTGGCGCCGTGAGATCTCCGCGCGCAGGCGCCTGGTCAGGCGTGCCAGCCGCTCGGGCTGGTCGCGCGAGACGACGGCGCCCGTGTGCGGGAGACCGACGAGCGGCAGCAGCGCGTTGTTGCCGCAGTCCACGCCGTACAGGTGCACGTCACGTGGGGAGACACGCTGCCCGACGGCGGCCGCGAGCGTGCGCAGGACCGTGGACCGTCCCGAGCGCGAGGCGCCGACGACGGCCAGGTGGCCCGCGTGCTCGACGTCGTGCGACGCGACGTCGCGGCGCTGCTGGGAGGGCAGGTCGACCAGGCCGTACGGCAGCACGAACGGCGACGACGGCAGTTCGCGGCTCGCCGCGTCGGCGAGCTCGTCGAGCGTGACGACCTCCGGCAGCGCCGGGAGCCAGGGCGGCGGTGGCGCTGCGACGCCCGACGTCTGCGCCGCCTCCCGCACCGCTGCGACGAGCGAGGCGAGGTCGGTCGGCGTGTCGACGTCGTCCTCCTGGGACGAACGCTGCGTGGGGACGGGCCGGCCCAGGGCGGCCCACCCGAGCGGCGCGACCTCCACCGCTCCCCCGCCCGACGAGCTGGTCGGGCGGCCCCCCACGCGCGACGACTGGAACGCGACGAGGCTCGAGTGGCCGAGCCGCGCGTAGGCGCGGCCGGGCAGGTTCTGCGCGATCTCCGCCGACTCCGGACCCTCGATGACGTCCTGGCTGTCGTTGCGATCGGTCACGCGCAGGGCGATGCGCAGGTTGGTGTTGGACTTGATCTCCGCGCTGACGACACCGGCCGGGCGCTGCGTCGCGAGCAGCAGGTGGACACCGAGCGACCGGCCCCGTCGTGCGATGTCGACCAGACCCGTGACGAAGTCGGGCAGCTCGGCGACGAGCGCCGCGAACTCGTCGATGACGATGAGCAGACGCGGCATCGGCGCGTCGCGCGGGCCGCGCGCCGCGAGGTAGTCCTCGATGTCCTTCGCGCCCAGGGTTGCGAGCTGGTGCTCGCGACGCCGCAGCTCGGCCGCCAGGCTCTCGAGCGCGCGCGTCGTCAGGTGCGTGTCGAGGTCGGTGACCATGCCGACCGTGTGCGGCAGGTTGTTGCAGTCCTTGAACGCCGCGCCACCCTTGTAGTCGACGAGCACGAACGTCATCTCGTCGGGCCGGTTGCCGACCGCGAGCGAGGCGATGAGGGTCTGCAGGAGCTCCGACTTCCCGGAACCGGTGGTGCCGGCGACCAGACCGTGCGGGCCGTCGGCGCGGATGTCGACGGTGAACAGCCCGTCGCCCGTCTCGCCGATGACGGCCTGCGTGGTGCGGCCGCCGGACGCCCATCCGGCGGCGACGTCGGAGGCGCGGGGCGGATCGAGGTGCAGGACGTCGAGCAGGCGCGACGACGACGGGAGCGTGGAGGCGAGGTCCTCCGTGCTGATGTCCCGGATGGGCGACAACGCACGGGACAGACGCTCGAGCCACGCGGGCTCGACGAGATCCGCCCGTACGCCCTCGATGGCGTCCTGACCCGCGACCGTCACGAGCGCGGTGCCGTCCTCGAGCCGGACCACGGCCCGGCACTCCTCGGGGAGCTGACGTTCCTGCTCGTCGAGGCACAGGAACAGCACGCCGACGGCCGGCCCCTCGCGCAGCAACGTGACCAGACCGGGGAGCAGGCGGATGCGGCGCGCACCGTCGAGCACCACGAGCACGGGCGGCGGCACGACGGCCGCGACGCCTGAGAACCCCTTGTCGTCGCGCGACGCGGCCTTGCGGCGCTCGACGAGGTCGAGGAGCTCGGCGACCCGGCGCGCCGTCGTCTCGTCGTCGTTGCCGACCGACACCAGCGGACCGGCGTCGCGGCGCAGGTGCGGCAGCCACCGGACCCACCGCCAGTCCGCGTCCGCCCCGGGCTCGGCCAGCAGCACCACGGAGACGTCGGCGGGCGAGTGCGACGCCGCGACCTGGGCGACCATCCACCCGGCCAGGCGTCGGCGGTCCACGTCGTCGCCGGCCACGCCGGTGACGCCGACACGCGCCAGGGGCACCGCGACGGGCACGTCCGCCGCCGTCCAGTGCTGTTCACGCTCGTGGTCCTCGCGCGCCGGGTCGCGCAGCGAGACCTCGCTGGGGACGTCGGCCGTGCCGACGCGCGCGAGCATCCAGTCCGGGTCGGTGCGGCGGCGCTCCCAGAGCCTCGAGCGCGGGCCCGTGGCGAACAGCAGCACGGTCGCGGGATCGGGCAGGTCGCGGCGGCGCGCGGCGCTCTCGCTGGTCAGCGCCGCGTACGCGTCGGCCTCGACACGCGCGGTGCGCTCGGTGAAGGACTTGACCGCCTCGACGTGCTGGCCGCGGCGCTGCTTGCGGGACGTCACCCAGTTGGAGATCGCCATCGCCGGGGAGAGCGCCACGATGATGAGCGTGTAGGCCTGGCCCGTGATGGCGAACATCGCGCCGCCCATGACGACCGGCAAGATCACCATCGTGAGCGGGAAGCCCTGCTTGTCCGGCGTGCGCGGCTGTGCCGGGAGCCGGAACTCGCTCGTCCGCACCGGTGGGAGGATCCGCGGCGGACGGTTGAAGTCGAGCGTGCCGCCCTCGGGGCTGGGCGAGAGCGACGCGTCGGGCGGCTCGTGCGCGGCGAGCTCGAGGACGACGTCGCCGACGACCAGGGAGTCGCCCGTCCGCCACGCCCGCGGCCCGTCGACGGGCAGGCGCCCCAGGTGGACGAGCGGGCGATCGGCCTCGGGGTCCACCTCGTCGATGCCCGAACCGCCGCTGCGCGCCCGCTCCAGCATGGCCGCGTACCGACGGCCCTTGACCGCGGTCCGGGGCGACCCGGAATCGGGCCGCGTGACGATGGGACCCTCGAGCGGACGCAGACGTCGGGGCGGCGGGAGGGTCGCGGCCGCGAGCCCGTCGGGCACGCTGACGGTCACGGATCCGTCGATGCCCACGTCGAGCACGACAGCGAGCTCCGGGCCGCCGTCGATCCGCACGGACGAGGCGCGCCCCGACCCGATCTGGTGCCGGCCGGGACCGAGCCGGTGCACCCGTCCCGCGCCCCGCCCGGACACGACGCGCACCTCGGCCGCACCGTAGGGCTCGTCCCAGACGTCACGAGCGTCGCGGCCCAGCCCGACGACGTGGCCGTGCCGCAGCGGGCTCGCGTCGACGGCCTGCGCGTCGTCGAGCTCTTGGCCGCGCCACCACAGCGGGACGGCAGCACCATCGTGCGCGCGGGAGACCTCGACGACGCCGAGGTGCCCGGAGCCGCGCGGGACCACGCTCTGCTGCTCGTAGCGCAGGGCGCCGGCCAGCGCCGCACCCAGGTCGCCGATGCGCGCGCCGGGCGCGCACTCGAGGACGACGTCCACAGGTCCGTCGGCACCGGGGACGACGACGCTGAGGATCAGCCGCACTCGAGCCTCCTGTCAGATCTCCGTGAGCAGATGTCCGGGTTCAGGTGTCCGGGATCAGGTGGGCGGCCGTCGAACGGCCCGCCTGCCGGGCGCCGGACGGCCCGCCCCGGGTGGAGCGGGCCGTCCGGTGGTGCTCAGATGCGGTCGGGCTCGCCCGTCGCAGCAGCGATGTTGTTGTGGTTCGTCTTGACGTCCTTGGCGGCGCCGTCGAGCGCCTCCTGCAGCTTGTCGAGGTTGGCGCGGTAGTCCGTCCACGCCGTCCGGAAGTCCTCGGAGTACTTACCCGTCCACACAGCGCTGTGCAGGGCCGTGTCGACCTTCGTCTTGATGTCGTGGGCCTCCTGGGCCTTCGCGACGAACGTCTTGTGGAGGGACTGAAGGGTACTGAGCTCTGCACCGACCGCCACGGAGTTCTCCTTTGATCGTGGCGACGCCCTGCTGACGCCGCCGCTCGTCGTGGACGTTACCGTCCATCTCCCGGTCCGGCAGGCGATTGCCCGAGGATCGGACATGCCCGTCGAACCGGACGATTGTTCAACTTCCTGCTGCTCGGTCCGCCCCGCCCGACGGTGCAAGCTCCTCGAGCAGCGCCGCCGTGGGGGCCGAGATCTCCCGCACACCCGCGTCTCGCAGCTCGCGGTGCATCTCGTCGGCCGCGGCCCGCACGCCGTCCGCACCCGACTCGAGCCACACCGCCCGTAGCAGGTCCCGCCACAGCAGCTCGTCGGTCGGTGCGACCTCGAGGCCCGCCGAGACCGCCGCGCGTGCGGCACCCGGGTCGTCGTCGTCGAGCATGAGCACGGCCAACCGGTGCGCCGCGTCGACGAGCACCGTGCGAGCGTCGCGCTCGAGGCGGGCACGGGCCAGCCACGAGTACCGCCCTGTGGGTACCTCCGCGAGCGTCTCCCCGCGCACGAGAGCCAGCGCCTCGCGCAGCGCCGCCGCCTCGTCAGCCTGCGACGACGCCGTCCGCGACGCGTTCAGCAGGGACTGCACCACGTCCCAGTCGAGGACCGCGCGTGCCCCCAGGACCAGGTTGCCGTCCATGGTGTGCCGCAGGTGCGGCGCGCCGTGCGCGTCCTTGCCGAGCCACTCGCGGGCCCGTGCGACGGTCGCGTTGACGACGGCCGTCGTGACCCCTCGCGGCCAGACGGCGGCACCGAGGACCGTCGGGTGGACGCCCTCCGGATGCAGCGCCAGGTGCACGACGAGCTCGGTGCACAGATCGCGCCGGTCGTCGTCGATCGGCCCCTCGGCCTCGACGCGCGGCGTGCCGAGAACGAGCACCCGGACCGGCGCCGCCCACAGGTCGGCCGTGCCGAGCGCACGGTTGCTCGGAGGCAGGTCGGGACGGTCGAGGTGACCCTCCACGTCGACCCCGCCACCGGTCGGCTCGTGCTCGTCCGGCGCGGGTGCCAGCAGCTCACCGAGCGCCGCGATCCGCGCCTCCGACAGCCGGTTGGCCGTCACGCGGATCCCCAGCGCGTCGATCGCCGCGGACCCCTCGGTGTCCACCTCGATGCGCCACCGCGTTCCGGGCACGTCACCGACGACGACCGCACCCCAGGCCGCGCGCCCGCCGCCACCGGAGATCTCGCCGAGACGGGCGCCGTCCTGCGGTGCCGGTGCCCGCCCAGCCACCACGTACTCGGGCAGCGCGCCGCCGCCCGAGCGAAGACGCCCCGCGAGGACGCTCGACCCGAGCACGTCCTCCTGACGCGCGGCCAGGTCGGGCAGCACGAGCGCGAGGTCGGGCGCCTCCCGGTAGCGGTCGCCGCCCACGTCGCTCAGGGCACCCGGCAGGTCAACGCCGGTCACGCGCAGCCCGTCGGACCACAGGTTGGTCGCGAGCTCCGCTGCGATCGCGGTGGCCAGCTCGTGCGCGGCCGTCTCGTCCCCGACGATGCTGATGGGCCCCTGCGCGGCCTCGAGGTCGACGAGCACGTCGGCCTCCTGCGGGCTGCGACCGAGCGAGACGAGGCCCGGGAACGGTGCTGCGACACCCCGCACCGGTGTCGTCGGTGCGTCGACTGCCAGTCGCCACTGCCGGCCGCCCTCGGCTGCCGTCCAGGGCGCCGGAGGGTTCGCGCCGGCGGGCGCCAGGAAGACGGTCAGCGCGGTGTCGTCGATCTGCGCCGCGTAGACCGCAGGCAGGTCGCGCCCGTCGGCCTGGCAGGCGGCCGCGAGCTGGCGCAGGCCGGTGTCGAGCCGCCGCGCACGTTCGGGATCGGCTCCGACGCGCAGGGCGACCTCCATCTCGACGGCCTCGTCGCCGGGGGCAGGCGTGCGCCGACGGCGTCGCATCGCGACGAGCGCGGCGAGCAGCCCGGCCGCGAGCAGACCCGCACCCGCCAGGCTCTGCACGTCGTTCGTGGTCGACTCCTGGGTCGCCGACGGGTCCTGGTCGGAGGCCGCGGCGCCGGTGTGGTCCACGGCCTGGTCCACGGGCGCGGACGGGGCGTCGACCGGTGCCTGCACGGGCGTCTCCGCGGGCGCCTCGACCGTGACCGTCACGCGCTCGACGTCGGTGGCGTCCTCGGGCATCACGAGCAGCCACCCCGGCTGGATGAGCCGGGCCAGGGTCAGCTCCTGGCCGTCGGGCTGGTCACGGCCCTTGTTGAGCTCGTAGATGTCGTGGTACCGCCGCCCCTCCCCCAGGTGCCGCTCCGCGATGTCCCAGAGGTTGTCGTGGTACCGCCCCTCGGGCGGGTTCACGACGGCGACCCGCTTGCCGACGAGCTCCTTGCCCTCGTCCTCGTCGAGCACGATGTCGCCCAGGTGGTAGGTCTTCTTGCCCTCGGCCTCGGCGCGATGGTCAGCCTGGGCGGCGGGGGCGGCCTCGTCGGCTACCGCCGGTCCGGGTGTCGCGGACGCGACGGCGGCGACGTGCGACGACGAGGCGGTATCGATCGTGGCGTGCGTGACGGCGTTCGCCTGCCCTGCCGCCGTGACCAGCAGCAGCACCGCTGCGACGAGCGTGCGGGCCGCGCGCTGGCTGGGCCCGGCGAGCGGGACCCGGGCGGGCATCCCGATGCCGCGGACCGCGGACCGGAGCTCGACGAGCACGCAGATCGTGAACTGGAGCCACGCGAGCCACACGATCCACACCAGCACCGCGACGATCTGCTCGGCGCCGATGGAGCCCGTCAGCTGCTCGCGCGTCGGCAGCCCCGTGGGCAGCTTCGGGGCGGCATCCAGCAGCAGGAGCGCGACGGGGACGCCGACGACGAGGAGCAGCAGCACGAGCGCGGCACCGAGGCCGCTCCAGCGCGACCGCGTCGACTCGATATCGCCGGCCGCCTGCTGGAAGCGCTGTGGCCCACGCTCGGGGAGATGCGGCTCAGGGGCAGGGGGACGGGTGGGGGCGCTCACGGCGCACCTCCGATCTCGTTGACGATGCCGACGGCCGCACGCGCGGTCGCCGAACCGGTCACGTGGAACGTGTTGATGCTGATCAGCGAAAGGAGGGTGGTCTCGACGTCCCCACCGACCTCGACGTGCACGCCATCGGCAGGGAACGACACCCGGATGTCGTCGGCGGGGTACCCCTTGACCGTGAGGAAGTTCCGCGCGGCGGTGCGTGCCTCCTCCTGGTCGACGACGACCCGACCCGACGAACGCAGTACCGCGTCGTCGATCTGGTTCGCTCCCGCGCGCGCCGCCTGCTCGGCGTCGTCGTTCGCGGCTGCGCGCGCGTTGATCGCCCGGCCGCCGTCAACGACGAGTCCCGCGAGAATGAGGAGCGCGACGGCAAGACCGATCACGAAGACGGAGATCGTCCCGCGGTCGTTCTGCTCGCGGATGACCGCTAACCGGCGCATCACGCGGCACCGACACGTCGGTACTCGTCGAGCGGCGCGGAGCTCTCGATCGTCACGGTCGTGTGGCCCGTGAGCCCGATCTCCGAGAGATCCGCCCACGAAACCTGGCAGCGCAGGGTCACGGTGAGGGTCGAACCCCGGGTGAACGGCCCGCTCAGCTCTGCTGGCTCGCAGTGTGCGTCGGAGGGCAGCGAGGCCGTCGCGGCCGCACGTGCCGCCGCCCGGGCCGAGGTCTCGTCTCTCGCCAGGGTGGCGGCCCGGACGGACTCGCGCGCGGCAGCCCGGACGTCCCCCTGGGTGGTGACGAAGCGCCCCATCGCGACGATCAGGGACAGGAGAAGCAGGAGCGCAGGTACGAGGATGACGATCTCGATCGCCATCGAGCCACGCTCGCCGTCAGCCCTACGCCACTTCACTGATCACCCCTGAACTTCTCGACGGGCCCCTCGACCGTTGACGACACGCGCGGTGCGAGGCCACCGAGGATCTCCATCGCGTGCCCGCTGACGGTGGCCCGGACGCGGTCGCCCGGCACCGCGACCACGGACACCGACACGTCGGTCAGACCCTGCTCACCGCCGACTGCCGTCGCGTAGGCGCGAGCCTTCTTCTCCGCGGCTTCGAGGGATGCCGGCGTACCACCTCCGACGCGCGCCACCCGAGCGGCCTCACGGGCGGCAGCGCTCGCGACCGACGTCCCGTACCAGCTCAGCGCGAACTGGACGAGCAGGAAGGTGATGAGCATGAGCAAAGGTGCATAGAGCACGAGCTCGACCGAGGACGCGCCGCGCTCACGGTCGCGCACCGCGCGCGTGAGACGCCGACGCGCACCAGACATCGTCAGGCGCCGCCCTTGATACCGTCCGGCGCGGCGGGCGTCTTCAGCTCGCCGGCCTTGTCTTTGACGATGTTGTAGATGATCAGGCCGACCGCGGCCGCCATCGCGACCAGGATCCCCGTGATGATCACCCACTCGATCGCCGAGGCGCCCAGGTCGTCGGTGCTCCGGGCGCGTGCGACCCGGCGCCGAAGCTCCATGAGGAGGAAGCCCTGGGGGGTCAGAGGCGAGAGGCTGAACATGGTGTTCCCTTCGTCGTGGTGACCGATCGGTCTGGTCAGATTGTGTCGTGCGAACGGGCTACACGCCCGTGAAGACGGCCTCGACGGCCGGGTAGAGCAGAAAGATCAAGAAGCCGAGGCAAAGGAGGAGCTGCGCGACGAGCATCGCCTGCGAGCTCTCACCGGCCTTGCCCTCGGACTCGGCGAGCTCCCGTCGACGCAGCGAGCCGGCGCGGGCCGAGAGTGAGTCGCGGACCTTCGCCCCGTCCTCTGCCACGAGCGCGAGCGCGGCGGCGAGGTCTCTGAGCTCGTCGATGCGCAGCTCCTCGCCCAGCATCCCCAGAGCCGACCACGGCGTGCGCCCGTGGAGCCGGGCCGATCCCAGCGCGTTGCGGATCCGGACCATGCCCCAGCCGTCACTCAGCTCGGACGCGCTCTGAAGGGCCTCGGGAACTCCACGGCCGCCGGCGAGGCTCATGGCCACGAGGTCGAGGAACGATCCGACCACGTGTCGGAAGTCCCTGCGCCGAGTCCGCGCCTGGCCGCGCACGACGATGCTCGGCAGGCCCGCACCGACGAGGGCGGCCAACAGGCTCACCCCGAGCGGCGCGGCGAGGGAGACGGGCGCCCCCACGATCACGGCGAGCGTGGCTACGACCACGGGGACCAAGAACCCGAGGACGGCACCGACGACGGAGGTTGCGAGGTGGGACTCGAGCGTGCGACCGACGACCGCGAGGTCAGACCGGAGCTGTCCGAGCTCGACGCCGGCCCGCGCCAGCACGTCGGACGCAGAGCGCCCCAGGGTGCGAACCCAAGCGGCCTCGGGTGCGCGGTTGGGATCCGCGGCGATGGTCTGCGCACGCGCCCTGAGCTCGCTCCGTCGCACGTCGAGCCGCGCGAGCGCACTGCCGGGTTGTGTCCGCGGAGGCGCGACGACCAGGAGGAAGAGCAGAACACCGGCGCCCGCGACGGCGCCGGCGATGAGGGCGACGATCATCGTTCCTCCTCCTGCACCAGGAAACGCGCGGGCATGTCGACACCGGACAAGCGCTTCATCCACCAGAAGCCGGCGGCGAAGAGCACGGCGATGAGGATGAGCACGAGCTGGCCCTGCAACGAGTCGTACGGTTCCACGTACTGCGGGTTCGCCAGGGTCAGCAGTGCCATCGCCGCGAGAGAGAAGACGGTGACGATCTGCGCCGACCGTCGCGTCGAGCTCCGGCCGGCAGTGACGCGCTGACGCATCTCGAGCTCGGCTCGCGCCGCCTCGGACAACGACGTGAGGACCTGTCGCAGGCCAGGGCCGCGCAGCTTTGCGTTGAGGATCAGCGCGGCGACGACCAGGTCAGCGCTCGGGTCGTCGAGGTCGTCCGCGAGCCCACGGAGCGCCACGGGAAGGGGTACCCGGACACGAAGCCGGTCGACCATGAGACGAAGCTGGGGCTGGATGGCGGGTGACGCGGCGTAGACGGTCGCAGGGATCGCCTGCTCGAGGCCGACAGCACCAGCGATCGTGTCCCGGAGGGACTCGGTCCACGCCGCGAGCCCTTCGAGGCGTGCTGTCTGCTCGCGTTCTGCCTTGGCCCCTCCCAGCAGCGCCGGCGCGGCCAGGGCGAACACGGCGGCGCCGACGGCGGCGACGGGCCACTGCGTCACGACCAGGGTCACCACGAAGACGACCGCGGCGATCACGAGCCGCCGCCGAGCCCTCAGCAGGCCGCCAGGAGCGCCGCTACGCACCTTGGCCGTCCGCGGTTCGGTCCCGGTGATCGCCAGCACCAGCAGCATGACACCGCCACCGACGACGCCACCGGCCGCGATGATCGCCAGCGTCGACGCGGGGATCACCGCATGCCCCCGAGCGCGTAGGACGGCTGGTATCCGACGGCGACTAGCTCGTCGAGGCACGCGATGGGCGCCGAGGCGACGGCGACCCCGTCAGGGCCCGCGGCGAAGACCTCGCTGGAGAGCACCCGACCGTCCACACCGTTGACCTCGCGGATGCTCGCGACGTACCGCCGCAGGCGACCACCGGAAAGGTAGTCGTTCTGCTTCTGCACGAACACGACGAAGTCGATCGCGCCCGCGATGAGCATCATGGTCGCCTCGACGGGCAGCCGCTCGACCGACTGGATCGCGTAGGTCGAGATGCGGTTGAACACCTCGATCGAGCTGTTCGCGTGGATCGTCGACAGGGAACCGTCGTTGCCCTGGCTCATTGCGTTGAGCATCGTCACGATCTCGTCACCGAGCACCTCACCCACGATGACGCGGCTGGGGTTCATGCGCAACGACCGGCGGACCAGCTCGGCCATCTGGATCGCGCCGTTGCCCTCCGAGTTGGGCAGCCGTTCCTCGAAGGACACGACGTTCGGGTGCAGATCGGGGAACTCGCCCAAGCCGAGCTCGAGGGCTCGCTCGACCGTGATGAGCCGCTCCCCCGGTGCGATCTCGTTGGCAAGGGCCCGCAGCAGCGTCGTCTTCCCCGCATTGGTGGCGCCGGCGATCATGATGTTCTTGCGGGCGGCGACTGCCGCGGACAAGAACGCCGCGACGTCGGGGGTCACCGAGCCGAATCGCACCAGGTCGTCGAGGTGCACGCGGGAGAGGCGCGCACGACGGATGGAGATCGACGGTCGCGAGCAGACGTCCATGACCGCCGAGAGTCGGCTCCCGTCCGGCAGGCGGAGGTCGAGCTGCGGGTTGGCGGAGTCGAACGGGCGGCTCGTCAGTCCGGAGTACGCACCGAGGATCTGCACCAGCTCGACGAGCTCGTCGTCGGACTCCGCGACCGGCCCCCAGCGCTCCTCTCGTCCGTCCCCGTACTGGACGAACACGTTGTCGAAGCCGTTGATGTCGACGTTCTCGACGTCGGGGTCGTCGAGGAGCGGCTGCAGCCGGCCCACGCCGTACAGTGCCGCGTGGATGCCGGCGGAGATCTCCTCCTCGTCCTGCGGGGTCGGCGGCGTCCGCCCCGACGCCATCTCCCCGCGCGCGTGCGCATCGAGGACTCTCGCGATGACGGCACGCGCGAACTGCCTCTCGTCCTCGCTCGACATGGGTGGCAGCCCTGCCGCGGCGTCGTCGCGGCGTTGGCGGGCGAGGACGTCCGCCACCTCCTCGCGCAAGCGACGGACCAGAACCTGGTCGAGGCTCATGAGGTCACTCCCCTCGCTCACCGGCGCGTGCGAACGCGCGCGACTGAGCCAGCTGGCCGACCGGTTCCACGAGATGACGTGCAGAGCGGACGAGCAGCGACCTGTCGATCCCACGCGCGACGCGCGCGGCGACCACGTCGGCCGCCTTCTGGTCGACCCCGACAGCACCCAGCACCGGCACACGCAGACCCGCGTGGCCGAGAAGGAGCTCCAGGTCGCGGATCGCGCCTGCCTCGCGGGCATCGGTCACCGCGACCACGCCGAGAGCGGGCAACGGGCGCATCCCGGAATCGAAGGTCGTCAACCACCTCAGGCGCTCGCGCAGATGAGCGTAGCCCTCGATGGTGGGCCGGACGACGAACACGAGGGCATCGGACTCGAGCACCAGCGGCAGCGCCGGGCTGTCCGGGGTCAGCCTCCCGGCGTCGGCGACGACCGTGCCGGCATACCCGCGCAGCACGCTCCCGATCGCAGGCCACACCGGTCCCATGCCTGCCACCTGACCCGGGTGCTGAACCCCACAGACGACGTCGAGCCCGCCGTCCACCCGCTGCAGGTGCGGTTCGAGCGTCACCGGACCACGACGTGCCTCGACGGCGAGAGTCAGAAGCCCGGTGTCGGGGTCGAGCGGCGAGCCGTCGGGAGCCGGGGACCAGAGCGAGAGGTCACCGCCGGCCGGGTCCGCGTCGACGAGCACGACGTCTTGTGGCCACACCGAGGCCAGCACCCGAGCAGTCGTGGTGACGCCCGGCGAGCCCTTGGCGGAAGCGAGGGTGACGAGCACGTCAGCCGTCCTCACCGACGGGCGCACCGCGCTTGACGAGGGTGACCGCCAACGAGCCGTCCGCGGCGACCGCGGCGACCTTGGGCCCGACCTCCGTGTCCACGAAGAACGTGGCGACCGTCCCGCCTGACGAGTCGGACCCGTCGCGGACCGAGCTCACCCGGGCATCGGGGACGAGGACCTGCCCTTGACCGTCTCCGACCTGCACGAGCTGGACGATGTCGCCTGGTTGCAGGCCCGAAGCAGGCATCCGTCCGTCCGCGAGGGACGCCCCGACGGCGACGGAACCGTCGGGGAGCGGGGTCGCCTCCGAGAGCATCGTCGTGTCGAGGAGCTGCCCGGCCACGAGCGAGACCCGTGCGAACTGTCCGACCACCTGGTCCTTCGAACCGGCACCGATGAGCTGCGTCCCCTCGGCGGCCACCTGTGTCGTCACAAGGTCCTCGTCCGTGACGGCGACGCCCGCCGGTACGTCGTTCGCGAGCTGGAGCACGGCGACACGCGAGTCCTGACGGAGGGCGACGAGACCGGCGATGGCCGCGCCACCGACGATCAGCAGGACGGCCAGCACCGCCAGCAACGGGCGACGTTCGCGGGGCGCCTTGGGGAGCCGGTCATCAGCCACGGGGGAACCCTTCGCGGACTGCAGACCGCGCGCGTCCCGTGCCCGACGGCGGTCAGCGACACCGTCCCGCGTCGTCGCACCGGTGTTCGTCGACATTCGTCCCCCGTCTCTGGCCGGCCACAACCACTGCAGCCGGTTGCACTATAAACAGCACCAATCGGGCACGCCTGCGCTGTCCGTATCCCGGGGCACCAATCACCCGATCGTCGTAAGCGGCGCTCACACGTCTGCGGCGACGACCCGCGGCCACCGGTCGTCGTCGGACGGCGCCCACACCTGCGGGTCCGCGTCGACCTGCTCACCCGAGCGGATGTCCTTGACCTGGTCCCCGATGACCGCGCCGGTGTGATCCACACCACCCGGGAACCACACGAACGGGATCCCTCGACGGTCGGCGTGCCGGATCTGCTTCCCGAACTTCGCCGCGGCCGGCGCGACCTCGACGGGGATCCCGCGTGCGCGCAGCGCCGCGGCGACCTGGTCGGAGCGTCCGCGCTCGTCCTCGTTCGACACCGCGACGAGCACCGCACTCGGGACCGAGCGCGTCGCGCGCACCAGGTGGGCCCCCAGCAACCGCGACACGAGCCGGGAGACGCCGATCGACAGTCCCACCCCCGGATAGGTGTTCGCGCCGTCGGACGCGAGCGTGTCGTAGCGACCGCCCGAGCAGATGGAACCGAGCTGCTCGTGGCCCACCAGCACGGTCTCGTAGACCGACCCCGTGTAGTAGTCGAGCCCGCGGGCGATCTTCAGGTCTGCGACGACGACGCCCGGCGCGCGCTCGGCCGCAGCCTCGATGAGCGCCCCCAGCTCCGTCAGGCCCTCGTCCAGCAGGTCGTGGTGGACGCCCTTGGCCTCCGCCAGGGCACGGACGCGGTCGACGACCGCCGAGTCCGCACCGTTGATCGCGGCCAGCTCGAGGCAGGCGGCCGCCTGTGCCTCGTCAGCTCCCGCCTCGGCCACCAGCAGCGCCGCGACCTTCTCGGCGCCGATCTTGTCCAGCTTGTCGATCGACCGCAGCACGCCCTCGACGTCCTCGAGGCCGAGCCCACGGTAGAAGCCTTCGGCGACCTTGCGGTTGTTGACCAGGATCCGCACGGGCGGCAGGCCGATCGGCTCGAGGGCGGCGAACGCCGCCGCGATGACGAGCGGGAGCTCGACCTCCACGTGGTACGGCAGCGAGCCGGCCCCGACGACGTCGATGTCCGCCTGCACGAACTCACGGAACCGGCCGTCCTGCGGCCGCTCGCCCCGCCACACCTTCTGGATCTGGTAGCGCCGGAACGGGAACGCCAGGTGCCCGGCGTTCTCCAGCACGTACCGCGCGAACGGCACCGTCAGATCGAAGTGCAGCCCGAGCTGACCGCCGCGCTCGGGCGGTGCGTCCGGGTCCTCCTGGAGGCGGCGCAGGACGTAGACCTCCTTGGAGGTCTCACCCTTGCGCAGCAGCTGGTCCAGGGGCTCGACGGCGCGCGTCTCGATGCCGGCGAAGCCGTGGAGCTCGAACGTACGGCGCAGCGTGTCGAGGACGTGCTGCTCGACGATGCGCCCCTCGGGCAGCCACTCGGGGAATCCGGACAAGGGGGTCGGTCTGGCCATGGCCTGATCCTCGCAGACGCGACCGAGAAGGACGCCCGCCGTCCGTCACAGGTACGGGTTGCGCGCCAGCTCGGTGGCGACGTCCGTCGTCGGGCCGTGCCCCGGGACCACGACGGTCTGCGGGTCGAGCTGGGCGACGACCTGCGTCAGCGTGTCCGCCATCGTCGCCGCGTCGCCTCCCGGGAGGTCGGTGCGCCCGACGCTGCCCGCGAACAGCACGTCTCCGGTGAACGCCACGGCCTCACCGTCGATCTCCATCAGGTAGAGCGTCGACCCCTGCGTGTGACCGGGCGCGTGGCGCGCGACGACGCGGACGGCGCCCAGCTCGAGCGTCACGTCGTCGTCGCGCCCGGCGTCCGGCGTCCCGAACGGCACGACGTCGCTCGGGGCCTGGTACGACGCGGTGTCGACGCCGGACGCGAGCAGTGCCTGCGCCAGAGGGCCGCTCGGGTCGTGGGAGGCGCCCGTCGAGGCGCCCAGGATCCCGAGCGTGCCGAACGGGTCGGCCAGGCGGTAGACGTCCGCCGCATGCATCCGGACGGGGACAGCGAGGTCCTCGGCGAGGCGCGCGGCATCCCACGTGTGGTCGACGTGACCGTGGGTCAGCAGGACGGCGGTGGGCGTCAGTGCGTGCTCGCGGACGTAGCCGACGACGGCCTCCGCGACCCCCGCGCCGGCGTCGACCACCAGGCAGCTGCCGTCGTCGCCGACCACCACCGTGCAGCGCGCACCGAACACGTCCGAGACGACCGAGAAGACCTCCATCCCTCGACGCTACCGGGCGGCGCCCGACGGACGTGACCAGACTCGGCGCTTGCCGCGTGGGCGTGGGACGCAGCACCTGGCCAGGCTTGCCTAGACTGTCCGAGGTTCCCCGTGCAGTGCAGCAGGTCGGCCGACCTGCCGCACACCCGACGACGTCCGACCTAGGAGCAGTGCGTGGCCAGCAAGCGCGAGCGCGAGTACCAGCAGCGTCGGTACGAGAAGTGGCAGCAGCGCCAGGCCCAGCACGACGCCGCGCGCCGTCGCCAGCGGATCGTCGCGGGTTCGGTGGTCGGCGTCCTCGTCCTCGGGATCGGCATCGTCGCCGCGGTCCAGGCGACCGGCGACGACACGCCTGCCACCGCTTTCGCGTCGGACCCGGCGACCACCGCTCCCGCTGACCCGACACCGTCGGCCGCTGCGACGAACGCGGCCTCCGTCCCCGACAAGGCGCTCGCCGAGGACCGGACCTGGACCGGGGACATCTCGTTGACGCAGGGCGACATCGGGATCTCGCTCGACGGCGCGAAGGCACCGCAGGCCGTCGCGAACTTCGTGACCCTCGCGCAGGACGGCTTCTTCGACAAGACGAACTGCCACCGCCTGACGACCACGGGCATCTACGTCCTGCAGTGCGGATCGCCAGACGGGACGGGCACCGACGGTCCCGGGTACAGCTGGGGCCCGATCGAGAACGCACCGGCGGACAACGTCTACCCGGCCGGCACCATCGCCATGGCGCGCGTCGGCGGCGACGCCAGCTCCATGGGCAGCCAGTTCTTCCTTGTCTACAAGGACAGCACCATCCCGTCGGACTCGGCGGGCGGATACACCGTGTTCGGCCAGATCACGTCCGGCGAGGACGTGCTGAAGGCCATCGCCGACGCGGGCACCACCTCGGGGACCGAGACCCCGGTGCACGACGTCACCATCGAGGGAGTGAAGGTCAAGTGACACAGACCCCGGACCAGCCGACCCAGACCGACGAGGTCACGCAGGAGCCCGTGGCCGAACCCGCGGCGAGTGCGCCGACCGCCGACGAGCCCGCAGCCGACGACGTCGCGGCGGACGCTCCGTCGCCCGTGGAGTCGACGCCCGACGAGGCTGTGGCCGACGCGCCGGCCGACGCTGCTGCCGACGACGCTGCTGCCGACGACGCTGCTGCTGCCGACGACGCTGCTGCTGCTGCCGACGATGCTGCGGCCGAGCCGGTCGCCGACGAGGTCGTTCCTGCCGCGGACACTCCCGTCGAGGATGCTCCCGCCGAGGACGCTCCCGCCGACGAGGCCCCGGCTGCTGCCACGCCCGCTCCCGCGCCGGCTCCCACACCGCGACCGGTCCCCCGCCCACGTCCCACGGCGCCGCTGCCGCACCCGCCGACGAGCGCGACCCCCGTGGTCGCCGCGTCGGCGCCCGTCCCCCCGCCCGCGGACGCGGCGGAGGCAGCCCTGGCCGCGACGTTCGGCAGCGTCGACGACGAAGGCACCGTCTCGGTGCGCGAGGCCGCCGGCGAGCGCGTGGTCGGGCAGTTCCCGGGTGCCAGCCACGAGGAGGCCCTGGGCCTGTACGTGCGCCGGTTCCTGGACCTGCAGGCCAAGGTGACGCTCTTCGAGGCCCGCCTGCAGGCCTCCGACCTCTCGGTCAAGGAGATCGACCAGACGCTGTCGCGCCTGACCACGGAGCTCGAGGAGCCGGCCGCCGTCGGCGACCTCGACGGGCTGCGTGCGCGGCTCGACGCCCTGCGGTCCGTGGCCGCGGAGCGCCGGGTGGCCGCCGAGGCCGAGCGCGTCGCGGCGCGTGCGGCCGCCGTCGAGGCCCGCACGGCGATCGTCGAGCAGGCGGAGAAGATCGCGGAGACCGACCCGAGCCGGATCCAGTGGCGCCCCGCCGGCGAGCAGCTGCGGACGTTGCTCGACGAGTGGAAGGACGCCCAGCGCAACGGCCCGCGTCTGGACCGTCCCACGGAGGAGTCGCTGTGGAAGCGGTTCAGCCACGCGCGCACCACGTTCGACCGTGAACGTCGGCACTTCTTCGCCGAGCTCGAGCAGCGCAACTCGTCGGCCAAGGCCACCAAGGAGAAGCTCGTGGTCCGCGCCGAGGCGCTCCAGACGAGCACCGACTGGGGAGCCACCGCCGGCGCGTTCCGTGACCTGATGGCCGAGTGGAAGCAGGCCGGCCGCGCCAGCCGATCGGACGACGACGCGCTGTGGGCCCGGTTCCGCGCCGCTCAGGACGCCTTCTTCGCGGCCCGCGACGCCCAGAACGCCGCCACGGACGAGGAGTACCGCGGCAACCTCGAGGTCAAGGAGGCGCTGCTCGCCGAGGCCGAGGCGCTGGTCCCGGTCAAGGATCTGGGCGCCGCCAAGCAGGCGATCCGTTCCATCCAGGACCGGTGGGAGGCTGCCGGCAAGGTTCCGCGCGGTGACATCCAGCGGGTCGAAGGCAGGCTGCGTGCGGTCGAGACCGCGATCCGTGACTCGGAGCAGGCGCAGTGGACGCGCACCAACCCCGAGACGCGGGCGCGCGCGGAGGGTGCGGCGGCGCAGCTGGAGGCGGCGATCGCCGGCCTCGAGGCCGACCTCGAGGCCGCCAAGGCCAAGAAGGACGACCGCAAGATCGCGGAGGCGCAGGCTGCGCTCGACGCGCGTCGGGCGTGGCTCGAGCAGGTCCAGCGCGCGGCGGACGACTCTCGCTGACGTACGCCACCGGCGGTCGCAGCCGGCGAGACCCTCGAGGTCTCGCCGGCTGCGTCGTCCTCGGCCCGGATCGGGCCCCGGTTCTCCACAGGCCCGCCCACGCCATCGACCGGCAAGGGCATGCTGGCGGGCATGCCGTCCGCCCTCGCCCGCTTCCGCCCGCCGCCGCTCAGCGTGCCCGCCCTGGTGCATCGCGACGAGATGCCCTCCAGCGCGTGGCACGGTCAGCTCCGGGACGGCGCCCTGCACGTCGTGTGGGGCGACGTCGCCGCGGCCGCCGGGCTGCGGCTGACGCCCGAGGTGCGCGTCCGGTCGATCGCCGATCTCGTCCCCGACCGCGCCGTCATCGGCCGGTCGACCGCGTTGTGGGTGCACACGGGGCGGCACCGGCCCGACCGGGTCGAGGTCCTGGTGCACCGCCGCACCCGACCTGCCGCCCCGAACCCGCACCGCGTGTCGGCGGAGGCCGACCTGCCGGACGCGGACCTGACCCGGGTCGCCGGGCTCCGCGTGACGACCGTGCAGCGCACGGGCGTCGACCTTGCGCGCTGGTTGCCGACGCACACGGCCGTGCCGCTCGTGGCCGACCTGCTGGCTCTCGGCTTCGACCCCGTGCGCGCCGCGCACGAACTGCGTGCCCTCACCGGTGAGCGGCACGTCCGCTCGGCCAGGCGGACGCTCGCTCTCGTCGGCCGCTGAGCGGTCGCACGGCCCGGCCCACGGGTCACACCCGGATCGACGGCTCCTCGGCGCCCTTGGCCCCGGTGATCCGGTAGACGTCGAACACGCCCTCGACCTTGCGCACGGCCGCCAGCACGGACGCCAGGTGGGACGGCTCGGCCATCTCGAAGACGAACCGCGAGAGGGCCACCCGGTCGCGCGACGTCGACACGGACGCCGAGAGGATGTTGACGTGGCTGTCGGACAGCACGCGCGTGACGTCCGACAGCAGCCGCGAACGGTCGAGGGCCTCGACCTGGATCTGGACCAGGAACAGGGCCGACGACGACTGCGACCACGACACGTCGACGATCCGCTCGGGCTGCGCCCTCAGCTGCTCGACGTTGATGCAGTCGGTGCGGTGGACGCTGACCCCGGCGCCGCGGGTCACGAAGCCGATGATCTCGTCGCCCGGCACCGGGGTGCAGCACTTGGCGAGCTTGACCCAGACGTCGTCGACACCCTTGACGACCACGCCGGGGTCGCCCGTGCGGACCCGGCGGCCCGACGGTCCGGGACGCGTGGCCTCGGCGAGGTCCTCCTCGCTGGCCTCCTCGCCACCCATCGAGTGCACGAGGCGCTGGACCACGGTCGACGCGGACACCTGCCCCTCGCCGACGGCGGCGTACAGCGCCGAGATGTCGGCGTAGCGCATGTCGTTGGCGAGCGCGACGAGCGACTCGTGGGACATGAGCCGCTGGATCGGCAGGTTCTGCTTGCGCATCGCCTTGGCGATAGCGTCCTTGCCGTGCTCGATCGCCTCCTCGCGGCGCTCCTTGGAGAACCACTGGCGGATCTTGTTGCGGGCACGCGGGCTCTTGACGAAGCCCAGCCAGTCACGCGAGGGCCCGGCGGTCTCGGACTTCGACGTGAACACGTCGACGACGTCGCCGTTCTCGAGCGTCGAGTCCAGGGGCACGAGGCGCCCGTTGACGCGTGCACCCATCGTGCGGTGACCCACCTCGGTGTGGACCGCGTAGGCGAAGTCGACCGGCGTCGAACCCTGCGGCAGCGCCATCACGTCGCCCTTGGGCGTGAAGACGTACACCTCGGAGCCGGCGATCTCGAACCGCAACGAGTCCAGGAACTCGGTGGGGTCGGCGGTCTCCTTCTGCCAGTCGACCAGCTGGCGCAGCCACGCCATGTCGTTGCCGGCGGTGTCGGTGGTCGCCGTGGAGCCCTGGCTCTTGGCGGTCTCCTTGTACTTCCAGTGCGCCGCGACGCCGTACTCGGCCCGACGGTGCATGTCGTGCGTACGGATCTGGATCTCGACGGGCTTGCCGCCCGGCCCGATCACCGTGGTGTGCAGCGACTGGTAGAGGTTGAACTTCGGCATCGCGATGTAGTCCTTGAACCGGCCGGGCACCGGGTTCCATCGCGCGTGCAAAGAGCCGAGCGCCGCGTAGCAGTCTCGGACGGAGTCCACCAGGACGCGCACGCCCACCAGGTCGTAGATGTCCGCGAAGTCGCGGCCGCGCACGATCATCTTCTGGTAGATCGAGTAGTAGTGCTTGGGCCGACCCGTGACGGTCGCCTTGATCTTGGCGCCGCGCAGGTCCGCGCCCACCTGCTCGCGCACCACCGCGAGATACTCCTCGCGGGCCGGCGCACGCTCGGCGACCAGGTGGACGATCTCGTCGTACACCTTGGGGTAGAGCGTGGCGAACGAGAGGTCCTCGAGCTCCCACTTGATCGTGTTCATGCCCAGGCGGTGGGCCAGCGGGGCATAGATCTCGAGGGTCTCGCGGGCCTTCTTCTCGGCCGACGAGGCCGCGACGAACTTCCACGTCCGCGCGTTGTGCAGGCGGTCGGCGAGCTTGATGACGAGGACGCGGATGTCGCGCGACATCGCGACGACCATCTTGCGGACGGTCTCGGCCTGCGCGGCGTCGCCGTAGGTGACCTTGTCCAGCTTGGTCACGCCGTCGACGAGCATCGCGACCTCGGGGCCGAACTCGCGCCGGAGCTGGTCGAGCGAGTAGTCGGTGTCCTCGACGGTGTCGTGCAGCAGCGCTGCGACGAGCGTCGACGGGGTCATGCCGAGCTCGGCCAGGATCGTCGCGACTGCGACAGGGTGCGTGATGTACGGGTCGCCGCTCTTGCGCAGCTGCCCGCGGTGCGCCTTCTCGGCGACGACGTACGCCTGCTCCACCACGGCCAGGTCGGCCTTGGGGTGGTTGGTGCGGGCCGCCTGGAGCACCGGCTCGAGCGCCGGGAAGGCAGGACCGCTGCGACCGCCCAGCCGGGACAGGCGCGCGCGCACGCTGCGGGCGCTCGTGGCGTCCGTCACGGCTACCTGGGAGCCGGTCCGCGTCGCGTCGACGTCGTCGGTCAAGCCTTGCCCCTCACGCTCGGGTGGCTCCCTCGCGCGATGACCGGCGGGGGAACCGATCGCACGAGTCTACGCACGCCGGGACGCGCTGCCGCCCGCCGTCCGGGTCACGGCACGCGGACGAGCGCCCGCACGTCGTGCCCGACGAGCTGCGCGCGACCGCCCAGCGCCTCGATCTCGACGAGGAACACGACCCCCGCCACGTGCGCACCGCACCGCTCCAGCAGGCGGACGGTGGCCGCAGCCGTCCCGCCGCTGGCGAGGACGTCGTCGATGACGAGGACCCGCGCGCCGGCGGGAACGGTCGAGGGGTGGAGCTCGATGGTGGCGTCGCCGTACTCGAGCGAGTAGCTCTCCGACGCCGACGGCCCCGGCAGCTTGCCCGCCTTGCGGACCGGGATCAGGCCCGCCCCCAGGCGGACCGCGACCGGCGCCGCCAGCAGGAAGCCACGGGCCTCCATCCCGGCCACGAGGTCCACCGGCCCGTCGACGAGCGCCGCCAGCGCGTCGCACGTCTGGGCGAACGCGTCGGCGTCCGCCAGCAGCGGCGTGATGTCGCGGAACAGCACACCCGGCTCCGGGAAGTCCGGGACCAGGCGCACCAGCTCGTCGACGCGCCGGCCGGCAGCCTCGAGGTCGGGGACCGTCATCGCGTCGGCTTGCGCTTCCTGGGCTGGGCGCCCTGCCCCTGGTGCGCACCCGGGCGCAGCTGACCGGCCGAGTGCACGCTCGACACGAGCGCACCTTCCTGACCGGCCGAGCCGGCGGCGCGCGCGGCCAGCACCTTGCGGGTGTGGTCGCGGATCGCCGGCTCCCGCTCGCGCAGCGCGACCTCCATGGGCGTGGCCAGGAAGATCGAGGAGAACGTGCCGATCAGCATGCCGACGAACAGCGCGAGCGCGATGTCACGCAGCGTGCCGGCACCCAGGATCACCGCACCGACGAAGAGGATCGCCGCGACGGGCAGGAGCGCCACGACCGAGGTGTTGATCGACCGCACCAGGGTCTGGTTGACCGCGAGGTTGGCCTTCTCGGCGTAGGTGAACCGGCTCTGGTCGAGCGTGTCCGCGGTGTTCTCTCGCACCTTGTCGAACACGACGACCGTGTCGTAGATCGAGTACCCGAGGATCGTCAGGAAGCCGATGACCGTTGCCGGCGTGACCTCCCAGCCGACCGCGGCGTACACGCCGACCGTGATGAGCAGGTCGTGGAACAGCGCGACGAGACCCGAGATCGCCATCCGCCAGTTGCGGAAGTAGATCGTCATGACGACCGTGACGAAGATCAGGAACACCACGATGCCGGTAATGGCCTTGCGTGTGATGTCCTTGCCCCACGACGGACCGATGAACGAGCTCGTGACATGGTCGTCCGTCACGTCGTACGCGGAGATCAGGGCGTTCTTGACGTCCTCGACCTCGTCGTTGGTGAGCTCGGCGGTCTGGATCCGCAGCGAGTCGCTGCCGAGCTTGGTGACCTCGGGCGACTCCTCCGGTGCGATCGACTTCACGGTGTCGATGGCGAGCTGCTGGTCGCTCGTGTCGATGCCCGAGACGATGAACTGCGAGCCGCCCTTGAACTCGATGCCGGGGTTGAGGCCCGGCTTGAAGAGCAGGATCGCGGACAGGGCCACGAGGGTCAACGAGATCGTGAACCAGATACGGCGTCGCCCGACGATGTCGTACGAGCGACGGCCCGTGTAGAGGTCGTTGCCCCACTGGGAGAACCCGGCCATCAGTGCTCACTCCCGTCGGTACGCCCAGAGGCGTCCTCGTCGTCGTCCGTGGTGGGTGCCTGCTCGGCGGCCGCCGCCTTCTGCGCCGCGCGGCGCTCGGCGATCGTCATGCCCGAGGCGCCCGCGGTGCCCCCCACCGTGGCGGGAACCCGCGGCGCCGGTGCGTCGGCATCGGCCTCGTCGGCCTCCGTGTCCGTGGTGGTCCGCACGCCGGACTCGACGCGGCCGCGACCGACGTACCGCGCGCCTGGCACGCCCAGCCGGCGCGGGTCGAGGCCCGACGCCCTGTGCCCCTCGGCGAAGAACTTCGTGCGGGCCAGCAGCTCCATGACCGGGTGCGTGAACATGAACACCACGAGGATGTCGACGAGCGTCGTCAGACCGAGCGTGAAGGCGAAGCCTCGCACGCCGCCGACGGCGAGCACGTACAGCACGATGGCGGCCAGGAAGTTGACCGCGTCGGACGCCAGGATCGTGCGCTTGGCACGGTCCCACCCGCGCTCGACCGACGACCCGAGGGTCCGGCCGTCACGCAGCTCGTCGCGGATGCGCTCGAAGTACACGATGAACGAGTCCGCCGTGATACCGATGGCGACGATCAGACCGGCGACACCGGGCAGCGACAGGCGGTAGCCCTGGAACCAGGACAGGAACGTGATCAGGCCGTAGGTGAAGATCGCGGCCACGACGAGCGAGCCGACCGTCACGAACCCGAGCGCGCGGTACTGGAACATCGAGTAGATGACGACCAGGATCAGGCCGATGATGCCGGCGAGGATGCCCTTCTCGAGCTGGTCGGAACCCAGCGTCGCGGAGATCTGCTCCTCGCTCTGCACCGTGAACGTCATGGGCAGCGAGCCGAAGTTCAGCTGCTGGGCCAGCGTCGCAGCGCTCTGCCGCGTGAACGACCCGGAGATCTGCGCCTGACCGTTCGGGATGGTCTCGTTCACCGACGGTGCGGAGATCACGAGGCCGTCCAGCACGATGCCGAACTGGTTCAACGGGCTCGTCTCGGTGGACAGCCGCTCCGTGACGTCGGCGAACTCCTTGGCACCCTGCGAGTCGAACTTCAGGTTGACGACCCACTCGCTGCCGACGCCGCCGCCCGGCAGCACGTTGTTGCCCGAGCTCGCGTTGTCGATGCGGTCCCCGTCGACCTCGACCGGACCCAGGATGTACTTCGCGACACCGACGACCTGGTCGCCGACGGTCTGCGACTCGCAGGTCACGAACGCCTGGTCCGGGTCTCCGTTGACGCCGCCCGTGAGGTTGGCGGGGTCGGTGCAGTCGAGCTTGTCGTACTTCGCCTGGACAGCGGGCGTGACGTAGTACTCGGTGTCGCTCGCGTTGTCCGGCGCAGCCTTGGTCGACGTCGCCGCCGGGCTGGGCTCGGCGCTGGCCGCAGCCGTCGGGGCAGCGGACGCCGAGGCGGTCGGCGCCGGAGTAGCTGCGGCGGTCGCACCGTCGGTCGGCGTTGCCGTGGCCTCGGCCGTGGGCGACGCTGACGGGTCGTCGGTCGTCGTGGGCGACGGGTCACCCTGCACCAGGACAGGGCGGAACTCCATCTGCGCCGAGGTGCGCACGAGCTTGAGGGTCTCCTCGCTCGGCTTGCCCGGCAGGCCGACGACGATCGTCGCGCCGCCGCCGCTGCCCTGGCTCGTGATCTCCGCCTCGGAGACGCCCGATGCGTCGACGCGGTTGCGGATGACGTCGATCGCCTGGTCGATCTGGCCCGAGGTGGGAGTCTCGGACGAGACCGGCTTGAGCACGATCTGGGTCCCCCCCTCGAGGTCGAGGGCGAGCTTGGGCGTCCAGCTGCCGTCCGAGAACTGGACGGAGGCGGCGATCGCGCCGTAGAGCACGACAACGAGCCCGGCGAGCACCAGCAGGGTGCGGACAGGCCTGCTTCGGCGTGTGGGAGGGGCCAACGGAGTTCTTCTCTCGTGCGCGCACCGGCTGCCTGGGCGACCGGTGGGGTCCGGGCCGGCGGGATGTCGTCCCGCCGGCCGCTGTCGGTTACTTGGTGTCGGGGTCTTCCTTGGCGCCGTCCGTGGCGGCACCGTCCTTGTCGGCGACGGTCACGTCGTCGACGTCGCCGGCGTCACGGTCCGGGCGGGACTCGTCGGCGGCCTGCGAGGTGGCGGGAGCGTCCTTGCGCAGCGAGGGCATCGACGACAGGTCGTCCGGTACCTCGATGGGGTCCTCGTCGGACTCGTCGGCCCACTCCTGCTCGGGCTCGTCGACGACGGGCTCGATCTTCTTGGCGATCGCGGCGCGGATCCAGCGCGTGCGGCCGCCGCCCGGCTCGGACTCGAGCGTGATGGCTTCGTCGTCGACCGCCACGACCGTGCCGAACAGCCCGGACCCGGTCATGACCTCGTCGCCCGGCTCGAGCGTGTTGCGGAACTCCTGCTGCGCCTTCTGCTGCTTGCGCGTGCGACGCGACATCAGCCAGAAGGCCGCCACCGCGATGACGAGGATGAGGAGGAACGACGAGCTGCCGCCACCGCCGCCGCCAGAGGCAGCAGCGATCACTTCGGCGTGGTGGGTCACGAGATGTCCTTCGGGTCGGGCGTTGTCGGCCGCAGTCTAGGCGCAGCGGCCCGCCGCTCCAACGCGCGACCACCGGCAGTGGTTCCCCGACGTCATCGAGCGGGCACCCGACCGTAACGTACGGCGCAGGCAGAACGAAGAACGGGTCGACGGGCGGACGCGGTGCCTGACCGTCGAACCGGGCGGATCAGCCGAACAGCGCGCCCGGTTCCCGCGGCGGCTGCAGCCCGAGGTGGGCCCAGGCCGGCGGAAGGGCGATCCGCCCGCGCGGGGTCCGTCCGACGAAACCCTCGCGGAACAGGAAGGGCTCGGCGACGGTCTCCACGGTCTCGGGCTCCTCGCCCACGGCGACCGCGAGCGTCGTCAGTCCCACCGGTCCTCCGCCGAACCGGGTGCACAGCGCACTGAGCACCGCGCGGTCCAGCCGGTCGAGCCCGCGTTCGTCGACCTCGTACACCTCCAGGGCAGCGCGTGCCGCGGCCAGCCCGAGCGTCCCGTCGCCGCGGACCTCGGCCCAGTCCCGCACGCGGCGCAGCAGGCGGTTGGCGATGCGCGGGGTGCCGCGCGAGCGGGAGGCGACCTCGGCCGCCGCGTCGTGCGCGAGCGGGACGCCGAGCAGCCCCGCCGACCGGATCAGGACGCGCTCGAGCTCGTCGGTGTCGTAGAAGTCGAGGTGCCCCGTGAAGCCGAACCGGTCACGCAGAGGCGCCGGCAGCAGTCCGGCACGCGTCGTCGCGCCGACCACCGTGAACGGCGGCAGCGCGAGCGGGATCGCGCTGGCCCCGGCACCCTTGCCGACCACGACGTCGACGCGGAAGTCCTCCATCGCGACGTAGAGCAGCTCCTCCGCCGGACGGGCCAGGCGGTGGATCTCGTCGATGAAGAGCACCTCGCCCTCCTCGAGCGAGGACAGGACGGCCGCCAGGTCGCCCGCGTGCTGGATCGCCGGACCGCTCGTCACACGCAACGAGACACCGAGCTCGGCGGCGATGATCATCGCGAGGGTCGTCTTGCCCAGGCCCGGCGGACCGGAGAGCAGCACGTGGTCGGGTGCCCTGCCCCGGTTGCGGGCCGCCTCGAGCACCAACGAGAGCTGCTCGCGCACCACCCGCTGCCCGACGAACTCGTCCAGGCGCCGCGGGCGCAGCGCGGCCTCGGCCGCCCGTTCGACGTCGTCCGCGCCCGACCGGACCAGCGAGTCCGCGTCGATGCGCTCGGTGACGAGCTCGTCGTCAGGCACGCCCGCCACCCAGCGTCCGCAGCGCGGCGCGCAGCACGCCCGCCACCTCGTCGGCCCCGACGGGCCCCTCGACGCCGTCCAGCACGCCGGTCACCGCGTCGTCGGCGACCTTCGCGCTCCAACCGAGCCCGACGAGGGCCTCGACCACCTGGTCGCGACGGTCCCCCGCGGCCGCGGGAGCGGGCATCCCGGCGGCGACCGGGACCGGCGCCCCGATCCGGTCCTTGAGCTCGAGGACGATGCGCTGCGCGCCCTTGCGGCCGATGCCGGGCACACGCTCGAGCGCCTTGAGGTCCTCGTCCACCACCGCACGGCACAACCCATCGGGGGTGTGCACGGCCAGCATGGCCAGCGCGAGCCGTGGGCCGACGCCGCTGACGGTCTGGACGACCTCGAACACCTCGCGCTCGTCGTCGTCGGCGAACCCGAACAGTGTCAGCGAGTCCTCCCGCACCACGAGCGACGTGTGCAACGTCGCGGACGCCCCCACCCGCAGCCCGGCGAGCGTCGCGGGCGTGGCCTGCACTAGCATCCCGACGCCCCCGACCTCGACCACCGCCGCATCGAGCCGGACCGCTCGCACCGTGCCGCTGACCGACGCGATCACGCGGGCCTCCTTCGTCCGTCCTCACCGACGCACCTGGTCGGCGCGTCGCTGTCATGCTGCCACATGTCCGAACATCTGTACGAGCGACACGCACCGGTCCTCAGCCGCGCGCGCGGGAGGCCTGTTCCGCCGCAGCCCACGCGCGCTGCGCAGCCGTCATCGAACCCGGCGCCCGCTGCGGCGAGCCGAGCGAGCCGGCGGGTCGCCACAGGTGGCAGATCGCCAGGGCGAGCGCGTCGGCGGCGTCCGCGGGCTTGGGGAGAGCATCGAGTGCGAGGAGGCGCGCAACCATCGTCTGCACCTGCGCCTTGTCCGCGCGACCGTTGCCCGTGACTGCTGCCTTGACCTCCGACGGCGTGTGCAGCGCGACGGGGATGCGCCGGCGCGCGGCGGCGACCATCGCGAGCCCGGCGACCTGCGCGGTGCCCATGACCGTGCGGACGTTGTGCTGGGCGAAGACCCGCTCGACGGCCACCGCGTCCGGCGCGTACGTCTCCATCCACTCCTCGAGCTGGCGCTCGAT
>Ga0160439_1000209_pt1 | contig 40128 bp, 35 predicted proteins | sample HID1975M_E0MG_FD_108201 | JGI IMG/M metagenome (GOLD analysis project Ga0160439, IMG submission 108201) | Enriched soil microbial communities from UW Madison campus, WI, USA - HID1975M_E0 MG | ecosystem: Environmental > Terrestrial > Soil > Unclassified | place: USA: Madison, Wisconsin... | reverse complement strand
GCCGGCCGCCTGCTGGGTCCGGTGGGTTACGGCGAGAGCCGTCCGCTGGAGCCGACGGCGCAGACGCTGCCGGGCTGCAAGAGCGAGGTCAACCGCCGCACCGAGCTGAACGTCCAGAACTGATCCTGGCGTCCAGCGGTTCCATCGAAGCCCGGCCTTGTGCCGGGCTTCTTTTTTGGTTCTCCTCCCGCGACGATGGGGTGCCCGCCAGCGTCTTCTGGTGCTGCGGTGGCGCGGGTCCCCCTGCGCGCGGTCATCGCGGCGCTCCTGCCGGGCGCGGACATCCTGTAGGAGCGCCTTCAGGCGCGACCGAACGTCGCGCGAGTCCTCATGCATATCCCACCCCATCCACCGCGGATATTCCCGATCGACGACAACGGGCGGGAATGCAGTCGGCTGTTCCGGATTGTTGCCTCTGTCCGGTCGCGCCTGAAGGCGCTTCTACAGGAAATTGCGGGCGCGTCTTTGCGCGGGTTCTTGCCAGCGCGCGGGGCGCTGCTAAACTCCGGCGCAATCAAGGCGTGGGGAGTTTCCATGAAGCGTGGATTGGCGGTGTTGCTGTTGTCGATGGGCGCGGTGTCCGCGCAGGCGTCGACCCAGTGCCAGGAGAGCGCGGTGCCGCAGCCGCTCGCGGTCCGTCCGACGGTCCTGGTGCCGGTGGCCACCGGATTCGCGATCGTGAACCCGCAGCTGGGGTCGCAGCGCGGCGTGCTGGCGTCGGATTTCGACGAGTCGCAGTCGGTCGACAACGTGCTGTGGCGGCTGCGCGTGGAAGGCTGCCAGAACGTGGCCGTCGCGGTGCCCGCCGGTGCGGCGGCCGCGCCCGCGTCGTCGACCTACGTCAAGCTGACCGAGCATGACAACACGCCTTACCGGTTCAACATGACGCAGAACGGCAAGCGCATGACCGCCGACGACTTCGACGCCTGGCTGCAGGCCAACGGCTACAGCGCCGGTCGCCGCGTCGATCCGAATGCCGCGTCGGCGCCCGCCGCGGAGCCGGCGGCCGAGACCCCGCCGACCGGCCAGTAAGCGTTCCGGGAATCCCTTTCGCCGCGCCTCCGGGCGCGACACCGCTCAGCGTTCCAGCACGCCCAGCTCGCGGCCGATGCGCGTGAACGCGTCGATCGCGCGGTCCAGGTGTTCGCGCGTGTGCGCGGCCGACATCTGCGTGCGGATGCGCGCCTGGCCCTTGGGCACCACCGGAAAGAAGAACCCGATCGCGTAGATGCCTTCCTCGAGCAGGCGCTCGGCGAAGCGCTGCGCCAGCGGCGCGTCGTACAGCATCACCGGGCTGATCGGGTGCGTGCCGGGCCTGATGTCGAAGCCGGCCGCGCCCATACGTTCGCGGAAGTAGGCGGTGTTGGCGGCGAGGCGCTCGCGCAGCTCGCCGGCGGCGTCGAGCATCTCGAAGGCCTTGGTGCCCGCGGCGGCCACGTGCGGCGGCAGCGAGTTCGAGAACAGGTAGGGGCGCGAGCGCTGGCGCAGCAGTTCGATCACCTCGCGCTTTGCGGTGGTGAACCCGCCCAGCGCACCGCCCATCGCCTTGCCCAGGGTGCCGGTGATGATGTCGATGCGGTCGAGCACGCCCTTGACCTCGGCCGAGCCGCGGCCGGTCGCGCCGAGGAAGCCGGTGGCGTGGCATTCGTCGATGTGCACCAGCGCGCCGTACTTCGCCGCGAGCGCGGTGATCTCGTCCAGCGGTGCGATGAAGCCGTCCATCGAGAACACGCCGTCGGTGGTGATCAGCCTGGTGCGGCAGCCGGCGGCGTCCGCGGCCTGCAGCTGTTTTTCAAGGTCGGCCATGTCGCAGTTGGCGTAGCGGAAGCGCTGCGCCTTGCACAGGCGCACGCCGTCGATGATCGAGGCGTGGTTCAGTGCATCCGAGATGACCGCGTCGTTCTCGTCCAGCAGCGGCTCGAACAGGCCGCCGTTGGCGTCGAAGCAGGCGGCGTAGAGGATCGTGTCCTCCTTGCCGAAGAACGTCGAGATCGTGCGTTCGAGCTGCTTGTGCAGGTCCTGGGTGCCGCAGATGAAGCGCACCGAGGCCATGCCGAAGCCGTGCGTGTCCAGCGCGTCCTTGGCGGCGGCGATGATGTCCGGGTGGTCGGCGAGGCCGAGGTAGTTGTTGGCGCAGAAGTTCAGCACCGTGCGGCCGTCGGCCAGCGTGATCTCGGCCGACTGCGGCGAGGTGATGACGCGCTCGGACTTGAACAGGCCGGCGGCGCGGATCTCGTCGAGCGTGGTGGCGTAGCGTTGGGTCAGCGACATGGGGATTCTCGCTCGTCATTCCCGCGAACGCGGGAATCCGGTGTCTTGGGAAGAAAGGTCAAAGCCGCTGGATGATCAGCCTGCGGCTGCTGCAAAGCGCTTCTCGCCTGCGCGGGGATGACGGCAATCAATGCCAGTTCAGGACGACCTTCCCCGACTTGCCCGATTCCATCAGGTCGAAGCCCTTCTGGAACTCGTCGGCCGGCAGCTGGTGGCTGAGAACCTTGCCCAGCGGGAAGCCCGACAGCACCAGCTGCGTCATCTTGTACCAGGTCTCGTACATCCTGCGGCCGTAGATGCCCTGCACGGTGAGGCCCTTGAAGATGATGCGGTCCCAGTCCACGCCGGCGCCCTTGGGCAGGAGGCCGAGCAGGGCGACCTTGCCGCCGTGGTACATCGCGTCGAGCATGTCGTTGAAGGCGCGCGGGTTGCCGCTCATCTCCAGGCCGACGTCGAAGCCGTCCATGTGCAGGTCGGCCATCACCTCCCTGAGCGAGGTGTTGGCGACGTTGACCACGCGCGTCGCGCCCATGTCGGCGGCGAGCTTGAGCCGGTAGTCGTTGACGTCGGTGACGACCACGTTGCGCGCGCCGATGTGCTTGCAGATGCCCGCCGCCATCACCCCGATCGGACCGGCGCCGGTGATCAGCACGTCCTCGCCGACCACGTCGAACTCCAGCGCGCAGTGCGCGGCGTTGCCGTAGGGATCGAAGAACGCGGCCAGCTCGCTCGGCACCTGGTCGGGGATCGGCCACAGGTTGCTGGCGGGCATGACGATGTACTCGGCGAAGGCGCCGTCGCGGGTCACGCCGATGCCGACCGTGTTCGGGCACAGGTGCTGCTTGCCGGCGCGGCAGTTGCGGCAGTGGCCGCAGACAATGTGGCCCTCGGCCGAGACGCGCTGGCCTGGCGTGTAGCCGGACACGCCCGGCCCGAGTTCGGCGATGCGGCCGACGAACTCGTGGCCGATCACCAGGCCCTGGCGGATCGTCCGCTGCGCCCATTCGTCCCACAGGTAGATGTGCAGGTCGGTGCCGCAGATCGCGGTTTTCTCGACCTTGACCAGCACCTCGTTGGGGCCCGGCACCGGGACCGGGACTTCCTCCATCCACAGGCCCTTGGCGGTCTCGCGCTTGACCAGCGCCTTCATGGTTCGGGACATCGTCGGGCCCTGCCGGCTGGAGTGAGGCGGGCATTATAAGGTTGCAGCGGAAACGGCCCCGGCATGACCAGCGGCCGGGTCGCGGAGGGGCAGGGGTGGCTACAATCGCGGATCCTTTCACCTGGAACCGACCGCTGATGCGCCTTCCGTCGTTGAGTCTCGCCCTGGCCCTGCTGGCCGTCCTGCCCGCAGTCCACGCCGCCGAGGGCATGTGGGTGCCGCAGCAGCTGCCGGAAATCTCCGCGCCGCTGAAGAAGGCCGGCCTGAAGCTGGCCCCCGAGCAACTCGCCGACCTGACCGGCGACCCGCTGGGCGCGGTGGTCTCGCTGGGCGGCTGCACGGCGAGCTTCGTGTCGCCGCAGGGCCTGGTGGTGACCAACCACCACTGCGCCTACGGCGCCATCCAGCTCAACTCCACGCCCGAGAACAACCTGATGCGCGACGGCTTCAACGCCGCCGCGCCGGCCGACGAGATCACCGCCGGCCCGAACGCGCGCATCTACGCGCTGGACGCGATCACCGACGTCACCGACCGCGTGCGCGCCGCCATCGACGCCGCGGCCGATCCGCTGGCGCGCACGCTGGCGCTGGACGCGGTCGAGAAGCAGCTCGTCGCCGAATGCGAGGCCGAGCCCGGCTATCGCTGCCGGCTGTACAGCTTCCTCGGCGGCAACAGCTACCGCCTGTTCCGCAACCTCGAGATCAGGGACGTGCGCCTGGCCTACGCGCCGCCGGGCAGCGTCGGCAACTACGGCGGCGAGATCGACAACTGGATGTGGCCGCGGCACACCGGCGATTTCGCGTTCTACCGGGCCTACGTCGGCCGCGACGGCAAGCCGGCGGCGTTCTCGGCCGACAACGTGCCTTTCCAGCCGAAGCACTGGCTGAAGATCGCCGACCGGCCGCTGCAGCCGGGCGACTTCGTGATGGTCGCGGGCTACCCGGGCCGCACCAGCCGCTACGCGCTGGCCGGCGAGTTCGACGAGACCGAGCAGTGGACGTATCCGACCACCGTGCACCACTACAAGGCGCTGACCGCGCTGGTCGATGCGCGCGGCAAGGCCGATCCCGACATCGAGGTGAAGTACGCCAGCACCGTGCGCGGCTGGGAGAACGTGACCAAGAACTACGACGGCCAGCTCACCGGCTTCGCCCGCACGAAGGCCTCCGAAAGCAAGCGCGCCGAAGAGGTGGCGGTGCTGGACTGGCTGCGCGGCAAGGGCGACGACGGCACGGCGGCGATTACGGCGCACGAACAGCTGGTGGCCCTGAACGACGCCGAGCGCGCGACGCGCGAGCGCGACCTGGTCGTGCGCATGTTCAACGGCACCGGTGCGATTTCCGCGGCGACCACGCTCTACCGCCTTGCGATCGAACGCGGCAAGCCCGACGCCGAGCGCGAGCAGGGCTACCAGGAGCGCGACCTGCCGACCATCGAGGGCGGTTTGCGGCAGATGGAGCGCCGCTACGTGCCGGCGATGGACCGCGAGCTGCAGCGCTACTGGCTCGGCGAATACGTGAAGCTGCCGCAGGCGCAGCGCCTGCCCGCGATCGACAAGTGGCTCGGCGGCGACGATGCCGCCGCGATCGACCGCGCCCTGGACAAGCTGGACAAGACCACGATCGGCGAGACCGAACCGCGCATGGCCTGGCTCGGGGCCGACCGCAAGGCCTTCGAGTCGAGCAAGGACCCGGTCATCCGCTACGCGGTCGCGATCATGCCGACCCTGCTGCAGCTGGAGCAGGAAGGCAAGACCCGCGCCGGCGAGCGGCTGGCGGCGCGCGCGACCTACCTGCAGGCGGTCGCGGACTACCGCAGGGACCAGGGCGGCTTCGTCTATCCCGACGCGAACTCGTCGCTGCGCATCACCTTCGGCAACGTCAAGCCCTACACCAAGCTCGACGGCAGCGCGCAGCAGCCGTTCACGCGGCTCGAGGAAGTGGCGGCGAAGGCCACCGGCGAGGAGCCGTTCGACGCGCCGCAGGCGTTGCTCGACGCGGTGGCCGCCAAACGCCACGGCGGCCTCGCCGACCGCAGGCTCAGGACCGTGCCGGTGAACTTCCTGTCCGACCTCGACGTGACCGGCGGCAACTCCGGCTCGCCGGTGCTTGATGCGAACGGACGGCTGGTGGGGCTGCTGTTCGACATGAACTGGGAGGCGGTGGTGTCGAACTGGGTGTTCGATGCGGACATGACCCGCACGATTTCCGTGGACCAGCGCTACATGCGCTGGATCATGCAGGAGGTCTACCCGGCGCCGCAGCTGCTGCAGGAGCTGGGCGTCGCGCCGAAGCGCTGATCCGCACCGGCCTCGTTCCTGCCCACATTCCTGTAGGAGCGGCTTCAGCCGCGACCGTGGATTCGACGAGGCCGGGAAGGCGGTCGCGGCTGAAGCCGCTCCTACAAAATGCGGGCGGGATCGCTAAACTAGGCGGCGCGCCCGGGGGAATCGGGGCGCTCCCCCAACCGGAACCTGCCGCCGCATGAGAATCCTGCTTGCCCGCCACGGCGAGACGCCGTGGAATGCCGAAGGCCGCTACCAGGGACAGGAAGACATCCCGCTATCGCCCGTCGGCGAGAAGCAGGCACGCCTGCTCGGCGACCGCCTGCGCGACGTGCGCATCGACAAGGCGGTCAGCTCGCCGCTCACGCGCGCCTACCACACCGCGCAGTTCGCCTTGGGCGAGATGCGTGCGCCGATGCTGACCACCGAGATGGGCTTCATGGAAATCGCCCACGGCACCTGGGAAGGGCTGCTGGCCAGCGAGATCGGCGAACGCGACCCCGACCGCCTGCGCGCCTGGCGCGAGGCGCCCGATACCGTGCAGATGCCGGGCGGCGAGTCGCTCAAGCAGGTGTTCCGGCGCTCGTGGGAGGCGCTGGAGTGGTCGGTCGAGGGCCTCGGCGGCAATGACACGCTGCTGGTGGTGGCGCACGATGCGGTCAATCGCGTGCTGCTGTGCCACGTCCTCGGCATCCCGCTGTCGCGGCTGTGGAGCTTCCGCCAAGCGCCGACGACGCTGAACCTGCTCGAAGGCGACGATCTCAAGAGCCTCGAGGTGGTGCGGCTCAACGACTGCTCGCACCACACCGCGTTCTTCGGCGAGGCGGTGCATCGGGCGCTGTAGGCTCCGGCCCGGATTGTCAGCCCGGCCCAGGTTGTCATCTCGAGCGCAGCGAGAGATCTTCTCCGGCACGCGCGACGCGACTGACGGAAGATCCCTCACTGCGTTCGGGATGACACGTCCCGCTTTTCCCATGCCCAAGACGCTCCAGGACTGGCTCGCCTACATCGAGCAGCAGCACCCGAAGTCCATCGAGATGGGGCTCGGGCGGGTGCGCGAGGTCGCCGTGCGGATGGGGCTGGCTAGGCCCGCGAAACAGGTCGTCACTGTCGCCGGGACCAACGGCAAGGGCTCGACGGTCGCGTTCATCGAAGCGATCGCGCGGGAAGCCGGGCTGCGGGTCGGGGCCTATATCTCGCCGCACCTGCTGGCCTACAGCGAACGCGTGCGCATCGACGGGCGCGACGCGGACGACGCGGCACTGGTCGAGGCCTTCGCCGCGGTGGAGGCGGCGCGCGAGGGCGTACCGCTGACGTACTTCGAGTTCGGCACGCTCGCGGCGCTGCGGCTGTTCGAGCGCGCGCGGCTGGACCTGGCGATCCTGGAGGTCGGGCTGGGCGGTCGGCTGGACGCGACCAACCTCGTCGATCCGGACGTCGCCGTCGTCACCACGGTCGACCTCGACCACCAGGACTGGCTCGGCGACGATCGCGAGGCCATCGGTGCGGAGAAGGCGGGCATCGCGCGGGCGTGGAAGCCGCTGGTGGTCGGCGACGACGACCCGCCGGCGAGCGTGCTGCGCCACGCCTACGCCATCGGCGCTTCGGCGATCCGCGCCGGCAGCGATTTCTTCTTCGAGCGCCTCGACGACACGCACTGGCGCTGGCGCGAGCTGGATTTCGCGCTCGACCTCCCCCTGCCGACGCTGGCCGCGCCGGTGCAGCTGCGCAACGCGGCGATCGCGATCGCGGCGCTGCGCGCGCTGGACGTCGACATTCCCGACGCGGCGTTCGCACGCGGCATCGCCAACGCGCGCCTGCCGGGCCGCCTGCAGCGCTTCGGGCGCCAGGGCGTGGCGGTGTTCGTGGACGTCGGCCACAACCAGCAGGCTGCGCGGGAGCTGGCCGCCTGGCTGCGCGCCGCTCCGGTGCCGGGCCGGACGCATGCGGTCTATGCCGCGCTGGGCGACAAGGACGCGGCGGCGGTCGTGGCGGCGTTCGAGGGCGCGGTCGATGCCTGGTGGCTGGCGGGCTCGCTCGGCGCCGGGGTGCGCGGCATCGCCGTCGACGCGCTGGCAGAGCGCCTGCGCAGATCCGTCGCGGCCGATGGCCATCGCCATCCGGATCCCGCCGCGGCGCTGATGGCCGCGCTGCAGGCGGCAGGGCCGGGCGATCGCGTGCTGGTGTTCGGGTCGTTCCATGCGGCGGAGGCTGCGTTGCGGACCCTGCACGGCCTGGATTCAGAAGTGCGACCGGACGCCAGCGTATAATTCGCGCGCCCGCCGCTTCTTGCCGAACCCGATGGATGCAGGACTCAAACAGCGCCTGATCGGTGCCGCCGTGCTGGTCGCGCTGGCCGTGATCTTCCTGCCTATGCTGGTCAAGGGTCCTGCGCCCGACAGCGGCGTCTCCGACCTGTCCATGCGCGTGCCCGACGCGCCAAGCGACTACAGGACCATCGACCTGCCGCTGGTGGTGCCCGCCGACGCGCCGCAGGGCGGCGTGCTGGGGACGCCGGAACCGGTCGAGGGCGATCCGCTGCCGACGGTCGACACGGCCACTGCGCCGCGCAGCGAACCCGCGCCGGATGACGATGACGCCGCCGAGCTCGCCGCCGCACCGGCGGCCACTGCGCCTGCGCAGGCACCCGCACCCGCACCCGCGGCAACCGAGCCGAAGCTGCCGCCGACCGCGGCTGGTGGCGACTATGCGGTGCATTTCGGCGCCTTCGCGAACGAGCGCGATGCGCAGCTGGTGGTGCGCCAGCTGTCGGAAGCCGGGCTGGCGGCCTACAGCGAGGCGTTCACCCTGAACGACAAGCCGGCGCAGCGCGTGCGGCTCGGGCCGTACGCCTCGCGCGAGGCCGCCGAAGCGGTGCGCGTGCGCGCCGCGCAGGTGCGCAACGACGTGACGCCGCGCGTGGTCGCACTGGATGCGCCCGTGGCATCCACGCCGCCGCCTGCCACGCCTGTTCCTGCCGCCGCGAAACCGGCGGAGACGCCTCGGTCCGCGACCACGCCCAAGCCGACGGAGACGCCCGCCGCGCCGCCGCCCGCGACCGCCGACGTCGGCTTCGCGGTGCAGGTCGGCGCGTTCGGCAACGCCGCCGAGGCGCAGAAGCTGCGAGACCGGCTGCGCGAGCTGGGCATCACCGCCTTCACCGACACGGTCGCCACCGACAAGGGTCGGCTGACCCGGGTCAAGGCCGGGCCGGTGCCGACCCGCCAGGACGCCGAGCGCCTCAAGGCGCAGGTCAAGTCGAAAACCGGCATCGACGGAATGGTCCGTTCCCACCCTTGACCGGCCGATCGGCGCCCTCCACGTTCCAACCTCGCAGCAGCCAACGGGAAATCGAGCCATGTGCGGCATCATCGGCATCGTCGCCACCACCGAAGTCGCGACCGCGCTGTACGACGGCCTGACCGTCCTGCAGCACCGCGGCCAGGACGCCGCCGGCATCGCCACCGTCAACGGCACGCAGCTGCGCGTGCACAAGGGCAACGGGCTGGTGCGCGACGTCTTCGACGCGAAGACGATGCGGCTGCTGGAGGGCCGCGTCGGCATCGCCCACTGCCGCTATCCCACCGCCGGCAGCGAGGGCAGCGACGAGGCGCAGCCGTTCTACGTCAATTCGCCGTACGGCATCGCGCTGGCGCACAACGGCAACCTGGTCAACACCGACATGCTGCGGCGCGAGGTGTTCGAGCAGGACCGCCGCAACATCAACACCCAGTCGGACTCGGAAGTGCTGCTGAACGTGTTCGCGCACGAGCTCGACAAGCGCCGCACGCTCACGCCCGAGGCCGCATTCCAGGCGATCGACGGCGTCAACCGCCGCGCCAAGGGCGGCTTCGCGGTGGTCGCCGCGGTGCTGGGCTTGGGCCTGGTCGCGTTCCGCGACCCGCACGGCATCCGTCCCCTGGTGCTAGGCAAGCGCAGCACCGATGCCGGAAACGAGTACGCGGTGACCTCCGAATCGGTCGCGCTCGACATCCTCGGCTTCGAGCGCGTGCGCGACATCGCGCCGGGCGAGGGCGTGGTCGTCACCGCGCGCGGCGAACTGCACGTGCGCCAGTGCGCCGAGCCGGCCGAGCACGCGCCGTGCATCTTCGAATACGTGTACTTCGCGCGCCCGGACTCGATGATCGAGAACATCTCGGTGCACAAGGCGCGCATGCGCATGGGCGTCACGCTGGGCGAGAAGATCCTGCGCCTGCGCCCGGACCACGACATCGATACCGTGATACCGATCCCCGACACCTCGCGCGACGCCGCGCTGGAGATCGCCAACGTGCTTGGCGTGAAGTACCGCGAGGGCTTCATCAAGAACCGCTACGTCGGCCGCACCTTCATCATGCCGGGGCAGGGCGAGCGGGTGAAGTCGGTCAAGCGCAAGCTCAACCCGATCCCGCTGGAGTTCCGCAACCGCGTGGTGCTGCTGGTGGACGACTCGATCGTGCGCGGCACCACCTCGCAGCAGATCGTGCAGATGGCGCGCGACGCCGGTGCGCGCAAGGTCTACCTCGCCTCCGCCGCGCCGCCGGTGCGCCACCCGAACATCTACGGCATCGACATGCCGACGCCGGAAGAGCTGATCGCGCACGGCCGGACCGAGGACGAGATCGAGCGGATGATCGGCTGCGACTGGCTGGTCTACCAGGACCTGTCCGACCTCGAAACGGCCGTGGCGGGGCCTAAGTTCCCGGGCATGAAGTTCGACAGCTCCTGCTTCAGCGGCGAGTACGTCACCGGCGTCGAGCCGGGCTACTTCGAAGGCCTCAAGCAGCTGCGCTCCGACGACGCCAAGCGCCAGCGCCGGCTCGCGCTCTGAGCGCGTGGCCGCGATGCCGTCGCTGTTCGATGCCGCGCGCGAGTGCCTCGACGCGGAGTCGATCGACGACAAGATCGCGCTGACGCACCTGCATGCCGCCGCGTTCGCGTGCGGAGAACTTGCGATTCCCGCCGATGCGCCGGCACCCGAACCGATCCGCATGCCGGGCCGCCCGCAGCGCCCGCGACTGGTGCACCCGCGCGACCTGCCGCGGCGCGGCTTCGGCAGCGACGAGGGCCGCGCGGCCTTCATCCATTCGATCGCGCACATCGAACTGAACGCGGTCGACCTGGCCTGGGACGCGGCGTACCGTTTCCGCGGCATGCCGGCCGACTACTACGCCGACTGGGTGCGCATCGCCGACGACGAGGCGCGGCATTTCGTCATGCTGTGCGGGCGGCTGCGCGCGCTCGGCCACGACTACGGCGATTTCGACGCGCACAACGGCCTGTGGGAGATGTGCGAGAAGACCGCGCACGACGGCCTCGCGCGCATGGCGCTGGTGCCGCGCGTGCTGGAGGCGCGCGGGCTGGACGTCACGCCCGGCATGATCGTGAAACTGCGCGCGCTGGGCGACGACGATACCGCCGACGTGCTCGAGGTGATCCTGCGCGAGGAGGTCGCGCACGTCGCCTCGGGCAGCCGCTGGTTCCGCTGGTACTGCGAGCGCGCCGGCATCGCGCCCGAGCCGAGGTTCCGCGAACTGCTGGCCGAATATGCGCGCGCCGTGCTGCACGGCCCCTTCAACGTCGAGGCGCGCAGCGCGGCGGGGTTCAGCGCGGAGGAACTGGAGGCGCTGGTGCAGGCCGCGGAGTCTGCCTATCCCCCTCCTGCTACAGAATGTCATCCCGAGCGCAGTGAGGGATCCCGGCGCAGTCGGACCGCAGAGCGAGATCCCTCACTGCGTTCGGGATGACATTCGGAGGATCATGGACCCATTCCGATCGGACGATCTACAGCGTCCGCAGGTCGAATCCGCCTCCATCCACGTACAGCACCGAGCCCTGTTCGTACCAGTCGCCGAGCACGATGCGTCGGCGCGCGCGTCCGGCAACGACGAGGTCGTGGATCGCCGGGCGGTGCGTGTGACCGTGGATCAGCGTGTCCACGCCGTAGCGCGCGAACATGTCGTCGACCGTCGCCGGGGCGACGTCGGTGATCGTTTCCATCGTGCCGGCCTGCTTCAGCTCGCCCTGCCGCGCCATGCTGGCGGCGCGCGCCTGCTGCGCGAAGGCGAGCCGCGCGTCCAGCGGCTGCGACAGGAACTGCGCCTGCCATGCCGGATCGCGCGTCTGCGCGCGGAAGGCCTGGTAGGCGACGTCGTCGGTGCACAGCAGGTCGCCGTGCATCAGCAGCACCGGCGCACCGTCGAGGAGGATCACCGCCGGGTCGGGCAGGATACGCATGCCGGCGCGGCGCGCCCAGGCTTCGCCGATCAGGAAATCACGATTGCCGCGCTGGAAATACACCGGGACTCCGGCATCCGACAGCGCCCGCAGCTTGTCCGCGACCAGTGCGCCCGCTTCCGACGGATCGTCGTCGCCGACCCAGGCCTCGAACAGGTCGCCGAGGATGTAGAGCGCGCTGGCGGCGCGGGCTTCGCCGTCGAGGAAGTCGCCGAACAGCCGGGTGATCTCCGGGCGCGCCGGATCGAGGTGCAGGTCGGAAATGAAGAGCGTGGGCATCGGAGGAATTCTAGACCAGCCTGCACCTCTCGAACTGTCATCCCGAACGCAGTGAGGGATCTTGTCTCACCGGGCATGAAGGCGAAATTCCTCGCTGCGTTCGGGACGACAGATTTGGATATTCGGGATGACAGCCCCGGCGCATTCGGGACCATGGCTTGGGCGTTGGGGATGACAGACAGGATCGCCCGGGACGGCAAATCCGGAGGATCGGGGCCGCGGGCCGCGGCATTCGCGGATCCGGTGGACGAGATGCCGGTAAAATGACCCGTTTCCCACGCATCCAGCCCCTCCCATGACCTGCCGCACCCGCTTCGCCCCCAGTCCCACCGGCTACCTGCACATCGGCGGCGCGCGCACGGCGCTGTACTGCTGGCTGGAGGCGCGCCATCGCGGCGGCGAGTTCGTGCTGCGGATCGAGGACACCGACCGCGAGCGCAGCACGCAGGCGGCGATCGACGCCATCCTTGATGCGATGGCCTGGCTGGGTCTGGACTACGACGAGGGTCCGATCTACCAGACGCAGCGCCTCGACCGCTACCGCGAGGCCGCCGAGCGGCTCGTCGCCGAGGGCAAGGCCTACTACGCCTACGAGTCGAAGGAGGAACTCGACGCGATGCGCGAAGCGGCGATGGCGGAGGGCAGGAAGCCGCGCTACAACGGCGCCTACCGCGACCGCAACGAGCCGCGGCGCGACGATCCCAACCGCGTGATCCGCTTCCGCAATCCCGTCGACGGCGTGGTGGCCTGGGACGACAAGGTCAAGGGCCGCATCGAGATCGCCAACGGGGAACTCGACGACCTGGTGATCTTCCGCCCCGACGGCTACGCCACCTACAACTTCGCGGTGGTGGTGGACGACATCGACATGCGCATCACCGACGTGGTGCGCGGCGACGATCACGTCAACAACACGCCGCGCCAGATCAACCTGTACCAGGCGCTGGGCGCGCCGGTGCCCGCGTTCGCGCACCTGCCGATGATCCTCGACGAGCAGGGCGCCAAGCTGAGCAAGCGCACCGGCGCCGCCGACGTGATGCAGTACCGAGACGCCGGCTACCTGCCGCACGCGCTGCTGAACTACCTGGTACGCCTGGGCTGGTCGCACGGAGACCAGGAGGTGTTCAGCATCGACGAGATGCAGCGGCTGTTCGAGCTGAAGGACGTGAACGCGAAGGCCTCGCGGCTCGATTCCGCCAAGCTCGGCTGGCTCAACCAGCAGTACCTGAAGAACGACGATCCGGCGGACGTGGCGAAGCACCTCGAGTGGCACCTGCGGCAGTGCGGCTACGACCTGTCGCAGGGTCCGGCGCCTGCCGACCTCGTCGTCGCGCTGCGCGACCGCGTGCAGACGCTCAAGGACATGGCCGAGCGCGCCGCGGTCTGGTTCGGCCCGCTGGCGCATTACGACGACGCGGCCGTGGCCAAGCACCTCAAGGCCGGCGCCGACGCGCCGCTGCGGGACGCACGCGAGCGGCTGGCCGCATTGCCGGAGTGGAGCGTCGAGGCGATCAACGCCGCGCTGCACGCCACGGCCGAGGTGCTGGAGCTGGGCATGGGCAAGGTGGCGCAGCCGATGCGGGTGGCGATCACAGGCACCCAGGTCAGCCCGGACATCTCGCACACGGTGTACCTGGCCGGCCGCGACGAGGCGCTGCGGCGCATCGACGCGGCGATCGCGAAGGTGCCGGCCAAGGCTTGAGCCGGGCGGCATCCGCCTCCATCATCCTTCCATGGGCACGCACGACCACGACTGCATCGACCCCCGCCACCACGTCCACGACGCCAAGGCGTTCGTGCGCGCGGTGGAGCGCGCCTGCCAGGAGCGCGGGCTGCGGCTGACGCCGATCCGTGCGCGCGTGCTGCGCCTGGTCGCCGAGACAGGCCGGCCGGTCAAGGCCTACGACCTGCTCGACATGGTGCGCTCGGGTGAAGGCGCCGGCGCCGACGCGCCGCCGACGATCTACCGCGCGCTGGATTTCCTGCTCGCCAACGGCTTCATCCACAAGCTGCAGTCGGTCAATGCCTTCGTCGCCTGCCACCATCCCGACAGCGCGCAGCATTCGGTGCCGTTCCTGATCTGCGACCGCTGCCACAGCGCGGTCGAGCTGGAGGACGCGCAGGTCGTCGCCTCGCTCGACGAACGCGCGCGTGCGCTGGGCTTCGTGCCGCAGGCGCAGACGCTGGAAGTGCATGGCCTGTGCGCGGAATGCGCGGGCAAGGACCAGGTCCGTACGGTGTAAATCGTCATCCCCGCGCAGGCGGGGATCCAGCGTCTTCCGTATCGGAAAACGCGGTTTCCGATGATTCTCTGGTGCAGAAGCAAAGACACTGGGTCCCCGCCTGCGCGGGGATGACGGTGTGCGCGTGGCTCAGGCCGCGATGGGCTGCAGCTGTGGCTTTTCCTCCCGGATCGGCAGGTTGAACGCCGCCGCCAGCAGCGCCAGCACGATGTCCGCGTACCACATCCAGGTGTAGTCGCCGAGATGGGCGATCGCCAGGCCCCCGAGCCACGCGCCGAAGAAGCCGCCGACCTGGTGCGAGAGCAGGGTGAAGCCGAACAGCGTGGCGAGGTAGCGCGGCCCGAACAGCTTGCCGATGATGCCCGCGGTCGGCGGCACCGTCGCCAGCCAGGTCGCGCCGAGGCCGGCGGCGAACAGGTAGAAGGTCAGCGGTGTCGGCGGCGAGACCAGGTACACGCCGACGAGCAGCGCGCGGCTGGCGTACATCAGCGCCAGCAGCGATTTCATCCGGTAGCGCTGCCCGAGCCAGCCGACCGCGAGGCTGCCGCCGATGTTGCACAGGCCGATCAGCGCCAGCGACATGGCGGACACGCTGTCGGACAGGCCGCACATCGCGATCTCGGTCGGCAGGTGGGTGACCAGGAAGGCGATGTGGAAGCCGCAGGTGAAGAAGCCGACGTGCAGGCACCAGTAGCTGCGGTCGCGCGCGGCCACGCGCAGCTGCGCGCGCAGGCCGATGTCGCCTTCCGCGGGCGCCGCGATCGCCGCTGGTCCGGGGGCGTGCGTGCCAGCCGGTTTGCGGCGCAGCGGCCAGGCCAGCGGCAGCGTCGCCAGCGCGGCGACCGCCATCGCCCACATCGCCGCCATCCAGCCGAACGCGCCGATGATGGCCTGCGTCACCGGCGCGAACACGAACTGCCCGGCCGAGCCGCCGGCGTTGATCACGCCCGCGGCGAACGAACGCTTGTGCGCCGGCGTCGCGTCGGCGGTCGCGCCGATCAGCACGGAAAAGCTGCCCGCGCCAGCACCCGCCGCCGAGAGCAGGCCCAGCGTCAGCACCAGTCCCCAGCCCGACGCCAGCAGCGGCGCCAGCGCCATGCCCACGCACAGCAACAGGGCGCCGAACACGAGCACGCGGCCGCTGCCGCGCTGGTCGGCCCAGGCGCCGAAGGCGGGCTGCACCGCGCCCCAGACCAGCTGTCCGACCGCAAGCGCGAAGCTGATCGCGACGATGCCGATGCCGGTGTCCGCCGCGATCGGCTGCACGTACAGCCCCAGCGACTGGCGGATGCCCATCGTGACCAGCAGGGTGGCCGTGGCCGCGAGCACGAGCGGCCAGTAGCGCGGGGTGGCGGCCGCGTTCATCGGGGTGCTTCGAGCCGCTGCATGGCGCGGTCGAGGTCGGAGTGCAGCTTCGCCACCGTCGTCGTGCCGAGGTCCCGTTCCACGTCGCCCTGCACGCCGCGCCACAGCGGCAGCGCGCGTTCGATCCTGCGCCGGCCGGCGGCGGTCAGCACGACATGCTTGCGGCGGGCGTCGTCGCCGGCGACCAGTCGCAGCCAGCCGGCGTCGACCAGATGGCGCAGGTCGCGCGTCAGCGTGGTGCGCTCCATGCCCAGTTCCGCGGCGAGGCTGCCGATCGTGTGCCGCGGCCGTTCCGCGCGGCGCAGGATCGAGAACTGGTTGACGTTGAGCCCGGCCGGCGCCAGCGCCGAGTCATAGCGCTGGGACAGCAGGCGACTGAGCTTGCGCAGCCTGAAGCAGGTGCAGGTCCCGGGGAGTGGCGCGGCGTTCATATGTGTATGTACACATATTTGCCGGGATCGCGTCAACAGGCGGCATGGGGGAGGGTGGAACGCCGGACGGAGGCGGATCGCGGCGCCGCCCGGCGCCGCGATCCGCAGGGATCAGAAGAACAGCCGCACCCCGGCCGCGATGCTGCGTCCCGGAAGCGGCGCCAGGTCGCGGAGGAACGAGGTGTGCGGCCGCGCCTCCTTGTCCAGCAGGTTGCTGCCGTCGACGAACAGCTCCAGCGCGCTGCCGCCGGCGGTATCGAGATGCCAGGCAAGGTTGGCGTTGACCAGGGTGTAGCCGGGCGTTTCGTCCTCATGCTCGGCCACGCGATCCTGCCGGGCGTAGCGGATGGCGCCGATGCCCGCGCGCCACTGGCCGCCTTCCCAGCGCAGTTCCGTGCCCGCGCGCCAGGGCGCCAGCCGCGGCAGGTTGCCGGTCAGTGCGATGTCGGCGGTGTAGTTGTGGAAGTGGTCGCCGTGCGGCACGGCGAACGCGACCTCGCGCGTGCCTTCGCCGTCGAGCCGGCCGCGCACCGCGTCGCCGAATCCGCGCGCGGTCCAGCGGCCGCTGCCGTTGTCGAGGAAGGTCCACTGCAGGTCGAACTCACCGCCGGTGAAGCGCGCATCGGCCTGGTTCCACACGCGCACGGGCGTACCGCCGTCCTCGATGCCGGTATCGGCGAGATAGACGAAGTCCCGGTAGTCCACCGCATATACCGACGCGCCGAACTTCAGCGGACCGTGGTGCCAGTGCAGGCCGAGTTCGGCGCGGTTCGCGGTTTCGTGCCGCAGGTCCGGGTTGCCGAACTCGTAGCTCTGCGTCGCCACGTGCAGGCCGTCGGAATACAGTTCCTCGGCGGTCGGCGAGCGCTGCGCGCGATCCAGGCCGAATGACAGGTGCAGGTCCTCACCGAAGTGCCAGCGTGCGGCCGCCGACAGGCTGGTGGCGCCGAAGTCGCGCGAGGGGCCGATCGCTTCGTCCTCGTCGACCTCGATGCGGTTGCGGTCGTGGCGGGCGCCGAGTTCGAGGTCGACCGTGCCGAACGTGCGCTGGCCGATCCAGAACAGGCCGACGTCGCGCGATTCCGACGCCGGCACGAAGGCTTCGTCGCCGACCGCGCGGAAGTCGCGCTGCGAGGCCTGCAGGCCGAACGCGCCATCCCAGCCGGCCCAGTCGCGGTGCACCAGTTCGACGCGCGCCTCGGTGCTGTCGTTGTCGAACACGGTGCCCACCTCCTGGCCCTCGTATTCGGTGTGGGTGTATTCGGTGCGCGCCAGCTTCACCCGCAGCGTGTCGAAGGCTCCGAGGTTGTCCAGTCCGCCACGGACCTCGTAGCGGCGCTGGTCCATGACGACGTGCACGCCTTCCTCGTGCGCCTCCTCGTGGTCATGGTCGTGATCGTCTTCATCCTCGTCCTCGTCGTCGTGATCGTGTCCGTCCTCGTGCTCGTGCGAATGGCCGGGCACGCCGTAGCGGGTATTGAACAGGCTGACGCCCACGCCGAGGAAGCCGCGATCGCCGACCCAGGACACGCCGAGCGCGGCGCTGTCTGTGCGCACGAAGCTGTTCGGCAACGTGCCGTAGGCCTCTTCCTCTTCCTCGTGGTCGTGATCCTCTTCGCCGTGTTCGCTCTCGCGCAGCGCGGCGCTCTCGGCGTAGCCGGGAATGTCGTAGTCGCCGCTCTCGCGATGCAGCGCGTCGAGGTGGAACACGACATTGCCGGAGGTGCCGTCGAGCCGCAGCATGCCGGTGCGCTCGTCGTTGACGCTGCCGGCGCGCAGTTCGGCGCGACCCTGCAGCGGCGCGTCGGTGGCGCGTTCGGGGATGCGGCCGTCGACCACGTTGACCGCGCCGCCGATCGCGCCGCTGCCGTAGAGCAGGGTGGACGGGCCCTTCAGCACCTCGATCTGCTCGGCGAGGAAGGGCTCGATCGACACCGCATGGTCGACGCTGACCGTGGACACGTCGCCGGAGGCCAGTCCGTCGCTGAGCACCTGCACGCGGGCGCCGTCGAGGCCGCGGATGATCGGACGGCCGACGCCCGGTCCGAAGTAGGACGACTGCACGCCCGGCAGGCGGTTGACGGTATCGCCGAGGGTATTGGACCGGACCTCGTCGAGGCGGCTGCCGGCCAGCACCTCGACCGGGCGGGTCAGGTCCTCGGCGGTCCGGGGAATGGGCGTGGCGCGGACCACGATCTCGTTCAGGTCCTTGATCTCGCCGTGGCGTGGATCGTCCTGCGCGGCGGTCTCGGCCGCGGCGGGGAGGGCGGACAGGGCGAGGACGAGGGCCACCGACAGGCGGCATGGCGTGGGGAACGGGGTGGGCATGGGGAGGGTGACCTGGCGGGTTCAGTGATGTTATATTATTACTGTCGAATCCCCGACCGACTGTCAACACCCCGAAGGTCATGACTCCCCGGCAACGTCATCACTGGCTCGACCGCTTCGGCGCGGCGGGTTCGCTCGCCTGCGCGGCGCACTGCGCATTGCTGCCGCTGCTGATCGCGGCGCTGCCGACGCTCGGCATCGCCGCGTGGCTCAGCGACGGGTTCGAGTTCGGCTTCGTGCTGTTCGCCAGCCTGCTGGGGGCATTCAGCCTGCTCTGGGGCTACCGCCGGCACCGCGCGGTCCGGGCGCTCGGGCTGCTGCTGCCGGGGCTGCTGGTGCTGTGGATCGGCGTGCTCTACGCCCCGCTGCACGAGTCGGTGGTCCCGCACGCGGTGGCGATGACCCTGGGCGGGACCCTGGTCGGCCTCGGCCACCTGGTGAACCTGCGGCTCAACCACGGCCACGTCCACGACGCCACCTGCGCGCACTGACGCCTGCGCCATCGCGCCCGGGCTCACCCCGCATGCTAGACTGTGCGGCTTCGCGCGGACCCGCGCGACGGCCCGCGGGCCGTAGAATTTCCAGCCGAATCCAGAGATCTCAGGAGCACGACAATGGGCAAGGGCGACCGCAAGACCGCCAAGGGCAAGCGCTATTCCTCCAGCTACGGCAACGCGCGCCCGAAGGCCGTGGCCAAGGCCGCCGGCACTGCCGCCGCGCCGGTGGCGAAGAAGGCCGCGACGAAGGCTCCCGCCAAGAAGGCGGTGAAGAAGGTGGTCGCGAAGGGCGAGTGAGCCGTTGCGTGATGCGTTGATGAAAAAGCCCCGCGATGCGGGGCTTTTTTCGGTTCTTCGCCCAAGCGAGGGACGCCCCGGAGTGTCGGCGGTCCGGCCAGGCTGGGACGCCGAGGCGCTCTGCGGACGCTGCGCATGCGACTGCGACCGGACGGGGCCAGCGAAATCCCGTTCCTGCGATCTGGAGAGGAACCCGACAAGCAGCCTGTCGTTTCGACCGCAGGGAGAAATCTTCTTCCCGCGCGCTGGATGGGAGATTTCTCCCTGCGGTCGAAATGACATGGACAGGGATGCATGACACGGGCAGGGATGCGATCGCGACCGCGACCGCGGACGCGGACACGGACACAGGGACAGCGATGCGGATGCGGACGACAGGAATGCGCTGAACGCATGGCCTGCCGGCGGGGTCCGCGGCGGCGATCCGTCCCGGACCGGATCGCCGGCCGCAGGGCATTTGCCGCTCAAACCGGCGAAGAACCTTTTCTTCGGCTTCCCGTCCGCGAGGGAGAGGAAGTATCCCCAGAGGGCGTGTCGTCGGTCGCGCCTGAAGGCGCTCCTACGGGGCATCTGCGCCTGTAGGAGCGCCTTCAGGCGCGATGGCATGGCCCGCAGCGGCTTCAGCGATCGGGTTTCGCGCCGGCCTCGATCTCGCCCCAGGCGCGCAGCAGGTTGCCGCCGAGGATCTTGCGGATGTCGCTGTCGGAATAGCCGCGCGCCTGCAGGCCGGCGATGAGGTTGGGGAAGTCCGCGACCGAGCGCAGGCCGTCGGCGAGTTCGCCGCCGACGCCGTCGAAATCCGAGCCCAGGCCGACGTGGTCGACGCCGATCAGCCGCACGCCGTAGTCGATCTGGTCGAGCACCGCCTCGATCGGCGTCTGCGGCACCGGATGGTCGCGCTCCCAGGCCTCTTCGAACGCCTTGCGGTCCTGCGTCGGCTTGCCGGCCGCGGCCAGTTCCGCATTGCGCTTGTCGAACTCGGCGCGTGCGCGGAAATGCGCCTGCATGTCGGAGGCCGCCTGCGGGCTCACGAAGGCGATGCCGAACGGCACCTGCACCACGCCGCCCCTGGCCGCGATCGCCTTGGCCAGGTCGTCGCTGATGTTGCGCTCGAAGCCCGGCGTGAAGTGGCGGAACGCGGAATGGCTGGCGATCACCGGTACCGTGCTCAGTTCGATCGCCTGCGCGGCGGCGGCGTCGGAGACGTGCGAGACGTCGACCATGATGCCGAGCCGGTTCATCTCGGCGACCACCTCGCGCCCGAACTGGCTCAGGCCGTTCCACTTGTGCTCGGCGGCATACGAGGAGTCGGAGATGCGGTTGGCGGCGCTGTGGGCGAGGGTGATGTAGCGGATGCCGCGGTCGAAGAAGGCCTGCACCTGCGACAGGTCGTCGACCAGCGGCGCGCCGTTCTCCATGCCCAGCGGCAGCAGCACGCGGCCGCCGGCGCGCAGGTGCTCGACGTCGCGCGGCGAAGTCAGGATCGCGAACTTGTCGGGATGCCGCTGCACCAGCGCCTCGATCGAATCGATCTGCGCGTGCGCGGACTGGCGGGCGCGGCCCTCGTCGTCCTCGCGCGCGGAGGTGTAGATCGACATGAAGGCGACGTCGAGCCCGCCTGCGCGCGCGCGCGGGTAATCGAACTCGCGATCCGGGGCGGCGACGCCGAGGTCGGCCCAGGTTTCCGAAAGGATGCCGGGCGCGTCGATGTGCGTGTCGACGATGATCGCGTCCTGCGCGAGGTCCCGCGCGCGCTGCGGCGCGGCGTCATCCGCGTGCGCCGGGAGGGATGCGGCGATCGAGACGGCGATGGCAAGGGTGGCGCGCAAGAGCATGCGTGTTCTCCGCAGGTCAGGAAAGGCGATGGCCGCCAGCGTACACCGAGCGCGCCAGCGGGCCGCCCAGCCAGTAGCACAGCTCTGCCGGCCGGGCGATGTTCCAGTGGACGAAATCGGCGCGCAGCCCGCTCCGCAGCGCGCCGCGGTCGTCGAGCCCAAGCGCGCGCGCGGCGTTGACGGTCGCGCCGCGCAGCGCCTCTTCCGGCGTCAGGCGGAAATGGGTGCAGGCCAGCTGCATCGCCTGGCGTAGCGACAGCAGCGGCGAGGTGCCGGGGTTGCAGTCGGTGGCGACCGCCATCGGCACGCCCTGGGCGCGGAATTCGTCCAGCGGCGGCAATGTCGTCTCGCGCAGCACGTGGAAGGCGCCGGGCAGCAGCACCGCGACCGTGCCGGCGCGCGCCATCGCGCGCACGCCTTCGGGCGAGGTGTGTTCGACGTGGTCGGCGGACAGGCCACCGAATTCGGCCACCAGCGCGGCGCCATCGCCATCGCTGAGCTGGTCGGCGTGCAGCTTCACCGGCAGGCCGAGCGCGCGCGCGGCCTCGAATACGCGCCGCGTCTGCGCAATCGTGAAGCCGATGCGCTCGGCGAAGGCATCGACCGCGTCGACCAGACCTTCCGCATACAGCGTCGGCAGCCAGTCGCAGACCTGCGCGATGTAGTCGTCGGCGCGGCCGGCGTATTCGGGCGGCAGGGCGTGCGCGCCAAGGAAGGTGGTGCGCACGTCGACGCCGAGCGACTGGCCGATGCGGCGCGCGACGCGCAGCATCTTGCGTTCGCCGTCGAGGTCGAGGCCGTAACCGGACTTGATCTCGAGCGTGGTGGCGCCGTCGGCCAGCAGCGCGCGGGCGCGCGGCAGCGACTGCGCCAGCAGCGCGTCCTCGCCGGCCTCGCGGGTGGCGCGCACGGTGGAGACGATGCCGCCGCCGCTGCGCGCGATCTCCTCGTAGCCCGCACCCTGCAGGCGCTGTTCGAATTCGCCGGCGCGGTCGCCGGCGAACACGAGGTGGGTGTGGCAGTCGACCAGGCCGGGCGTGATCCAACCGCCGTCGGCCTCGACCACGAGGTCGGCAAGCCGCTCGGGATCGCCGGGAAGATCGCGCCGTTGGCCGACGAACGCGATCCGGCCGTCGCGCCAGCCGAGCGCGCCGTCCTCGATCGCGCCGTAGCCGGCGTCGCCGTCCAGCGTCGCCAGCGAGGCCCCGACGACCAGGCCGTCCCAGAGTTCAGTCACCGCCACCTCCGCCGTCGCCACCACCACCGTCTCCGCCATCGCCCGCGCCCTCGTCGTGGCGACGGTCGGACGTGGTCGACGTTCCCTCGCCGCCGCGGCTGCGTCGGGCGCCCGGCGTTCCCAGCCGCTCGCGCGCCTTGAAGAACACCAGCGCCGCGGCAAGCAGCACGACGCCGAGGACCGCGAGGGTTTCGAACATGAACACCGGCCTGTGAAGGGGAACGCCAGCGCGGTAGCCTAGCGCACTCCCGCCGCAGACCGTTTGCCGATGCCTGGATCGCCCGCATCCCCGATAGAAGCCGTTGCCGCCGGCTGGCGCCTGCCGGGCATCGCCAACCTGCATTCGCACGCGTTCCAGCGCGCGATGGCGGGCCTGGCCGAACGGCAGACGCATCCGTCCGACTCGTTCTGGACCTGGCGCGAGACGATGTACCGGATGGCCGCGCGCTTTGATCCCGACTCGCTGCACGCGGTGGCCTCGCAGCTGTACGTCGAGATGCTGGAGGCCGGCTACACGACGGTCTGCGAGTTCCACTACCTGCACCACGCGCCCGACGGCACGCCGTATGCCACGCGCACGGCGATGTCGGACGCGCTGGTCGCGGCCGCGCGCGACACCGGCATCCGCCTGACCCTGCTGCCGGTGCTGTACATGACCGGCGGTTTCGACGGGCGCGCACTGGGCGAGCGGCAGAAGCGCTTCGGCCACGGCGTCGACGGCTACCTGCGCCTGTTCAACGCGCTGCACGCGCAGCAGGACGACATGCTGAAGGTCGGTTGCGCACTGCACAGCCTGCGCGCGGTACCGGCCGACGCGATGCGCGAGGTGCTGGCGGCGCTGCCGGCGGACGCGCGCATCCACATCCACATCGCCGAGCAGGTCGGCGAGGTGCAGGATTGCCTGGCGGTGCGCGACCTGCGGCCGGTCGAATGGCTGTTGGGCAACGCGCAGGTCGACGCGCGCTGGACGCTGGTGCACGCCACCCACCTCAACGATCCCGAGGTCACCGGCATCGCGAAATCCGGCGCGACGGTGGCGATCTGCCCGACCACCGAGGCCAACCTCGGCGACGGCCTGTTCCGGCTGCGCGAGCATCTCGATGCCGGCGGCGCCTGGGGCATCGGCTCGGATTCGCACATTTCGGTGTCGCCGGTCGAGGAACTGCGATGGCTGGAGTACGGCCAGCGGCTGGCGACGCGCCATCGCAACATCGCCGTGTCGCCGGCATCGCCGAGCGTCGGCGCGACGCTGCTGGCGGGCGTGCTGGCGAGCGCGGCGCAGTCGACCGGTTTCTCCGACATCGACGATGCCGTCGTGCTCGACGGCGATGCGCCGCTGCTGGCTGGCGCCACGGCGGAGGATGTGGCCGATCGCTGGATCTTCAGCGGCAACCGCCCGGTGGTGCGCGAGGTGCGCGTCGGCGGGCGGCGCGTCGTTGCCGACGGGTTGCATCCGGAGCGAGAAGCGGTGGCGGAGCGGTATGCGACGGTGCTGCGGGATCGGTTGCTGGGGTGATTGCGCTGCATGCGGTGGCCCCCACCCCAACCCTCCCCCCGCAAGCGGGGGAGGGAGCAAGGGCATGCGGCGCAGGAGAAAGCCCTCCCCCGCTTGCGGGAGAGAGTTGGGTGGGGGCCCGCTTTTCGCCCATCGCCGCGCATGACCTGGATCAATGCAACGGTGAACGATGCCCCGGCAGGCTAGGTCCACCTTGAACGGGAAGCCGCAAGCATGAACGTCGACATCGCCATCGTCGGGGCCGGCCCGGCGGGACTGTGCTTCGCCCGCTCGCTGGCCGGCAGCGGGCTGTCGCTCGCGGTCATCGAAAAGCAGCCGCTGCCGGCGATCTCCGGGCCGGCGTTCGACGGCCGCGAGATCGCGCTGACCCATGCCTCGCGCGACATCCTCCAACGGCTCGGACTGTGGTCGCGCTTCGATCCCGCGGAGGTGTCCGACCTGCGCGATGCGAAGGTCATCGACGGCGACAACGAGGACGGGCTGCTGGTCAGCGCCGCCGACGGCCGCAGCGGACAGCTGGGCTGGCTGGTGCCCAACCACCTGATCCGCAGGGCGGCATACGACCTGGTGTCCACGCAGGCTGACGTCGAACTTCTGGCAGGACGCGGCGTGCGCGGCGTCGTTCGCGAAGGCGACGGCGTCGTGCTGTCGCTGGACGGCGACGAGCACCTTCGCGCGCGGCTGCTGGTCGCCGCCGACAGCCGCTTCTCGCAGGTGCGGCGGATGCTCGGCATCGGCGCGCGCTCGTACGACCACGGCAAGCGGATGCTGGTCGCCCGCGTCGCCCACGAGCGCCCACACCACCGCGTTGCCTGGGAGTGGTTCGACTACGGCCAGACGCTGGCGCTGCTGCCGCTCGCCGGCGATCGTTCCTCGGTGGTGCTGACGCTGTCGCCGCAGGAGATGGCAAAGGTCGAGGCACTGGATGATGCGGCGTACGCGGCGGACATGCAGCGGCGCTTCCGCGACCGGCTCGGCGCGATGAGCACGATCGGCACGCGCCACGTCTATCCGCTGGTATCGGTGTACGCCGACCGCTTCATGGCATCGCGCGCGGCGCTGGTCGGAGACGCCGCGGTCGGCATGCATCCGGTCACCGCGCACGGCTTCAACCTCGGCCTGCAGGGGCAGGCGAAGCTGGCCGAGGCGGTGCTGCAAGCGCACCGGGACGGTCGCGACATCGGCGCCGACGCAGTGCTGGCGCAGTACCAGCGCAGGCACCATGCCGCGGCCTGGCCGATGTACGCGGCCACTCGGCTGGTGGTGCGCGTGTTCACCGACGATCGTCGCGCGGCGCGCGGATTGCGCGGCGCGATCCTGCGGGTTTCCAACCGGCTGCCGCCGTTCCGCCGCGCGATCGCGGCGAGGTTGACGCAGGCATAGGGTGGGCCTCGACCCGCCGCCGCGCGGGAGAAGAGACGGCGGACCCAGGCCCGCCCTATGGGAACAGGTCGAATTCGGGGGGGAGGGCGCCCTCCAGCTTGAGCAGGAACTGCTTGGTCGGCAGGCCGCCGCCGAAGCCGGTCAGCGAGCCGTCGGCGCCGATGACGCGATGGCAGGGCAGCACGATCGGCAGCGGATTGCGTCCGTTCGCGGCGCCGACCGCGCGCGTCGCACTCGACCTGCCCACGCGGTTGGCGAGCTGCGCGTAGCTGATCGTCTCGCCGTAGGGAATCGTGGCCAACGTGGTCCAGACCTTGCGCTGGAACTCGGTGCCGTGCGGCGACAGCGGCAAGTCGAACGTGCGCCGCTTGCCGGCGAAATACTCGTCAAGCTGCCTGCAGGCCTGGCGCAGCGTGGCGTTGTCGCCTTCGCGCCAATCGCCGTCGCGCTTCACCGGATGCCGGTTGTCGCGGAACTCGATCGCGTGCAGGCCGTCGTCGTCCGCGGCGACGAACAGCGGGCCGACAGGGCTGTCGACGAATGCGGTGAGGACGGTCATGCGGGTTTACTCCGTGCGGGGGACTTGCGGGCAGGCGGGATGTTCCGGGACGCCGGCGCGCGCTGCGCCAGCGCGGCGTCGCGCCACAGCTGGATGACCGCGTAGGCGCGCCAGGGCCGCCAGTGTTCGGCGCGCGCCAGCAGCGCCTTTTCGGTCAGCCGGCTTTCCCCTTGCGCCGCGGGATAGTGCTTCTGCAGCACGAGATCCCCGGCGGGAAAGGCGTCCGGATGGCCGAGCGCGCGCAGCGCGATGTACTGCGCGGTCCAGGGGCCGATGCCGGGCAGGGCGGTCCAGCGCGCGACGAAGTCGTCCAGGGTGCGCTCGGCACGGAAATCGACGCGGCCATCGACGACCGCCTGCGCGATCGTGCGGATCGTCGCAGCGCGCGCGGCGGTCAATCCGATGCCGGCGAGATCGGCGTCGGCCAGGCGCTCGGGCGTCGGGAAGAAGTGCTGCAGGCCGGCCGCGGCGAACGTCTCGGGCAGCGGCGTGCCGAAGCGTTCGGCCAGTCGCGCGGTCACCGTGCGCGCCGCCGCGACGCTGACCTGCTGTCCGACCACCGCGCGCACCGCGATCTCGAAGCCGTCCCAGCCGCTGGGCAGGCGCAGTCCAGGCCGCTTGCGCAGCAGCGCGCGCAGGCGCGCGTCGCGCGACAGGGTGGCGCCGATCGTTTGCGGATCGGCGTCGAGGTCGAACATCCTGCGCACGCGTTCGACCAGCGCCAGCAGCTGCGACGGCGGGCAGCCGTGCAGCTCCAGCTTCAGCGCGTGGCTTTCGCCACCGTCGCCGTCGGGCCAGGCGCTGACGCGCAGCCAGCCTGGTGCGGCGGCATCGCCGACCACGCGCAGGTAGGCCTGCGCATCGACGGCTTCCACCCCGGGTAGCGCGCGCCCGCGCAGGAAATCCAGCATCGCCGCGAAGTCGTAGGGCGGGCGGTAGTGCAGGCGCAGCGCCAGCACGTCGCCGTCGGCGGTGCGCGGCCGATGACGCAGTTCACGCGGCGCCATGCGGTAGGCCTCGCGGAAGGTCGTGTTGAACCGGCGCAGGCTGCCGAAGCCGGCGGCGAGCGCGATCTCGGTGATCGGCAGCGCCGTTTCGGTCAGCAGCTGTTTCGCGAACAGCAGGCGCCGGGTGCCGTGCACGCCGATCGGCGGCGCGCCGAGGCGTTCGACGAACAGCCGCCGCAGCTGCCGTTCGCCGACGTGCACGCGCTCGGCCAGCGCCGACAGCGGCTGCTCGGCGAGGAAGCCGTGGTCGATCAGCTTCAGCGCGCGCGCGACCGTTTCGTCGCCGCGCCGCCAGGCGCCGTCGGCGGGCGACAGCTCCGGCCGGCAGCGCAGGCAGGGCCGGTAGCCCGCGGCTTCCGCGGCGGCGGCGTTCGCGTAGTAGGCGACGTTGCGCGACTTCGCCGGCGGCGCCGGGCAGGTTGGGCGGCAGTAGATGCCGGTGCTCGACACCGCGGTGAAGAACAGGCCGTCGAATCGCGGGTCGCGGCTCAGGCGCGCCCGTTCGCAGATGGCCGGGTCGGGCAGGACGGCGCTGGCGGCGGGATTCGACATGGGCGCAGTCTAGCGCCGGGGGCGGTGCCGAACTCGCCGTTTTCGGACATCAATGCAGTAGGCCCGCTGCAGGGCCTTGGCCAGGGGGCTTCGATGGATCCGGCCAGCACCTGTAGGAGCGGCTTCAGCCGCGACCGGGAGTTCGCGAGGCCGGAAAGCGGTCGCGGCTGAAGCCGCTCCTACAAGAACGGGTCTGGCTTCCCTTCAGTCGGAACCGGCGTCGCGCAGCGCGGGCCGCAGCGGTTCGATCGAACCGTCGTTCGGCGCCGGCTCGATGCCGAGCAGGTGCGCCAGCAGCGGGTAGACATCGACGTTGTCGAAGGCGGGAAGCACCACGCCCTCGCGGAACGACGGTCCCGCCGCGACGAACAGGGCGCGCATCGACGGCAGCGCCGGATCGTAGCCGTGCGAGCCGCGGTCGTGCGCGGGGCGCTTGGCGATCGCCGCGCGCGGCAGCATGTCCCAGCCCTCGTGCATCTGGCAGACGATCGGCGCGACGCGCGGATGGGTACCGTAGTGCCAGCGTGCGGGGAGTTCGCTTTTTCGCCAGCAGTCGTACTGCGCGTGCGCACCGAGCAGCTTCCGTTCGACCTGTGCCTCGAACCCCGCGTTCGGCACCACCTGGACCACCTGGCCGGTGCTCACCACCGTCGCTTCCTCGCGCGAGACCACGTCTTCCACCACCACCCACTGGCCGGGCGGCACCGTGGCCATGCCATGGTCGGAAACCACGATCAGGTCGACGCCGTCGCGCAGCCCGCGCGTCTCCAGGCCGTGCAACAGGCGTCCGAGCGCGGTGTCGACCGCGCGCACCGCCGCTTGCGCCTGCACCGAGTCCGGCCCGTGTTCGTGCGCCTGCTTGTCGACGGTCTCGAAGTACAGCGTCACCAGCCGCGGGCGGGTGGCCCCGGCTTCCGACAACCAGTCGAGCACGGTGTCGATGCGGATCTCGAGCGGCAGCGTGTCGCTGTCCACGTATTCGGTCCAGCGGGTCGGGCGGAGGCCGGCGATCTCCGCCTCGCTGCCCGGCCAGTACAGCGTCGCGCTGCGCAGGCCGGCCTTTTCCGCGCGCACCCAGATCGGCTCGCCGCCCCACCAGCGCGAGTCGCCGACCGCGGTGCGGTTGGAGAGCCAGAAGCCGCCTTCGATGGATGCGTCGCGCATCGTGTTGTGGACGATGCCGTGGCGATCGGGCCGCAGGCCGGTGACCAGCGTGTAGTGGTTCGGGAACGTCAGCGAGGGATACGAGGGATTCATCCACTCCGCGCGCACGCCTGCGCGCGCGATGCGCGACAGCGCGGGGGTGATGCCGGCATTGAGGTGGTCGGGGTGGAAGCCGTCGAGGGAGACCAGCAGCACGGCGCGCGCGTCGGCGGCCGATGCAGGGCGGAACGGCGCCGGCGTCGCGCAGGCCGCCAGCACGCAGGTGAGCAATGCCGGCAGCAGGAAACGCAGCGGCAGGGAGCGGGGTATGGGTCGACAGGGCATGGCCCGATGATACGGGCAGGAGATGACGGCTTGTGTCGGGTCAGCAGTCGTCCGCCTGTCCCGTGGCGTGGCGCAGTCCGCGCAGCAGGTGTGTGCGGAATCTTGGGTCCGCGTAGATCGTGCGGTCGTGGCCCAGGCCCGTGTACCAGGCGCGGCCGCCGAAACGCGCGTGGCACCATGCGATCGGATGATCCTCGCCCATCGTGCCGCCGTCGTACATGCGTTCGTCGACAGTGGCGATCACGTCCGCGAACGGTCGCGGATTCCGGCGGTAGTTGTACAACTCGTCGGTGATCCGCCAGTCGGCAGCACCCGGAAGCTCCCGTCCCGCCTCGAAGCGCACGCTGGATGCCTGCAATCCGGGCGGGTGGCTCTCGAACCAGGCGCCGACCAGTTCGCCGTACCACGGCCAGTCGTAGCCGGTGTCGGCCGCGGAATGCACGCCGAGGAAGCCGCCGCCGGCGCGCACGTAGCGCTCGAACGCGGCGCGCTGCGCGGGATCGAGGATCGGACCGGTGGTGTTGACGAACGCGACCGCGTCGAAGCCCGCGAGCGTCGCGTCGGTGAACAGCGCGGGATCCTCGCTGTGCACGGCGTCGTAGCCCGCCTCGGCGGCGAGTTCGCGCACGACGTCCACGGCGACCGGAATCGAATCGTGGCGCCAGCCCTGCGTCTGGGTGTACACGGCGATGCGCGGGCGTTCCGCCAGGCTCGCGGCCGGTGAACGGTCGAGGGGGGAGGGCGTCGCGGCGCAGCCGGCCAGCAGCAGCGCGAGCAGCAGCGACGAAGCGGGGAAGGTGCGGTGCGAACCGGTCATCGATGCATGATAGTGCGCCGGTCGCCAATCCTGGCACGGCCGCGATGGCGCGTGCGGCGTTCGACGACGGCAAGCATCGGCAGCCGGCGATGCAGGAAGCGGTGAGCGCGTTCAGGAACGGGCGCGGCGTGGCCTGCCCGCGTCCGCCACGCTGACGACGGTCTGAACTGCGCGCGCGCAATGCATTGAATCGGCGATGTTTGCGCGTATGTTGTCGGGTGGCCGTCTGGCCGGAATTCGCCATGAGGTACCCCATGAAACATCGCCTGCTGACCGTCCTGCTCGTCGGGGCCGCATTCGCCGTTGCCGTTCCCGCCACCGCGCTGGCGCAGGACGAGGAACTTGAGGAGGCCGGCAGCGCCGCCGCGAAGAAGAAGGGCGATCCCGACGACCGCTTCTGCATCAAGGAAACCGGTTCGCGCATCGTCGCCTCGCGCAACAGGTCGAAGAAGTCCGACGAGGAGTGCGTGAATGCCGCGGGACGCGTGTACACCCGCCAGGACATCGAGAGCACGGGTTCGGCCGACCTCAGGGATGCGCTGCGCCGCCTCGATCCTTCGATCCGCTGAGACCGGTTCGCCCGGTTCGCACTGGAACGCCCGGCACCTGCCGGGCGTTCTTCATTCCGGGGGCAGGACCGGCGATCCGCGGCCCCGCCGTGGAAGCGCCAGGCTGGCCGCCAGCAGCACCGCCGCCAGCAGCGACAGCCAGCCGAATGCATCGCCCCAGCGGCGATAGGGCGTCCGCGTCCCGCGCAGGGGCAGGGTCGCCACCAGCGACGTCGGTCCATCCGCGCCGGCCGCCGAGGCTTCGGCGACGATGCGGCCGCGATCGTCGCTGAGCGTCAGGTTGCCGTCGCGCGCGACGCGGGCGATGGCGAACCCGCCCTCCACGCCGCGCATCACCGCCATGCGGCCGTGCAGCCAGGCATCGACGTCGAAATCCCACGCCGGGACCAGCAGCAGCTGCGTGCCGAGCGCGGCGTGGTCGCGCGCGGTGGCGGTGAAGTCGAGGTCCTTGCAGATCGCCACGCCGGTGGCCGGCTTGCCTGCGAGCATCGTCCTCGCGTTGCCCGGCGTGTAGCGCGCCTCGTAGCCGGGGATCAGGTGCCGCTTGAAATAGGCCACGGGCGCCGGCTGCGCGGGATCGAACACCAGCGCCGTGTTGCGCTTGCGACCCGGCTCGCTGTGGTCTTCCGCGCCGATGACGATGCGGATGCGATGCCGGTCGGCCAGTGCCTGCAGGGGCGCGATCGCGCGGTCGCGGACCAGCAGCGCGGATTCGGGCGCGACCACCACGTCGATCCGTTCCGCACCTGCGATGCGTTCGATCTCCGCCGCGTAGCGCGCGAGCAATTGCGTCCCCTCGGGCGCATCGAGATCGGCGCTCGCGCTGCCCTCGCCACCGATGCTGAGCAGGGCGACGCGGACCTCGCCGGTCGCGTCGTCGTGCTGCAGGCGCCACGTCCCGAAGCCTGTCGCGATCGCAAATACGAGCCCGCCGCCGACCAGCGCCGGCCACCGGTCACGGACGGGAACCCGCGCGCAGAGAAGCGCCGCGAGCATCGTCGGCAGCAGCCAGACCAGGAAGCCGACGCCCCACAGCCCCGCGACGGCGGCCACCTGCAGGACCGGCGGCAGGTCCATCTGGGTATAGGCGAGGTGGCCGTAGGTGCCGTGCGGTGAGAACCGCGCCCCCAGCCAGGCAAGGCCGGTCGCGGCCAGCGGCACCGAGAACGTCGCGGCCAGAACGCGTCCGCGCCTCGCCAGCGCGCGGAACAGCAGCACCACCGGCACCAGCGCCAGCGCCGGCACGGCGACTGCCTGCAGCACGACCGGCAGCGGGATGCGGATCACGTCGTGCAGGTAATGCCACTGGTTCAGGCCACCCAGCGCGAACGCGAGGAACGTCGCCAGCGCCGCCGCGGGTGCGCGCATCCGGGCGGCGACCGCCAGCAGCGGCAGCGGCGCCAGCCAGGCCGCCCACCACAGCGGCTCGATCGCTGTGCCGAACCACCAGCCGACGGCCGTCAGCGCGATCGCGGGCAGGACCGCATGGCGCGGCGGGAAATCAGGGGGTAAGGCCATCGAGGAGTCTCCCGAGCGAGGCTTTGTAGAACGTCTGGAACCCGCGGTCGTCGTAGCTGAAGCGTCCCGCCCGGTACAGCGCGACCAGTCCGTGCGAATGCGCCCACAGCGTCATCGCGATGTCCCAGGCGTCGCCCTCGCGCAGTGCGCCCCGTTGCTGCGCCTCCACCACCGCGTCGTGCACGACGTTCAGCGTCGGCGAGCGACGTTCGCGGAAATCCTCCGGGAACCGGCGCGCGTCGTCGCGCCGCAGCGAGAATGCGTGGTCGAACAGGTGCGGATGCGCCAGCGCATAGTCGAGATAGATCATCTGGATCGCGACCAGTTGCGCGATCGGATCGCCGCCGGACTTGCGCGCGCTCCAGTGGCGGGCGATCTCGTTGAAGCTGTCGTCGCTGATGCGCTTGAGCAGCGCTTCGCGGTTGGGGAAGTGGCGATAGATCGCCATCGGCGTGACGCCGACCGCTTCGGCCACGCGGCGCATGCTGACGGCGGCCGGCCCTGCGCGTTCGAACAGCGCGCGGGCCGCCTGCAGGATGCGGTCGGAAGTCTTTTCGCGGGCCATGTATACAGTGTATACATAACGGCGATCAGGCCGCAACATCAGGCGTTTTCATGGGCCGCAAACCCGGAAAGCCATGGCCCGGAGGTAGCGACGCCCGACCCGGCGGCGCACACTTTCCCATCTGGTTTCTCGGGCACTCGACATGACCGATCCGCGCCACGACCCGTCCCGCAGCATCCGCGCCCCGCGCGGCAGCGCGCTGAGCTGCCGCAGCTGGCTCACCGAAGCGCCGTTCCGGATGCTGCAGAACAACCTCGACCCGGACGTGGCCGAGCGCCCCGAGGACCTCGTCGTCTACGGGGGCATCGGCCGCGCCGCGCGCGACTGGGCCTGCTTCGACGCGATCCTGGAGACGCTCAGGACACTCGGCGACGACGAAACCCTGCTGGTGCAGTCCGGCAAGCCGGTCGGCGTGTTCCCCACGCACCCGGACGCGCCGCGCGTGCTGATCGCCAATTCCAACCTCGTGCCGCACTGGGCCACGTGGGAGCACTTCAACGAACTCGACCGCAAGGGCCTGATGATGTACGGCCAGATGACGGCCGGCTCGTGGATCTACATCGGCTCGCAGGGCATCGTGCAGGGCACCTACGAGACCTTCGTGGAGATGGGGCGCCAGCACTACGGCGGCAGCCTGCGTGGGAAGTGGATCCTCACCGCCGGCCTCGGCGGCATGGGCGGCGCGCAGCCGCTGGCGGCGTCGCTGGCCGGGGCCTGCAGCCTGACCATCGAATGCAGGCAGGCCAGCATCGACTTCCGCCTGCGCACGCGCTACGTCGACGAGCAGGCGAACGATCTCGACGACGCGCTCGCGCGCATCGACAGGTACACGAAGGCCGGCGAGGCGAAATCCATCGCGCTGCTCGGCAACGCCGCCGAGATCCTGCCCGAGCTGGTGGAGCGCGGCGTGCGCCCGGACTGCGTCACCGACCAGACCAGCGCGCACGATCCCGTGCACGGCTACCTGCCGGTCGGCTGGACGGTCGAACAGTGGCTGGACGAGCAGAAGGCGGATCCGGACGGGGTGCGCGACGCCGCGAAGCGATCGATGCGCACGCACGTCGAGGCGATGCTCGCCTTCCACGCGCGGGGCATCCCGACCGTCGACTACGGCAACAACATCCGCCAGATGGCGAAGGATGAAGGCTGCGCCAACGCCTTCGATTTCCCCGGCTTCGTCCCGGCCTACGTACGGCCGCTGTTCTGCCGCGGCGTCGGGCCCTTCCGCTGGGTCGCGCTGAGCGGCGATCCCGAGGACATCTACAAGACGGATGCGAAGGTCAAGGAATTGATCCCCGACGACGAGCACCTGCACCGCTGGCTGGACATGGCGCGCGAGCGCATCAGCTTCCAGGGCCTGCCCGCGCGCATCTGCTGGGTGGGCCTCGGCCTGCGCCACAGGCTGGGCCTCGCCTTCAACGAGATGGTGCGCAACGGCGAGCTCAAGGCGCCGGTCGTGATCGGCCGCGACCACCTCGACTCCGGCAGCGTCGCCTCACCCAACCGCGAAACCGAAGCCATGCGCGACGGCAGCGACGCCGTCAGCGACTGGCCGCTGCTCAACGCGATGTTGAACGTAGCCGGCGGCGCGACCTGGGTATCGCTGCACCACGGCGGCGGCGTCGGCATGGGCTACAGCCAGCACAGCGGCGTGGTCATCGTCTGCGACGGCACCCCTGAAGCCGACAGGCGCATCGCGCGCGTGCTGTGGAACGATCCCGGCACCGGCGTGATGCGACATGCCGATGCGGGTTACGACGTCGCGAAGCAATGCGCGACGGAACAGGGACTGAAGTTGCCGATGGCCTGATTGATCCTGCGATTCGATGGCGCGCCAGCGCTGCGGCGTATGCTATCCGGGTGCTGGGGCAGATGTATCCGGGGCAGATGTATGGTGCACAGGTATTCGCTTTGGGTATGTCAATGTGTTTGCCTGATTCGGTCGACATAGGGGGGCTTGTGAACGTCAAGCGTGGTGCGCGTAGATCGCACTGCTGGCTGGTGCTGTTGCTGTTGATCGGTTGCGGGCACGACGCCCGGAGCGGCGCAGAACGGATCGTGCCGGAGGACTTGGCAGCCGACTCCGTGTCGGGCGCGGCACCGTCGGTGGAGAATTCTCACGCGTTCCTGTTGCCGCCCATGAATAGCGATGCAGATTCGGGCATGCGGGCGCAAGGGGCGACGTTCGGGTTTCGCGCCCACCGCCAGTATCTCCGTGCCCTCGACGATCCGATGGGTATCGCCGACGACGAGAGCGTCGCGGCGCTGGATATTAACGGGGACGGGCGAGACGACCTGGTCACGTTCTCGTCGCAAGGATTTGTCGGGGTTCTCCTGCAGCAGCGCGACGGCACCTTGTCCGCGCCGATTGCGTTCAGCAATGGTCCCGAGACCTACAGGGCAAGCATTCGGTGGGTTCTGGCCGACTTCAATGAAGACAGGATCACGGATGTAGCATTCGAAACGACCGATGAGCATGGCACGCGTGGCGGCGTTGGTTTGCTGCTCTCGAGGGCAGGGGCGAATCCTGTTTTCCATCAGGGATACCCGGCGATGGGCGATCTCGGGGATTGGGCGAGTCTGGACGTTGATGGGGACGGGCATCAGGATGTCGTCACGCTTCGTTCTGACTCCGATCCGTCGTCGGGATGGGAGACCAACTTCTATTTGCACTACGAAATTCTGCATGGGGACGGGAAAGGGAATTTCGGCCGCCGTCAAATCGGTAGACTGGATCTTGACGCATTTATCCATGTGGCGCTGGCCGTGGACATCGACGGAGATGGGCTGGACGACCTGGTATTTTCAACGTACGAACCCGGTAACCAGTTGCCTGGTCGCCTCTGGGTGTCCCATCGGCTGAGTGGCGGTGGGCTGGGTCCGTTGCAAGAACTGCATTCGCTCCAGGGTTGGCATCCAGTGGTGTTCGGGGATCTGAATGGAGATGGCCTCTTAGACACGATCGCCGGAACCGAGATCCATTTCCGGGAACAGGATGGAAGCTTCTCCGATGCCCAGTATCTGGCGACATACAACAGTGTGCAGATCACGCCCCATATTGCAGATTTCGATGGTGATGGCCTTGACGACCTTGTGAACCATCAGTTCGAAGGCTTCTTCTCGATTCCTTTCCTGGCAGTCTATATGGGAGGTGGGGGGACGCTGCAGGCACCGTTTCGCATCTATGATCCGCCCTACAACTACATGTTCAAGGTTTCGCCTCGTCGCTATCCCTATGCGTCAGGCGATTTCAACGGCGATGGCTGCAGGGACCTGGCAATAGCGGTTGGCTACGACGGACTTGCCGTCCTCGACGGTTACAACTGCGTGGATCGTTTGCGTGGGACAGGTGGGAAACAACCCAGACGCCGGAAGCGTTGATCGACGGTAAAGTCGAGTGAAGCAAGGGTCGCCGTTCCGGCGTCCGGCTGGCCGGCCGCGCAAGAGCAGAACCCGGTTTTCGCAGGTCGTGCACAAGGGAGGCGATTCGTGAAATCGCAGGTATTCGCGCTGTTCTGGCTGTTGCTATGCGCCATGGGTGTCCGTGCCGAACCGGCGACCGTGCTGCAGGCCTATGTTCGCGACACGGTCGCGCTGGATGGCGAGTGGAAGGCGATCGTCGATCCCTACGAGAACGGCTACTACGACTACCGCTACCAGCCGTTCGACCAGCGGCCGGATCCGCCGCCCGGCGCGTTCTTCACCGATTCGAAGATGCAGAACCCGTGGGACCTGATCGAATACGACTTCGACAAGGCGATGTCGCTGCAGGTGCCAGGCGACTGGAACACGCAGGATCCGAAGCTCTACTACTACGAGGGCAGCGTCTGGTACCGGAAGACGTTCGACGCGCCGGAGCGCGGCGCGGCCGATCGCGTGTTCGTCCACTTCGGCGCCGTCAACCATCGCGCCGACGTCTATCTCAATGGGCGCAAGCTCGGCGTGCACGAGGGCGGCTTCACGCCGTTCCATTTCGAGGTCACCGACGGCCTGCGGCCGACGGGCAATTCGCTGGTCCTGAAAGTGGACAACAAGCGCCGAGCGGATGCCGTGCCGACCCTGAACACCGACTGGTGGAACTACGGCGGCGTCACCCGGTCGGTGTCGCTGGTGGTGGTGCCGGCGGTGTTCGTGCGCGACTACCGGCTGGCGCTGGCGTCGCTGGACGAACGCGAAGTCGCCGCCAGCGTGCAGCTTGACGGCGCGCGCGGCGGCGAGCGGGTGACGCTGGCGCTGCCCGATCTCGGCATCCGCGAAACCGTCGAGGCGGACGCGCAGGGCCTCGCCGCTTTCCGCTTCCGCGTGCCCGATGCCGAACTGTGGTCGCCAGAAAGCCCGCGCCTGTACCGCGTCGAGATCGCCAGCGGCGACGACCGCCTGGCCGATCGCGTCGGCCTGCGCACGATCGCCACGCGCGGCAAGCAACTGCTGCTCAACGGCGAGCCGGTGTTCCTGCGCGGGATCTCGATCCACGAGGAGTACTCCGCCGAAGGCGGCGGCCGCGTGCGCGATGCCGCACAGGCCAGGCAGCTGCTGCTGTGGGCGAAGGACCTGGGCTGCAACTTCGTCCGCCTCGCCCACTATCCGCACAACGAGCACATCGTGCGCCTGGCCGACGAGATGGGCCTGATGGTGTGGTCGGAGATTCCAGTCTACTGGACCATCGACTGGGGCAACGAGGACACCTACCGCAATGCGCAGGCCCAGCTCACCGCGATGATCCAGCGCGACCGCAGCCGCGCCGCGGTGATCGTCTGGTCGCTGGCCAACGAGACGCCGGTGTCGGAGGCGCGCAACCGGTTCCTGTCGCGGCTGGCCGCGGCGGCGCGCGAACTGGACGACAGCCGCCTGCTCAGCGCCGCGATGGAAAAGCACTACCGCAGCGACGATCCGGAGGTCGCGGTGGTCGAGGATCCGCTGGCGGAGCTGGTGGACCTGGTCAGCTTCAACCAGTACATCGGCTGGTACGACGGCCGGCCGGAGAAGATCGACCGCATACGCTGGGAGATTGCCTACGACAAGCCGGTGTTCGTCAGCGAATTCGGTGCGGATGCCCGCCAGGGCCTGCACGGCGGCATCGAGGAGATCTGGACCGAGGAATACCAGGAGGACCTGTACCGCAGGACCCTGTCGATGCTCGATCGGATCGACGGATTCGTCGGCACCTCGCCCTGGATCCTCGTGGACTTCCGTTCGCCGCGGCGGGTGCTGCCCGGCGTGCAGGACGACTATAACCGCAAGGGCCTGCTGTCGGAGACGGGCGTGCCGAAGAAGGCGTTCTTCGTCCTGCGCGACTACTACCACGGCAAGGCCGCGGAGGAGCGTTGACGAACGCGCCGGTCACCGCTGCAGGCACTGCCGGTAGCGCGCATCCACGCGCGTGGCGAACCATTCGGTGGTCAGTTCGCGGGTGATCTTGGGGCTGTCGAGGCGGATGTCCGGGATCACCGCGCGCGGCAGCGGCCTGCCCGCCTGCGCATCGGCGATGGCGAACACGCGCCGGTACAGATCGGTGTCGTTGAAATCGAGTCGGTCGCCGCGCCCGAGTGCGCGGCGGATGGCGCGATCGTCCATGCCGAGCTGGCCGGAAAGCGTGCGCACGGCGGCTTCGGTGCGACCCGGCCTGTCGAGCGGGGCGCCGGGCAGCAGCAGGTCGCCGTCGAGCGAAAGCGGAAGGCCGGTGGCCTTGGCCACAGCGTCCTGGAACGCCGCGTTGCGGCTGGCGTACCAGCCGGCGTTGTAGTCGGCGAAGCGGTGCACCTTGCGCGTGTACGGCGTCTCGTAGCCGAGCAGGTGGGCGATGCCGAAGTACAGCCCGCCGCGGCGGCTGAAAACCTCGCTGCGGATCGAGCCGTCGACGGCGTACGGGTAGCCGCCGGCGTTGGCCTGCGCGAACGGGATGCCGACCTGCATCGCGCCGCCGGTCTGCACCGGGTTCTTCCCCGCGAACAGGCGCTGGCCCATGGGCACGCGGTCGATCAGGTCCTCGTAGAGTTCGCTGAGCTCGCGCTCGGTGCGCACGCGCTGCAGCCGCTCGCCGTAGCTGCGGCCGTCGCCCGACCTGAGCCTGAGCGCGGCGTCGACGACCAGCTTCGGGACGTGCAGCATCGCGGCGCGGCGATCGATCTCCGCGCGCGCCACGCGCGGCAGGTTGGCGACCGGCGGGTCGGCCTTGTAGCCGGACTCCTGCTCGATCACGGCGAGCGTCGCGCAGATGTTCTCGACGCTGGGCGGGATGCGCTGCGCGGTGAACGCGACCTGGATATCGGTCGCCCAGCCCTGCCGGTCGGCGACTGCGGCGGGGATGCGCCGCGCGATCTCGGCGCGCGTGTCCATGGGGCCGGGTGCGGGCGCGGAGGGAGGCTGCGTCGCGCAGCCGGCCAGCGCGAGCAGCGCCGCGATCGCGGGCCATCCGCGGCGGCGTGGCCGGGCAGGGGGCGTGCGCGCGCTCAGCCTGCGCTCCTCATGCGCGCCAGCAGCAGCCCGTAGACGACCACCGACAGCACCACGTAGGCCGTGTCGACGATGGCGCGCCGCCTCGGGTTGTCGCGGCTGCGGGTGGCGTCGATCAGGAACTGCCGCAGCAGGAAGGTGTACAGCACGTAGTACAGGAACGGGATGACGTGGACCTGCCAGGGATAGTCGTCGATGCGCCTGCCGAAGCGGGCGAGGATCCAGCCGACCTGCGCGTGGATGCCGAGGATGCCGAGCGCGGCGTTGATCAGCATCCACTTCACCTGGTCGCGGCCGAAGATGGTCAGGTAGAAGACCATGTACACGACGATGGCGATGCCGCCATGCATGTACAGGAAGACCAGGTCCGGGCCGTCGGAGGCATAGGCCATGAAGAAGCCGGACAGGCCGAACGCCAGCATGTGCACGCCGAAGAACAGGTAGATGAAGATCCCCGGCGGACTGCGCAGCGCCGCCGGCACGCCGGCGGTGTTGCCGCTTTCGTTCCCGTGCTTCATCCGCCCCACGCCCGTCCGTTCCGGTCGATGGCCGGCATCATCGCCATGCAGGCATGGCGGGACAAGGCGGCTGCGTGGGTGCGCGTCAGGCCGACCGGACCGAAGGATCGTCGCCCGTGCGCCACGCGAGGGCGGCAGGGCGCCGATCGACGCGCGCGGCGAGCCCCCGGCCTTCCAGGGCATCGGCGAATGCGCCTGGACCGTGCACCTGCGCGGCGCTGCCCGCGGGAGGCGTCCCCGGTGCGTCCGCTGGCAGCTCCGAGGCCTTCGCCGCAGCCGCGAGCACGATCGCGGCCAGCGCCGTTGCCGCCAGCGCCAGGCCGGCCCGACGCAGGCGGCCAGCCGTGGGGCGGGGAATTCGATTCGAAGTCGTGGACATGGGAGTACCTCGCTACGTGGCGGCGCCCGCGCGGCGAGCCATGGAGCACATCGACGCGCTGCACTGTCCATGACGGCACGACCGGCGCCGATGTGACAGCGCCAGCCTTCGCCCATGCCCCTGCAGGAGCGCCTTCAGGCGCGACCATGGATCCAGGCAACCCGTCCAAGCAGCGCAAGGTGGGCAGTAACACCCCAAGTGCCATCCCGAGCGCAGCGAGCAACTGTCTTGATCAGTTGGCGGCGGCAGCCGCCATCTGATCGCGCATTTTGGCGTTCAGGATGACCAGCAGCTTGCGCATGGCGGCGACCAGGGCCACCTTGGCGACCTTGCCCTG
>Ga0160439_1000205_pt1 | contig 40715 bp, 37 predicted proteins | sample HID1975M_E0MG_FD_108201 | JGI IMG/M metagenome (GOLD analysis project Ga0160439, IMG submission 108201) | Enriched soil microbial communities from UW Madison campus, WI, USA - HID1975M_E0 MG | ecosystem: Environmental > Terrestrial > Soil > Unclassified | place: USA: Madison, Wisconsin... | reverse complement strand
GGACGTACGGGTTGGCGTCGATCTGCTCGTCCGTGATCGGGATGTGCAGCGAGTCGCGCAGCGTCTTGAGGTCGTCGGCCTTGAGCTTCTTCATCTGGTGCGTGGCGTTGCGCCCGGCGAAGCCGGAGCCCAGACCGTAGCCCTTGATGGTGTGCGCCAGGATGACGGTCGGCTGGCCCGTGTGCTCGCGGGCGGCCTTGTAGGCGGCGTAGATCTTGCGGTAGTCGTGACCACCACGCTTGAGCGCCCAGATCTCGTCGTCGCTCAGGTTCTCGACGAGCTGCTTGGTGCGCGGGTCGCGCCCGAAGAAGTGCTCGCGGATGAACGCGCCGTCCTCGGCCCGGTAGGTCTGGAAGTCACCGTCGGGCGTGGTGTTCATCAGGTTGACCAGCGCGCGGTCCTTGTCGGCGTTGAGCAGGACGTCCCACTCGCGGCCCCAGATGACCTTGATGACGTTCCAGCCGGCGCCACGGAACTGCGCCTCGAGCTCCTGGATGATCTTGCCGTTGCCACGCACCGGCCCGTCGAGCCGCTGCAGGTTGCAGTTCACGACGAACGTCAGGTTGTCGAGGTTCTGCTGCGCCGCGAGCTGGAGCATGCCGCGCGACTCGGGCTCGTCCATCTCGCCGTCGCCCAGGAACGCCCACACGTCCTGCTGGCTCGTGTCCTTGATGCCGCGGTTGTGCAGGTAGCGGTTGGTCCACGCCTGGTAGATCGCGCCCGACGGGCCCAGGCCCATCGACACGGTCGGGAACTCCCACAGGTCCGGCGCCAGGCGCGGGTGCGGGTAGGACGGCAGGCCGCCGCCCGGGTGCGAGAGCTCCTGGCGGAAGCCGTCGAGCTGGTGCTCGGACAGGCGGCCCTCGAGGAACGCGCGGGCGTAGACGCCGGGGGAGGCGTGGCCCTGGAAGTAGACCTGGTCACCGCCGCCGGGGTGGTCCTTGCCGCGGAAGAAGTGGTTGAGGCCCACCTCGGTCAGCGTCGCGACCGATGCGTAGGAGGAGATGTGCCCACCGACCCCGATGCCGGGGCGCTGCGCGCGCGTCACCATCACGGCCGCGTTCCAGCGGTTCCACGAGCGGTAGCGCCGCTCCATGGCCTCGTCGCCGGGGAAGTACGGCTCGTCGTGCACCGCGATGGTGTTCACGTACGGCGTGTTCGTCGACACGGGGATCGCGACGTTCTTCTGCCGCGCGTGCCGGAGCATGCTGAGCAGCACGTAGCGGGCCCGCGGGCCGCCCTTGTCGTCGATGAGCCCGTCGAGGGACTCCAACCACTCCCCGGTCTCGTCCGGGTCGATGTCCGGTACCTGGCTGAGCAGGCCGCCGATGAGCGGTCCTGTCTCCTCGATCGAAGCCACCAGTGCTCCTCGCCTCTCGTCCGCACGCGAGCCTGGTCGGCATCGGCGCACATCGTCGGCCCGTCCCGTGCGCGCGGCGACCGGCCGCGTCGGATCGGGATGGGGTAGTCGACCCATTCTCGGACCCTGCGGGCCAGAAAGTCACTTTGGGTACCGCATACAGGACCGTGACGTGCATGACACCCGCTCGTGGTGCGACCGGTGCGCCCTCTTGCCAGGGCCCGTCACGATGCGGTGGGCTACGGTTGCGAGCACAGGACGGCGGCCATCGGGGCCGCCAGGACGAAGGGATCGGTCGGGACGTGGCAGACAGTGCGGACGGCGTCGCCGCGGCGGCAACCCGTCTGGGGGTCAGCGCCGGACAGGTGATCCAGGAGTTCGGGTACGACGACGACGTCGACGACGACCTGCGCGCGGCGATCGAGCAGGTCACGACCACCGACCTGGTCGACGAGGACTACGACGACGTCACCGACGGTGCCGTGATCTGGTTCCGCGAGGACGACGGCGACCTGACCGACTTCCTGGTCGACGCCCTGACCGTCCTCGACGACAACGGACCCATCTGGGTGTTCACGCCCAAGTCCGGTCGCGACGGGCACGTCTCCCACAGCGACATCGAGGAGGCCGCGACCACGTCCGGCCTGCACGCGATGAGCACGTTCTCGATCGCGCCCGACTGGTCGGCGACCCGCCTGGCCACCCGCGGACGCGGCAAGTGAGCCTCGCGGTCGGCGACGCGGCCCCCGACTTCAGCCTGAACGACACGCACGGCACGCCGGTCACGCTGGCCGGGCTGCGCGGCGGTCCCGTCGTCGTGGTCTTCGTGCCCTTCGCGTTCTCCGGCACCTGCACCGGAGAGCTGTGCGAGCTGCGCGACAACATCGCCGACTTCGAGCAGGCAGGCGTCCACGTCCTGGTCATCTCCTGCGACCCGATGCACGCGCTGCGCGCCTGGGCGGAGAAGGAGGGGTACGGCTTCGACCTGCTCTCCGACTTCTGGCCGCACGGTGAGGTCGCCCGTGCGTACGGCGTGTTCGACGAGGAGCGCGGGTTCGCCGTGCGCGGGTCGTTCCTGGTCGACGCCGAGGGTGTGCTGCGCTGGAGCGTCGTCAACGGACCGGGACAGGCCCGCCCGCTGGAGGCGTACCGCGAGGCGCTCGCCTCGCTGTGACAGAGGCGCGGCCGCGCGGCGATGGACCGGTAGGCTGTGCGCCCGTCACGCAGCGCGTGGCGAGGGGCCTGTAGCTCAGCTGGTCAGAGCACCGCGTTTACACCGCGGGGGTCGCCGGTTCGAACCCGGCCGGGCCCACGTGCACGCCGTCGTCAGTCGTCTCGCCGTCTATCCGGTCAAGTCCTTCGCGGGCCACGTGGTCGACGCGTTCGACGTCGGGGTGGACGGTCCCGTCGGTGACCGACGGTGGATGGTGGTCGACGAGCGCGGCGACACGCTCACGGCCCGCAAGTTCCCGCAGATGCTGGGTGCGCACGCCGAGCCTGTGGGCGGCGGTCTGCGACTCGTCTCGCCGGCGCTCGGTGCGCTCGACGTCGCCGAGCCGGTCGACGGCCCCGTCGTCGCCGTCACCGCGTCCCGGCTCGAGTCCGCCACGGACGCGGGCGACGACGCCGCGGCGTGGTGCTCGGAGCTCGTCGGCCGGCGCGCCCGCCTCGTGTGGCTGGACGACACCGCACGGCGCGGGATGTCCGAGAAGCACGGCGGAACCTCCGCGGACCCGATCAGCCTGGTCGACACCGCGCCGCTGCACGTGTTCAGCACCGCGTCCCTGCGCCAGGTGTCGACGTGGGCGGAGCAGCCGCTCGACGTGCGCCGCTTCCGGCCGAACGTCGTGGTGGACGGTGACCTCGAGCCGTTCGCCGAGGACGGGTGGGACCGGTTCTCCCTGGGGCCCGTGGACGTGCGCTTCGCCGAGCACACCGGGCGGTGCGTCATGACGACCGTCGACCCCGACACGTACGCCAAGGGCAAGGAACCCCTGCGTGCGCTGGCGCGTCACCGGCGCTGGGACGGCGAGGTGCGGTTCGGCATCCAGGCCGTGCCGTTGCGCGCCGGCCGCGTGTCGGTCGGCGACCCGGTCACGGGCTGAGCAGGGCGCCGTGTCGTCGCGGACGGCGGTAACGTCGCGGTCGTGAGCACAGCTTCGGTCGCCGACGTCCTCCGTGTCCTCGAGCACCGCTACCCGCCTGCGACGGCGGAGGACTGGGACGCGGTCGGCCTGGTGGCCGGCGATCCCGCGGCGCCCGTCAGACGCGTCCTGTTCGCGGTGGATCCGGTCGTGGCTGTGCTCGACGAGGCCGTCGAGTGGGGTGCGGACCTGGTCGTCACGCACCATCCGCTGCTGCTGCGTGGCATCCACTCGGTCGCGGCGACGACCTTCAAGGGGGCGTTGCTGCACCGGCTCATCCGTTCCGGCGTCGCGCTGTACGCCGCGCACACCAACGCGGACGCGGCGGTCGGCGGCGTCGCCGATGCGCTCGCGGCGGCCGTCGGGCTCGTCGACACCGTCCCCCTGGTGGCCGGGGACGACGAGGCGACCGGCATCGGCCGCGTCGGGGCACTGGCCTCGCCGACGACGTTGCAGGCGTTCGCCCAGCGCGTCGCCGACGCGCTGCCGGCCACCGCGCAGGGGGTCCGGTTCGCGGGCGACTCCGACGGTCGGGTGGAACGCGTGGCGGTCGTCGGCGGGTCCGGTGACTCGCTGTTCGACGCGGTCCGTGCCGCCGGTGTCGACGCGTACGTGACGGCGGACCTGCGTCACCATCCCGCCTCCGAGCTGCGGGAGCGTGCCGAGTTCGAGGCAGGTCTCGGGGGCGACGGCGCCGCCACGCCCTACCTCGTCGACCTCGCGCACTTCGCCTCGGAGTGGCCGTGGCTCGCGTACGCCGCTCGCGACCTCGAGGCGGACCTCACGGCGCGGGGCACTACGGTAGAGACCCGCGTCAGCACCCTGCGCACCGACCCCTGGACCGGGCGGCTCACCGCCCAGCCGGAAGGACCCTCGTGACCACTGCCCCCGCCGCCGACCAGCGACGTCTGCTCGACGTCCAGGCCCTCGACACCCGCCTCGACCAGCTCGCGCACAAGCGCCGCACGCTGCCGGAGCTGGCTCGTCTGGCCGAGCTCGACGGGCAGCTCGACGACCTGCACACCTCGCTCGTCACGTCGCAGACGGCGGTCAGCGACCTGCGTCGCGAGGTCACCAAGGCCGAGACCGACGTCGAGCAGGTCCGCAACCGCGCGGCGCGCGACCAGCAACGGCTCGACTCCGGGCAGGGCAGCGCCAAGGACCTGCAGGCGATCCAGCACGAGCTGGAGTCGCTGGCCCGCCGTCAGGGCGACCTCGAGGAGGTCGAGCTCGAGGTCATGGAGCGCCTGGAGGCGCACGAGACCGCCCTCGCCGAGGTCACCTCGGCGCACGACGCCCTGCGAGCGCAGCGCACCGAGGTCGAGAGCGCGCGGGACGAGGCCTTCGCGGAGGTCGACCGGGAGATCGCTCAGCTCGGCGGTGAGCGTGCCAAGGCCGCCGACGGTCTGGACTCCGGTCTCGTCACGCTCTACGAGCGTCTGCGCGGCCAGCTCGGCGGGTCTGGTGCCGCGGCACTGCGGGGGCGGCGCTGCGAGGGGTGCCGGCTCGAGCTCAACCCGCTGGACCTGGACGCGATCAAGAAGCAGTCCGACGACCAGGTGGTGCGCTGCGAGGAGTGCGGCCGGATCCTGGTGCGCCTGCCCGAGGCCTGACCGCTGGCGCCGGGCGCGCGGGGCGGCCAGGGTGGAGGAGTGAGCGACCACCAGCCCGTCCCCGCGTCCGACCCCGGTTCGGGGCGGGCACCCAAGCCGTCGGGCTCGGGCGTCCGGTTCGACGACGAGCAGCCCGTGACCGTCGTCCTGGTCCGGCACGGGCAGACGACGATGACCGTCGCGCGCGGCTACTCGGGCTCGGGTGAGCCCGGTCCGCCGCTCGACGAGCACGGGCGCGACCAGGCGCGAGCGGCCGCGGTGCTCGTCGACCGCGTGGGCCGGGACCTGTGGGGCGACATCCACTACCCGAGCCAGATCATCGCGTCGCCGATGGTGCGGACGCAGGAGACGGCCGGCATCGTGGCGGCGCGGCTGGGGCTGCCGGTGCAGGTGGACGCCACGTTCCAGGAGGCCGACTTCGGCCAGTGGCAGGGCCTGACGGCGGCGCAGATCGAAGAGCGCTGGCCGGGGCAGCTCGCACCGTGGCACACGCGCGGCGACCTGGTGCCGCCCGGGGGCGAGTCGATCGCGCAGGTCGGCGACCGGGTGCGGCGGGGCCTGGACGGGCTCATCGAGGCGGGGACCGACCGGACCGTCGTCGTGGTCAGCCACGCCGTGGCCATCCGGGCCGTGCTGGGCGTCGCGATGGGCGCACAGCCGTCGTCGTGGAGCCAGCTCCGCGTCGCGCCCGCGTCCCTCAGCATCGTGCGGCTGTTCCCGGACAAGCGGCACGAGATCGCGGTCGTCGGCGTGCCCAGCGAGGGCTGGGGCGCCGTCTGACGCGTCAGACGGCCAGCGCCGCGACGGCCGCGACGACCGTCAGCGGCGCGAGCACCAGACCCTGCACGACGATGCTGCGCGCGTTGACCGGCAGCATGACCCATCGGCAGCGCTGCCACCACAGGATCGTCGCGAGCGACCCCCACGGTGTGATCAGCGGCCCGACGCCCGTGCCGATCAGCAGCGCGCCGACGCGCAGCGGGTCCGAGCCGGCAGCGGGCTCCATCGCGAGGTAGGCGGGCAGGTTGTTCACCGCGTTCGACGTCCCCGCGCCGACGCCCGCGAGCCGCAGCAGGTCGGCGAAGCCGTTCCCGGAGCCGGCGACATCGGCCAGGACGTCGCCGAGCCCGTGCGCGTGGGCCGTGGCGACGGCCGCGAACAGGCCGGCGACCACGAGCAGCGTGCGCCAGGGCACCAGGTCGGCGGCGGGGACGGGGAACGCGCGTCGGCGCAGCCAGGTGGCGCCGGTCAGCGCGACGGCGGCGACGACGGCCGTCGGTGCCGGCGGGGCGCCCACGACGAAGGCCACGGCCATCGCGGCGACCGCCACCGCGGTCAGGACCAGCAGGCCGCGGTCCTTCGGCAGCCGCACCGGCGGCGGCTCGTAGGTACCGGCGACGGCCGCGCGGTCGCGCACCGCGAGCACGACGACGGTCACGACGATCGACGCCAGCGCGGGCGCCCACATCAGTGCCAGGTAGTTCACGTGCTGCGCGCGCAGCGTGTGGTCGGCCAGCAGGTTGGTGAGGTTGGAGACCGGCAGGACGAGCGACGCGGTGTTGGCCAGGGCCAGGACCAGCAGCGCCCACGGCAGGGGATGACTCCTGGTCTGCCGGGCGAGCGCGATGACGACCGGGGTGAGCAGCACGGCCGTCGTGTCCAACGACAGGACCGCCGTGCTGAGCGTGGCGAGCGCGACGACGAGCAACCACAGCACCGGTCGTCGGCCGCGAGCGGCGCGTGCGGCGAACCGCGCACCCGCGTCGAACAGGCCCGCGCCCGCACACATCTCGGCCGTCACGGTCAGCGCCGCGACGAACACCAGCACCGGCACGGTCCGGGTGGCCAGCTCACGGGCGTCGTCGGCCGGCAGCAGCCCTGTGACGACCACGACCACCGTGACGACGACGGCGAGCGCCCACCACGGCACGCGCACTCGTCGGGCGGCAGCCACGGGTCCGCCCTACGCGACCACGAGCGTCAGGACCCGCGCGCCGCGCGCGCGAGCGGGCGACAGCTCGACGTCCAGCACCTCGGTGCCGACCAGCTCCCGGGCGGCGCGCGCCAGGTGCTCGGCGTCCTTCGGGGCGTGGCCCCGGCGCGTCAGCAGGTGGCGCGTGAGCACGCCGCGGGCGTGCTTGGCGTTGTGCGACACGACCGAGCGCCTCCCGTCGAGCTCGCGCTCGACGCGCACGGTGACCCAGTCCGCCGTCCGCGGGGGAGTCCACGCGGCCAGGTAGGCGGCCGAGCGGCAGTCCACGACGAGGGCGCCCGCGGCCTGCGGATCGAGGACATCGCTCAGAGGCGCGCGCCACGCGGGTGCGAGCGGGCCGGTGCCGGGCAGGTCGGTTCCCATCGACAACCGGTACGCCGGGACGACGTCCTCGGGCGTGACGACGCCCCAGAGGGCCGAGACGATTCGTACCTGTTCCGCAGCCCGGGCCCGACCCGTCGGCGTCAACCGGTCCAGGCCCGCCGCCGCGTAGAGAACACCGCTGTACACCTTCCGGGCGGGCGCGGCGGACCGCTCGAGCACGTCGACGTTCCGGGCCACCTCGTCGGCGAGCGACGCGCCGACCCCCAGCACCTCCAGCGCGTTGTCGCGCGCGCTCACCTCGGCGAGCGCGTCGGCGACCTTGCGGCGCAGCGGGGTGAGGTCTGGTGAGGACAGCGTGGCGAGGTCGACGGGGTGGCCGCGCCGCGCGGCGGTCTTCCCCTCGGACGGCGGGAGCATGACGAGCACGTCCGAAACTGTAGGCTGCCGGGCGGCACGGCGCGGACCGGCACGACACGGAGGTGGATGTGGCCCAGGTCAAGATCTACGGTCGACGAGACGTCTGGTCGCAGCGACGCAGCGAGGTGTCCGACGCGATCCACGGCGCCCTCGTGGGTGCGTGGGGCCTGCCGGCCGACAAACGGTTCCACCGCTTCCTGCTGCTCGCCGCGGAGGACATGATCGCCCCCAGGTCGGATGCCTACCTGGTGGTGGAGGTCGTCGCCTTCGCCGGTCGGTCGGCCGACGCTCGTCGTGCGCTCGTGGCCGCCTTCTTCGACGACGTGGCCCCCACGCTCGGCCTCGACGCGGACGACCTGGAGCTGGTGGTCGTCGAGGTGCCGGCGCAGTGCTGGGGGATCCGCGGGCGCGCAGGCGACGAGCTCAGGCTGGACTACCGCGTCGACGTGTGACCGCGCTGGGTGACCAGCTCCCGGGCTTCCGGCTGGATGTGCTCCTCGTCGAGGTACCCGCGCTCGCGTGCGACGGTCACGGCCGACTCGCGGTCGGTCACGCCCAGCTTGCGGTAGATCGACTGCACCTGCGTCTTGACGGTGTTGCGACTGACGTAGAGGGATGCGCCGATCTGGGACAGGGTGATCGGCAGGGCCAGGTGGGCGAGGATCACGCGCTCTCGCCGCGAGAGGTAGATGGAAGAGGTCATGCCCCTGGTTCGGAGCGGTCCGGCGTCCGGATGGGAAGCGGGGCGAAGAAGTACGGCTAGGCTTGCTCGCGCGGATGAGTCAGTCAGGCGGCCGCGTCGGACCTTCGGGTCTGCCGAGGAACGTCCGGGCTCCGTAGGGCAGGGTGGTGGGTAACGCCCACCCGGGGTGACCCGCGGGACAGTGCCACAGAGAACAGACCGCCGTCGTGGTTCGCCACGACGGTAAGGGTGAAACGGTGGTGTAAGAGACCACCAGCGTGCCGGGCGACCGGTGCGGCTAGGTAAACCCCACCCGGAGCAAGGCCAGACAGGGAGCGTTCGAGGGCTGCCCGCCCGAGCTCCCGGGTAGGCCGCTGGAGGCGTGCGGCAACGTACGTCGTAGATGGATGGCCGTCACCCGTGCGGGGGCAACCGCGCACGGACACAGAACCCGGCGTATCGGCTGACTCATCCGCCCCGCAGGGCTACTCGTCGTCCTGGGTGCGGAGCTCGTCGGCGACCTGGTGCTCGACGAGCACGGGGACGAAGTCGCGCACGGCGGCCTCGTCGAACTGGTCGCGGTGTGTCTCGACCGCCTCGGCCACCTTGTCGCGCTCGACGCCCGGGAACTTGTCGGCGATGCGGTCGACCACCTCGTCGATGGCCTTGTCCTCGTCTTCGATCGGCATGCGACGAGCGTTGCCGACGTCAGCGACGTCGGCAACCGGAGATCAGGCCTCGTCCGCGGCCACCTGAGCGGGCGTGCGCTTGAGCAGGCAGAACTCGTTGCCCTCGGGGTCGGCGAGCACGTGCCAGGCGACGTCGCCCTGCCCGACGTCCACGCGGGTCGCGCCCAGGTCGAGCAGCCGTGCCAGCTCGGTGTCCTGGTCGGTGTCGTTCGCCGGCCGGAAGTCGACGTGCAGGCGGTTCTTCAGCGTCTTGACCTCGGGGACCTTGAGGAAGATCCACTCGTCCGAGCGGTCGGCCGGGACGATGCTCACCTCGTCGTCCTCCGAAGTCGGGTCGTACGCCAGGTCCCACTCGAGGACCCGGGCCCACCACTGCGCCAGCGCGTACGGATCGGCGCAGTCGACGGCGAGCTGGGAGATGACGAGAGACATGGCGGCGGCCTTCCGGTCGGGCGACGGTTGCTCGCCCATCGTGGCACCACCCGCCGACACGCTCCGGGTGCTCGGTCGTGTCGCCGCTCGCCCTCGCGGCACGAACTCGACATGCTGGAGGGGACGACGACGGTCGACCGTGACCAGGAGGTCCGCAGATGCGCGACGACGAGACCGATCGCCCCGCCGAGCCCGAGGACCCACCGGCAGCGCAGGACGCGGAATCGGTGCAGGACCCGCCCGAGGCGGCTGCGGCGGACGACCTGCCTGCACCCGAGGGCGACGAGCTCTCCTCGCTCGAGCCTGAGCAGCCTCCCGCTCCCCAGCCGTTGCTCGACGCCCGCGGGCTCGGCCTGCGGCTGCGATCGGGGTGGGTGTTCCGGCACATGGACGTGCGCGCGACGGCAGGGGAGTTCGTCGAGCTCGTCGGCAGCGGTGGCACGGGACGCTCGATGCTGCTGCTGGCGCTCGTCGGCCGCGCGCGGCACACCGACGGTGACCTCGACGTGCTCGGCACGAGCCTGCGGCCGGGCTGGCACGGCGCCGCGCAGGCGCGGGCCGTGCGCCGCAGGACGGCCGTCGCGCGGATCGGTCCCGCGGTGGAGCTCGACGAGCAGCTCACGGTCGCGCAGTCGGTGTCCGACCGCCGGCGGTGGGACGGCGCGGCGACGACGTTCGACGAGGCCGCCACGCTCGTCGGCCTGGAGCTCGCCGGCTCGACGCGCGTCGAGCACCTGTCGGCCGTCGACCGCACGCTCCTGGCCGTCGCGCTGGCCCTCATGGCGCCGCACGAGGTCCTCGTCCTCGACGACGCCGACGTCGGCCTGTCGAGCGAGGAGCACCTGCGCGTCGGCGACGCGCTCGCGGACGTCGCGGCCACCGGCGTCGTCGTGCTGTCGTCGGCCGCCCGCCCCAGCGGCGCGGGACGTGCCGTCGTCGTCCCCGTGCACGCCCACCAGCCCGTCCATGCCGCACAGGAGGCCCGATGAACGCCCTCGCGCTGGCCATCGAGGAGCTGCGCCGCTACCGGCGCCCGCTGGAGCGCATCGCCCTCGCGTTCCTGGTGCTGGTGCCCAGCCTGTACGGCGGGCTGTACCTGTGGTCCAACTGGGATCCGTACGCCAAGGTCGACACGATCAAGGTGGCGGTGGTGAACGAGGACGAGCCGGTCACCACGGACGACGGCGAGAAGGTCGACGCCGGCGCGCAGATGGTCGCCGAGCTGAAGCAGGAGCCCGTCGTCGACTGGACGACGACCGACGCCGCGGACGCGGCGGACGGTCTGGCCAACGGCCGCTACCTCATGACGCTCACCATCCCGCAGGACTTCTCCGCGAACCTCGCGTCGGTGGCGGAGGGGAACCCGACGTCCGCGAAGGTGATCCTGGCGCGCGACGGCGCCAACGGGTTCATCGTCTCGGTCGCGTCCCGCGGTGCTGCGCTCGAGCTGCAGGAACGGATCAACCAGGCGGCCACGGAGGCCTACCTCCGGGTCGCGTTCGGGCAGCTCGACGAGCTGCGCGACGGCATCCACGACGCGGCCGACGGCGCGCAGCAGCTCGCCGACGGGGCGAAGGAGGCGCACGACGGCGCCGCCTCGCTGGAGTCCGGCCTGGGCGACGCGGTCGACTCGTCGGGCAAGCTGGCGACCGGCGCAGACAAGGTGGCGGACGGCAACGAGAAGATCGCCGGTGTCGTCGACCCCGTCGTCGACGACATCGTCCCGGCCCTGCCCACGATCGCGGACGCGACCGACGACCTGACGGGCGCCGTCGCCGACCTGACCGACGCCGTCTCCGGAGGCTCGACCGGGATCGACGCCGCCACGCAGGCCGTCGTCGCGCAGCTCGATGCCCTCGCCAAGGCTGATCCCGACCTCGCGGCCGACCCCGGATTCCAACGAGCCCAGGACGCCGCGCAGCAGGCCGCCGACCGCGCAGACGACATCGACGCCGCGGCGTCCGAGGTGGCGAAGGCCGCGGGAGACGTCGACACCAAGGTGACGTCGATCAACAAGGGCGTGCCGGCGCTCCAGGCCAAGCTCACGGGTGCGCGCGACGACATCGACGACCTGGCGACGGGCGCGCGGCAGGTATCCGACGGGCTGGCAGACCTGACACCCGCGCTGAAGAAGGCCCAGGACGGGGCCGGGGACCTGGCCGACGGCACCGCCTCGTTGCAGAAGGGCGCCACGACGCTGGCCGACAAGCTGGGCAAGGCCGCCGACCGCGTCCCGCAGGTCGACGATCCCGCCGCGACCGCGTCGTCGCTGTCGTCGCCGTCGCTCATCGACGAGCGCGGCGTCAACCAGGCCGCCACCTACGGCGCAGGCCTGGCGCCGTTCTTCTTCGGCATCGCGCTGTGCGTGTTCGGTGTCGTCGCGTTCACGGTCCTGCGTCCGGTGAACCCGCGTGGCCTGACGTCACGCGCCGGGTCGTTCGGCGTCGAGCTGGCCGGGTTCCTGCCGGTCGCGACCATCGGCGTCGTCGGCGGCTGGGTGCTGACGGGCATCATCGCCGTCGCGCTCGGGCTCGACCCGGTGTCGTGGCCGCGGCTGCTGGGCCTGGTGACCCTGGGCTCGCTCGCGTTCACGGCGGTCGCGCACGCGCTGCGGACGGCGTTCGGGGTCGTCGGCTCGTCGGTCGCGCTGGTGCTGCTGATGCTCCAGCTCACCAGCTGCGCGGGCATCTACCCGGTGCAGACGCTGCCCGGCTTCTTCCAGGTGATCCACCCGTTGCTGCCCATGACGTACGTCGTCGACGGCCTGCGCATCGCGATGACCGGCGGGCCCACGACCAGGTTCTGGACCGACCTGGCCGTGGTGGCCGGCTTCCTCGCGGTGTTCGTCGTCGCCGGCACGGTGGCGGTGCGGTGGCGCCGGCGTTGGCACGTCGGCGACCTCAAGCCCGTGCTGGGGGAGTAGGGCGTCAGTCCCCGTGCGCCTCGGCGGCCAGCGCGGCCGCCCCGACGATCCCCGCGGCGTTGCGCAGCTCCGCCGGGACGATCGTGGTGCGGAGGTCCAGCAGCGGCAGGAAGTCCTTGTGGTGCTTGCTGACACCGCCGCCCACCACGATCAGGTCGGGCCAGAACAGGTTCTCCACCACCGTGAAGTAGCGCTGCAGGCGCTGCGCCCACTGCTCCCAGTCCAGGCCCTCGCGGTCGCGCACCGACTCGGCGGCGCGCGACTCGGCGTCGTGCCCGTCGATCTCCAGGTGGCCCAGCTCGGTGTTGGGGACCAGCTGCCCGTCGACGATCAGGGCGGACCCGATGCCGGTGCCGAGCGTGACCACCAGGACGACGCCGTCGACGTCCTTCGCGGCGCCGTAGGCGACCTCGGCGAAGCCGGCGGCGTCCGCGTCGTTGACCGCGACGACCTTGCGGTCGGTCGCGTCGCTGAACAGCTTCTGCGCGTCGGTACCGATCCACGACTTGTCGACGTTGGCAGCGGACTGAGCGACGCCGTGCAGCATCACGGCCGGGAACGTGACGCCGATCGGGACCTTCTTGTCGAGGTCGAACGAGTCGACGATCTCGGCGACGGTCTTCGCGACCGCGTCGGGCGTCGCGGGAAGGGGCGTCGGGATGCGCAGGCGGTCGGCGGCGAACTCGCCCTTGTGCAGGTCGACCGGGGCGCCCTTGATGCCGCTGCCGCCGATGTCGATGCCGAACGCGACGTCGTGGTGCGAGTGCTTGTGGTGGCTCATGGCAGTGTCAGGATCTCCGCTCCGTCTTCGGTGACCAGCAAGGTGTGCTCGAACTGCGCGCTGCGACGACCGTCGGCGGTGAGCACCGTCCAGTCGTCGTCCCACATGATCCAATCAGGTGTGCCGAGGTTCAGCATGGGCTCGATGGTGAACACCATGCCCGGCTCGATGATCGTGTCGTACATGGGCGCCGCGTCGTAGTGCGGGACGACGAGCCCCGTGTGGAACGCGGGGCCGACGCCGTGACCCGTGTAGTCGCGCACCACCCCGTAGCCGAACCGGTCCGCGTACTTCTCGATGACGCGCCCGATGACGTTGAGCTCGCGGCCCGGCTTCACGGCCTTGATCGCGCGGTTGAGCGCCTCGGCCGTCCGCTCGACGAGCAGCCGCGACTCCTCGTCGACGTCACCCGCCAGGAACGTCGCGTTGTTGTCCCCGTGCACGCCCCCGATGTAGGCCGTGACGTCGATGTTGACGATGTCGCCGTCCTCGATCACCGTCGAGTCGGGGATGCCGTGGCAGATCACCTCGTTGACGGACGTGCACAGCGCCTTCGGGAAGCCCCGGTAGCCGAGCGTCGACGGGTAGGCGCGGTGGTCGAGCAGGAACTCGTGGCCGATCCGGTCCAGCTCGTCCGTCGTGACACCCGGCTCGACCGCGCGGCCGACCTCGGCGAGCGCCTGCGCCCCGATGCGCGCCGCGACGCGGATCCGCTCGATCATCTCGTCGGCGAAGACGTCAGGCCCCTCCCACGGGGCCGGGCCCGGCTTGCCGACGTACTCGGGCCGCGCGATGGTGGCGGGGACGGCTCGACGAGGGCTGATGCGCCCCGGGACCAGGGCGCTGCGGCTGTGCACGGGCGACATGACTGGCAGTCTACGAGCAGGTCCGGGGCGCGGCCCCGGCAGGTGAGAGGAGCACGACGATGGCCGGCGACTTCTGGTTCAACACCGAGACCCACGAGGTCGAGGAGGGGCGGCAGAGCGACTGGAGCAAGCTCATGGGCCCCTACGGCAGCCGCGACGAGGCGGCGAAGGCGATCGAGAAGGCGAAGGCGCGCAACAAGGCCTGGGACGCCGACCAGGACTGAACGCTCCCGGCGCGACGGCGTGTGACGATGGGGCGCCGCCGGGCACCACCCCAGCCCGGCGGGACCGTCACCTCGGAGGACCCCACCGTGACCACGCCGCTCGCTGACCCCTCGCACCTGCCCGTCCCGCCGGGCGTCAAGCACACCTGGTTCGAGGACGCCGCGGGCATCCTGGTCGGGACGTTCGTCGTCTCGCTCGGGCTGTTCCTGCTGAAGTCCGTGCACGCCGTCACCGGCGGCACCGCGGGCCTCTCGCTCCTGGTCGGATACGTCGTCGACGTGCCGTTCGGGGTGCTGTTCGCGCTGATCAACCTGCCGTTCTTCCTGCTGGCCATCAGCAAGAAGGGGTGGGACTTCACGATCCGGACGGGCATCTGCATCGCGATCGTGTCGGTGCTCAGCGCCGTGCACCCGCGGATGTTCGGCGACCTCGACCTCCCCGTCGCCTACGGCGTGCTGGCGGGCAACGTGCTGGCAGGCGTCGGGCTGCTGATCCTGTTCCGGCACCGGTCGAGCGTCGGGGGGTTCAACATCGTCGCGCTCGTCGCGCAGGACCGGCTCGGCTGGCGCGCCGGCTACGTGCAGATGGCGCTCGACACCGTCGTCGTGCTCGCGTCGCTCACCGTGGTCGACGTCGGGACCGTGCTGCTGTCCGCTGCCGGCGCTGCCTTGCTCAACCTCATCCTGGCCATGAACCACCGGCCGGGCCGGTACGCGGGGTACTGACGGGCAGCCCTACCGGGCTGCGACGGTCGCGACGACCGGGCGGTGGTCGCTGCCGCCCGTCGCGGGGAGCACGTCGAAACGGAGCGGTCGCCACGCCCGACCGTCGACCAGCACGTGGTCGATCGGGGTGGCGAGCCACGTGGGCGCTGCCGCGGGCCACGTCCCGCTCGCGGCCCGTCCCAGCGCGCGGGCCACGTCGACGCACGGGTCGAGGTGCGCGAGGGCCGGGTGGTCGATCGTCGCGTTGAAGTCGCCCGCGACGATCGCACCGGGGTTGTCCGCGCACGTCGCCGCCGCGGCACGCGTCTCCGTGCGCCACAGCGGCATCGACGACGGCTCCGACGGCGACACGGGGTGCACGGCTACGAGCGTCGGGCCCGTACGCGAGGTCGTCGTGAGACCGCCGTGCCGCAGCGGCAGCGGATCCGCCGCGGCGTAGGTACCGACGGTGGGGGAGACCAGCAGCGCGACCCCGTCGACCCACGGGTCCGTGCTCGCGGCTGCGTGCACCTGCATGGGGACGCCGGCGGCGTCCAGCAGGCGTGCGGTCTCGGTCGCGGTCGCTTCTGACGTCTCGGGCAGCACGACGACCTGCGCGTGCTGCTCCTGGACGAGCCGCGCGAGCGCGTCGGCCGGCACCCGGCCGAGCGTGTTGAAGCTCAGCACCGTGACGGTCCGTTCCGCGGAGCTCGCGGCGACGGTCGGCTCGTGCCCGCGGACCAGCAGCACACCGGTCTGGACGCCCGCGGCGACGAGCAGAACCCCGACCAGCGGGACCACTGCGAGCCGGTCCCTGCGCAGCAGCAGGGCACCGACGAGTGCGACCAGCACCGCGGCCGCCGCCGATCCGATCGCGATCAGCGCGCGGAACGACACGAGCTGCGCGACGCCGACCAGGCCGGCCCCCCACGGCACCGCGAGCACGGCCGAGACCAGCGCGGCCACGCCGGCCAGCACCCAGCCGGCGCGCCGGATCACGCGTCGAACTGGTGCGCGGCGTCGGGGAAGGTGCGCGCGCGGACCTCGTCGACGTAGGCGGTCGCGGCGTTGCGCAGCGCGGTGCCCACCTCGCCGAACCGCTTGGCGAACTTGGGCGACCAGTCGCCCATGCCCGCCATGTCGACCCACACCAGCACCTGGCCGTCGCACTCGGCGCCCGCGCCGATGCCGATGGTCGGGATGGCGACGATCTCGGTGATGCTCGCGGCGACGGGGGCCGGCACCATCTCGAGCACCACGGCCACGGCGCCGGCCTCGGCGAGAGCAACCGCGTCCTCGCTCAGCGCCTCGGCTGCCTCGTCGCCGCGGCCCTGCACGCGCGGACCACCCAGCAGGTTCTCCGACTGCGGCGTGTAACCGAGATGCCCGACCACGGGGATGCCGGCGTCGGTCAGGGCCCGGACCTGCGCGGCGACGCGTCGGCCGCCCTCGAACTTCACCGCCGAGACGCCGGTCTCCTTCATGACGCGCACGGCCGTGGCCAGCGCCTGCTCCGGGCCGGCCTCGTAGGACCCGAACGGAAGGTCCGCCACGACGAACGCGCGCTGCGCGCCGCGGGCCACGGAGCGGGCGGCCAGGACGATGTCGTCGACCGTGACGGGCAGCGTCGTGTCGTGCCCGTGCATGGTGTTGCCGATCGAGTCGCCGACCAGCAGCATGTCGACGCCGGCCTCGTCGAAGATCCGCGCCGTCACGGCGTCGTAGGCGGTCAGCATGGTCAGCCGCTCGCCGCGCTCCTTCGCCTGGCGCAGGTGGTGCACGCGCACGCGCTGGGGGGTCATGGTCGCTCCTTCGTCGGGATCGGTTCGCGGGATCGGGGCTCGTGAGATCAGGGTTCGCGCCACTGCGTCGTGATGGGCAGCCGGCGGTCGCGGCCGAAGGCCAGCGCCGTCACCTTGGTGCCGATCGGGTACTGGCGGCGCTTCCACTCGGCCCGGTCGACGAGCGTCAGCACCTTGTCGACGACGGCTTCGTCGAAGCCCTGCGCCAGCAGCTCGGCCCGGCCCTGCGCGTTCTCGACGTACGCGTCGAGGACCTCGTCGAGCAGCTCGTACGGCGGCAGCGAGTCCTGGTCCACCTGGCCCGGGCGCAGCTCGGCGGACGGCGGTTTGGTGATCGACGACTCGGGGATGGGCGGGAGCTCGTCGGGCCCGAACACCCCGTCGATCGCGGCGTTGTTGCGCCACCGCGCCAGCGCCCACACGCGCGACTTGTCGATGTCCTTGATGGGCGCGAACCCGCCGACCGCGTCGCCGTAGATCGTCGAGTACCCGGTGGCCAGCTCGGTCTTGTTGCCGGGCGCCAGCACCAGGTGGCCCTCGGCGTTGGACAGCGCCATGAGGATCACGCCACGCACGCGGGCCTGCAGGTTCTCCGCCGCCAGGCCGTCGAGCCCGAGCTCGTTCTCGAACGCGTCCACCATCGGGGCGATGGGCTGCACGCGGTAGTCCGCGCCGATGCGCTGCGCGAGGTCGGCCGCGTCGTCCTTGCTGTGCTCGCTCGAGTAGACGGACGGCATGGACACGCCGACGACGTTCTCGCCGCCGATCGCGTCCGCGGCGATGGCCGCCACGAGCGCCGAGTCGATGCCGCCGGACATCCCGAACGTCACCGAGCGGAAGCCGTTCTTGCGGACGTAGCCGCGCAGGCCGGCGACGAGGGCGCGGTAGACCTCCTCGTCGGCGTCCAGCGGCTGCGCGATCTCGCCCGTGGCGGGCTCGTCGTCGTCCTCCGCGAGGTCCCAGACCAGCAGGTGCTCGACGAACTGCGGGGCCCGAGTGAGCAGCGTGCCGTCGCGCCCGATCACGAAGCTGCCGCCGTCGAACACGAGGTCGTCCTGCGCGCCGACGAGGTTGACGTAGGCGACCGGTGCGTTCACCTCGCGCGCTCGTCGGGCGGCCAGGTCGACGCGCTGGTGGCCCTTGCCCTCCTCGTACGGGGAGGCGTTGAGCACGACGAGCGCGGAGACCTCGTTCTCGTCCATCTGGGAGACCGGGCCGCCGTCCTGCCAGATGTCCTCGCAGATCACGACGCCGACGCGACGCCCCCGTACGTCGATCACGCACACGTCGTCGCCGGCCGCGAAGATGCGGAACTCGTCGAACACGCCGTAGTTGGGCAGGTGGTGCTTGTCGTAGCGGGTCTCCACCGCACCGTGCTGCAGCAGGACCGCCTGGTTGGTGGGGCGCTGCGGGCCGGCCGGAGCGCCGGGCGCGTCGACCGGGGTGACGGACCGTTCGCCGACCGTGCCGACCAGCACGGCGAGCTCGCCGAGCCCGGCCGTCGCCAGATCGGTCGCGGTCTGCTGCAACGCCGCCTCGGCGCCGCGGCGGAACGACGCGCGCAGCGCAAGGTCCTCGATGGGGTACCCGGTGAGCGTCATCTCCGGGAAGACGACCAGGTCGGCGCCCGCATCGGCCGCCTTGCGCGACCACTCGACGACCGCCGCCGCGTTCCCCGTCACGTCACCGACCCGGGTGTCGATCTGAGCGAGGGCAATCCGAGGCCGAACCATCCCCCGAGCCTATCCACGCCCTCAGCTACCCGTACGCCACACCGACGTGACGCCCCCCACGCCGTCTCGAGGTTCGGCTCGCGCACCGGCCGTCGCAGCCGACGAGGAGGTGGCGAGCGGCGCCTGTGCGCGCCTCCGCCCTTCATGCTGGTTGCAGCGGTGGTTGCATCGCGCGTGCCCATGGCGGGCACGCCTGCTGCAACCATCGCTGCAACGGCTTCGTGGTCGCGGGCGCCGTGGCCCATCGCTCAGCGTGGTGCGCGCCTTCTCGCGTCCACCGGTGGTCGCCTCGACGCGCGCATCGAGCCGTGGAGCGACTCGATGCGGGCAAGGACTCCGGGGGCGTTCGAGGTGATCTCACGCGGAGCGACCGCGAGCCGCAGGATGCCGGCCTCCGCCAGGCGGCTGTCGTCGCGGACGGTGCGTGTCCAGTCCTGCGGCGAGGAGTGGTGCTGGGCGGAGTGGACCTGGACCGCCAGGCCGACGTCGTCGAACCACAGGTCCGGCGTGGGCAGGCGGCAGCCGTCGCCGGCACGCAGCTCAGGGTTGGGCCAGGGTTCGGGTAGGCAGCGGCTCGTGAGACACAGAGCGAGCAGGTCGTGCTCGGGGGCCGACCACGCACCGGTGGCGGCAGCTTCGATGGCTGTCCGGAGCGCGGCGGAATCACGGCGTGGGCCGGCGTGGAGCTCGTGCCGCAGCTCGTCGATCTTCGCCTTGCGTCTCTGGACGGCTTCGATCACGAGCGCCTCCGCGTCGCGGGGGACACGCATGCGGCGGCAGGCATCGGCCACCGCGCGTGGCGCTGGTGCGATCCTGACCAGCCCGGACCCTGTCGTGAACCGCGTGGGTCGGGACGTGCGCCGGATGCGCACGAACCCGACCGTCCGAGACGCGAGGTGCGAGGGCACCAGCACATCGATCATGGGGTCTGCCGCGTTCGTGAGCCCGTGCCACCGGGCTGCGGCGGGCCCGGTCACGACCGCGTCCGGGCCGGCGAGGAGCGCAGCGGCAACCAGTTTCTGCTGCTCGTCGAGCGGACCACGGCCGAGCTGCACCACCCCCGGCAAGGGGAGCAGCCACTGCGAGACGAGCCGCCGGCGCACCATCTTCGAGCTGATCCCGGCGTCCTCGAGCTGTGCGCGGGTCACGAGGCCCGACTGCACAGCTCCCAGTGCCTCGATGGACGGCGGCAGCGTGAGGATCGACATGGCCCGAGCGTGCCCCTGGAGGTGTGGGATCCGGTGCGTCACCGAGGTCTCCTGTGGACGGGCAGGCGCGGCAAGCGCGCTGTGGACACCTCGGGCGTGCAAGGCCGCACTTCCAGGACTAACGCCACGGGTTGCTCAGCCGACGCCGAGCACATCGGCGCACCGATGGATGCAGCGGTGGTTGCATCGTTGGTGACCACCACGGTTGCCCGCGATGCAACCATCGGTGCAACCACGAATCAGGAAGCGGGACGCTCCATCCGGACCCGGCGCGGTGGCGAGCTGCTCCAGTGCGAGGTCGCTGCGCGGCGCGCCGGGAGCTGCTTGCGGACATCGGTGCTGTGCAGCGCAGATGTCGGGCAGGATGTACGCCATGGACAGGCAGCAGGAGTTCGTGCTCCGCACCGTAGAGGAGCGGGACATCCGCTTCATCCGTCTCTGGTTCACCGACGTGCTCGGGATCCTCAAGTCGGTGGCGGTCGCCCCCGCCGAGCTGGAGGCTGCCTTCGCCGAGGGCATCGGCTTCGACGGCAGCTCCATCGAGGGGCTGACGCGGGTCTACGAGGCGGACATGATCGCCAAGCCCGACCCGTCGACGTTCCAGGTGCTGCCCTGGCGCGGCGAGCGGCACGGCACCGCGCGCATGTTCTGCGACCTGCTGACGCCCGACGGGGAGCCGAGCCTGGCCGACTCCCGCAACGTGCTCAAGCGCGCGCTGTCCAAGGCCAGCGACAAGGGGTTCACGTTCTACACGCACCCCGAGGTCGAGTTCTACCTGTTCGACGCCCCCGCGGACCCGGCCCAGCCGCTGGTCCCCGTCGACCAGGGCGGGTACTTCGACCACGTCCCGCGCGGCACCGCGCACGACTTCCGCCGCGCCGCGATCACGATGCTCGAGTCGATGGGCATCTCGGTCGAGTTCTCCCACCACGAGGCAGGACCGGGGCAGAACGAGATCGACCTGCGGTATGCCGACGCGCTGACCACGGCCGACAACATCATGACGTTCCGCACGGTCGTCAAGGAGGTCGCCCTCGAGCAGGGCGTCTTCGCGAGCTTCATGCCCAAGCCGCTGGCCGACCAGCCCGGCTCCGGCATGCACACGCACCTGTCCCTGTTCGAGGGGGACCGCAACGCGTTCCACGAGCCCGGTGCGCCGCTCGAGCTGTCCAAGGTCGCGCGCTCCTTCATCGCCGGCCTGCTGGTCCACGCCGCGGAGATCACCGCTGTCACCAACCAGTTCGTGAACTCGTACAAGCGGCTCTGGGGCGGCGCCGAGGCGCCGAGCTACGTCTGCTGGGGCCACAACAACCGCTCCGCCCTGGTGCGCGTGCCGATGTACAAGCCGGGCAAGGGCAACTCGAGCCGCATCGAGTACCGCGCTGTCGACGCGGCGACCAACCCCTACCTGGCGTTCGCCGTCATGCTCGCCGCGGGCCTCAAGGGCATCGAGGAGGGCTACGAGATGCCCGAGGGCGCCGAGGACGACGTGTGGGAGCTGACCGACGCGGAGCGCCGCGCGCTCGGCATCGAGCCGCTGCCGCAGTCGCTCGACGCCGCGATCGCCGTGATGGAGAAGTCCGAGCTCGTCGCCGAGACCCTGGGCGAGCACGTCTTCGACTTCTTCCTGCGCAACAAGAAGCGCGAGTGGGACGAGTACCGCGCGCAGGTCACGCCATACGAGCTGCGGCGGTTCCTGCCGGTCCTGTGAGCGAGCTGCTGTGAGCGAGTCACGTGGGGCGAGCCTCGCCGGGAGGCTGACGCGCGTCGGTGTCGAGGACGTGCGGCGAGCCGAGCGGCTGGTCACCGACGCGGCACTGCTGGAGGTCCAGCCCGACGCCGCCGAGCTCGTCGTCGGTGCGCTCGCGGACGTCGCGGACCCCGACGCCGCGCTGCTCACGCTCGCCAAGCTCGCGGGAGCCGTGCGCGGCCGGCCGGACCTCGCTGCGCTCCTGCGCGACGTGCTGACCGACGGCGGCCCGGCGCGCCACCGGCTCCTCGCCGTGGCGGGCGCGTCCGTCGCGCTCGGCGACACGCTCGTCGCGCACCCCGAGAACATCCGGGTGCTGGCCGACGACGCCCCGGGCGTCGGCGTCCCCGTCGCCGACGTGCGCGCCGAGCTGCTGGCCGCGGTCGGCGCTGATCCCGACGAGGACGTGCCGGTGGCGACGGTGGCGGGCAGCCCTGGTGTCGACGCGATGCGCCGCGCCTACCGCACGCGTCTGCTGCGGATCGCTGCGAGCGACCTCACCGCCCAGGACCCGCTCAGCCGGCTCCCCGGCGTCGCCGCCGCCCTGGCAGACCTGGCCGGTGCTGCGCTCGAGGCGTCCCTCGCGATCGCTCGCGGCGACCTGGACGACCACGGGCGCGACGTCCGGCTCGCCGTGATCGGCATGGGCAAGGGCGGTGGCCGCGAGCTCAACTACGTCTCCGACGTCGACGTCATCTACGTGGCGGAACCGGCTGACGGCGTCGACGAGGCGCGTGCTCTGGCGGTCGGCGCCAAGCTCGCAGCCGGCCTGGCCCGCGCCTGTTCGACGCCGTCCGCCGAGCCCGCGCTCTGGCCCGTCGACGCCGCGCTGCGGCCGGAGGGCAAGGACGGCCCTCTGGTCCGCACGATCGCGAGCCACCGCGCCTACTACGAGCGCTGGGCCAAGACCTGGGAGTTCCAGGCGCTGCTGAAGGCGCGGCCGCTGGCGGGGGACCGCGCGCTCGGCGCCGAGTACGTCGAGATGACCCAGCCGTTCGTCTGGGCCGCGGTCCAGCGGGACAACTTCGTCGAGGACTCGCAGGCGATGCGTCGGCGGGTGGAGTCCCACGTCCCGGCGGCCGAGGCCGACCGGCAGCTCAAGCTCGGCATCGGGGGCCTGCGGGACGTCGAGTTCACGGTGCAGCTCCTGCAGCTGGTGCACGGCCGTTCGGACGACGAGATCCGCAGCCCCAACACGCTCACGGCGCTCGCGAGCCTCGCGGCCCGCGGGTACGTCGGGCGCTCGGACGCGGCCAGGTTGGCCGTGGACTACCGGTTCCTGCGGCTGCTCGAGCACCGCATCCAGCTGTACCGCCTGCGCCGCACCCACCTGCTGCCGACCGCGGAGTCCGACCTGCGGCGCCTGGCCCGAGCCGTCGGGATGCGTGCGGAGGGTCCTGCGGGCCTCCTGGAGCGGTGGCGATCGGTGCGTCGTGAGGTCCGCGGCCTGCACGAGGAGCTCTTCTACCGCCCGCTGCTCCCCGCCACCGCGCAGCTCTCGGTGGAGGAGGCGGCGCTCGCACCCGAGGCCGCCCGGGCTCGGCTCGCGGCGATCGGCTACCGCGACCCGGCCGGCGCGCTGCGGCACCTCAAGGCATTGACCGAGGGCCTCTCGCGTCGCGCGGCGATCCAGCGCCAGCTCCTGCCCGTGCTGCTGGGCTGGTTCGCCGACGGCCCGGACCCGGACGCCGGCCTGCTCGCGTTCCGCCGGCTGTCCGAGGAGCTCGGCACGACCCACTGGTACCTCAAGCTGCTGCGTGACTCCGCGGCGGCCGGGCAGCGGCTCGCCACGGTGCTGTCCACGAGCCGCTACGTCGCCGATGCCCTCATGCGCTCGCCCGAGTCCGTGCGTTGGCTCGCCGACGACGACGAGCTCGAACCGCGGACACGGGAGCGGCTCGCGGCAGAGGCGGACGCGGTGCTGACCAGGGCCGACGAGCCCACCGTCGCGATCGGCCTGATGCGGGGCCTGCGCCGCCGCGAGCTGGCGCGCACGGCAGCGGCCGGTGTCCTGCAGGTCGTGACCGGCATCCGCGCCTCGGAGAGTCTGACCGACGCCGCTGACGTCGTCGTCGGCGGGGCGTTGCGGATCGCCGAGTGGGAGGTCCGACGTGAGCGAGGGCTGGCGGAGAACCCGACCCGCCTGCTGATCGTCGCGATGGGCCGGTTCGGCGGTCGCGAGATGGGGTACTCGTCCGACGCCGACGTCATGTTCGTGCACGACCCGGTTCCCGGTGCGGACCTGGTGCTGGCCCAGGAGTTCGCGGTGGCCGTCGCGAGCCAGGTCCGCGCCCTGCTCAGCGCGGTCGGACCCGAGCCGGCGCTCGCCGTGGACGCCGACCTGCGGCCGGAAGGACGCAACGGTCCGCTGGCGCGATCGTTCGACGCGTACGCCGAGTACTACGAGCGATGGTCCTCACCGTGGGAGAGCCAGGCCCTGCTGCGGGCGCGGCCGGTCGCCGGTGACGCCGCGCTGGGCGAGAGGTTCGTCGCGCTCGTCGCGCCCCTGCGCTACCCCGAGGGAGGCCTCGAGGCGGGCGTCGTGCGCGAGGTGCGCCGGATCAAGGCGCGCGTGGAGGCCGAACGCCTGCCCCGCGGCGTCGATCCGACCCGGCACCTCAAGCTGGGCCGCGGCGGCATCTCGGACGTCGAGTGGACCGCGCAGCTCCTGCAGCTCCAGCACGGAGCCCAGGTGCCCGCGCTGCGCACGACCGCGACGATCGCGGCGTTGGACGCGGCCCGCGATGCGGGTCTGCTCGAGGCCGACGACCGCGCTGCGCTCGTCGCCTCCTGGAACCTCGCGTCGTGGCTGCGCGACGCCAACGTGCTGTGGACGGGCCGCGCCGAGGGCGCGCACGCGGACGTGCTGCCGCACGACCGGCAGGCGCTCGCCGGGCTCGCGCGCGTGCTGGGCTACCCGGCCGGCTCGGGCGGTGACCTCGAGGAGGACTACCTGCGCACCGCGCGCCGTGCCCGGACCGTGGTGGAACGCGTCTTCTACGGCTGAGCGGGCGGGCGGTCGTCGGCCGACGACGAGGCGTCCGGACCCTCGTCGGACGCCCCCGCACCCGTGACGGCGTCTTCGTGGACCTGCTTCCAGCCGTGGTTCTTCTTGAGCGCGGCGACGTCCTCGGTGAGCAGCGGCGAGTCGACGAGCTCGTGGCGTCCGACGTACGTGCTGGCGATGGCCTGCACCGTCGCGACGACCGGCAGCGCCAGGAACGCGCCGATGGCGCCGAACATCGCCCCGAACCCGATGACCCCCAGGAACGACACCGCGGGGTTGAGGTCGAGCGAGTCGGCGGAGATCTTGGGGGAGAAGATCAGGTTCTCCACCTGCTGGTACGCGATGATGAACGCGAGGACGAGGAGGCCCTTGGCGGGGGAGATCGTCAGCGCCACGGCCACGGGCAGCGCCCCGCCGATGTAGGTGCCGATCGTGGGGATGAACTGCGAGACGATCCCGGTGAAGACACCCAGCGGGAGGGCGTACGGCACGTCGACGATGAGCAGGAAGACGGTGGTGAACGTCGCCGAGAGCCCGGCGAGCACCAGGCGCGACGTGATGAAGTTGGCGATCTTCTGCTGCGACACCTCCCACACGCGCAGCACCTCGACCTGGTGGTTGGTCGCGAACATGCGCAGGACGGAGGCGCGGAACGCGGGTCCGCGGCTGGCCATGTAGTACACGACCAGCAGGATCGAGCTCGCCATGAACAGACCGCTGACGATCGAGGCTCCCGCACCCAGCACGCCCGGCGCGATGTCCCGCCAGTGGGCCGTGATCGTGCTGACGGCCTCGTCCGACGTCGGGATGTCGATGTCGAACTCGTTGTGCAACCAGCTGGCCAGATCCGCGTAGTACTCGGGCAACGACGAGATCAGGGCGACGAGCTGCTCGATGAACAGCTGGCCGAACAGCGCCAGGACGACGGCGCTGCCGACGAGGAACGTGACCATCACCAAACCCGTCGCGCGCGTGCGCCGCCAGCCGTGCCGCACGAGCCAGCGGATCGACGGCTCCATGGCCAGCGCGATGAACCAGGCCAGGACGATGATCACGATGGTCGTCGTGAGGGCGCCGAGGGCACGCCAGATCCACATCCCGACGAAGGCCGCGATGACGATCATCACGAGCGCGCGCGGTAACCAGGCAGGTGGTCGCTTGTCGTCGCGCTCGGGCAGCGGCGGCGCGGGCTGCACGGTCATGGCGTCCTCGAAGGTGCGTCGGGTGCTTGGCTGCAACCTATCGGTCGACGCGCCGGTTGCGGGGGAGGCGAAGGCGTCCGGACCGTCGGGCGGGTTCGCTCTGTCCCGGACGGCCCACGACTGGCAGGATCAGGGCGTCGGCGCAGGTCATCACAGCAGCAGGAGGTCGTCGTGACACCACCCCGGGGGCGCAAGCCCGCAGCAGGGAACACTCCTGAACCGGACGAGTCGGGCGGCGACCAGCCCGTCGAGGACCACCCGACGCAGGACGACACCTTGGCGCTGGAAATTCCGTCGCAGGCCGACGCGCCGGTTGACGCCGGCGTGCCAGTCGAGGCCGACGAGCCCATGGCTGCGACCGAGTCCGTCCCCGTGGTGAACGACGTGGTGTCGGCGTCGGACGCCGAGCAGCGGCTGGCGCGCCTCGAGGAGGAGAACGCCGCGCTTCGGGCCAAGCTCGCCGCACCCGCCGTGGAGGCGCCGCCGCGCAGGGACTCGTCGCACCGCGGTCGCCGCTGGGCTGCCGTCGCGCTGGTCGCGATCGGGGCGCTGCTGGCTCCGCTCGGCGTCGTCGCGCACTGGGCCGACCGCACGCTGACGAACACCGACCGCTACCTCGAGACGGTCGCGCCGCTCGCGGACAAGCCGCAGATCCAGAGCGCGATCATCAACCGCACGACCACGGCGATCATGTCCAACATCGACGTGTCGAGCGTGACGGGCGAGCTCGAGAACTTCCTCTCCGAGCAGGGTGCTCCGCCGCGCCTGACCGAGGCCATCCCGCTGCTCGAGCAGCCGCTGCAGAACGGCGTCCAGACGGTCGTCACCCGCGTGGTGACGCGCTTCGTGGAGTCGGACGCGTTCAACTCGCTCTGGCTGCAGGTCAACCGGATCTCGCACGAGCAGATCGTCGGCATCCTCGAGGGGGACCCGGACATCGCGCTGCAGCTCGACGACGACGGCAACCTCACGCTCCAGCTCGGCCCGATCATCGACGTGGTCAAGCAACAGCTCGTCGACGCCGGCATCGGGATCGCGGCGTCGATCCCGGCGATCAACCCGACCGTCGCGATCGCCCAGGCCGACTCCCTGAGCCAGCTCCGGACGGGCTACAAGCTGCTCAACGCGGTCGGCACGTGGCTGCCCTGGGTCGCGCTCGCGTTCCTGGTCGCTGGGGTGCTGATCGCGCCGCGGCGTGCCCGCATGGCCGTCGGCGCCGGCCTCGCGCTCGTCGTCGGGATGCTGCTGCTGGCGCTCGGCCTCGCGATCGGGCGAAGTGCGCTGCTCGGTGCGCTGCCGGCCGGGACGTCGGGTCCCGCCGTCGAGGTGCTGTTCAACGACATCGTCAGGTTCATGCGGATCAGCCTGCGAGCCGTCGCGGTGGTCGGCCTGTTCGTCGCGATCATCGCGTTCCTCGCGGGCGGCTCTGCCGCCGCTCTCGCGACGAGGCGCTCGGCCGCGTCCGGGGCCGGCGCAGTCCGCTCGTGGGGTTCGGGCCGGGGCATCGACACGGGCGCGTTCGGGGTGTGGCTGCGGGCGCGGCTGGTGCCGCTGCGCTGGGTCGTCGCGGCGATCGCGGTGCTGGTCATCGTGCTGGCGGACACGCCGACGGCTGCACTGGTCATCACCACCGCGATCATCGCGCTCGTGGTCCTCGGCATCCTGCAGCTCCTGAGCACGCCGCCCGCGGCGGTCGAAGGGCCGCCGTTCGTCGAGGCTCGCTGAGCCTTCGCGTGCGCCCGGCGACCGGGCGCACGCGAGTGGTTCAGGCGATGCCCGCGGGGCCGCCGGCGACAGCCCAGCTCGCCAGACCTCTCTCGAGGTGTTCTTCCGTCGTCGCGGGCGCGGGCAGCAGCATCGTCCGCTTCTTCCCGGCGAGGGCCTCGAGGCGCGCGGTCCGACCCTCACCCGCATGGCAGGACGCGTCCGTGATCGCGTAGATCGTGCTCCCCGTCTCGCCGACCGGCCTCGCCGTGACGACGTGGTCGATGCCCAGAGGCGTCGACCTTGCACCGTCGAGCAGGTACAGCCCTGCGACGCACCGGCCGCCGTCGTCGGTGCCGACCGGCGCGGCCCCGACGACGATCCGACCGGATCCCGTGCTCAGGCCCTGCCACAGGGGTACCGCCGGGTCCCCGACAGCGAGGGACGTCACAGAGTGGGGCGCGGCGCCGTCCACCGACAGCTCGACGAGCGTGTCACCCGGCGACAGCAGGTGGCCGCCGTAGCCCGTCGCGCTCCACGGCTCCCAGGTGCAGCGCGCCAGGACCCGGCTCGCCGAGGTCCAACCCACGACCGCGCAGTACCTGTCGGTGACGCCATATCGGTGCGTCGTCTGCCGTCCCGTGTCGAGATCGACGACCTCGTACTCCGAGTCCGGATCCTTCGTCCCGGGCAGGACCAGGTGGCGGCCGCTCGGGTCGAGCAGGCTCGACCCGAGCTGGACCCACGCACCGTCGAGCGCGGCCCGGCGGACGAGCGTGCCGTCGGGCCGCTGCACGACGAGAGTCGCCGCGCCTCCGCCGCCCGTCTCCCCGGAGGTGACGAACCAGACCTCGTCGCCACGATGGTCGAACCCGACGAAGGAGGGCTCGGGCAGCGCGTCGTCGACGACCTTCCCGGTCGCGCCGGGTGCCACGGTGAGCCGGCCCGTGCGGACGTCCAACCAGCCGCGCTCGGCCTGACGCGTCACACCGTCGTGGATCGGCGCGATCGTCACGAGCGCCTTCGACGTGCCCGGTTCCCAGTGCAGCAGTTGCACCTCCTTGCCGAGCGGCAGCTCCCGCAGGCGGTACACGGTGCCGGTCGGGTCCGCCAGCACCAGCGTGCTGCGTACGGGGCCCGACGACGCGGCGTCGTCGCCGGCCCACACCGGGCGGTAGATCCCGAGCACCCAGCCCGCTCCGGCGTCCTCCCACACGTCGGTGGGGGCCTTCGCCGTCACGGGCAACCCCAGACCTGCGTTGATCTGGGCCTGCGTCGGCCCGGTCGCTGCAGCTTCCGTCGCGGTCGGCGTCGGTGCGGGTGTGGCGGACGGCGACACAGGCCCGGGAGTCGGGCTGGGCGCGGTCGTGGGACGCGCGGTGGTCGTCGGCGACGACGTGATGGCAGGCGCCGGAGCGTCGTCGTGGTGCCCGACCGACAGACCGGTGACGAGCGCCGCGACGACCGCGACGGAGGCGAACACCTCGCCGGCGGCGCGGCGGCGACGCCGTCGGCGCACGCCGGCGACCGTCGCAGCCACCGCGTGCGACGACGGCCGGGCGGAACCGAGGCTGTCGACGCGCTCGTCGAGCGAACGTTGGATGACGTCGTCGAGATCACGCTCCACGGGGCACCTCCGAGCTCTGTGCGGCAGGACCGGCGACGAGTCGGACGTCCACGTCGCCGAGGTCGGCGGAGCGGGTCCTCAGCGCGGCGTTGAGGGTCCTGATGCCGTCGAACGTGTAGCGCTTCACGGATCCTTCGCTCAGGTGCAGGTGCTCGGCGGTCTCCGCGACCGACATCTGCTCGACGTGCCGCAGCACGACGCAGGCCCGCTCGCGCGGCGGGAGCGATGCGAGCGCTGCCTCGAGCTCGGTCGAGACGTCGAGCGGGTCGGGTGGTGACGCCAGGCGGTGGGCCTCGTCGTGGGCCTCACGCTCGCGTCCGGTGCGCCGCAGCCCGTCGATGAAGCGCGAGACGATCGCGCGCCGGACGTACTGCTCGGCCGCTTCCACGGACCGCAGCCGCGCGCGGCCACCGAACGTGGCGATCAGGGCTTCCTGCACCAGGTCCTCCGCGTCGCCGCGGGTCCCGACGAGCAGACGCGCCCGTGCCACGAGCCTCGGGTACCGCTCGTCCACCAGCTGCTCGAGCAGCGGTTGCCAGTCCCCCCGCACGCGCCCTCCTCGTCGACATGTTTCTCGTCCGCCTGGACAACGCCGAGAGTGCCGGATCGGTTGGGGTGCGGAGCGATTTTCATCTGGACGCGCCGACGAGGGTCGGTGCACCCACCCCGCGACGTGCGCGCCACGTCGTCGCTACGCTGGCGGGGACGTCGTGACCGGTGGTGCACCCGAGACGGGTACGGGCGAGGGCGAGGGACGATGGGCGTGGTGACGCGGGGTTTCGGTGGCCGGCGGCCCGACCCGGACCGGGAGCTCCCGCCCGGGCAGTTCCTGACGCAGGACTTCCCGGTGCTGTCGGCAGGTCCGACGCCGAACATCGACGAGGCGCACTGGCAGCTGGAGATCCACGCCGAGACGGGCGAGGTCCACCGCTGGTCGTGGGAACAGTTCCTGGCGCTGCCCGCCGAGGACGTCACGACGGACATCCACTGCGTCACGCACTGGACCAAGCTCGGCACGACGTGGCGCGGCGTCAGCCTGGACACGCTGTTCGAGGACGTCGAGACGAGCGCCGACTTCGTCATGGCGCACTCCTACGGCGGTTACACGACCAACCTGCCCCTGCAGGACCTGCTCGACGGTCAGGCCTGGGTCGCGTTCGAGTTCGAGGGCGAGCCGCTCGACCCGGTGCACGGCGGGCCAGCGCGGCTGCTGGTGCCGCACCTGTACTTCTGGAAGAGCGCCAAGTGGTTGCACGGCCTGGTGATGCAGGACGACGACGAGCCGGGGTTCTGGGAGCGCAACGGCTACCACCTGTACGGCGACCCGTGGCTCGAGCAGCGGTACTCGTGAGCGGTTCGTCCGCAGGTTGGCACGTCGCGACGGTCGTCGGCGCCCAACCGCTCACCGTTTCCTCGCGCGCGCTCACGCTCGCGGCGCCAGGCCTGCCCGCGCCCCTGCCCGGGCAGCACGTCGACCTGAGGCTCACGGCGCCCGACGGCTACACCGCCACCCGCTCCTACTCGCTCGCCGCGACCGGGCAGGCCGAACGCGTGGACCTGGTCGTCGACCGCGTGCCGGGCGGCGAGGTGTCGCCGTACCTCGTGGAGGTGGCCCGGCCGGGCGACGTCATGGAGGTACGCGGTCCGCTCGGCGGCTTCTTCGTCTGGCACGAGGACGATCCGGGTCCGGTGCTGCTGGTCGCCGGCGGCTCGGGCGTGGTGCCGCTGCTCGCGATGCTGCGGGCGCGGCGGGCGTCGTCGAGCGTGGCGCCGTTCCTCCTCGTCGTCTCCGTGCGTACGCCTGACGACGCGATCGCGCGGGCAGAGATCGACGAGCCGACCGTCGGTGTCGAGGTGCGGTGGGTGTTCACGCGCCGGACGCCGCCCGACTGGCCTGCCGGCCCGCACCGGTTGGCGGCCGATGACCTCGTCGCGCCCGGCTTCACGCCCGCCGACCGGCCCTCCGTGTTCGTGTGCGGACCGACGGGGTTCGTCGAGCACGCGGCCGGGCTGCTGACGACGATCGGGCATGCGCCGGGCCGGGTGCGCACCGAGCGATTCGGAGGTACCTGATGATCGACGATGCGCAGAGGGCCGGCCGGCTCGACGGGAACGCCGTCGCCGGTGCGCTCGGGGCGGCGTACGGCATCGACGTGACGCTCGCCGTCGTGCGGTGCGTCTCGTGCGGCCACACGGACGTCGTCGCCCGGACCCGCGTGCACGTCAGCCCGATGGGGGCCGTCGTGCGATGCGCCACGTGCGAGGCCGTGCTCGTCGTGGTGGTCGAACGGCCCGACGGGACGCTCGTCTCGAGCCCCGGCGCGAGCTGGGTCCGCGGCTGAGCGTGGTCAGCCGCCCAGGCCCGCGTCGCGTGCCGCGACGATGGCCTCGGCGCGGCTCGCGAGGTGCAGCTTGTCGAGGATCGCACTGACGTTGTTGGCGACGGTCTTGGGGGACAGGAACAGGCGCGCGCCGATCTCGGGGTTGCTCAGCCCGGCGGCCACGCCGTCGAGGATCTCGCGCTCCCGCTCGCTGAGGGTCGGGAACGCCTGCTCGGGTCGCGAGGGTCCGTGGCCGAACCATCCCTGCAGTCTTCGCGCGAGCGCCGCTCCGAACACGGCCTGGCCGGCGGCCGCCGCACGCACGGCGGCGACGATGTCCGCACCGTCCGCGCCCTTGAGCAGGTAACCGACGGCACCCGCCCGCACGGCGGCGAACACGGTGTCGTCGTCGTCGAACATCGTGAGCACCACGACCTTCGTCGCCGAGCCGGCCGAGGCGAGCTCGGCCGTGGCGTCCAGCCCCTTCAGCTCGGGCATCTGCAGGTCCATCAGCACGACGTCCGGCGTCAGTTCGAGGCACAGGCGGACCGCCTGCCTGCCGTCGGCCGCCTCACCCACGACCGTGAGGTCGTCGCTCGCCTCCAGCACCGCGCGCAGCCCCTGGCGGACCAGGGGGTGGTCGTCGGCCAGCACGATCGTGGTCACTTCAGCACCTCCAGCGGGTAGGTGGCCCGGACGCGGCCCCCGGACGGGCCCGGTCCGGCGGCGAACGTCCCGCCGAGCTCGTCGGCGCGTTCCCGCATCGACGCCAGACCCACGCCGGGCGCGCCCCAGTCGTGGCCCGTGCCGTCGTCGACGACGGTGAGCGTCAGTGCGGTGTCGACCTCGACGACGACGTCCACGCGCGTCGCGCCCGCGTGCTTCACCACGTTGTGGACAGCCTCGACGGCGGTGCGCAGGGCGGCCACCTCGACGGCCGCGGGCAGGTCCAAGGCATCAGGCACGGTCGTCGTCGCCTGTAGGGTGCCGGCCACGTGGGCGACCTGCAGCTTCAACGCACCGGCGAACCCGAGCTCGTCGAGGTTCGGTGGTCGCAGGTCGTACACGAGGGCGCGCAAGGTGCGGATCACCTCGCCGGACGCGTCCTTGGCGGTGGTGAGGTACTCGTCGGCACGGTCGGGGTCGGCGCGCGCCGCGTCCAGGTTGAGGCCCAGGCCCGTGAGCATGGGCCCGATGCCGTCGTGCAGGTCGCGCCGCATGCGTCGACGCTCCTCCTCACGCGCTGCGACCAGGCGCTGGCGGGCGTCGATCAGGTCCGCGGTGAGGACCTCGGCGCGCAGCGAGCCGGCGACGAGCCGTGTCGTCGACGCGAGGACAGTGCGGTCCTGGCCGCTGATCTGCTCGCGACCGAAGCGCGGTGCGCAGACCAGCTCGCCGAGCACCTCGCCCTCGTAGTCGATCGGCCACCGCTCGACGACGTCCTGCGCCTGCCCGGCCGACGCCACGACGACCGCGCCGCGGTGCACGGCGACGTACGGCAGACGGAGCAGGTCCGAGGTGGCGTGCACGATGCCGTCGACCGTCCCGCCGCCGCGCAGGTGGTAGCTCGCGGAGCGGCGCACGATCGAGTCGATCGCCCACAGGTCGTAGCGCAGGATCGCGACGAGCAACGCGACGGGCGCGACGAATGCGGACGCGGCGAGCAACCACTGCGGCGCGTGCCCGGTGGCGGCGACGGGCCAGCCGAGCAGCGTGACGACGGCGCCCCCGGCCATCCACGCCAGCTGGCGTCGTTCCAGGTCCCGTGCCCGGTACCACCGTACGACGACGTTCACGCCGGCGACGCCGGTCAGCAGCACGAGCAGGGGGAGGACGACGAGCAGGGCGGAGGCGATGCTCGGCACGGGCGTGCCGTCGATGAACCGCGACGTCCCGGCGACCGCGTCGGTGCCGTTCCAGTCCTCGAGGAGGCCGGCGCACGCCCCCACGACGACGCCCCAGCGGATCACACGGTCGAGGAGGACCCACGTGCGGCCTGCCGGAGCACCTGTCGGGAAACGACAGAAGACGAGCCCGAGCAGGACGTCGGGGACCCACTGGATCCCCGCCAGAGAGTAGGCCCACAGCAGCGCCGAGCTGCCGTGCCCGTCGTCGAACGCGACCGCGGCCGGCACGCCGACCCCGAGGTAGACGACCTCGACCACGGCGCCGATCGCGAAGATCCATCCGAACGACAGATCGGGCCTTCGCACGAGCAGGATCGCTGCCGTCAGTCCCCAGGCGACGAGCTCGGCCGTGCGCTGCGGAATCTGCGCGTCTGGGCCGAGGTCGTCGCGGACCTGCAGACCGATCGCGGCAGCAGCGACGACCGCGGTCAGCACGAGCAGGGCGAACGCGATCACGTCCGCGCGCCTGATCAGGGCTGACCTCACGTTCGAAGTCTGGCGCACCGGGTACCGCCGTGGGGTCGCCGCGGTTCCCGAGTTGCCGGGAACCGGTCCTGCAGCGGCGGGATAGCGGCGTGAGGCCGTGCCCTGTGGCCGGGACCGGGCCCAGGGCCACCGTGGGGCTACCTCGAACCGAAGGAGATCATCATGGCTTCCCTGACGAACACACCAGCCGGACACCTGGCGCCCGAGCCCACCACGGTCCACGACGCCCGTCGGTTCTGGCGGCTGCTCCTGGCCGTCGTCGTCCCGATCCCGTGGCTGGCCAAGGGCGTCCAGTACATCGTCGACGGGCACAGCTTCGAGCACGCCGGCGACCAGATCAGCTACGACGCCACGAACGGCGCATACCAGTACCTGCAGTGGCTCGACGCGCTGTTCGTCGCCCTGGTCGTGCCGTCGGTGCTGGCGATGGTGCTGATCTCCCGGCGCGGGGCGCCGCGCCTCGCGACCGCGGCGACCGTCCTGATGGCGGGCGGCTTCCTCCTCGCGGTGACGCTGAACAACGCGGGTGGCGGTGACTGGTCGGCATGGGCGGCGGCGCAGAAGGGGATGGATCCTGCCACCACGGGCGCGACGCTCGACGCGTTGGTGGATCCTCGTCAGCCCGTCGGGATCCTCGGCTTCCTCGTGGCGATCGTCGTCGGGTCGATCCTGATCGGACTCGCTCTCTGGAAGAGCGCCGCGGTGCCGCTCTGGGCCGCGCTGTGCGTCGCGCTCGGCGGTGCGACGCACATCTTCCTGACCTTCGACCACGTGGTGCATGGTGCTGGTCTGGTGGTCCTCGCCGCGGGCTGCGTCGGCGTCAGCCGTGCGCTGGTCCAGCTGCCCGACGACGAGTTCGACCTGCGCCCGTTCACCGAGCGGACGAGCTGAGTCGACGACGACAACGAACACCCCCGCCGCCCCGAGGGCGACAGGGGTGTTCACCACTGCAGGTCACCGGCCCCCGGGAGCAGCCGGGGGCCGGGACGTCTCACACGTCGTAGTAGAGCCTGAAGCAGATCTCCTTCAACACTGAACGCCCAGGTCAGAGAGCTGTGACCAGGGCGTTCGCTTGAGCGGCGTGCTTCTGATGTGCATCTGGGATGCGTCATGTGCCACGAGGAGGACGCATGTTGTGGCAAACCTTGCGGCGCCGACACCCAGAGTCCCGCTCGAGGCTCTGTCGCACAAAGAGCCACCTCGCGCGTTTCCGATCGGACTACTGGGCCTGCTTCCAGAGCGCTGCTGAGCGAGGCAGAGGTGTGTCGGGCGGGCGAGCGCGGACCGAAGGACGCCCGGTCACTTTGCCGTTGCGGGGGAGTGAGGCGTTCGGCGGGTTGAGGCTCATCAGGAGCCGAAGGAGCGACTGTTGGAACGCGCTGCCGCACTTGCCTCACCACCAACGACCCGGAGGACCGATGGCCGACCGCACGCACTACGAGACGCTCGACGCCGCGATGGCAGCGCTCGGCGTTCCCGTCGAGAGCCGATCGCTTGCCCGCGACCTGACTCCGAGCGTGCCGTCCGAGATCTGGATCCCGGCGAAGAGCACGTACATCGCGGTGCGCCCACAAGGCGAGCGAGTCGTCAAGACGTACGTCAACCGCGGGCTCGTCGACCGATGGGTCGCGCCCCGGCGGTACGGGCGGACACATCGTCGGCGGCGTCGCTGACGGGCCCTACGAGCGCTGATCGACCACCCACCTACGACCCGTCGCTCCCCGAACTCCGGCAGTCCGCGACGCGCCGACGCGCCATGACTGCGGGCCGTGGCCAGCGGCGAGCGGGCACCGTCACGCTTGCTGGACACGGATGCGGATGGCCTGCAGCCTGCGGTCCGTCTGCCCGACCGTGGCCAAGGCGGCCTCGAGGGGTGCGGCCCGGATGTGTCGGAGGTCTTGTCGGCTATCCCACCGGCCTCGGACATGCTCTGCTCCTGAACTCTCTTGGTCGTGCTGGGCCGACGTGAAGCACCCCCTCGAACATGTAGGTGCGCAGGCCAGCTACCTCGCGTCTTGTGATGCTGCCGTCGGGTGAAATGTTCAGAGTTGTTTATCCGAACCGCCTGCGGAGCGGCTCCGGGCTGCGCTACGTTCGCGGCACTCGCGCAACGCTCGCTCGCACCGCAGGGGGATACGTGCTCGCCAAGTCCAAGGTTGCTGCCGCCGCCATCGTCGCTGTCAGTGCTCTGCTCATCACGGCGGGCGGGTCCACCGCAGTCGCCGGCGCAGCACAGCAGACACCGACCCCGACGGCGAGCCAGCCCGCCGCCACACCCGACCCCGACGACCCCTGTGCCCCAGGTCAAGCCGGCGTCGTCTATGGCACCGAAGGCAATGACGTCCTGAACGGGACGAACGGCAATGACGTCATCTGCGGCCTGGGCGGCAATGACACCATCAACGGCGGCAACGGCGACGACGTCATCGACGGTGGAGCCGGCAACGACACGATCGCGGGCGGTAACGGCCTGGACACTCTCTACGGTGGCGACGGCAATGACGCCATCTCCGGTGGGAACGACAACGACGCCATCTACGGCGGCGGGGGCAACGACACGCTGAACGGGGACAACGGCAACGACCTGGTCTCCGGTGAGGACGGCGCGGACACCATCCGAGGAGGCAACGGCGACGACACCCTGGACGGCGGCAATGGGGCCGACAACCTCGGCGGCGACAACGGCAACGACCGCATCTTCGGCGGACCCGGCGACGACGTCGCCGACGGTGCCCTTGGCGACGACCAGATCAACGGCGCGGAAGGCACCGACACCCTGACCGGCGGTCTGGGCACGGACGTGTGCACCGAGGGCGAGAAGGTCACCTCGTGCGAGTCGACCACAAACCCGGCAGCAGACTCATCGTTCCCCACCCAGCTCACGCCCGCCCCCGAGCCGGCTGGCAAGGTCACGTTTGAAGGCGGACCCGGCCTGGACGGCCTGAAGATCGTCGTGAACTCCACCGGTGGCCTCGGCCCGAACGACATCACCGTCAAGCCCGACCGGCAGGCCAGCATCGGCATCTCGAGCGTGTCCGCCTCGCCCGCATACGACGTGACGCTGGCCAACCCCGCCGCGATGACGAGCGCCGAAGTGACAGTCCCGTACGACCCGGACCAGGTGCACAGCGACTTCGACGCAACGGACCTTCGCCTGGCCAGCTTCCGCCGCACCGAGGGTCTGTGGATCCCGGTCACAGGCGACGTCAACGTCGACACGACCGCACATACCGTCACGATGACGGTCAAGCACTTCTCCCTGATCGCTGTCGTGCAGGAAGCACGCGGAGGCTTCTGGGACTCCAAGGCGCTGACCGAGATGTTCGGCAAGACCCCCGTGCCGTGCGTCCCGCCGGGCAGCGCCGGCTCGCACGCCGGCCTCGATGTCGCTTTCGTCATCGACACCTCCGGCTCGATGTACGACAACGATCCCAGCGGCCTGCGGGTGACCGCAGCGAAGTCCTTCCTGGCGCGCCTGCGTCCAGGTGACCGGGCGGCTGTCATCGACTTCGACGACTGGGCACGCACCGTGATCGGTCTGACGGACGTCGCCAAGTCGGACGATCGAGACAGCATCAGCGCAGCCTTGGACCAGACCAACGACGCCAACGGCGGCACCGACATCGGCGCAGCCGTCAGCGAGGCCACGTCACTGCTGAGCGCCGGCGGGTCGAACCGTCTGCGGATCGCGATCCTGCTGTCCGACGGGCAGAGCTACTACGACGACAACCTCACCAGCGCAGCCGCGGCCGCCGGCGTCAGCTTCTCCACCGTCGCCCTGGGCTATGGCGCTGACGCGAGCCTGCTGAACTCGATCGCCGCAGGAACCGGCGGGCACGCGTTCACAGCCGACTCCGCCACCGACCTGGCCGCCCTGTACGACGAGCTCGCCGACACGATCATCGACGACAACACCGACACCGACGGTGACGGCCTGACCGACTGCGAGGAGACCACCGGACTGTTCGCGCCGTCGATGGTCTACCTGCCGGACCTGAGGATCAACTACCCGTCGAAGGACTTCGGGGCGTTCTCCTTCACCAACCCCAAGTCGCTGGACTCCGACGGTGACGGCACCCCGGACGACAAGGAGGTCGTGCGTCGCAACTTCCGGGACAACCCGGAGTTCGCGAACGCGTTCCAGGTCATGGTCGACGCCGGGCGCTCCACCTACTTCGAGCTGGTCACCGGCCGGCCGGACAAGGCCGACACGGACAACGATGGCCTCCCGGACCCGGTCTGGCCGCGCCTGACCGAGGTGTGTGGGTCCGAGCCGTCCGGGACCAGCCCGTTCGACTGGGACTCCGACCTCGACTCGGTCTCGGACTACGTCGAATGCTTCAACGGCGACGACCCGCTGCACCCGGACACGAAGTCGTACGGTGTGCCCGGCCTGGCGCCGTACAGCCTGTTCACCCCGGACCGGTACGACCTCGAGGCGAATCCCGTGGTCCCGATCTTGATCGACGAGCGCGGGTACATCAGCGCAACGAACCGCGCCGTCTACTACGACGAGGACTACAACTGCGTGAACAGCTTCGGTTCGACCGGCTGTGACGCGCTGCTGGCGTGGGCGAAGCAGCAGCCCGATGACGGGTGGCTGTGCTTGTGGGGTCACGGGTCATGCCCGACGGACGCCAGCCAGATCCGAGACAAGATCAAGGAGATCGTTGAGTCCCAGAAGGTGTTCGCCTCGGACGGCACGCTGCGCAGCGAGTACGTCGGCACGTACTCCTCGGTCCTGTGCCAGCAGGACTTCTCCGGAACGGGCCAGTGCGCGATCAGCGGGATGGTCGCCGCGGCCGCGCTCGTCGCCAAGAAGCTCGAGGCTCCTGAGCTGGGCAGGGGAGCGGCGAACACCTTGAGCCAGAGGGTCGGCACCGCCCCCAAGATGGACCCGGCAGCAATCGGCCGGATCGCGGCCGCGGTCGCAGTCTCGACGACCCTGTACCGCGAGTCGCAGGTCAGCTCCGACGCCGAGCGGCGCGACCGGGTGACCCGCGCAGTGCGGGCGTGCTCGCAGACGGCCGTGCTCTTGATCCTTCCGTACCGAGGCACCGCTCACCCGTGCAGGGTTAACCCGATCTTCCTTCCGGGGGAGACCGACGCCGGCGGCGCAGCGCGCAATGACGCTGCGGCCATCGCTGCAGACCCGAGCAAGCTGCTGCTCCAGTACGCGCCTGCTGCCGAGCGGCTCCCTGTCGTCCAGGCCGCACTGATCGCTGATGGGAAGCCGTCGAGCAACCCGCGCCAGTGGTACCAGCAGTACGACCCGTGCAAGAAGTACTCGGCTCCGTACGCCTGCGATGAATACCCGTTCTTCGCATCGACGCGTTCGGGGCCGCCGGTTGGCGGGGCCGGGTCGCGGCTGGCCGTGGTGCTCGGCTCGGAGAACACGGCCGAGGGGAACGCCTACTCGGCGTTCACCAGGTCGTGCCCTCCGGTGAGCTCGACACCGCGCAAGCCGTTCCTGGTGGTTCCGCTGGTGGGGCCCGCAGCCGCTCCGACAGACTGGGTTTGCCCCCGATGAGCGGGGCAACGGCTTCAGATGGGACAGCGTTGAGTGACGAAGCAGACCGGTTCAGTGCCGCCTCGGAGCAGTTCGAGGCGGCACTGGCCGCCCGCAACCACCCACTGGGCCGGTTCTTGCGCCCGGGGCTGTCCGTCGAGCGGATCGAGTCGCTGATGGCCACAACCCACCGGGGCACGCCACCGGCCGGCGCGAGCGGGCCGCCGCTGCGGCTGCCTGAGGCGGCCGCGCGGTTGTGGTCGTGGCACGACGGGGTCGACACCACGGACCTGACCCGCGTCCCGGGCAGTGAGCAGCTACCCGGAGGCCTGGTGTTCCTGCCGCTCGAGCTGGCCGTGCAGAACTACCAGGCCTCCGTGGCGGACTTTCCGTGGACAGACCTGGACGACATGTCACCGGACTGGTTCCCCATCGCCACGATGGGGCACGGTGACCAGCTGCTTGTCGACTGCGCCGGCACAGCGCAAGGGCAGCTCGTCTACCGCAAGCTGGGGGACTACAACACCCAGGAGGACTTCGAGCGGGAGAACCTGCCATCGATCGCTCACGCGTTCGAGGCGTGGACGAGACTGCTGGTCAGCGGGGACTGGGCCTTGGACGGCGGCACGTGGACGTACACCCGAGAGTGGCAGCCTGAGCTGCCCAGCTGGTACTGACCGACTGATCTCGGTGGATGCTCTCGCGCTCGCAGCCGAGCTCATCGCATCCGGTGCGCCGGGAAGTTCCGCAGGAAGGGGCGTCGAGCGCGGCACCTGACGCGGTTCAGCAGTCCAGATCGGGTCGGCCTGGTCGACTGGGGGAAGTGGTGTGCGTCTGCTGTGCATGACGCGGAACGTCCGAGCTCGGCGCGGGGGCGCACTCCCCGCACGGAACCTGTGGCAAAACGTGTGGCACCCCCGCCGCACGGAGGCGACGGGGGTGCCGTTACTGCAGGTCACCGGCCCCCGGGAGCAGCCGGGGGCCGGGACGTCTCACACGTCGTAGTAGAGCTCGAACTCGTGCGGGTGCGGCCGCAGACGAATCGGGTCCACCTCGGCGGAGCGCTTGTAGTCGATCCACGTCTCGATCAGGTCGGGCGTGAAGACGTTGCCCGCCGTGAGGAAGTCGTGGTCGGCCTCGAGACGGTCGAGGACCTCGCCCAGCGAGCCCGGGACCTGCTGGATGAGCGCGTGCTCCTCCGGGGGCAGCTCGTACAGGTCCTTGTCGACCGGCTCCGGGGGCTCGATGCGGTTCTGGATGCCGTCGATGCCGGCCATCAGCATGGCCGCGAACGCCAGGTACGGGT
>Ga0160439_1000204_pt1 | contig 40753 bp, 38 predicted proteins | sample HID1975M_E0MG_FD_108201 | JGI IMG/M metagenome (GOLD analysis project Ga0160439, IMG submission 108201) | Enriched soil microbial communities from UW Madison campus, WI, USA - HID1975M_E0 MG | ecosystem: Environmental > Terrestrial > Soil > Unclassified | place: USA: Madison, Wisconsin... | reverse complement strand
CGTCCCGGTCCTATCCAGGGCGGATCGGTGCACCCGTACATCGAGCGCGCGCAGGGGCGCCAGGAGGTGACGTTCCTGCACCCGCTGCTGAAGAAGTCGCTGGCCAAGACGCTCGGCGTGCCGCTGTTCCAGGAGCAGCTCATGCAGATGGCGATCGACGTCGCGAGCTTCACGGGCGCGGAGGCCGACCAGCTGCGCCGCGCCATGGGCTCCAAACGGTCCACCGAGCGGATGCTGGCGCTCAAGGAGCGGCTCATGACCGGCATGGCCCGCAACGGCGTCAGCGCGGAGGTCGGGGAGCAGATCTTCGACAAGCTCAAGGCGTTCGCCGACTTCGGGTTCCCCGAGTCGCACGCGTACTCGTTCGCGTTCCTGGTCTACGCGAGCGCGTGGCTGAAGGTGTACCACCCGGCCGCGTTCTACGCGGGGCTGCTCGCGGCGCAGCCCATGGGCTTCTACTCGCCGCAGAGCCTGGCCGCCGACGCGCGCCGGCACGGGATCGAGGTGCTGCGCCCGGACGTGCTGCGCTCGGACGTGCAGGCGGTCGTGGAGAGGCGGGGGCCGACGCCGGACGAGGGAGAGCCCCGGTTGGTGCCGGCACCCAGCGGCACGGGACCGGCGGTCCCGGTCGGGGTGCGCACCGGCACGGTGCGGTCGCTGGCCGTGCGGATGGGGCTGGTCGCGGTGCGCACCATCGGCGAGGACCTCGCGCAGCGGATCGTCGACGAGCGCCGGTCGAACGGCCCGTTCGTCGACCAACGCGACCTGGCCCGACGGGTCCAGCTCACCACCGCCCAGCTCGAGGCGCTGGCCACCGCCGGGGCGCTGGACGGTCTGGGGATCAGCCGCCGGGAGGGGCTGTGGGCCGCGGGTGCGCTGGCCCAGGAGGGGCCGGACACGCTCCCGGGGGTCAGCGTCGGGGTGCGCGCGCCGATGCTGCCGGGGTTCAGCGACGTGGAGACGGCGACGGCCGACGTCTGGGCCACCGGCGTCTCGGTGGACTCCTACCCCACGCAGTTCGTCCGCGACCGGCTCGACCAGGCAGGCGTCCTGCGCGTCGAGCAGGCGTTCCGGCACGAGGAGGGCCGACGGGTCGCCGTGGCCGGTGTCGTCACGCACCGCCAGCGCCCGGGGACAGCCGGCGGCGTGACGTTCCTGTCGTTGGAGGACGAGACAGGGCTGCTCAACGTGGTGTGCTCGGCCGGGCTGTGGAGCCGGTTCCGGGTGGTGGCGCGCACGTCCAAGGCGTTGGTGGTGCGGGGCCGGTTGGAACGGGCCGACGGAGCGACCAACCTGGTCGCCGAGCACCTGTCCCCGTTGTCGCTCAAGGTCCGCACGTCGTCGCGGGACTTCCGGTGACACCTCGTCGGTCGGGTCGATGGGAGAACGCCCTTCCCGTGGAGCAGGGCGTCGAGACGACCAGGGCGCGGGCCGGCGCCGGACGGTGCTGGGTCGTCGAGAGCGGCGATCGCCTCGTCGGGACGCTCACCATCTCCCTACCGCCGTCCGCAGGCCTCGCGCGGCTGACCGCGGCGGCACGCCAGGAGCGCCGTGCGTGGCTTAACCAGGTCGCGGTCTCGCCGAGTTGCCGCAGCCTGGGGATCGCGACCGACCTGTGGCGACGGGGTCGTCAGTGGGCGCTGGCGCAGGGAGCCACGTCCGTCGGCGTCGACACAGCGGTCGACGCGGACCATCTGGTGCAGCTCTATGCGGCCTGGGGGTTCGCCGGTGCCGAGACCATCCACTGGGCGGGCAAGACCTACGACAGCGTGGTGATGACCAGGCCGCTCGGAGGCAGGACACGTAGACAGGCGGCACGCGCCGCAGCAAAACCGCGGGCACCGGTTGGGGTGGACGCCGTAACCTGCGAGCGTGCTCGGACCTCTTGTCGCCTACCTGCCCACACCTCGTACCGCCGACGGCGGCATCGGGACCCAGTCCCTCGCCGTCCTCGTCGACCGGGCGGTGGCCGCCGGCGTCGACGGGATCGCCGTCCTCGGGTCGTCGGGAGGCTTCGCCTACCTCGACCGCGCGCAGCGACGCACGGTCGTGGACGCGGCCGCCGAGGCCGTCGACGGCCGCGTGCCCCTCATGGCGGGCATCGGCGCGCTCACCACGCAGGCAGTCCTGGAGCACGCCGACGACGCGTCCCGCGCCGACGCCCTGCTGCTCGGCACCAGCGCCTACCTGCCGCTGACCGCCGACGAGGTCGTCGGGCTGTACCGCGACGTCGCAGCCCACGCGGTCCGACCGGTGTGGGCGTACCACAACCCCCGCACGACGGGCGTCGAGCTGAGCACGGAGACCATCGCGCGGATCGCCGCGTTGGACGGGATCGGCGGCTTCAAGGACCGCGGCACGGACGCTGCTGATCTCCGGCGCCGCTACGACGAGCACGTCGCCGCGGTGCCGTCCGACGTCGAGATCGGGTTCAGCGGTGACGCGCTGGGCGTCCAGGGGCTCCTGGCCGGCGCGCGCACCTGGCACTGCGGCCTGGCGGGAATCCTGCCGCGGCCGTTCGTCGAGATCGCCGCGGCCGCGACGGCGGGCGACCGCGAGCAGGTCGACGCGGGTGTGGATCAGCTTCTGCCGTGGACCGACCTGGCGGCCACCTGGGGCGTGGCGAGGATCGCGGCCCTCGTCGGCCCGCTGCTCGGCATCGAGATGGGGGACCTTCCGCGGCCGCTGCTGCTGCCGCCGGACGACGTGCGGCAAGCGCTCGCCCGGCTGCTCGAAGAGCAGCCCGCGCCGGCGTGAACGAACCTGCGGGCCGCCGCGTCGTGCCCGTCTGTGGAGTCATGACTGGTGTCAGGGCTGCTTGACGGCCTCGTCGTCGTCGATCTGGTCGTCGTCGACGGGTTCGACGTCGTCCGCGGCCTCGTCGACCGTCATCGGCGGGTCGATGCTGCGCAGGCGGGAGAAGATCGCCCAGAACACGGCGACCAGCGGCACCGCGATGACCGCACCCAGCAGGCCGCCGGTCAGCGTGCCGGCGGTGACCGCCAACGCGATCACGACCGGATGGATCGACACCTGCTTGCCCATGATGAAGGGCTGGAAGATGTGGCCCTCCAGCTGGCCGATCGCCGCGATCCCGAGACCGACGAACAGCGCCGACCACAGCCCGTTCGCCGCCAGCGCGACGATCATCGCGATCACCATCGCGGTCGGTGCGCCGACCAGCGGGATGAAGGCGCCGATGAACACGAGGACGGCGAGCGGCGCCGCCAGGGGGACCTGCAGCACCAGGAGCAGGATGAAGGCGAGCGCCCCGTCGGTCAGCGCGATGAGCACCGTGCCGCGCGTGTACCCGGAGAACGTGTACCAGCCAGCACCGCCTGCGATCTGCCAGGTCTCGCGGGCCCGCTGCGGGAGCTGGTTGAGGAACCACGTCCACATCTCCTTGCCGCGGGCCAGGAAGAAGACCGTGCAGAAGATGGCGAGCGCCAGCGCCGTGAAGATCTCGACGACGGACCCGGCCCGGGAGGCGGCCTGCGTCGCGAGCTCACCGGCGTGGTCCTGGAGCCACTGCTGGCCCGAGTCGATCCACTTCACGATCTGGTCGTTGGTGATCGTGAACGGGAGCTTGCCGCTCTCCAGGAAGTCGGTGATCTGCGTGATGCCGGTGCTGAACTGCTTGGACAGGTCGTCCCACTGGTCGACGATCGAGTAGCCGACGTAAGTGAGCAGGCCCAGGAAGAAGACGATGCCCGTCAGCAGGCCGAGCCCGGTCGCGAGCCCGCGCGGCATGATCTTGGCGTACCAGTCGACCAAGGGCCGCAGCACCGCGGTGAAGACGCATGCGAGGAACAACGCGACGAACAGCAGCAGCACGTGCCACACCGCGTAGAAGACGATGCAGACGGCGATCACGACGATGATGAGCCGCCACGAGATCCCGGCGAGCGACCGCAGCCACTGCGGCGCCGTCTGCTCGTTCCCGTACGGGGGATTGCGCCGCGCACCCGCGACCTTGCGGGCAGCGGGACTGACGTACTGCCTGGTGGAACGGTCGCCGGCGGCGTCGCTCATGGGTCCTCGTGCTCTCACGTCGGGATGCTCCGGCCAGTGTGCACCGCAGGGCCGATGCATGCTCGGCAGCCGCGCCGTGCTATCTTTTCTGCCGCACCTCGGGGCGCCCACGGGCTCCCGGTGGTCCACCCGTCCGGGTGGCGGAATGGCAGACGCGCTAGCTTGAGGTGCTAGTGCCCGAAAGGGCGTGGGGGTTCAAGTCCCCCTCCGGACACTCGTTGAGACAGCGACGACGAAGGCCCCCGATCCCGCCGATCGGGGGCCTTCGTCGTTCTCGCGTGCGCTCGCTCACCTCATTCCGGTGGCTGCAGTGCGGTGTCGGGGCCGCGAGGCGGCGGCGCCACTGGACCACGGAAGTTCCGGCCGCGACGGGGGTCGTGGATCCGGCGGCGGTCCAGGCGCGCTATTGAGACTGTCAGCGCTGTGCGACTCAGCGGGCCGGACGACGACTAGCGTCCCGGCGAGCCCGCCGCCGACGTCCCGTCCCCGTACTTGGACCGCAACCAGAACGCGTAGGCCGACCAGGGCGCAGCCCCGCAGAACAACAGGTCCCGCCGGCACACGTTGCCGGCGGGACCGTCTTTGCCTGCGGTGGACACGCGCAGAGCGCTCTGGCGCTCCGCGAGATTCCGGCCAGCCCTGGCTTGCTCGTCAGGGCCGGTCAGGGCGAAACGGTCAGCACTGCTGTGGTTGTGCCGTTGTAGATCACGTCCGCCGTGCCGGGGGTCGCCTGACTTGGCACGGTGACAGTGACTGTCACGACATCGCCCTGGTCGTACGGGACGGAAGCGAGCTCCTGAACGGCGGAGCCTGCCTGGCGCCAGGTGAGGGCGCCCATCGCCCGGTGTGACGGCGTCTCGCCCTGGTCGTTGCACTCACCGACGTTCTCGATCTTCACGTCGAGGGCCTCGCCGGCCTTCGCTTCGAGCTGGCTGAGCACGACAACGGGAGCTGCGCAGGCGTCGCCCGAGCCCGCGGCGGTCGTCTGTGAGGACGCAGGCCCGGCCGAGCTGCAGCCGGCGAGGACGAGCACCCCGATCGGGACCGCAAACCACACGCGCATTTTCGGCCCCGTCAGTACAGGAGGAGAAGGCTGCGGAAATCGCCCTCGCCAAGTAGGCGGGCGGAAGTATTGCAGCCCGAAGTGCTTGGGCTCATCGTTTGGTCGTTTCCGCCGTCTTCGCGAGCGTGACCCAGCCCGATTGCGTGCCCAAGTTCATGCGTGAGTACCGAGCGGACATCGAAAACCTGCCCGATGCACCTCACAGGATCAACGCTTGTCACCCACGTGCGCCCGCTGCTGTCCAAGCGGGTGTCAGCCTCCAGCATCTTGTCCCTGCCTGTTTGAGTCTGAAACCACGAGCAGGTCAGCCCGAGCGTGGTACTGGTCAGTGAGCCGAAGTCGATGACGTTCACAGAATCCCGTGTGAGGCAGGTATTGGAGGTCGAGATGTTCGCGTCGGTCGAGTAGTCGGGGTAGATCGTCACGGTGAGGTCGGGGGTTCCGCTGAACCCGCACGAGTCTGAGCCGTTGCTCCACACGCCAGCGGCTCCCTTGGCGAGGGACTCCCACGCCGTTTCGCCTACGGACGACGGTCGGCGATCATTGTTGTTGAGCCGGAATCCAGTGCGGAGCTGTGACCACCACCGCGACTCCGCGAATGTCGAGGCGTAGTTGCATCGCGCTGCTGTTGCGAGTGTCGCAGCCTGGGGCAAGTACCTCTCTGGCGCGGTCCCGATGCTCGCCTGCGCGTCCACCTGACCGGTCGTGTCAATCTCGATGTCGCCGGTTCCCGAGTTCACGACTTCGAGCGAGGCCTCGTCGTAGCCGTCGCCCTGGATGGCGTTCGCGCTGACGCCGATGCCGGGGGCTGGAACGACGACGCCCACTCCTCCCGCAGCGATGGTTTGTCCTTCCATCTCGCACCCGCTGCCCGCTGCGGTTTGCGCCTGGTCCGGCGTCAGCACATTCGCTTGGGGGGGGCACCCCGGCTGGGTCGCCACGGCGACGGCGCCGGGTGCGGAGATCGAGACCAAGAGTCCGGTGACAACGAGAGCAAGAACCACGCTTCGCTTGCCGCGAGATACCACCTAAGCCCCCTGATGTTATTCGCGAGCCACGCTACTCAGCAGCCGCAACCGTACAGATTGACCTTTTCGGACGCAAGGGTCGTCCGAGTGCAGGACCCGATTTGGCGTGCGCCAGCACCAAGTGGCTGCGTCCGGCGCTTGGAGCGCGGGCTGGATGACCCGGCAAGCCAGTGGCGTTGTTCGAAGCTGCCGAACTGCTTAGGAGGCCGGCTCGGAGCTTTCGGCCTCGAAGGAGCGAGCGGATGCGAGTGCCATGTGTTGGGCGGTCAGCATCGTGATGTCGAGTCGCCACGTGGTGGCGTCACGCTCGGCCTTCGTGTCCACCGTGGCCTGCCATTGCGCAGTGAGCATGTCGTCGCTCCTGGCGGTGACGGCGGCCACGTGTGCCCGCGAGGACAGGTCCCGTCGGCCTGAATCCGTTGCCAGACCACTCTCGTGGACGACTCTGCGACACCGTGGGCAAATGGGGAGAGTCGGACGAGCTTCTGTGTGCCGTCGGGAACGTAGTCCCACTCGCCGACGACCACCGGCGCAGTATTTCGGTCCTGCGGGCGTAGCGGAGTCGCACATCTCGCATTGTCCATGGCAGCGCTCGAGCGCCATGCGTCGCACCCAGTTTCACTCGCCCAAGCAGTGACGGCAGCCTGGGCGCGCTCCTCGACGTCGACAGCTGCTGGCACAGCGCTCCTGCGAATGTCGATTGAGCCGTGTCGATCAGCCTCGCCCTGCCTGATGAGGGTGACCGGTGCCGCCTCCCGCGGCACGGTGCCACCGCTCCGCTCGCGGCTACCAGCAGGAGGAGACGACGGCGCCCGATCGCGTGCACACCGTGGTCGCTGCGACTCGTGCGCTGCCCGGACCACCCGCGTTGGTAGAGGGCGACGGGCCAGCATGCACCCGCTCGTCGCTACAGGGTCCACCGGCGCTTCGGACCCTTGGCGAGCAGCCGGGGCGCCTCCTTCACGACGAATGCGAGCACGTCGTCGAGCGATGCGACGTGGCTGAGCTCCCGTCCGTTCACCTTGCCCTCGGCGACGACCTGGCCGTCGCCCGTCGCGACTGCAGCATCGTCCGTCCGGGCCCAGACCATCGCCACGTAGCTCGCGTGGTCGTCGACGAGACGCGGTGCGATGAACGCGTTCTCGTCGGCGGCCTGGGCCGGACCAGCGTCCCAGGCAGGGCCGAGTGAGCGCTGGACGCGCTCGGCGATCACGTCGAGCCAGGTGGTGTCCACGCCGGCAACATATCGCTCGACGGTGTCATGCAGGACAGTGTTCGTGAAACCTCGGCAGAACGCACCTCCGCTAGCAGGCAGGTATGGACTCGAGCGGCGTCGGCGAGATCACACCCCCAGGGAGGTATTCGGCGCACCAAGCCACGCGCATACTCGCCTCATGTCACTGACCCTCTCGACCTCCTCGGTGCTCGTCGTCGAGGACGACCCCGGCGACCAGCTGCTCATCCGCGAGGTCTTCGAGGAGCACAACGCAGCAGGCGCGCTCACGATCGTCGAGGACGGTGCGGCCGCGCTGGAGTACCTGCACCGCGAGGGGGAGTATGCCGACGCACCACGCCCCACGTTGATGCTGCTGGACCTCAACCTTCCTAAGCGCTCCGGGCGTGACGTCCTCGAGCAGGTGCGGTTCGAGAGCGACCTGCGTGCGCTGCCGGTCGTGGTCCTGACGACCTCCGACGAGGAGGTCGACGTCGTGCGCGCCTACGCTGCTGGCGCGAACGCTTACGTCACCAAACCTCTGAACTGGGACGACTTCACGACCAAGGTGCGCAAGCTCGACGAGTTCTACCTGCGCACCGCGCGGCCGCCGCTGCATCGGAACTGACGGCACGGACTACAGGGTCTTAGAGGGCCGTTGCGCGACGTCCACCGCGACGAGGCGTGGCACGCGGAAGGCCCGCGTCGCGGCGCACGTCGACAGCAGGGGTTCAGAGCTCTCCTGCACCAGCGTGACGGTGATGACGCCGTCGTCCGCGGCGAGCTCGACGGTCCACGAGTCGTCGCTGCGTGCCTCGCGGACGGGTGCGTAGGCGGCGATCCGGGAGTCACCGAACGCGTCACGGGCGGCGTGCTGCGCTGCCTGCACCGCGTGCGAGAGCGAGCTCCGGCCGCGCAGGAAGCGAGGTTCGACGTCACCGCGCAGGTACGCGTCGGCGATGTCGAGCGCGTCCAGGTCGTCGGCCCGTCCGTAGTACAGGCCGTGGGGGAGGACGACCATGGTCCCGGCGAACCGGTCCCCTCCCAGGTGGGAGCACTCCCAGGTCTCGTCGGGATACCGCTCGGCCAGACGCGCGGCGACGGGACGGCCTCGCACGGCGCAGCACTGGTCGTGGCGACCGTGGGCGCACACCGCGAAGACGGGGGAGGTGGACTCCGTAGCGGTGGAGCCGTCCAGCGGGACGTCGAGCAGCGCCGCGGGGTGCTTCACCTCGCCCCAACGGATCGTCTCGCGCCCGGGTCGGGAGTCGACGAACGCCCATCGGGTGGAGGTCGACGACGGTCGTCGACCCGGCCGACGGATCGCCAGCGGTCGGGTCCCGGCCGCCTCGATCCTCGTCACCAGCGCACGGCCCAGTGCGACGTCGAACGGCGGGTCGAGGAACGCGTGCCGACCCCACCCGCCCGGGCTCTCGACCAGGAACCACGTGTCGCCGCGCGAGGCCGTTCCGGCGAGCGGGTCGCCCCGTTCGCGCGACCGGTCGCTGCAGGGCGCCCACGGGGTCGCGAGCTCGCCGTCTGGCTCCGGTGTCACTCGGTGGCCACCAGGAAGCCTTCGCGCAGGAGGCGTCGTGCGACGACGAGCGCACTCGCCTCGTCGAGCCCCGGGAGATCATCGACGCGTACCGAACCACCCGCAGCGAGCACTCGCAGCGCCGCTTCGGCCTCGCCGGGCATGGTGACTGCGCGGCCCCGTGCGGAGATGCGGACGCGGTCGCCCACCCGCTGGACGGACGCGGCGAGGGACCCGCGCAGCCGGACGGACGTCGCACCTGACAGGGTCGCCGCCATGGCGAGCGTCCGGACCGGACCCACGGGTTCGGGACGCGTCTCGCGCTCGAATCGGCCCGCAAGGACGCGTGAAACCCGCGCGGCCGGCTCCTCGTCGCCGGCGAGCGCGGCCGTCAGGTCGGAGACGACCTCGGTGACGATCCCGCGGAGCTGCTCGGGGTCGGAGACGTCGACGCCGAGCGGGAGCGAACCCCGCAGCCGCGGGACGTCGCCGACCAGGTTCAGCACGGCCTGGACGACGTCTGCCCTGGTGTAGGCGGACATGCCGACCGTCAGGTGGATCGACGTGTCGCCGAGCGCCGTCGCCGAGTGGATCCAGCCGCGCGGGAGGTAGAGGGAGTCGCCCGGGCGGAGCACCTCGTCGATGACCGCGAGCCCCCGGGCGGCTTCGGCCACAGCGTCCGCGTGGCCGGACCAGGGCTGGTCGGCGAGCGGGTCGCGATGCACGGGAGCGTGGATGCGCCAGTGCTTCTCGCCGGCGATCTGCAGGACGAAGACGTCGTGCGTGTCGTAGTGCGGGTCGAAGCCCTGGGACGACGGGGGCGTCACGTAGGCGTTGACCTGTGCGGGGTGCCCGATCTCCGCGACGAGGGACCGTGTGAAGTCGACCAGCGGGGGCCAGAGGCGGTGCAGACCCTGCAGGACGATGGTGGCGCCGGCCGCGAACTCGGCCAGCACCTTGTCGCTCGAGACCTGATCACCGACTTCCGCCCCGTACCCGCCCGGCGCCGTGAACCGTGCAGCGGGAAGGACGGTGCCCTCGTGGGCCATCCGCACGAAGGGTGTGCGGACTGCGCGCCGGCTGACGAGCTCGTCGACCGCGTCGGCGGAGAACAGGTCCTCGTACCCGCCTCCCAACGACTCGGCGCGAGTCAGGAGCGGGGCGGTGGCCCAGTAGTCACGTGCGAACACATCGGGCGGGACAGCGAGACACCGGCCGAGGGCGGACCCCCGGCCGGTGGCGTGGTCAGTCATCAAGCCGAGCCGTCTGCGCCGCCGTCGTGGCCGCCGGGGTTGGCGCCGCCGTCAGCAGTCCCCTCGCCGGCGGAGCCGTCGGCGCCGCCGTCGTGGCCGCCCGGGTTGGCGCCCCCGTCGGCCGGGCCTTCGCCCTGCGCTCCGGTGTCGGTCGTGATGTCGTCATCGTTGATGCTCATCGTGATCCTCTCGGCTGGTCGTGCGGGTTCATCGGTGCTCGGGCCCCCGCGAGCTCGAGCGTATCCACGGGACTGGCGACGCGCGCGGGCGCAGGACACCTGGCCGCTCGACGTGCCTCCGGGCCGGGTCGACGGCGCCGGGAAGGCCACCGGCGGCCGAGCCGCCCGGGTCGGCACGCAGCGCGAGCCATTCGAGGCGGCGGAGCGCCTCGGTGTTGCGCGGCCGCAGGATGAGCCTGCGCAGCGGGCGGGGCACGAGAGTCCCGGGCCCGCGCACGGCGTCCTCGCTGATGCGCACACGGCAACCGCCGTCGATCTCTGCGACGGTGATCCGCACGCGCGCCTCGCCCGCGGGCCAGCCGCGGGCCTGCAGCACGAGGACCGCGCCCGGTGTCCACGCGCGGCTCACCGTCTCGTCGTTGACGACGAGAGGCCAGATCCCGAACGAGTGCGCGATGCGTGTACCCGGCGCGGGCCAGCCCTCGGCGACGGCGCGGATGCGACTGGCGCCGACCACCCACGTCGCGTAGAGCCAGCCGTCGGCCAGGACGCGAGACACGGCCGCGGCGGAGCACGGCATCACCCGTTCGACCGTCGTCATCGCGAGTCGTCCTGTGGCTCGGACGCCGTCTGCTGGCGCAGCTCGCGCCCCCGGCGGATGTCCTCGTCGAGCTTCGCCTGCTTCTTGTCGCTCGCCTTGGTATCGCGCGGGGGGAGCTGGATGGTCTCCTCGGCGGCGATGCCGCCCTGCAGCTCGCGCCCGCGCTCGAACTCGGCGTCGAGCTCTGCGCCGAACAGCAGCGCCAGGTTGGTGAGCCACAGCCACAGCAGCACGATGATGACGCCGGCCAGGGAGCCGTAGGTCTTGTCGTAGCTCGAGAAGTTCGCGACGTAGAGGCCGAACGCGACGGAGGCGACGACCCACACCACGATCGCGACGACCGCGCCCACGCTGAGCCAGCGGAACTTCGGTTGCCGGACGTTCGGTGTGGAGTGGTACAGGATCGCGACCGCCCCGACGACGAGCACGACGACGATCGGCCACTTGGCGATGTTCCACACGGTGACGACGGCGTCGCTGACCCCGAGCGTCTGGCCGACCGACGTCGCAATGCCTCCCGACAGCACGACCAGCGCGAGCACCAGCACCGCGATGACGACCAGGACGAGCGTCACGACCAGCAGCACGGGCCGCAGCTTCCAGACGGGGCGTCCCTCGTCGACCTCGTACACGCGGTTCATGCCGCGGCTGAACGCGGCGACGTAGCCGGAGGCGGACCACAGGGCCAGCACGACGCCGACGATCAGCGCGAGCCCTGCGGACGGCGCCTCCGTCAGCTTGGTGAGCACCGGTTCGATGCTGTCGGCCGCCGAGTCGGAGCCGACCTCGCTGACGGTCTTCAGGACGTTGTCGACCATCGCCTGCGGATCGCCGACGAGTCCGAAGATCGACGCCACTGCCAGCAGGGCCGGTGCGATCGCGAGCACCGCGTAATAGGTCAGTGCTGCGGCGAGGTCCGTGCACTGGTCCTTGGTGAACTCGCGCAGCGTCTTGCGCAGGACGTACAGCCACGACCGCTTGTCGAGGTCGGCGGGGGAGTCGGGCTTGCGGGCGTCTTCGGGGTCGGGCGCGGCGGCCTTGCTGGTGCTCGTCTCGTCCTGGGTCATGGCGGTCCTTCGGGGTGTGGGCGGCGTGAGGCGGCTGCGCGGTCGGAGCGAGGTCGGGATGAGGCAGGGGCGAGGCACGCCGTTGTGCCCCGCCCCGTGGTCCTACTGCGGCGGCGCCGGGGTCCCGATCGGGTCCTCGGCGACGTGGGCGCCGTGGGTGTCGTCGTCCGAGCCGGTCGCCTGGGACTTGAGGTCCTGGGCTGCCGACTGGCCCTGGTCCCGCACCGATGACGCGGCGTCGGTGGCCTTGTCCTTGACGGCCGTGACCGCATCCTGAGCGGGCGCCTTGAGGTTGGCCGCCGCGTCCTGCGCGACGTTCTTGACCTCGCCGACGAGCGGGCCCGACTGGTCCTTCGCCGTCTGGGCCAGATCCTGCTCGCGCCGTGTCGACGGCAGGAGCGAGGCGACGAGCCAGCCTGCGCCGAAGGCGATCAGACCGGCGGCCAGCGGGTTCCCCCGGGCACGGTCCATCGCGTTGCCGGGCAGCGACGACGTCGCGTCCCCGACGGACGACGCTGCCGAGCCGGCGGAACCCGCACCGTCGGACACGGTGCCGGTCACGCGGTCCTTGAGCCCCGACGCGGCGGAGCGGACCTTCTCGGCCTGGCGATGGGCCACCTGCCCGGGGCTGACCTTGTCGCCGAGCGCGTCGACGTCCGAGCTGAGCTCGGCGCGGGTCCGCTCGATGTCCGCGCGGATCTCGTCCGGGTCGCGGGTGCTTCCTGTGTCGGTGCTCATCAGTTCTTCTCCTCGTGCCCTTGCAGTGCGTTCGGGATCTTCCTGACGGAGTCCGCCGTGTGCGGGAGCCCCTTGACGCGTCGCGCCTCGGCGCGGCCACGGAGGGCCAGCACGGCCGCGATGACGCCCCAGACGACGGCGACGACGACGCCGGACCAGGCCCGGCCCCATGCGTCGCCCAGCGCCCACCAGAGGGCGATCGAGAGGAAGAGCAGGACCATGTGACCGCCGACCGCTGCGCCGGCGAACAGCGACCCGCCCTTGACGGCCTGCTGGGCCGACTGACGGACCTCGGCCTTGGCCAGCTCGACCTCCTGGCGCAGGAGCGTGGACACGTCGCGGGTGACCTCGCCGAGCAGGTCTCCGACCGAGGCCCGTTCGGGCGCGCTGTTCGGCGCCGTGTCGGTCACAGCCCGCCGCCGGTGCCAGGAGTCGTGCCCAGGTTCTCGTACGGCTCGGTGGGCGTGCTCTCGTACGACGAGGTGGGCCGGGTCGTGCCGTCGACGGCGCCCGTCGTGCGCGGGGCGTCGGACTGGTCCGCCGGACCGTCCTTGAGTGCACGGGTCAGGCGGCCGACGAGGAGCCCAGCTCCCGCGGCGGCGAGCAGGAACGTGCCCGGGCGCCGGCGGGCGAACGAGCGCAGCTCGTCGACGACCTCGTGCGGGCTGCGGCTCTCGAGCCACCCGCCGAGGTAGGTCGCGCGCTGGCTGAGGTCGCGCGCGAGGTGCGTCGCGACGCTCGACTCGTCGGGCGCGGACGCCATCTGGTCGAGCTGGCTTCCGAAGGACTTCAGCCCGCCGGCCAGCCGCTGCTGCTGCTGGCCGGTCTGGTCGGACAGCTCGCCGCGCGCCTGTCCCCACAGGTCGCTGACCTGCTGCTGGGCCTCCTGCTTGACGTCGCTCGCGCCGCTCTTGGCCTCGTCGAGCACGGAGCTGCCCGCGTCCCCGGCCGAACCGGCCAGGCCCTTGACCTTCTCAGTGACGCCGGGGGTGGCTCTGTCGTCACCGTCGTCGTGCAGGTCGGGGCTGGGAGTCTCGGTGGGGTACAGCGGGTCGATCGTCGTGGTCGGTGTCCCCGTCGGGGGGACCGCACGGGTGTAGTGGTCGCTCATGATGGGCCTCTGCTTCTGGGTGGACGCGGCCGCGCTCCTGATGACCCCGAGAAGGGTCGAGGCGGCGGGTGAAGGTGAGTCGGCGCGAGCGCGGAGCATCACGCGAGGCGTCGGGCGGCGTTTCCTACCCCCGACGGCGGTGCCGGACGATGTGGTCCGACATATCGGACCGTATGTCGAACCCGGGGTTCCCGCCAATCAGGACGAGCGAGAGTGCTTCTCGCGGCGGGAACGAGAGCACGACTCGCGCCCTCCGGTCAGGTTGAGGAGCTCGCGCTGAACAGCGCGGCCGAAGGCTTCTGCGGGCACGACGTCGAGGCGCCCGTGGGCGACGATCGCAAGCGGGGCTCGCCGTTTCCGCTTCCGTGACGGACGATGGGGACATGACGCTGTGGGCAGGCTGATACGTCGTGAGAGATCTGCGAAGCGTCTTCGTCGACTCCATGAGCGGCGCGCCCAGCGCGCTGGAGGCCGCAGATCGACTCTGTCGTGCGTGCGTCGACCTCCTGGGTGTCGACGGCGCGTCGATCTCCGTGGCCGACGGATTCACGACGCAGGGCACGTTCGGCTCCAGCGGCGCGCTGAGCCGGCGGCTGGACGAGTACCAGTTCACCTTCGGTGAGGGACCGTGCCTCGACGCCATGCGCTCGGGAGCTCCGGTCCTGGCCTCGGACCTGTCCGCGTCCGAGGAAGTGAGATGGCCCGCGTTCCGTGATGCGGTGCTCAGCGCCGGGATCAGCGCCGTCTTCGCACTGCCAGTCGGAGAGGGCCGGCCGTTCGGAGCGCTCGACCTCTTCAACAAGCAGCGGGGACCTCTGGCTGAACGCGAACTCGACGGCGGGCTGCTCGCGGCCGAGCTGGCCGCGGTGCCCCTGCTCGAGATGATGGGTGCGACGCGTGAGATGGCGGACTCGGCCGAGGGGGAGCTGGGCTGGGACCAGCTGGCGTCCCTCGAGCGGGTCGAGGTGTACCAGGCGACGGGCATGATCATCGCCGCGCTGAACGTGAGCGCGGAGGACGCGCTTGTCCGGCTGCGTGCCTACGCCTACGCGCGGGGCATGACGGCGAACGACGTGGCATGGCAGGTGCTCGATCGCACGGTCGACCTCGACGACGACGGCTGGGGCGGTGCCGGCCGGGCGGGAGATGACGACGGTGGCTGAGGCTCGCGAGCAGAAGGTGGTGCAGGCGTTCGTCGAGATCGCCGAGGGGCTGGCCCGGGGGGTCGATGCTGTCGACCTGCTGGACCGGCTCGCGCACAACTGCGTCGAGATCCTCGACGTGGCCTCCGCGGGCCTGCTCCTCGCCGACGAGCACGGGGTGCTGCACGTGCTCGCGGCGTCGTCACAGGCAGCGCGCGAGCTCGAGGTGTTCCAGGTCCAGCGCGACGAGGGACCCTGCCGAGACGCGTACCACGCGGGAGCCCGGGTCGACGTGCCGGACCTGGTTGCCGAGGCCGACCGGTGGCCGGCGTTCGTCGAGGCTGCAGTGGGCGCGGGGTACCGGAGCCTGCACGCGGTCCCGCTGCGGCTGCGGGCCAGCATCCTGGGCGCCATGGGCCTGTTCAGCTCGCGCACCGGCGCGATGGACGAGGCCGACCACGCCGTGGCGCAGGCCCTCGCGGACGTCGCCAGCGTGGCGCTCGTCCAGGAACGTGCGAGCGCCGACCAGACCGCCTTGGCCACCCATCTGCAGGACGTGCTGTCGAGCAGGATCGCCGTCGAGCAGGCGAAGGGCGTGATCGCCTACGCGGGTGACCTGGACGTGGGCCAGGCGTTCGAGCGGCTGCGTCGGTACGCCCGCGACCACGACCTGAGGCTGACCGACGTCGCGGCGGCGGTGGTGGAGCGCCAGCTGACGTCGGGCGCGGTGCTGGCCCACTCCGACGCGGAGGTCTGACGGGTTCGGTTCTACCGGGGCCACGCGAGGAGCACGCACAGGGTGCGGTCGCCCTTGGCGCCGCTGAGCGTCGAGCGCGCGACCGCCTCCAGGCCCCGGAGCTGGTACCGCCGCAGCTCCTTCTCCGCGATGCGGGCCCAGCGTGTCGAGAGATGCCCGAGCTGCTGGCCGTTGCGCGACGCGACCGCGACGCGTCGGCCGGAGTCCAGCGACAGCACGACGTTCAGCCGCCCCAGGAGATCGACGTGCAGGTCGTGCACGTCCTGGGTACGTTCGTCGAACCCGAGGACGCGGACGGTCACGTGGCCGGCGACGGACGGGAACGGGGTCGGATGCAGCGGGGTGCGAGCTCGGCGTGGCTCTCGGCCGGGTGGGGTGCGTCGTCCCGACCGCGGCGCGCGGATGTCTGTGGTCAGCTCGGTCAGGTCAGTCATGGGAAGCCTCCGGTGGGAGCACGCGGGAGGCCGCCATCGGGGCGGTCGCGCGGGCACGGTAGGACGACGACGATCCTCGGGCACGAGCGCTGGGCATCGAGCGGCAGCGTCGAGCGGGGCGGCGTCGGGCGGTGCGTCCTACCCCCGGCGGGTGGGCAGGCCCATGTGATGGACCGGCTCGTCGGACGATAGGCCGGGTCGACAGCTCCCGCCACCCGGGACGGATCTCGGGGGCAGGCCCGCTCGCCGGCTACCTCACCGTCAGACGCGCCGCGGACCCGCGGCACGCGGGGGTGTGCAGCTCAGGCACGGCGACGACGGTGGTGATCGCCGGGTCGCGCACGGCGAGCCGGCGATCAGGGCGTCCGGTCGTGGAACGAGCCCGCGCGGACCGGCGCGCCGGAGACCGTCTCGACGATCGAGACCGCGACGTCGCGGAGCTTGACGTTGCGGTGCTGCGACGCGCTGCGCAGGATCCTCAGCGCCTCTTCCTCGTTGCACCTGTTCTGCGCGATGATCACGCCGATCGCCTGATCGATGACCGCACGTGACGCGAGCGCCGAGCGGAGGTCGGCGTTGAGCTCGGCCTGGTCGGCGCCTCGGAGGTAGAGGTGGGTGGCCCGCGCGATCTCGTCGGCGTAGAGGCCGGCGAGAGTCAGCGCCTGCTCGTCCCAGGGGTCGGGGGTGGGCGCATAGAGGTTGAGTGCGATCTCGACGCCGGGGCGGACCTCACGAGGGATTGCTGCGACGGCGACGAAGCCGCGCTCGAGCGCGGCGGCACGCCAGGCGGGCCATCGGGTATCCGTCCGCAGGTCGCCCGCCACGACGACCTCGCGGGTGTCGATGGACTCCAGGCACGGACCGTCCTCGTGCGCGTACTGGACCTCGTCGCACACCGCGGCGAGGTCGTCGCTCGCGGCGACCGCGTTGGGCTTGCGCTCGCGCCGGACGGTGACCGTGGCCGACGTCCCCGCGCCGGCGCGACGAGCCGCGGCCACCGCCGCGCCCTCGATGAAGTGCTGGAAGACGGGCACCTCGAGGAGCAGGACCTGGAGCTCGCTGACGAGCGTCGCATGTGGACGATCGTCCGTGTCAGTGTCCATGTGCGTCTCCTACGTCCGAAGGCCGGTATCCGGACCGGTCCGTCCGTCAGCGACGACCCTACGTCGGAGTCAGTGGCGCGACATCTGGACGACAGGCCGTGCTCCCGGTTGCAGGACCGACCACCTGGTCTAGCGTTGACGGCAGGTCCGGACCCTGGCCCCCCGCTCTGCCCTCGACGGCAGAAAACGTAGGAGCCACCGTGACCACAGATGTATCGACCGGCCCTCGGGCAGCGCACGACTTCACTCAGCTGACCGCGATGATGCAGGCCCAGGGCCTCCTCGCGCGGACGTACGCGCGGTACTGGACGCGTTTCGCAACGCTCAACCTGGTGCTGGTGGGCGTCGCCGCGGCGTTCTTCTGGATCGGCGACAGCTGGTGGCAGCTCGTGGTGGCCGCCGTGCTCGCCATGGCTCTCGGTCAGGTCATGTTCCTGGGGCACGATGCCGCGCACCGGCAGATCTTCCGCTCGGGCAGGTGGAACGACTGGGCCAGCCTGGTGATCGCCAACCTGTACGCCGGGATGAGCTACGGCTGGTGGCAGCACAAGCACAGCCGCCACCATGCCAAGCCCAACACTCTCGGCGCGGACGGTGACATCGACGCCGACGTGCTCGTCTTCAGCACGGCCAACCTCGACCGAGCGCGAACGGGCGCCGCCGGCTGGTTCGCCCAGCGTCAGGGGTGGTTGTTCTTTCCGCTGCTCCTGCTGGAGGGGCTGAATCTGCACGTCACGGGCGTCCGCAGGCTGTTGCGACGTCCGCCCGTCAAGCGGCGTGCCGTCGAGATCGCCTTCCTGTCCCTGCGGCTCGGCGGTTACGTCGCGGTCGTGCTGTGGTTCCTGCCGCTCGGTCTCGCCGTCGCCTTCCTCGGGGTCCAGCTGGGGCTGTTCGGCGTGTACATGGGTGCCTCGTTCGCCCCGAACCACAAGGGGATGCCGATCGTGCCGGCCACGCTCAAGATCGACTTCCTGCACCGCCAGGTCCTGCTCAGCCGCAACATCACGGGGGGCCGGCTCGTCGATCTCTTCATGGGCGGTCTGAACCACCAGGTCGAGCACCACCTGTTCCCCAGCATGCCGAGCTCGAAGCTGCGGGCGGCCGCCCCCATCGTGCGCCAGTTCTGCGCCAGCCGGGACATCCCCTACACCGAGACGACCCTTCTGCGCTCCTACGCGATCGTCGTGCGCTACCTCAACGAGGTCGGCCTCGCCTCGCGTGACCCGTTCCAGTGCCCCTTGGTCGCCCAGCGGCTCGCGGCATGACAGCCCGCCCACCACAGCCCGACGAGAGCAGGACGACGTGCGCGCACTGACCTGGCAAGGCATCGAGAAGGTGAGCGTGGAGACCGTTCCCGACCCGCGCATCGAGCAGCCCACCGATGCGATCGTGCGGGTCACGTCGACCGCGATCTGTGGTTCGGACCTGCATCTCTACAAGGTGCTCGGGATGTACCTCGACGCGGGCGACGTCCTGGGCCACGAGACCATGGGCGTGGTGGAGGAGGTGGGGCCCGACGCGGGCAGCCTCGCCGTCGGGGACCGGGTGGTGATCCCCTTCAACATCTCGTGCGGGACGTGCTGGATGTGTGCGCGCGGCCTGTTCGCGCAGTGCGAGACCACTCAGGTCCGTGCGCAGGGTACGGGCGCGGCGCTGTTCGGGTTCAGCAAGCTCTACGGCCAGGTCCCCGGCGGGCAGGCTGAGTTCCTGCGAGTCCCGCAGGCGCAGTTCGGCCCGGTCGTCGTGCCGGACGACGGGAGCCCCGACGAGCGCTACCTGTTCCTCTCCGACGTGGCGCCCACCGCGTGGCAGGCGGTGGAGTACGCGCAGATCCCGGCGGGCGGCTCCGTCGTCGTCGTCGGGCTGGGGCCGATCGGGCAGATGGCCGCACGGATCGCCGCACACCGGGGGGCGGGGACGGTGATCGGTCTCGACCTGGTGCCGGAGCGACTCGAGATGGCGCGGCGGCACGGGATCGACGTCATCGACATCGGTGCGGTCGAGGACCTCGCATCTGCCGTCATGGACCTGACGGGCGGCCGTGGACCGGACTCGACCATCGACGCAGTGGGCCTGGAGGCCCACGGCTCACCGGCCGCGTCGGCTGCACAGAAGCTGGTGGGGCTGCTGCCCGACGCCGTCGCGAAGCCCTTGATCGAGAAGGCCGGCGTCGATCGCCTGTCGGCGCTCCTCACCGCGTTCGACCTCGTCCGCCGCGGCGGGACCGTGTCCATCTCCGGCGTCTACGGAGGCGCGGTCGACGGGTTGCCGATGATGCAGCTGTTCGACAAGGGGCTGACCCTGCGCATGGGCCAGGCGAACGTCAGACGGTGGATCGACGACCTGATGCCGCTCGTGCAGGATCCGAGCGATCCACTCGGGGTCCTCGACCTTCGCACTCATCGGCTGCCGCTCGACGAAGCCCCGGCGGCCTACGAGATGTTCCAGAAGAAGCAGGACGGCTGCATCAAGGTCGTCCTGGACCCGGCCGCCGCCTGACGGTCGTACCGACGCGCCGGACCGACGCCCGTCGAGCCGCCCCCGAGCGAGGGAACGACCATGTATCTCCACGTGCAACGCCTCATCAACGACATCGTCGCCGACGAGCCAGACCCGTCGGCCGCCAATGCGCTCCAGGAGGGGCTCGGCGGCCAGTTCGGCGAGATGCGGACGATGATGCAGTACCTGTTCCAGAGCATCAACTTCCGCGGGCCGGCGGCGAAGCCGTACCGGGACCTGCTGCAGGGCGTCGGGACCGAGGAGATCAGTCACGTCGAGCTCATCGGGACGACGATCGCGCGGCTGCTCGACGGCTCGCCGCGCTACAACGGGAAGAAGACCGATCCGCTCGACACGCCCGGTGGCGGCGGTGCGACCCCTCTGCGGCCGGCGCTCGACGAGGGCAACATCCACCACTACCTGGTCGCCTCCCAGGGCGCCCTGCCGGTGGACTCGGCCGGCAACCCCTGGAGCGGGTCCTACGTCTACAACTCCGGCAACCTGGTGCTGGACCTGCTCTACAACCTCATGCTCGAGTCGACGGGTCGCCTGCAGAAGTGCCGGATCTATGAGATGACGGACAACAAGACCGCCCGCTCCACCGTCGCGTACCTGATCGTGCGGGACCAGGCGCACGAGAACGCCTACGCCAAGGCACTGGAGACCCTGGGCGTCGACTGGGCGAAGGTGCTGCCCATCCCGAAGACGAACGCCGAGCGGTTCCCGGAGGTGAAGAAGCTCGTGGACCTGGGACTGCAGAGCAAGCAGTACTCGTTCGACCTCACCGCCTCCTCCGAGGCGGGCCGGATCTTCCAGGGCATGTCGCCGTCGAAGGACGGCACCGCCCTCGATGCGAGCGAGCAGGCACCGGAGGGCGTGCCCTCGACCATCGCCGAGGAGCGCTTCGAGGAGTTCAGCCCGGGGGTGGACGAGGAGCTGCTGGCACTCATCCAGGCGACGGCCGACCTCGAGATGGCGGAGGTCCAGCCCCTCTACGGCCCGGGTCGAGCCCGCAGAACCTGCGGCGGGGAAGGCCGCCGCCACGAGCAGACGGAGTGATTGATGAAGTTGCCCCACCCCCGCGGCCCCCTGAGCGCGACCCTCGACGACGTGCTGTACGCGCAGCCCGGATCGGGTGCGCGGCTCGCCGAGGCGGCGCGTCTGGCGCTGGAGTCGGCGTCGGACGTGGTCACGGACGACGACGTCCAGCTGTCCCTCTACGTGATGTACGAGCTGGCGTACCGCGGGTTCGACGACGTGCCGCCGGACTGGGAGTGGGATCCCGACCTCCTGCACGCTCGGGCACTCGTCGAGCACTCGTTCGAGCAGGAGCTGCGTCGGCGGGTCGAGGTGCCTCGTGGGATCGCGCCCGACCGTGCCTCCGTCGCGGCGGCGTTGTTCGCGATGACGGCTCCCACGCCCGGTCCCAGCGTCGCGCGGTTCGTCGCCAAGCGCGCGTCACGCCGTCAGCTGGAGGAGTTCCTCGTGCTGCGCTCGATCTACCAGCTCAAGGAGGCGGACCCGCACACCTGGACGATCCCGCGCCTCACGGGTCGGCCCAAGGCCGCGCTGGTCGAGATCCAGGCCGACGAGTACGGCGGTGGGGTGGCGGACCGCATGCACTGCGCGCTGTTCGCGCAGACCATGCGCGGTGCCGGGCTCGACGCCGAGTACGGCACGTACGTGGACCAGATCCCCGCGGTGACCCTCGCTGGGACCAACCTGATGTCGCTGTTCGGGCTCCATCGCCGCCTGCGGGGTGCCACGGCCGGGCACCTGGCAGCGTTCGAGATGACGTCGTCGCTGCCCAACCGCCTGTATGGCGACGGATTCCGTCGTCACGGCTTCGACGCGGCGACGACCCTCTACTTCGACGAGCACGTCGAGGCCGACGCCGTCCACGAGCAGATCGCCGGACGTGAGCTCGCGGGCGAGCTCGCGCAGCAGGAGCCCGAGCTGTGCGGCGACATCCTGTTCGGGGCCGCCGCTTGCCTGTACCTGGATGACCTCGTCGGCGAGCACACGCTGTCCGCATGGGCCGCGGACGTCTCCGCGCTCCGGGTGGGACCGTGACGTCGGATGCGGTGCCCCAGCGGGCGACCATCGTCGCCTGCCCCGACGGTCCGATCCTGGTCCGGGGCGATGTCGCCATCGTGGACGACGACGGCGTACCGATCCCTCGCCGCCGCAGCACGGTCGCGCTGTGCAGGTGCGGTGCCTCGGCGATCAAGCCGTACTGCGACGGCACCCACAAGGCGATCGACTTCAGGGCCCCGTGAGCGGCGCACAGCGCGGCGCGGCGCGCGACGGACGCGGGCGCGACGCGGCGCCGTCCGCTCGTGCGTGCCGATGTGGTCCGCGCAGCTGCGGGACTGAGCGTGCTGGTCGCCGCGCTGTGGACCGGTCCGGTCGCGGCGGCGCTCCTGGCACTCGTCCTCGCCGGCACCTTCGTCCCGAGGTGGCTGGAGGCACCGGCCTGGCTCGACGTCTCTTACGGGGTCGCACTGCTGTGCGCAGCGTGGGCAGGGGTACTCGGGCTGTACGAACAGGTGGGCTGGCTCGACCTCGCGGTCCACCTCGTCGCGACCGGCCTGGCTGCGCTCGTCGCGCAGCTGGCGATCGTGCGCGCTCGGCTGGTGTCCTGGCCCACGGTCGGCGGCACCCGTCGTGACCGGGTCGGGAATGTGCTCGTCACGACGACGGTCGGCGCCGCGCTGGCGGTGGCCTGGGAGATCGCCGAGTGGTCCGGGCACAGGTTTCTCGACCCGACCATCCACGTCGGCTACGACGACACCATCAGCGATCTGGCGGCGGGTGTCACCGGATCGTTCCTGGCCGGACTTCTGGCCGTCGTCGTCGCCCGAAGGGACGAGAGGCTCCCGTGACCGGCGCCGCGCCCGTCACGGTCTCCGTGGTGATACCCGTCCGTGACGACGCCCTCGAGCTGGCCGTCTGCCTGTCCCTCCTGCGCGGGCAGGTGGTGGCGCCGTTCGAGGTGATCGTCGTCGACAACGCTTCACGGGACGACTCGGCCGCGGTCGCGGCGCGCTACGGCGCTCGTGTCGTCGTCGAACGGCGCCCGGGCATACCGGCCGCCGCCTCGGCGGGGTACGACGCCGCGCGGGGCGACGTCATCGCCCGGCTGGACGCGGACTCGCGTCCGGGCCCGTCGTGGGTCGCGCGGATCGCTGACCGGATGAGCGCCGACCCCACGCTCGACGCGGTGACGGGCGGAGGCCGCTTTCTCGACCTGCCCTTCGGCATCGGGGCGGTGGTGTGCGCCGCCTATCTCGGCTCCTACTACGCCATGGCGCACCTGGCCGTCGGCCACACGGCTCTGTGGGGTTCCAACATGGCGCTGCGCCGCACCGCGTGGACGGCGGTCGAGGGCGGCGTGCGTCGGTTCGACCCGGAGGTGCACGACGACCTCGACCTCGCCTTCGCGTTGGTCCCGCCGTTCCGTGTGCGGCTCGACCTGGGCCTCGTCGTCGGCGTCTCGGCTCGCTCGTTGCGCGGGAGCGATCAGCGTGCTCGGCGCGTACGGCGGGCGTTCAGGACGCTGCGGGTCAACTGGTCGCACCGGCCGCCCTGGGTCCGGTGGCGTGATCGGGCCTGCGCCTCAGGCCGCGGTCTGTCCTGCGTTCGACGAAGGGCGTAGGCGTTCCCGCGAGCGTCCCCGGACGCAGCACGCCGTGCGCGCTACTCGATCGCCGGGTCGATCGCAGCCTGGAGCACCTGGATCAGTGCCGGGCGGACGACGTCACCGGGCATGGCTTCGAGCGTGGCCATGACCTCTGCGAGATCGTCGGGCAGACCGTCGGTGAGGACACGAGCCACCAGACCGGGGTCGGGCGCGGGCGCCGACTGGCCGCGCACCTCGTCCGCCGACGCCGCGAGGGCATCAGCGAGCTCCGCCACGACGGACCCCGTCACGGCCGTCAGAGTCAGGTGGGCCGTGCGGGGCAGGACGGTGCCGTCGGGCTGGGTCATCGCGGGCTGGCACTGCGCGAGCCAGCCGCGCCGTCGCAGCGCGTCGACCAGGTGGAACGGGTCGACCCCGCCGTCGTCGGCGAGCGCCAGCAGGGGCCCGGTGGGGGAGCCGACGACGCGCAGGCCCGAGATGCTCGTGACGGCGTCGCCCAGCGTGCTCGCGGCCGCGCGCGTGCGGGCGACGAGCTCGGCATACCCCTCGTCTCCCAGCGCCTCACCCACGGCCCAGGCGGCGGCCATCGCCCCAGCGGCGCGCGAGCCGAGCATCGTCGGGTTCACGACCGGATAGCCCGGCCACGCGGTCGTCGCGAAGTACTGCGCGGCGTGCCGTTCGCGGCCGCGGTGCAGCACGACGGATGCCCCCTTGGGCGCGTACCCGTACTTGTGCAGGTCCGCGGACAGGGACGTCACGCCGGGGACGGCGAAGTCCCACGGCTCGACGTCGCCCCACCAGGGCAGCACCCACCCGCCGATGCAGGCGTCCACGTGGCACGCGACACCGCGGGCTGCTGCCCCGGCGGCCACATCGGCGATCGGGTCGATCACGCCGAACGGGTAGCTGGGCGCGGAGACCACCGCGAGCGCCGCGCGGTCGCCGAGGCCGTCGAGCGCCGCCAGGACGTCGGAGGCTGCGACGGCGCCCGTCGCCACCGAGACCGGCACCGCGACGACGTCGAGGTCCAGGTACTGCGCGGCCTTGTGGAACGCGGGGTGTGCGGTGGTGGGCAGCACGATCGCGGCGCGGGCCGTCGCGCGAGCAGTGTCGGCGGCCCGCCAGAGCTCTCGTGCCGCCTTGACCGCGAGCACGCAGGACTCGGTGCCGCCGGAGGTGACGGATCCGACGACGTCGTCGCCGCCGTGGAACAACGTCCGGGCGCGGCCGACGAGCGAGCTCTCGAGCGCGGCGACCGACCGGAAGGTGGTCGGGTCGAGGCCGTTGACCGGCAGGAACGCGGTCGCGGCCTGCTCCGCGAGGGCGTCCAGGTCGGCGCGGCCGGAGTCGTACACGTAGGCCAGGACGCGCCCGCCGTGCGTGGGCGGGTCCTGCGCGCGCAGGGCGGCGAGCTCGGCCAGGACGTCGTCGGTGGAGCGGGTCACGCGGGAACCTCCGTGGGGTGGTCGACGACGTCGGCCGTCAGTCGGTAGCGGCTCAACGGTACGAGGCTCGCGACGGCGAGCAGCGCGGGCAGGGCGGAGAAGGCGACGACGATGCCCGTCATCGCCGAGGCGGGTTGTGCCACGACCTCGTCGCCCGTGCGGGACACGAATCCGGTCACCGCCAGCAGACCGAGCACCAGCGTGGGTCCCAGCGCCAGGCCGGCGGTCTCGCCGGCGGTCCAGACGCCGCCCAGCACGCCGGCACGATCCACGCCACGGTCGCGGGCGTCGACGGCCGCGACATCGGGCAGCATCGCCAGCGGGTAGAGCTGCATGCCCGCGTACGCGACACCGGCCACCGCGACGGGCGCGTAGACCCACGGACCCGGGGCCCAGCACAGGCCGACGAGCGACACGGTCGCGATCGCGAACAGTACGGACGCGCCGACGAGGGCCCGCTGCTTGCCGACGCGGCGCGCGAGCCGCGTCGCGAGCGGCATGACGACGAGCGCGGGTGCGACCAGCGCCACGAACAGGTACGTCACGGCGTCCTCGGAGTCCAGCGTGTACGTCGCGACGTACTGGGCCGTCGCGAGCATCGCGCCCGTGGCGAGCGCCTGCAGCACGAAAGTCCCGAGCAGAGCGCGGAAGGCGGGGAGCTCGCGCAGCGCCGCCAGCCCGGCGCGGAACGCCTCGCCGCGTCGCTGCGGTCGGGGTGCGACGACGACGTCGTCGGCCGGTGCGTCCACGGACGCCCGCCGCGGCGCGCCCCACCACGCGGCGAGCATGCCGAGCCCGATGACGATGCCGCACACGAGCCCCATGACGGCGTACCCGGCGCGCCCGCCACCGGCGGCGTCACGGATCAGCGGACCGCCCGCGCCGAACGCGAGGATCGCGACGGCGAGCACCGCGATCCGCGGTGCGAGCAGCCGCGTGCGCGCGGCGTACGTGGGCGCGATCTCCGCGGGCAGCGCGATGTACGGGACCTGGAACAGGCTGTACGCGGTGGCGGTCGCCAGGAACGTCAGGACCACCCAGACCGCCGCCCACGATCCCTCGAGCGCGCCGGGCGTCGCGAACATCGCCGCGAACAGCAGCGGGACCGTGAGCGCACCCGCCAGCAGGAACGGGCGGCGCGACCCGCGCCGCGCCGCGGAGGCGTCGGACCGTGCGCCGACGAACGGGTCGATGATCACGTCCCACACCTTGGGCAGCGTCACGACCAGACCGGCGAGCCCGGCGGCGACGCCGAGCGTGTCGGTCAGGTAGTACGCCAGCACGAGCCCGGGCAGCGTGCCGAACCCGCCGGTGCCGACCGAGCCGAGCGCGTAGCCGGTGACGGTACGGCGGGGGATCGCGTCGGCGGGATCGTTCATGACGCGCATCATGCACGCACCGGCGCCCCGCGAGGGAATCCTCCGCGCACCGGCTGCCGTGTCGCGGTTCGGGGCGCACGCCACCGCGCCCTAAGGTGTCCCGCGATGATCACTCGTGCCGAAGGGGCGTATCTCGGCGCCGTCCGGGCCTTCCAGAACCCGATGCTGGACCTGCTCCACAAGCGGTACGCGCCGCTGGTCGTGTCCGTGCTCTCGGTCGTGTTCACGGTCGAGCGCCCCACGGTCGCGGTCGCCGACGCGCACACGGAGGTCGGCGCCGCGCTCGACCAGCTTCGCGCCGCGGGCTACGAGGACAACCTGCCGGTGGGCTCGGCGCGCGACCTGTGCCGCCAGTGGGCGGATGCGGGCTGGTTGTTGCGGCAGGTCGTCGACGACGACGTCGAGGTCTACCGGTTGTCGGCCCACGCCGTCGGTGCGCTCGAGGTCTCCGGCCGGGCGGGGGGCGCGCGCGCACGGGTCTCGCAGTCGCGCGTGCGGACGCTGCTCGACGCGGTCGAGCGCCTCGCGCAGGACGCCGACCCGGACGTGCTGGTGCGCATGGCGCGGATCGACGCGGAGATCGTCCGTCTCAAGGTCGAGCTGGACCGCATCCAGCGCACGGGGACGGTCGACGAGGTCGACGACGAGGTGCTGCTCGAGGAGGCGGAGAACGTCCTGCACCTGGTGCGCGAGCTGCCCGCGGACTTCGCCCGGGTGGCCGAGTCCATCAAGGCGATGCAGCGCGACGTCGTCCTGGCCCTGCGCCAGGACGAGCGGCCGACGGGCGAGGTGCTGCGCGAGTACCTGCAGCGCGGCGAGCAGGTCATGGACGCGACACCCGAAGGGCGTGCGTTCGCGGGTGCGCTCCGGCTGATCGGCGACCCGCAGCGGCTCGACGAGCTGTCCGACCAGCTCGACGTGGTGCTGCGGCACCGCTTCACGTCGCGCATGACGCCCACGCAGCGTGCGGAGCTGGCCGAGCTGGGGAGGCGCATCGAGCACGGGCTCGACCAGGTGTTCACCGCGCAGCGCGAGGCGTCCTATGTCATCACCGCGCAGGTGCGCAACCACGACCCGCTGCGCGACCGCCAGGTCGACGACCTGCTGCGGGACGTCATGGGCGGCCTGCAGGCGTGGATGCCCAGCGCTCGACGAGGGCAGGCGGTGGACCCGCTGCGTCGGCTGCCCGTGGCGGAGGTGGACCACCTGCGCCAGACGGCGGGCGAGCTGCGTCCGCCGCAGCCGCCCGAGCCGCTGGCCGACTGGGACGACGACGCCGGCCCCGACGTCTCGTCGGACGAGGCGCGCGCGTGGGGCGGGCCGCAGTACGGCGCGCTCGGTGCGCACCTGGCGGGCTTCGCCGACGAGGAGGGGTGGGTCGACCTGGCGGCGGCGTTCGAAGCCGGGCCCGAGTCGCTGAGGCGGCCGGTGGACCTGCTGGGCCTGCTGGAGATCGCCGACCGGCACGGCATGACCGAGACCGGTGACGTCGCGTTCGTGGAGGCGGTGCGGCCGGACGGTACGCGGCGCCGTTTCGCGTTCGGCGGCGTCACGACGAGGACGAAGGACGACGATGACTGAGCAGAGCGACGGGTTCATCACGCCCGTCTCGATGGAGGAGGACCCCGACGAGCTGTTCGCGGGCGACTCCGGCACCCTGGACGCCGACGTGCGCACGGTCCTGGTTCGGCTCCTGCAGCGCCGCGTCCTGGTGGCCGACAGGAGTCCTGCCCAGTGGCGCACGCTGCTGGCCAACCAGCAGGTGATCGAGTCGCGGCTGCACGACCTGTTCGTGCACCTGGTCGTCGACCACGAGCGCGGCATCGCCTACAAGCGCCAGGTCCGCTCCGCCGAGCTCGACGTCCCCGTCCTCCTGCGCGACGACGCCTACTCGCGCGCCGAGACGCTCGTCCTAGTCCACCTGCGCACCGTGTTCCAGCGTGAGCGAGGAGCGGGCGAGGCGTCCGTACGCATCGACGTCGAGGAGATCGAGCAGACCGCCCTGACCTACTTCGACGCCGACGAGACCAACATCGCGACCCAGCAGCGCGAGATCCGCGGGGCCGTCGCGCGCCTGGCCAAGGAGGGCATCCTCGAGGAGGAGTCGGAGGGGCGGTTCCGGGTGACGTCCCTGGTCGAGGTGGTGCTGAGCAACGAGCGCCTCGGCGAGCTGCGCACGTGGCTGACGTCGCAGGGGCAGGCCGCGACCTCTCAGGCTGTGACCTCTCAGGACGTGGAGCCCGAGGCCGTGGAGGTGGCCCGATGACGATGGTGGACACGCTGTTCGGGCTGGTGCCCGCGACCTCGTCGGGCCAGCAGTGGGTGGCCCGCGACCTGCAGCTCGTCAACTGGGGCGGCTACGACGGGTACCACCCGGTGCGCCTGGCGTCGTCGGCGACGCTGCTCTCCGGGGGCTCGGGTTCCGGCAAGTCGACGCTCATGGACGCGTACATCGCCCTGCTCATGCCGCACACGACGCCCTTCAACGGGGCGTCGAACGGCGGCGTCGTCGGGCGCCCGCGCGGGAAGGACCAGCGCAATATCCTGTCCTACGCGCGCGGCAAGCTCGACGAGTCGCGCACGGAGGACGGCACCCGGGAGCGCGTGCTGCGCGGCGACGGGCAGGACACCTGGTCGGCGATCGCGATGACGTGGGTCGACCAGTCCGGGCAGCGCCTGACGGCCGTGCGCGCCTGGTACGTGCCCGCGGCGGCTCGCACGCTCGACGACGTCGTGGCCGTGCGTGCCACGTGCGAGGACGCGTTCGACCTGCGGGAGCTCGAGCGTGCCGTCGCGCACCGGCTGGGACGTGCCGCGGTCACGGCGCTCGGGCTGACGTGCTTCGACACCGACCGCGAGTTCACGGCGCGCCTGCACTCGTCGCTCGGGATCGGTGCGTCGGGCGACGGGCACAAGGCCGTCGCGCTGCTGGCTCGCATCCAGGCCGGCCAGCAGATCACCACGGTCGACGCCCTGTACAAGTCGATGGTCCTCGAGGAGCCGGACACCTTCGCGACCGCGGACGCGGTCGTCGAGCAGTTCGACAAGCTCACGGGGACGCGCGACCAGATGATCACCGCGCGTCAGCAGGTGACGGCGCTCGAACCGATCGCCGGGCATCGTCAGGCGATCGACGAGGCCACCGACCGCCTGCAGGTCATCGACCAGGTCGGCACGGTGGAGGACCGGACCAGGCCCGCGGGTCTGTGGCGCAACGAGCGCAGGCTGGGCCTGCTGCGCGACGTGGAGCGCGACCTGCAGCACCGCCATCGCGCCGCGGACCGGCTCGCTGCCGAGACGCAGGCGCGCATCGCCGCCGCGAAGTCGGACCTGGACGGCGTCAAGGAGACCCTGTGGGCCGCCGGCGGTGACCGGCTCGCGACCGCGCAGCGCGAGCTCGCCGGGCTCGAGGCGCGGCTCGCCGACGTCAGCCGGACCCGGGCCCGGCTCGACGACGCGCTGCGGGCGATCCCCGACACGCAGGTCGCGACCGAGGCCGACCTGGCCGCGCTGGTCGAGCGCGCGAGCGTGGCGTTGAACGACACCGCGGCCCAGCGGTCGGCCAAGCGGGCGCTGTTCGAGCCCATGGCGTCGGCCCGCGAGGCGGCCGCGCAGGTCGAGGCGCTCACGGCCGAGCGAGGATCGGTCGCGGCCCGCAAGGACAACATCCCGGAAGGCCTGCACGTCGCGCGGGCGGCCCTGGCGCAGGCCGCGGGCCTGACGGCCGACGACCTGCCGTTCGTCGGCGAGCTGGTCGAGGTCCGCACCGAGCACGAGCCGTGGCGCACCGCCTTCAACCTGGCGCTCGGCAGCTTCGCCACCGTGATGCTCATCGACACCGCGCACCTGCGGACCTTCCGCGCGGCCATCGACGCCGTCCCCACCGCCCGCCGCATCCGGTTCGAGGGCGTGCCCACGGGCCTGCGCGACGACGTCGCCCTCGACCAGCGGACCCTGCCGGGGCGCCTCGACTTCCGCGGCGGCCCGTTCACGGGCTGGTTGCGCAGCGAGCTGGCGTCGCGCTTCGCGTTCGTCTGCGTCGACACGCCCGGCGAGCTCGCGCAGCACGACAAGGCGCTGACACGCTCGGGGCAGGTGTCGCAGGGGCGGCGCGGCGCCCACGGCGGCCAGGGCGTCCAGAACGTCCTGGGCTTCACGACGACGCGCCGCCTGGCGGACCTCGACGAGCAGATCGCGCGGGCCGAGCACCGCCGGCAGGTGGCGACCGCGCAGCTCGCCGCCGCCGAGGAGGCCGCCGACCAGCACGACGCCATGATCCGCGCCTACGGGCAGCTCGACGGGATCACGTGGGAGCAGGTCGACGTCGTCGGCGTGACCGCCGAACGCGACCGGTGGAGCGGGCTCGTCGAGAGCGTGACCGCCGGAAACCCCGAGGTCACACGGCTGCAGCACCGCGTCATGGAGCTCGAGGTGCTCATCCAGACGCTGACCGAGGACCTGGGCCGGACGAAGGCCGAGGCCCGGTCGCTGGGCGAGCGGTGGTCGGCGACGACCGACGAGGTCGACGACGCCCAGGGAGCACTCGACGAGGCGGCGGACGCCGGCACGACGGTGACAGCAGACCAGCGGCGGTACCTCGACGGCCTCGCCCCGGACGCGCACGACGACGGCGCCGACCGCCCGGTCAGCGCCACGGCGCCCGTCGAGGTGCTGGCTGAGTTCGACGCGGTCGTCGCCCGCGCCGGCGACGTGGTCCGGGCGGACCGGCAGGCCGCTGCGGCGACCATCGGCTCGGCGCGCGACGCGCTGCGGCGCACGTTCGAGACGTTCGTCGAGCGTTGGCCCGACCCGAACCTGGGCACCGAGCCTGAGGCGTCCTACGCCGACTACGCCCGCATCCTGGCGGACCTGCAGGCCAACGGGCTGCACGAGCTCGAGGCTGACTGGCGCAAGAGCCTGCTCCGGCTGTCCGGCAACGACCTGACCGACCTGCACAACGGCCTGAGCCGCTCCGTGCGTGAGATCAAGGAACGCATCCGGCCGGTCAACGACATCCTCGCGGACCTGCCGTTCGCCGACGACGAGCACCGGCTGCGCATCGACGCGCGCGACACCCAATCCACGGTGCTGGCCCGGTTCCGCAAGGAGCTGCGCGACCTGCGCGAGCTGCTGGCCACCGACGCGACGGACGCCGAGCGCGAGCGTCGCTACCTGCGCATGGCGAAGGTCGTCGATCGTGTCCGGCGCTCGTCACCGGACTTCGCCGACCTCGTCGACGTGCGGCGGCACGTCCGACTCAGCGCGGAGAAGGTGGACCTCGACGGCAACCACGTGGCGCTGTACGACCACATCGGCGAGAAGTCCGGGGGAGAGTCGCAGGAGCTCGTCGCCTTCATCGTCGGCGCGGCCCTTCGCTACCAGCTCGGCGACGCGGGCGCCGAGCGGCCCCGGTACGCGCCCGTCTTCCTCGACGAAGCACTCATCAAGGCCGACGCGCGGTTCACCGGCCGTGCCGTCGGCGCCTGGCGCGGGCTGGGGTTCCAGCTCGTCATCGGCGCCCCCAACGACAAGTTCGGCGCGCTCGAGCCCCACGTCGACGTCAAGTACGTGGTGCTCAAGGAGTCCTCGGGCAGATCGCGGACCAAGCTGGTGGCCGGGGTGGCTGACCGGGTCGACTGATCTTCCCGGTGGCGCCGAGCCGCTGCGCGCCGGACGATCGTCGGCAGGTCGTCGTGCGAGAGGAGCGGTCGGATGCCCAAGACGAGTCGGTCAGGAGCAGCGAAGCGCAGCGAGATCCCGGCGACGCTGCAGCGCTCGGACGCGAAGGCGCAGCGGACGTACGCGCACGCGTACGACGCGGCGATCGAGCAGTACGACGGCGACGAGGAGGCGGCCCACCGCGTGGCGTTCGCTGCGCTCAAGCACACGCACGAGAAGGTCGGGGACCGCTGGAGGCCCAAGGCGGAGAACGGCCCGTCGGACCAGCGTGCCGAAGAGGGGTACGGGTCGACGGCGCCGACCGCGGAGGGCGTGGACGCCAACGCGAGCAAGGCGCACCTGTACGACGTCGCGCGCGAGCTCGAGATCGACGGCCGTTCGCGGATGAGCAAGGCCGAGCTCGTCGAGGCGATCGAGAAGGAGAACGCACGGCGCACCCGCGCCGCCGGCTGAGGCCCTCGACTCGCGCGACGCGCCGGCCGGGTGTATTCGCGACGCGCCGGGCGAAGAATTCCTCGATCACAGGGTCGCGTGCGTACTGTGCATCGCCGCTCGCGGGTAGCACCGGGGCGGAGCACAGATGAACGCGCCACCCGAAGGATCCCGACCGCATGCCGACCACGCCCCGTGCTGGAGCGCGCCGCGCGCACAGCCTGCCGGTCCGGATCGTGCTGCGCCTGCTCGCGGTGGCGGTCGCCCTCGTCGTCATGGGCTTCGTGGTGGCGACGACGTCCTCGGCGACGCACCCGCTGGGCACGTCGACCTCCCTGCGCACGAGCGACGTGAGCCATCACTCGTTCCGGGTGGCGTGGGCGCCGGTGGAGAAGGCCCGCGGGTACGTCGTCACCGTGGCGACCGACAAGGCGTTCACGCACGTCGCCTGGCGCTCGCAGCGTCTGAGCGGGACGTCGGTCACCGTGAAGAAGGGCATCGACGAGCACACCCGGTACCACGTGCGCGTCGTCGCGGTCTCGGGGCCCAACCGCGGTCTGCCGTCCGCGAGCGTCAGTGCTCGCACCACCTGGCAGGCGCCGGGCGAGACGTCGCGGCCCCAGGTGCGACGCGTCGACACAGCCGGTTTCACGGTCGCCTGGCCGGCGTCGGCGCGTGCCGAGTACTACGCCGTCCAGGTCGCGACCGACCAGAAGTTCACCAAGCTCGTGAAGACGGCGGTCGTCGACAAGCCGACGCTGACAGCCGCCGTACGTGACGGGCAGACGTACTTCGTCCGCGTCGTCCCGCAACGCCACGGGCTCAGCGCTCCCGCCGTCGTCGGCAGCGTGACCACACCGCTGAAGGTGCTCGGCAAGGTCGGCAAGCCGTTCGCCGAGCCTGTGTCCACGGACTCGATGACGGTGCGCTGGCCCGCGGCCACGAACGCGTCGGGCTACACGATCGCGCTCATGAAGACGCCGAAGTCCAAGGCGACGTGGACGACGACGAGCACGAAGGCCCAGGCGACGTTGACGGGGGTCAACCGCAAGAAGGCGGGGCTCGGCGCGGTGTTCTACCTCAAGGTCGTCGCCACCCGGTACGGGCAGACGCACACCACGTCGAAGGCCATCGCGACGACGCTGCTGCCTGGGAAGACGAGCAAGAAGGCCTCGTTCACCGCGAAGGTGTCGTCGTACAACCTGCTCAAGCCGAGCGAGACGGACGCCGAGCACCGCAGCTGGGAGAAGCGGTACACGGTCGCCGCCAAGGCGCTGCGCGGTCTCGACATCGTCGGGCTGCAGGAGACGCCGTGGAAGAAGTTCGACGGTGCTCGACCGGTCGTGAAGGTGGCGAAGGTCGCGAAGCTGTCGGTGGCGCGTCATCCGAAGAGCTCGAAGCCGTGCACGACGACGAGCGAGCCGATCCTGTACCGCAAGTCGAAGTTCACCGTGGTGGCGTGCGGCGTGCAGAAGGTCTCCACGGGCAACCCGAAGCGGTACGCCTCCTGGGCGACGCTGAAGGAGAAGCGCAGCGGGCGTCTGGTCTTCGTCACCAACGCCCACCTCGTCGCGTACGCGGGGGCCGAGTCGTCGCGCGACCCGCGCGTGCAGAAGCTGCGTGCGAACGAGGCCAAGAAGCTCCTGTCGAGCATCAAGAAGCACAACAAGCACCACGCGCCGGTGATCGTGCTCGGAGACCTCAACAGCTACGCCAACCGCGCGGCCGTGACCCCCATCGACGTCCTCGCCAAGGGCGGGCTCGTCAGCGCCGAGATGGTCGCACCGACGCGCCTCGACGCCGACGTCTCGTCGTTCCACGGGTTCTCCGCCCCCGCGAGCTCGGGACGTCACCTGGACCACGTGCTGGTCGACTCCCGTTCCAGCGTCCTGCGGTACGCGGTGCGCGCGACGGACGCGAAGAAGGCGCCGTCGGACCACTTCCAGATCGTGGCCTCTGTCCGGGTGCACTAGGTCGCTACGATCTGCGTCGCCACGTCGTCGTCCTGACGCGGCCCGACGAGGGGAGCGCGATGAGCACGACGGACGTCCCCCGGTCCGCCGTACCGATGCCCACGCTCGCGGACGTCGCGCAGGCGGCGGGCGTCAGCCTCAAGACGGCCTCCCGCGCGCTCAACGGCGAGAAGAACGTCGCCGAGGCGACCCGCTCGAGGGTCGCGGGAGCGGCGGACGTGCTCGGTTTCCGGCTGAACCCTGCCGCGAGCATGCTCAAGCGCGGGATCTCGACGACGGCGGTCGGCATGATCACCGGCGACCTGACCAACCCGTTCTACTCGGCGCTCGCCCAGGGCGTCGAGCGGGAGGTCCGCGGCTGCGGGGGCCACCTGACGCTCGCCAGCTCCGACGAGGACCCGCAGGTCGAGCGCGAGCTGGTCGACGAGCTGTACGCCCGACGGGTCCGCGGCGTGGTCATCGCCTCGACGTGCGCGTCGCACGAGAACCTGCGGCTGCTGGTCGAGCGGGGGATCGCGGTGGTCTTCGTCGACCGGTCACCGGTAGGTGTGGACGCCGATGCGTTCGTGCTCGACAACCACGGCGGCGCGTTCACGGCGACGCAGCACCTGCTCGCCGCCGGACATCGCCGGATCGCCTTCGTCGGCGACTACGGCCGGCTGTCGACGCACCAGGAGAGGCGGCGCGGGTACGAGGACGCGCTGGCCGTCGACGGGCTCGAGCCCGTGGTGCGGCTCGGCTCGCACGACGTGGTCTCCAGCCGCGACGCGGTGCTCGCCCTGCTCGACGGCCCCGACGCGCCGACGGCCCTGGTCGCGGGGAACAACCGCATCGCGGTGGGCGCGGTGCAGGCCATCGCGGAACGCGGCGCACGCACCGCGCTGGTCGGCTTCGACGACTTCGAGCTCGCCGACGTCCTGGGTGTCACGACCGTCTCGCACGACCCGGCCGAGATGGGGCGGCTCGCCGCCCGTCGCCTCCTGGGCCTGGACGAGGCCCCGTCCGGCGAGCGCACGGTGGTGCTGCCGACGACGATCGTCGCGCGCGGATCGGGTGAACGCGCGCCTGCGTGAGCGGCGCGCTCAGACGCGCTCCCATGGCGCCGCGAGCACCAAGGGGTCGGCGTCGAGGTCCAGGACCTGCGATCGCGCCGGCGCCGAGCCGGCCGTCTCGAACCGGACCGTCGCGGTGCGGCCACGGACGTGCACGACCCAGCCGAGGCCTCGCTCGGCGTGCTCGACGTCGAGACCCGGACGGGCGTTGTGCTCGTCGAGCAGGCGACCGAACTGCGGTGTGCGCGCGGTGTCGAGGCTCTGCTCGGCCGGCTGGTCGTCGGGCTGGGCCTCGGGCTCGTCGACGACGAGGTGGTCCGGTTCGTCGTCCCAGGGGAACGTGAGCTGGGCGTGCGCGGACAGGTTGTGGAACGAGACGCCGAGCAGGCGGACCGCGTCGGTGATGCCGGCGGCGCGGGCAGCCTGCTGCGCGGCGGCGCGCAGCTCGATCGGGTCGGCGCTGGGTTGGGGGAGCGTGACCGAGCGCGTGACCGTGGTGAAGTCGGTGAAACGGACCTTGGCGACGACGGTCCGCGCGCCGCCGCCGTGCGCGGTGAGCCGGCGCAGCGCCTCGTCGGCCACGGCCTCGACCGCTGACGTGATGGCGTCGGTGCCGAAGATGTCGGCGCCGAACGTCCGCTCCGCGCCCACGGACTTGCGCTCCCCGCCCGGTGCGACCGGTCGCGGGTCGAAGCCGCGTGCGAGCCGGAACAGGTTCGTCCCTGCGGACTCGCCGATCGTCATGGTCAGGACGTCGAGCGGTTGGCGGCGCAGGTCGGCGACCGTGCGCACGTCGAGGCGTTCGAGCGCGGCCATGGTGGCCGGCCCGATGCCGGGCACTGCCCGGGCAGACAGGGGGAGCAGGAAGTCGTCCTCGTCCTGTGGTTCCACCAGCAGGAGCCCGTCGGGCTTGCCCGCGTCGGAGGCGAGCTTGGCGATCAGCTTGGTCCGCCCCAGGCCGATCGAGACGGCGAGGCCGGTGCGTTCCCGGATGCGCGCCCGGACGTCCGCGGCGGCGCGTTCCGGGTCGTCGCCGTACGGACCCGCGTCCAGGTCGACGTACGCCTCGTCGATGCTGACCTGCTCGATCAGCTCGGACAGCCCGGCCAGCTCGACCATGATGAGCTGCGAGGCCGCGCTGTAGGCGCCGAACCGCGGGTAGAGGACAGCCGCGGCGGGGACCAGGCGTCGTGCGCGGCTCATCGACATCGCCGAGTGCGCCCCCGCCCGGCGTGCCTCGTAGGACGCCGTCGACACGACGCCGCGCGGCCCGGTCCCGCCGACCAGCACGGGTTTGCCTCGCAGCGACGGCTTGTCGCGCTGCTCGACCGCCGCGAAGAACGAGTCGGCGTCGGCGTGCAGCACCGTCGCGCGGCTGCGCAGCCGCGACGCGTCGGTCAGCCGCTCGACATCCACGGCCCCTACTCTGCCTGGTGGTTCGGACAGCTCGTGCTCCGGACACGTCGTGACCTGATCTACGTTGAGCCGGTGAGCACCGAGCCGCGCCGCGTCCGGGCGCCGCGCGCGCCGGCCCCGTCGTGGTCGTCGCCGTGGATCCTGCTGGGTCGCGTGCTGCTGGTCGTCGGACCTGCGCTGGTGGTGCTCTGCCGCCTGACCGAGCGGTGGTGGAGCGGGGCACCGCTCGACGACAGTGGTTCGTCGACCCACCCGATCCCGGTGGCCGCGTCCCTCGCGTCGGTCGCCCTCGCGGCCGCGTGGCCGTTCCTCCTGCTGCCGATCGGTTCCCCGCGGTGGTCCGTGATCGACGACGGCGTGCTGGTGGCGCCGACCGTCCTGGGCACCCGGCGCGTCGACCTGCACGAGCTGGTGCGCGCCGGCGGGTTCCGCGTCCTCGGACGCGGCGGAGACCTGTTCGTCCTCAGGCTGCGCGACGCGGGCGGCCACCGTGTCCTGATGACGCGCTCGGGGCGGGACGACGTGCCGGAGGCGGTGCGGTCCGCGATCGCCGCGCTGCACCGCGCGCACCCGGAGGCGATCTCGCCGCGACTTCGTGCGCGGATGCGTCTGGCGCCGGTGCCGCGCTGGCCCCAGCGGGTCGCACGGACCCTGGTGACGACCGCCGGATTCCTCGTCTACATCGGTGCGTTCTTCGTCGTGTTCGGACTGCTGATGACGGTCTCCGGTCAGCTCACGTGACGATCGCGGGATGGCGCGGATCGTCGACACGCGCCACGAGGTCGGCGGTGCGGGTCGGGTCGGCGCGCTCCTCGTAGAGCGCGAATGCCTCGAGGGTCCACTGCTCGTCGGGCGGGGTGCGGCGGGCGAGCGTGTCGGGCCTCGTCGTCAGGTGGACCGACAGGTCGACCGGGAGAGCGCGGCCCAGCAGCATCGACCCGTCGAGCACCAGCACGGCGTCGGGTGCCGCGTCGAGGTAGCGCGCCCGGGTGGCGCGATCGCTCACGGCGTCCCAGAGGCTCGGCAGGTACCGGCCGTCACCGGCAGGTCCCAGTGGCCCGAGCACCTCGCGGTCGAGCGCCCGCTCGTCGAGCCAGTCCTCGAGGTAGGCGAGCGCGTCGTGGCGCCCGTGCTCGAGGCGCACGGACGCGGGGCGCAGGAAGTCGTCGGCCGAGACGCGCACGACCGGCCGACCGGCGGCGCGCAGCGGTTCGACGAGGGCATCGGCCAGCGCGCCCGGGTCGGTGGCCGGTGCGCCGTCGACGAGGACGCGGACGCGCTCGTGGCGCGGCCGGCGCAGGACCTCGTGGACGACGTGCTCGACCAGCCCGGCCGGGGTCAGCGGGACGACCTGCACGTTCAGGCGCCCACGTAGGCCGCCAGGTGCTGCCCGGTGAGCGTGGAGCGGTCGGCGACGAGCTGCGCGGGCGTGCCTTCGAACACGACGCGACCGCCGTCGTGGCCGGCGCCAGGACCCAGGTCGATGATCCAGTCGGCGTGCGCCATGACCGCCTGGTGGTGCTCGATGACGACGACGGACTTGCCCGCGTCCACGAGCCGGTCGAGCAGGCCGAGCAGCTGCTCGACGTCGGCCAGGTGCAGACCGGTCGTCGGCTCGTCGAGCACGTACGTGCCGCCCTTGTCGCCCATGTGCGTGGCGAGCTTGAGGCGCTGGCGCTCCCCGCCGGACAGCGTCGGCAGCGGTTGGCCGAGCCGCACGTACCCGAGCCCGACCTCGGACAGGTGCGTCAGGACCTTGTGCGCGGCCGGTGTCTTCGCCTCGCCGTCGGCGAAGAACGCGACCGCGTCGTCGACGGGCAGGTCGAGGACCTCGGCGATGTTCAGTCCGCCGAGGCGGTACTCGAGGACCGCGTCCTGGAAGCGACGCCCCTCGCAGCTCTCGCAGACGGAGGCGACCCCGGCCATCATCGCGAGGTCGGTGTAGATCACTCCGGCGCCGTTGCACGTGGGGCACGCGCCCTCGGAGTTGGCGCTGAAGAGCGCGGGCTTGACGCCGTTGGCCTTCGCGAACGCCTTGCGGACGGGCTCGAGCAGGCCCGTGTACGTCGCGGGGTTGCTGCGCCGGGAGCCGCGGATGGCCGACTGGTCGACCGAGATCACCCCGTCGCCCTTCGCAACCGAGCCGTGGATGAGTGAGCTCTTGCCCGATCCCGCGACCCCCGTGACCACGACGAGCACGCCGAGCGGCACGTCCACGTCCACGTCCTGCAGGTTGTGCGCGTCGGCGCCGCGCACCGCGAGCTGGCCCGTCGGGGTCCGTACCGACGGCTTGAGCGTCGCGCGGTCGTCGAGGTGGCGCCCCGTCAGGGTGTCGCTGGCCCGCAGCTCGTCGACGGTCCCCTCGAACACGACGTGCCCACCGGCCGTGCCGGCGCCGGGGCCGAGGTCGACGACGTGCTCGCCGATCGCGATGGTCTCCGGCTTGTGCTCGATGACGAGCACCGTGTTGCCCTTGTCGCGCAGCTGCAGCAGCAGGCCGTTCATGCGCTCGATGTCGTGCGGGTGCAGACCGATCGTCGGCTCGTCGAACACGTACGTGATGTCGGTGAGCGCCGAGCCCAGGTGCCGGATCATCTTCACGCGCTGGGACTCGCCGCCGGACAACGTGCCCGACGGGCGGTCCAGGCTCAGGTAGCCGAGCCCGATCTCGACGAACGAGTCGAGCACCTGGCGCAGGTTGGCGAGCAGCGGCGCAACGGACTCGTCGGACAGACCACCCACCCACTGCGCCAGGTCGCTGATCTGCATCGAGCACGCCTCGGCGATGTTGACGCCATCGATCCGCGACGACCGCGCACCTTCGTTGAGGCGGGTCCCGTCGCACTCCGGGCAGGTCGAGAACGTGATCACCCGGTCGACGAACGCGCGGATGTGCGGCTGCATCGACTCGCGGTCCTTGGACAGCATCGACTTGGTGATCTTGGGGATCAGGCCCTCGTACGTGACGTTGATGCCCTCGACCTTGATCTTGGTGGGCTCCTTGCGCAGCAGGGCGTCGAGCTCACGCTTCGTGAAGTCGCGGATCGGCTTGTCCGCGTCGAAGAACCCGCAACCGCGGAAGATGCGCCCGTACCAGCCGTCCATGCTGTAACCCGGGATGCGCAGCGCGCCGTCGTTGATCGACAGGCTGTCGTCGTACAGCTCGTTCAGGTCGAAGTCCTGGACGGCTCCCGTGCCCTCGCAGCGCGGACACATGCCGCCGGTGACGGTGAAGCTGCGCCGCTCCTTCGTCGTGCCGCCGGCCTTCTCGATCGTGACGGCACCCGCACCGCTGATCGAGGCGACGTTGAACGAGAACGCCTGCGCCGAGCCGATGTGCGGCTGCCCCAGGCGGCTGAACAGGATGCGCAGCATGGCGTTGGCGTCCGTGACGGTCCCGACGGTCGAGCGCGGGTTGCTGCCCATCCGCTCCTGGTCCACCACGATGGCCGTCGTCAGGCCCTCCAGGACGTCGACGTCGGGGCGGTTCTGCGACGGCATGAACGCCTGCAGGAAGGCGCTGTACGTCTCGTTGATCAGACGCTGCGACTCCGCGGCGATCGTGCCGAACACCAGCGAGCTCTTGCCCGACCCTGAGACGCCGGTGAAGACCGTGACGCGGCGCTTCGGGATCTCGAGCGTGACGTCCTGCAGATTGTTCTCGCGGGCGCCCTGCACGCGGATCACGTCGTGCGCGTCGGCCGTCGGGTCGGTGCGGGGGGCGGGGCTCATCGGGGCTCCATCTGCGAGGCGTCGTCGTCCGGGTGCCGATCCTGGCAGACCGCACCCACACGACCGTAGGCGCCGGGCCGCGCCGGCGCCGGTCGATCCTGCGCGCACGGCAGGGCCGCCCCGGGTGGGACGGCCCTGCCGCTGGATCTGCCGGTCGCCGGCGTCAGCCCGTGTACACCTCGTACTCGGACAGCTGACCCGCCGGCCAGCCCGTGTTGCCCGTGAACGTCAGGCGCACGTAGCGCTTG
>Ga0160439_1000201_pt1 | contig 41193 bp, 36 predicted proteins | sample HID1975M_E0MG_FD_108201 | JGI IMG/M metagenome (GOLD analysis project Ga0160439, IMG submission 108201) | Enriched soil microbial communities from UW Madison campus, WI, USA - HID1975M_E0 MG | ecosystem: Environmental > Terrestrial > Soil > Unclassified | place: USA: Madison, Wisconsin... | reverse complement strand
TCGTCGGATCGGACGTCGGAGCGTCGGGCCGTGACTTCGTCGCCGCGCAGAGCGGACTGTTCGAGCTGTCGCTGACCGAGGGTGCGACGCCGAGGCGGCTCACGGACCTCGAGACCGTGGACGTGCTCTCCGACGTGCTGCTCGAGCACGAGGGCCGCCCGGTCGTGGCGGACCAGCGCCGGGGAGCGGTGCACCTCGTGCGCGTCGGCGACGACGGCGTGCTGGAGGACCTGGTCGACGGGCCGGTCGTCGTGACCGCGGCCGGTACCGGCGGGGGAGCGCTCGTCGCGATCGTCGCCACGGCGCTCTCGTCGGGCGAGCTGGTCGTCGACGGCGCCACGCTCACGGACTTCTCGGCGGACCTGGTGGCCACGGGCCGGGTGCGCACGGGCACCGAGCTCACCGCGACCGCGCCCGACGGCTACCCGGTGCACGGCTGGCTGACCCTGCCGGACCCGGGGCGCTACCCCGGGCCGCGCCCCACGATCCTGCTGATCCACGGCGGCCCGTTCGCGCAGTACACGCACGCGGTGTTCGACGAGGTCCAGGGGCTGGTCGAGGCCGGCTACGCGGTCGTGCACGGCAACCCGCGCGGCTCGGCCGGGTACGGTCGCGCGCACGGTCTGGCCATCAAGAACGGGTTCGGCACGGTCGACGCCGACGACGTGCTGGCGCTGCTCGACGCCGCGCTGACCGACGACGCGCTCGACGCCGAGCGCGTGGGCGTGATGGGCGGCTCCTACGGGGGCTACATGACCGCGTGGCTGACGACACGCACGCACCGGTTCGCGGGCGCGATCGTCGAGCGCGGCTTCCTCGACCCGGTGAGCTTCGTCGGTTCGAGCGACATCGGCTGGTTCTTCGGCATGGGGTACCTCGGCGAGGACCCGGACGCCGTGGCCGCGCAGTCGCCGATGGCGCACGTCGGCGCGGTGCGGACCCCGACCCTGGTGATCCACTCCGAGCAGGACTGGCGCTGCCCGGTCGAGCAGGGGCAGCGCTGGTTCGTCGAGCTCAAGCGCCGCGGGGTGCACGCCGAGCTCCTGCTGTTTCCGGGCGAGGGCCACGAGCTGACGCGCTCGGGCCGGCCGAGCCACCGCAAGGCCCGGTTCGAGCACGTGCTGACCTGGTGGTCCACGCACCTGCCCGTCGCCTGACGTGGAACTCGCTGGCGCCGCGGCCCGGTGTCAGTCAGGCTGGGGTCGAGCCCGCGCGATGCGGGCGGCACGACGAGACGAAGGAGACGCCATGGCGCAGGACGACAAGGCAGGAGCCGTGAGCGAGGACGCCAAGGCCAAGTTCCGCGAGGCGCTCGACCGGAAGAAGACGGCGAGCCACCGCACCGCGGACGGCACGGCGAACACCGGTCAGGTGCACGGTTCCGAGACCGCGGGCCCGTCCCAGCGGCGGTTCCAGCGCAAGTCCGGCTCGGCCTGATCCACGACGACGAAGCGGCCCGTCCCCCTCGCTGGGGGCGGGCCGCTTCGTCGTGCGGGCTTCAGGACAGGACGCGCAGGCGGATCGCCTCGGGCTGGGACGACAGCGCGGCGACGACCGCCGGGTCCACGGGCGAGCCCGCGTCGGTGACGACGTAGCCGATCTCGCCGCGCGTCGCGAGCAGCTGGCCCTCGATGTTCACGCCGTGCTCGGCGAGGGTCGCGTTGATGCCGGCCAGCACGCCGGGGACGTTGTGGTGCAGGTACGCGAGGCGGTGCACGCCCGGGTACTGGTCGAGCGCCACGTTGGGCAGGTTGACCGACAGGGTCGTCGAGCCCGTGGCGATGTAGTCGCGCAGCTTGTGGGCGACGAACTGGCCGATCGCCTCCTGGGCCTCCTCGGTCGAGCCGCCCGTGTGGGGCGTGAGGATGACGTTCGGCAGGCCGCGCAGCTCGGACTCGAACGGGTCGCCCTTGCGCTTGGGCTCGACGGGGAACACGTCGACCGCGGCACCCGAGAGGTGGCCCGAGACGATGGCGTCGCGCAGCGCGGCAGGGTCGACGACGAACCCGCGGGACAGGTTCATCAGCACCGAGCCCGGCTTCATCCGGGCGATCTGCTTGGCGCCGAACAGGCCGGCGTTCCCGGAGCGCCCGTCGACGTGCAGCGTGACCACGTCGGCCGTCTCGAGCAGCTCGTCGAGGGTGTGCATCCGGCGCGCGTTGCCGAGCGCGAGCTTCTCGGCGGTGTCGTAGAAGACCACGGACATGCCGAGGTTCTCCGCGAGCACCGACAGCTGCGTGCCGATGTTGCCGTAGCCGATGATGCCGAGCGTGCGACCGCGGACCTCGTGCGCGCCGACCGCCGACTTGTTCCAGATGCCGTCGTGCATCTGCTTGTCGAACTCGGTCAGGCGCCGCGTGAGGCCGATGATCTCGGCGATCGCGATCTCGACGACCGAGCGCGTGTTGGAGAACGGAGCGTTGAACGTCGCGATGCCGCGCGTCGCGGCCGCGGCCAGGTCGATCTGGTTGGTGCCGATGCAGAACGCACCGATGGAGACCAGGTCGGAGGCCTGCTCGATCGCCGCCGCCGTGACCTGGGTCTTGGAGCGGATGCCGAGCAGGTGGACCCCCTCGAGCGCCTCGATCAGCTCGGACTCGTCGAGCGCACCCGTGCGGGTGACGACGTCGAAGCCGGCCTCCTCGAGGATGGCGCGCGACTGGGGGTGGAGGTTCTCGAGCAACAGGGCCTTGGGCACGCGCCTATCGTGCGCCTGTCCGCGGGTCGGGCACAGCACCGTCCGACCAGCGGACAGGGCCTCAGGCCTCGATCCCGGCCGGGAGGTCGGCGCTGTGGACCACGTGGAGCACCCTCGTCGGGCGGGTCATCGCGACGTACAGGTCACCCGCGGACTCCGCCAGGACGTCGGCGGGCTCGACGAGCACGACCGCGTCGAACTCGAGCCCCTTGGCCTCGCGCGGCGTGAGCAGAACGAGCGGCGCGTCGAGGTCGGCGGCCGTCGTCGGCTGGCCGACCGCGGGCGCCAGGCCCGCGCCGAGCAGCGCCTCGCGCACGGCGGGTACGGACGTGTCGACCGTGACGACCGCGACGCGTCCCGCGCCGAGCTCGTCGGACACGTCGGTGACGGCCTGCTTGGCGCGGTCGGCCACGGCGTCGAGCAGCTCCCGGGCAGGCTCGCGGGTGATCCGTAGCGCGTCGTCCACCTCGCGCGCGGACGTCAGCGGGCTCACGGGCAGACCGGCGGCCTTCGCCATCCGCACCGCGGCATCGGCCACCGCGGCGGGCGTGCGGTAGTTCACGGTGAGCTCGTTGAGGCGCCAGGAGTCGCGCAGCACGGGGTCGAGCATGCGGCGCCAGCTGCGGGCGCCGCCAGCGGCGGACGTCTGGGCGACGTCGCCGACGATGGTCAGCGACCGCGTGGGCACGCGGCGCAGCAGCACGCGCCACGCCATGGCCGACAGCTCCTGGGCCTCGTCGACCACGACGTGGCCGTAGGTCCACGACCGGTCGCTCGCCGCGCGCTCGGCCGTGGTCATCGCCGGCCCGCCCGAGGCGAAGCGGTCGGCGAGGAGCTCGGCGGACACGAGTGCGCCCGAGCCCGTCGACTCGAGCACCTGTCGCGCGTAGGCGACCTCGGTCGCGCGCTGCTCGGCCGCGACGCGGGCTTGTGCGCGCGCGGCCTGGTCGTCCTCGCCGAGCAGCTCGGCGGCCTCGTCGAGCAACGGCACGTCGGCGGGGGTCCAGGGGGCGTCGGCGTCCCGCGCGAGCAGCGCACGCTCCGCGGGCGACAGGTCAGGCGCGGCCTGCTCGAGCCGCCACGGCCGGGAGTAGAGGTCGGACAGCAGCTTCTGCGGGGTGAGCGGCATCCACGCGAGGTTGAGCGCGATGCGGACCTCGCGGTTCCCGCGCAGCTCGCCGATGATCTCCTGGCGCTCGTCGGGCTGGACGTCCCAGCCCAGCTGCGTGCCGTACTGGTCGGCGAGGCGGCCGAGCATGTCCCGCACGAACGTCACGCGGGCCTGGTTGTGCGGGCGGTGCTGGCGCCGGGCGCGGTGCATGGCTCCCGCGATGTCGCCGGGCCGGATGACGATCGTCACGCCGTCGATCCGCACGGTCGTGGACTCGGCGGGGACGCGCTGCCGCACACGCACCGCGCGGGCGATGATCGGCGCCATCGTCGCGCGGCCCTTGAGTTCGGCCACCGCCTCGTCCTCGGTGCCGGACGCGAGCACGCCGGGCACGAGCTCCGCGATCGTCGTGGTGACCACGCCCGTCTCGCCGAGCGAGGGGAGCACCTGGTCGATGTAGCGCAGGAACGTGCGGCTCGGGCCCACGAGCAGCACGCCCGAGCGCTCGAGCATCCGGCGGTGCGCGTAGAGCAGGTACGCCGCGCGGTGCAGCGCGACGGCCGTCTTGCCCGTGCCGGGTCCGCCCTGGACGACGAGCGCGCCGCCGAGCTCGGAGCGGATGATCGCGTCCTGCTCGCCCTGGATGGTCGCGACGATGTCGCCCATCCGGCCCGTGCGGCCCGCGCGCAGGCCCGCGAGCAGCGCGCCCTCGCCCGACAGCCCGTCGAGGCGCCCCTGCGCGTCCTCGTCGGTCAGCAGGTCCAGGTCGAGCACCTCGTCCTCGACGCTCGTGACGGTCCGGCCGCGGGTCACCACGTGCCGTCGTCGGACGACGCCGTCGGGGTGGGCCGCGGTCGCGCGGTAGAAGGCCTGCGCCGCGGGGGCACGCCAGTCGGTGAGGAGCTGGGTCTGCTCGTCGTCGGTCAGCCCGATGCGCCCGATGTAGCGGCGGGTGTCGTCGTCGAGGTCGATGCGTCCGAAGACGAGGCGCTCCTCGACGGCCTCGAGCTGCGAGAGCCGGTCCTCGTAGAGGGTCGCGAAGGCGTCGCGCTCGCTGCGGTTCTGCGGCGAGCCCGCGGGTCCGGTACGTCGGACCTCGGCGAGTCGCTCGCGGGTCCCCGAACGGAGCTCGTCGAGGCGTCCGTACATGACGTCGACCGTCTTCTGCTCACCGGTCAGCTCGTCGTTCGTGCCTGTCACGTGCGCGTTCTCCCGTCCACCGACCACCTTGCCCACTACGAGCTCAGCACGTGCTCGCCACGTGCCCGCGCTCCGAGGACCGTGCACGGCGCCCGGAGCGGCCGTCCATTATCTGCCCTTGCGGGCGTGCCCGCGTCCGCCGTCCGGGCGGAGCGCGGGTGAAGGGCCGTTCGGGTGGTCGGTGAGCGGGGCCGCGAGGCGGGCCGTACGCTTCGGGGTGCCCGAGAGAGAGGACGCCCGTGACGGACGTTGCGGCCGCGACCGGCCCCCTGCGTGACCGCGTGACCCCGCGCACCCCGGACGAGGAGCGCCAGATCCGCATCCTGCTCGTCGAGGACGACGACGGCGACGCCGTGCTCGTCTCCGAGCACCTGAAGGACGCGGGCCTCGACGTCGCCCTCACGTGGGTCCGCACGCTCGACGAGGCCGTCGAGTCGCTCGACGTCGACTGCGTGCTGCTCGACCTCGGCCTGCCTGACGCGACCGGCATCCCCGCCCTCGAGCGGCTGCTCGCCGCGGGAGCACCCGCGGTCGTCGTGCTCACCGGCCTGCAGGGCGGTGACACCGGAGTCCAGGCCGTGGCCGCCGGAGCGCAGGACTACCTCGTCAAGGACGAGGTCGACGGTCAGCGCCTCAGCCGTGCCGTGCGGTACGCGGTCCAGCGTCGGCGCCTCGAGGCCACCGACCGCGAGCTCTACCGCAGTCTCGTGCGTGCCGAGGAGACCAACAGGCTCGAGCGTGCGCTCCTGCCCAAGCCGATGGTCAGGGACGAGGGCCTGGAGGTCCGCGTCGGCTACCGCGCCGGCCGCGACGGTGTCCTGGGCGGTGACTTCTACGACGTCGTGGAGCGCCCGGACGGCACGGTGCTGGCGATCGTCGGCGACGTGTGCGGGCACGGTCCCGACGAGGCCGCGCTCGGGGCGACGCTCCGCACCGCGTGGCGCACGCTCGTGCTGACCGGCACCCGGCCCGGCGACATCCTCGGCCTGCTCGAGGTCGTCCTCGAGGCCGAGCGTGCGCGGCCCGAGGTCTTCACGACCGTCGCGATGCTCGTGATCGCGCCCAGCCGCGCGTCGGCCGACATGTACCTCGCGGGGCACCCCGTCCCGCTCGTCCTGGGGCCGCCGTCCGAGCTGCCGCCTACGCACCGCCGCGGCCGCGCGCTCGGCATCCCGGTGGGCGGGACGTGGCACGCGCACGTGCTCGACCTCGGTCCGCGCTGGCGCCTGATGATGTACACGGACGGTCTGCTCGAGGCCACGGTCGAGGGCGGTCCCGACAGGCTCGGCAAGGCAGGCCTCCTCGCCGTCGTCGACCGCGCGCTCGTCGACGACACCGCGGCCGAGCCCGTGGACCTCGTCGAGCGCGTGCTGCACGACGTCCGAACCCTGCACGGCGGCGACCTCGTGGACGACGCCGCAGCGGTCGTCCTCGGGTGGGGCGCGTGAGCGTGAGCGCACCGGCGCGGCCGGTGAGCCCCGACGCGCCCGCCCGCACCGGCATGACGCTGCGCCGCCGCCTGACGGCGCTCCTCGTCGTCGCGGGCGTGGTGCTCGGCCTGCTGCTCGGCGGAGCCGCGTACGTGTTCGCCCAGCTCTTCGACCGGCAGTCGGCCGTCACCGAGGACATCTTCGGGGCCGTCGTCGGCGCCGACCGAGCGCTGGTCGCGTACGTCGACGCCGAGACCGGCCTGCGTGGCTTCGCGCTCACCGGCGACGAAGGCACGCTCGCGCCCTATGCGAGCACGGTGGGCGACCTCCCGTCGTTCACCGATCTCGCGGACGGGCTCGAGGGCGTGAGCACCGACCCGCGCCTGCACGAGACGGCAGCAGCTGCGGACGCCGCGGCGCACGCGTGGGTCGACGACTACGCCGAGCCGCTCATCGCGCAGGTGCGATCGCAGGGGCCCGAGTCCGTCACGCCCGCCGAGGTCGAGGCGGGCAAGCAGCAGTTCGACGTGCTGCGCGCTGCCGTGACCGCGTTCACCGACGAGGTACGCGACGTGCGTCGCGACGTGGCGGCCGAGCTCGACCGGTGGACGCGGTACGCGTCCACCGTCGTCGCGCTGCTGGCCATCGCCGCCGTGGCCGTCGGCATCCTGCTGTGGACCGCGCTGCGGCGCTGGGTCGTCGAGCCGCTGGACGAGCTCGCCTCCGATGCGCGGATCGTCTCCGACGGCGACCTCACGCACCCGGTCACGGCGACCGGTCCGGGCGAGATCGCGGACCTCGCGCGCGACGTGGAGTCGATGCGCACCGCGCTGCTCACCCAGGTCCAGGCGATCGAGGAGTCGCACGCCCGGCTCGAGGACCAGGCCGAGGAGCTGCGCCGGTCCAACCGCGACCTCGAGCAGTTCGCCTACGTCGCGTCGCACGACCTGCAGGAGCCGCTGCGCAAGGTCGCGAGCTTCACGCAGCTGCTGCAGAAGCGGTACGGCGGCCAGATGGACGAACGCGCGGACCAGTACATCGAGTTCGCGGTCGACGGCGCCAAGCGGATGCAGCGGCTCATCCAGGACCTGCTGGGCTTCAGCCGCGTGGGCCGGGTCGGCGGCGAGGTGAGCGACGTCGACCTGAACGACGCGCTCGCGGCCGCGCTCGGCAACCTCGAGCAGGCGGTCGACGACGCGGGAGCCGTGGTCACGCACGAGGACCTGCCGACGATCCGGGGCGAGTTCCCGCTCGTCGTCCAGCTGTTCCAGAACCTCGTCGGGAACGCCGTGAAGTTCCGCGCGCCCGACCGCGTGCCGCAGATCCACCTCAGCGCTCGGCCCGTGGAAGACTCCGCGAAGGGCGAGTGGGAGCTGCGCTGCCAGGACAACGGCATCGGCATCGACGCGCAGTACGCGGACCGGGTCTTCGTGATCTTCCAGCGGCTGCACGCCAAGGACGTGTACGAGGGGACGGGCATCGGCCTGGCCCTGTGCAAGAAGATCGTCGAGTTCCACGGCGGTCACATCTGGATCGACCCGCCCGCGGGCGACGGCACCAGCATCCGCTGGACGCTGCCCTCGGGCACCGACGACAGACCCGACCGGGTCGAAGGAGAACAGTGACGGAAGCACGCAAGCCCATCGACGTCCTGCTGGTCGAGGACGACCCGGGCGACGTCCTGATGACGCGCGAGGCGTTCGCGGATCACAAGGTCGCCAACCGGCTCTCGGTCGTCTCGGACGGCGTCAGCGCGCTCGAGTTCCTGCGCAAGGAGGGTGAGCACGTCGACGCCCCCACGCCTGACCTCATCCTGCTCGACCTCAACCTGCCGCGGATGGACGGACGCGAGGTGCTCGAGGCGCTCAAGGCCGACGACCGGCTGCGGGCGATCCCCGTCGTCGTGCTGACCACGAGCGAGGCCGAGGAGGACGTGGTGCGCAGCTACTCGCTGCACGCCAACGCGTACGTCACCAAGCCGGTCGACTTCGACCGGTTCATCGACGTGGTGCGCCAGATCGACGAGTTCTTCGTCGAGGTCGTGCGGCTGCCCTCTCGCTGACGTCGCGCTGACGTCCCGCTCACAGCGAACAAAGTCGGCGGCCGCCTCGGGAAGAGGGGGCCGCCGACTCGTGTTGACGCAGGTGTGCCGACCCGACGGCACGGGACCGTGAGGTCCCAGGACGAACGAGAGGTGCGTGCCCACGCATGCTGGACCCGAGCGAGATCTACGAGGTCGTCCCCGAGGTCGCTGCCGAGCTCGACGCCCGGACCGCGAGCGGCCCCGGACCCGTTCTCGTGCACGCCGTGCGGGGGTTCATCGACGCCGGCAACGCGGGCCAGCTGGCGGCCGAGCACCTCTCCGAGGAGCTGACCAGCACGCGGCTCGCGTCGTTCGACGTCGACCAGCTCGTCGACTACCGGTCGCGCCGCCCGACCATGATCTTCGACGCCACCACGTGGTCGTCGTACGACGAGCCCGAGCTCGTCGTCGACCTCGTCCAGGACGCCGCTGGCACGCCGTTCCTGCTCATGCACGGCTCGGAGCCCGACGTGCAGTGGGAGCGGTACGTCGCCGCGGTGCGCCAGATCGTCGAGCGCTTCGACGTCTCGCTGACCATCGGGCTGCACGGCATCCCCATGGGCATCCCGCACACGCGTCCCGCGTCGGTGACCGCGCACGCCACCCGCCCCGAGCTCGTCGCCGACCACCCGTCGTGGTTCGGCACGGTGCAGGTCCCGGCGAGCGCGAGCTCGCTGCTCGAGCTGCGGCTGGGGGAGTCCGGGCACGACGCGATGGGCTTCGCGGTGCACGTGCCGCACTACCTCACGCAGTCGTCCTACCCGCAGGCGAGCATCGCGGCCCTGCACGCGATCGAGCGCGCGACCGGTCTCGAGCTGCGGACCGACGCGCTCACCGCCGCCGCGACGGACGCCACCGCCGAGATCGAACGGCAGGTCGCGGACAACGAGGACGTCGCGGGCGTGGTGCACGCGCTCGAGGAGCAGTACGACGCGTTCGCGCGCAGCTCCGGGCGCGGCAGCCTGCTGGCGCGGTCGGCGGACCTGCCGACCGCAGACGAGCTCGGGGCCGAGTTCGAGCGGTTCCTCGCGCAGCAGGGCGACGACCCGACCGTGTGACGTTTACCCAATCGTTGTCGAACCATGGGTGCTGGGCGGGCGAAACCGTGGCGCCGGCCACGCCGCACGTGCAAACATTTGCGCGTTGCGGGGGACCGCAGCACGACGCGGAGCCGGTCCGTCGTCGTCACCGGTAAGACAGAAGGAAGCAAGACATGGCCCAGGGCGCAGTGAAGTGGTTCAACTCCGAGAAGGGCTTCGGTTTCATCGCCCAGGACGGCGGCGGCGCCGACGTCTTCGTCCACTACTCCGCGATCGCAACCCAGGGCTACCGCAGCCTCGACGAGGGCCAGCGTGTCGAGTTCGACATCACGCAGGGCCCCAAGGGCCCGCAGGCGGACAACGTCCGCCCGCTCTGAATCGCGTCCGCCGGCCGATCGGTCGGTGAGGTCCGTCGGGCCGTCTCCCCGTGGGGGAGGCGGCCCTACGGCGTCTCTGGGTCCCTCAGCACGGGCGCCCGGCCGACGAATGCCGCGAGCTCCTCGCCGTGCAGCAGGCGCGCGGGCGCGGGCAGGCTGCGCACGGCGCGGGCGAGCGCCGCGGACCCGAGCAGGTCGGTGCGGTCGGTCCCGACGAGCACGAGGTTGCCGTACCCGCGGCCGCGCAGGATCCCCGGCTCGGCGACCGCCGCGACGTCGCCGAACGCGTCCGCGAGCGTCGCGCACTCGGAGCGGGCCGCGGCCAGGGGCGGCCGGTCGGCGCAGTTGACGAGGTAGACGCCGCCGGGGCGCAGCACGCGCACGACCTCGCCGGCCATCTCGCGGGTGACGACGTGCGCGGGCGTGGTCGAGCCGGCGAAGACGTCGCGGACGACGACGTCGGCGCTCGCGTCCGGCATCGTCGCGAGCTGCTCGCGCGCGTCCCCGGCACGGATGCGCAGCGCGGGGGAGCGCGGCAGGTCGAACCAGCTGCGCACGAGCTCGGGCAGCGCGGCGTCGAGCTCGACCGCGACCTGGCGCGAGCCGGGCCGCTTGGCGTGCACCGCGCGGGCCAGCGCGCAGCCCGCGGCGCCGAGGTGGACGACGTCGAGCGGCTGCGTGCCGTCGTCGAGCCGGTCCAGCACGAGCGCCATCTGCTGCATGTACTCGAAGGCCAGCGCCGCCGGGTCGGCCAGGTCGAGGTACGAGCTCGGCACCCCGTTGACCAGCACCGTGACGCCGTCGGGGTCGTCCGCGTCGCGCACCAGCTCGACCGTGCCGGTCGGGATGGCCACGGGCCCGTCGGGCCACGGTGCCCGCGCGCCGGGGCGTGTGGGTGCTCGGTGGGAGGCTGACGGGCGTCGCGCAGATCGGTCACGGGCAGCCATGGCAGCCACGGTACGGCGTCCGACGAGACGGTGTTGACGGACTCGAACAGATGTTCGATGATGGGGAGAGGAGGTGGGGCCATGAGTCAGCTCGACGTAATGGCGCAGTCGCTGGTGCAGTCGCAGGACGCCGACGCCAGGCGGCCCGCCTCCGTGCCCCGTGCCCCGGTCTCGCCGCGCGCCCGCGAGCTCGTGCACCGCGCCGACACCGAGCTGCTCGCGGCGCAGTACTCCTCGGAGGCGTGGGAGCAGTTCAGCCACGCACACCTCGCGGCGCTGCGGGCCGGCGCGGCCGTGGTCGCCAGCCGGGGCACCCCGGGCGGACGTCGCCCGCCGCGCACGGTGTGGGCGATGCTGCACCAGGTCGCGCCCGAGCTCGACGAGTGGACGGACTACTTCGCCGCCGGCGCGTCCACGCGGTCGGCGGTCGAGGCGGGCAGGTTCGAGGCCGTGACGCCCGATCGCGCCGAGCAGACGCTGTGCGCCGCGGAGGACTTCGTCGACGCAGCGCGGAGCCTGGTGATGGCGGGGCAGGGCGGCTCGCCCGACGTCGTCAGCGGTCGTGCGGCCATGCTCGCCGTGAGGGCGTCGTGAGCCGGGGCCCGCGGGCCGCGGCAGCGCGGCGCGACTGGGGCAGCGAGGAGGACGGCTGCTCGATCCTGCACGTCGACATGGACGCGTTCTTCGCGTCCGTCGAACTGGCGCGCAGGCCGCAGCTGCGCGGTCTGCCGGTGATCGTCGGGGGAGCCCAGCGTGGGGTCGTGCTGGCCGCGACGTACGAGGCCCGCGCGTTCGGGGTGCACTCGGCGATGCCCATGAGCGTCGCGCTGCGGACGTGCCCGCAGGCCGTCGTCGTGCCGCCGGACCACCACGCGTACCACGAGGTCTCCGTCGGCGTCATGGAGATCCTGGGCGACGTGACGGCCCTGGTCGAGCAGGTGAGCATCGACGAGGCGTTCCTCGACGTCGCCGGTGCCCGGCGCAGGCTCGGACCGCCGACCGTCATCGCCGCGCTGATCCGCTCCCGGGTCCAGGCGCAGTTCGGGATCGCGTGCTCGGTCGGGATCGCGTCGACCAAGTTCGTCGCGAAGCTCGCCTCGAGCCACGCCAAGCCCGACGGCGTGATGCTCGTGCCGCGCGCCGCGACGGTCGACTTCCTGCACGCCCTTCCGGTCGGCGCGTTGTGGGGCGTCGGCGAGCGGACCGAGGCGGCGCTCGCCCGGTGGGGCATCGACTCGGTCGCCGAGCTCGCCGCGAGCGACGTGGCGACGGTCCAGCGGGCGGTCGGGAAGGTCGCAGGTGCTCACCTGCACGACCTGGCCTGGGGGCGTGACCCCCGGCCGGTGAGCCCTGGCCGGGTGGAGAAGTCGGTCGGCGCCGAGGAGACGTTCACGCAGGATGTCGCGAACCTCTCGGTCGTGCAGGACAAGGCGCTCGAGCTCGCCGACCGGTGCGCGGCGCGGCTGCGAGCCGGATCGATGGTCGGGCGGACGGTCAGTGTCAAGGTCCGCACGTCGGACTTCAGGACGCTGACGCGGTCGCGCACGCTCGCCACGCCCACCGACGTGGGCCGGGAGATCTACCTCGCCGCGCGCGAGCTGCTGGCCGCGGCGGACCTCGGCGGCCTGCCTGTGCGGTTGGTGGGCGTCCGCGTCGAGGGGCTCGGCCCGGCTGCCGAGACCGTGCGTCAACCGACCCTCGAGGAGGCGTCGGCGGAGCCGGTGACGCGCGGGACGGGCGGTCGGTCACACGGGTTCGCGACCCGCCGCGAGGCCGAGCTCGCGATGGACTCGGTGCGAGAACGCTTCGGAAAGGCCGCAATTCACGCAGGTGCGGCATCTGGGAGGCCGTCGGTCACCCGTCTGGCTACCACCTTCGTGCCAGCCGATCTATCCTGATCCTGATACGGATCCACCAGGTTCGACAGGAGTCGGGATGCCACTCTCCGAGTACGAGCAGCGCGTCCTCGAACAGATGGAGCGTCAGCTCACATCAGACGATCCGCGGCTTGCCAACACGCTCACCCAGAGCGGACACCGAGCGGTCGGGCGGTACGTGATCGCGTCGGTCGGCGTGATCGTGGGTCTGCTGCTGCTCGTGTTCGGCGCCGCAGGCAGCATCCCCTTGCTCGGGGTGCTCGGATTCGTCGTCATGTTCGCGGCCGTCGCCTTCGCTTTCGCCAACCCGGGTCGTCACCGCGGACGCTCGGGACCGCAGGGAGTCGTCGCCGGCGACGGCTCGGTGCAGCAGCGTCCCGCGCAGCGTCGTCAGCGCGCGGGCTTCATGACCCGGCTCGAGGAGCGGTGGGAGAAGCGTCGCGGCGAGGGCGGTCGCTGACCAGCGTTCCCACGGCGTCCGTGATGTCGCGGACCCACCCTTCCAGCGTCGCCGGCTCCACCTCGGGCGCGACCGGGGCGTAGCGATCCTGCTCGACGACCCGTGACAGCGACGCCAGGCTCTGCTCGCCGACGCCCTCGAGCGTCGAGCCCGTCTGGGCGAGCAGCTGCTCCTGGATCAGCGGGACAGCCGCCCGGGGCGTGGTCGCGTCGGTCCATCGGACACCGCGCGAGCCCAGCCCGCGCCGCAACCGTGCCCATGCGGCCTCGGGCGTGAGGTCCACGCGCCGCCGCCGGCGGTGCGCCAGCGCCACGAACCCGGCGATGCCCGCGAGCAGCACGACCACGATCACGGTCACCGCGACCGGCACCCAGGACGTCGACGAGACAGTCCCGGGGGTGTTCGTCGACGTTCCGGGCTCCTGCGTGGCCGCCGAGCCCGGCTCGGTCGCCGCGGCAGTCGGGATCTGGTCCGGTCCCGGGCCGGCCAGGGCGGCGCGGAACGGGTCGCTCCACACGGGCGGGGCGCCGGACTGCACGGCGGGCGTCGGCTCGAACCGCACCCAGCCGAGGTCGGGACCGAAGTACAGCTCGGGCCACGCGTGCGCCTGCTTGCCGGTGACGACGAACGAGTCGTCGCCGTCCGACGAGCCCGGCAGGAAGCCGATGCCCACCCGGGCGGGGATGCCGAGCGTGCGCGCCATGATCGTCATCGACGTGGCGAACTGCACGCAGTACCCGTGGGTGTCCTGCAGGAAGTCCCACACGGCGTCGTCGCTCTGGGCGGGTGCGACGCGGGCGTCGTAGGTGAAGTTGGCGGCCGAGCGGAAGTACGTCTGCAGCGCCATCGCCTGCTTGTACGGGGTCGTCGCGCCCTCGGTGACCTCGGCGGCGAGCGCGGCGATGTCGTCGGTGTGCGAGGTCTGGGGCACGTCGAGGACACCCGAGCCGGCGGCGTCCGCGGGCGGAGGCGTGGACGCGTTCTCGAGCTCGGCCGAGGTGAGGTTCGGCATCTCCACGACCATCGAGTACTGCATCCCCTGCGAGGTGCCGCGCGAGCCGAAGACCTCGTCGCGCAGGCCGTCGTACTGCCAGTTGCCGGGCACGTCGACCGCACGCGGGAAGATGCCGATGGGCAGCCGGGTCTCGTCGAGGGCGCCGACCTTGACGTCGACCTGGGCGAGCGTGCCGCGGTCGGCGCTGGGTGCCTGACCGGCGATCGACGGGTCGGACGCGAGCAGGACCCCCGGCGTGACGTCCCCGGTCGACGTGGGCGCGGTGGGGGTCCACTGGCGGCCGTCGAACTCGGTGAGCGTGAACGCGCGCAGCGGTCCGAGGTTGCCGGCGCTGACGACCGGCCCGCGCGCGGTCGCGCTCGGCGACGGCAAGGGGTCTTCCTCGGGCGTCTCGATCGCGCTGACCGAGTACGTGTACACGGTCTGCCCGGTGCGCTGGCCGAGGCTGTGCCGCAGGTCGAGCTGGTCGCTGAGCTGCACCGGCCCGGCCGTCCCGCTGCCGAATGTCGGCAGCCGGACCGCGGACCAGCCGGGCATCGCGGCGAGCAGGGGACCGAGCACCAGGGCGCCGACGACGACCGCGGCGCTCGACCACACCGCAGCGGAGGCCAGGCGGCCCCGCTCCCGGCCGGCGGCTTGCGGCGCGGCGGTCACGGCGAGCAGCAGGAGGTAGGCGGTCCCGGTCCAGATCAGCGCCCAGCCCCCCGTGCCGAAGCCGAGGGAGATCGACGGGATCCACATCGCCAGGTATGCGAGCCCGGCCCAGCCGGCGCGACCGAGCGCGACGGCGAGCAGGTCGGCGACGAGGAAGACGAGCAGTGCGCCGGCGAGCAGCACGAGCTCGACCGGCCGGGAGACGTCCATGGGGACCACGGACACGTTGATGAGGTCGAGCCCGTCGCCCCACACGGCACGCGTGCGCTCCCACGCGTCCAGGTCGGGGACGAGCTGGAGCCGTCCCGGGGGCGCGCCGTAGCGCAGCACGACCCCGACGAGCGCGACGAGCAGGCCGACGAGCGACGGCACGAACCAGGTGCGGGTCAGCGCCCGGACGCCCGCGACGACGCCGGCGAGCAGCAGCACGGCGAACCAGATGGTTCCGCGCGAGGAGCTGCCGGAGAGCAGGTTGGAGATCGCGAGCGTGCTCGCGCACGTGCCCACGGCCACGAGGCCGGTCGCGAGCGCGGCGCGGCCGCCGCGGGGGGCTCGTCGGGCCACGATGCTCATCGCACGCTCCCCAGCATCCGGGTCCAGGCGGCGACGACGTCCTCGCCGGGGGTGACAGCCACCGCGCGCCAGCCGGCCCGGCGCAGCGCGCGGACCGTGTGCTCGGAGTCCTGCTGCTGGGCCGCGCTCACGCCGTCGGTGCGGACCATCGCCCAGCCCTGAGCGGTGTCGACCACGTGCGCGAGCGACTCGCGCGCCTTGGGTCCGAGCGCGCCGAGCACGGCCAGGACGATCTCGCCGCCCGCCTCGGTGCTGTCGAGCATGTGCGCCGCGGCGACGAGGTGCTTCTCGGCCTCGCCGGCCGAGCGGGTGCTCTCCAGGTCGAGCGTGCGGTCGAGCAGGGCGCCGCGGGCGGAGTCGGTGCGGGCGTGGACGAACGGTGTGCCGGCCGCGCTCACACGGGCGCCGTCCAGCATCCGCACGGGGTGGCCGGCGTCGAGCATCGCGAGCGCCATCGAGGCGCCTGCGGAGATCGTCCACTCGAGCGGCACGCCGCCGCGCAGCGGCAGGTCCATGAGCACGGAGACCGGTCGCATGCCGGCGCGCTCGTCGGAGCGGACCATGAGCGCGCCGCGGCGGGCGCTGCTGCTCCAGTGGACGCGGCGCAGGTCGTCGCCCTCGCGGTAGTCCCGCAACGACGCGTCGTCGGTGGACGGGGACCGGGCGCCCAGGGCGACCCGGTCGGGCTCCCCGACGAGCACGTCGGACGGCGTGGGCAGCGCCACGACCGTTGGCCACACCGTGACCTCGGCGCTGTCGCCGAGCGTCGCGGAGGAGGCCACCGTGCCGAACACGTCCGTGCGGGTCACGACGAGCGGGCCGATGGGCCAGCGGCCACGGCGTGCGGCCTCGACCGTGTAGCTGACCGTCACCTCGGACCGCTCGCGCACCACGCGTGCCTTGAGGGGCTTGCCGGCGGACAGCTCGGTGGCGGCCTGCTCGGCGAACTTCAGCCCGGCGAGCCGGGTGCGCGCCCCGGAGTCGCGCGCACGGATGTGCACGTCCACCCCGACGACCGACCCGGCGTGCACGGGGTTGGGCATGACCACGCGGTCCACGTCGATCCGGTGCCGGCCGCGGGCCGGGTCACGCCACGCGACGACGGCCGCGGCGCCCCCGACGCACAGCAGCGCGAGCAGCGCGATGCGCACCAGGTCGGTCGATCCCATGCCGGTGCCGAGCCCGAGGATCGCCAGGCCGGCGCCCGCCAGGCCCCAGCCGCGGGGGGTGGGACGCAGGCGCATCAGCCGACGGAGCGCGACGAGCGGACGGCCGTGGGGGTCGGCAGCGGGATGCGCGCGACGATGTCGCGGACGATGGCGTCGGTGCCGCGTCCGGACAGCCGTGACTCGGTGCTCGGCAGCAGGCGGTGGGCGAGCACGGCCTCGGCGAGCTCCTGGACGTCGTCGGGCAGCACGTGGTCGCGTCCGGCCAGGGCCGCGATGCCCTTGGCGGCGCGGAGCAGCTGGATCGCGGCACGCGGCGAGGCGCCGAGGCGCAGGCCCTGGTCCTCGCGCGTCGCGGTCACGAGGTCTACGACGTACCGCTTCACACCGGGCGCCGCATAGAGGCGGCGGGTGGTGTCGATGAGGCGAGCGACGTATGCGGCGTCGGTCGCGGGCCGCAGGTCGGCGAGCGGGTCAGCGGTCTCCTGCAGGTCGAGCATCGCGAGCTCGGAGTCGACGCTCGGGTAGCCGACCGTCAGGCGGGCCATGAACCGGTCACGCTGCGCCTCGGGCAGCGGGTAGGTGCCCTCCATCTCGACCGGGTTCTGGGTCGCGACGACGAGGAACGGGCGCGGCAGGGGATACGTGTGGCCGTCGACCGTGGCCTGCGCCTCCTGCATGCACTCGAGCAGGGCGGACTGCGTCTTGGGCGAGGCACGGTTGATCTCGTCGCCGATGACGATGTGCGAGAACACCGGACCGGGCCGGAACTCGAACTCGTGCGTCTGGCTCCGGTAGATGTTCACGCCCGTGAGGTCGCTCGGCAGCAGGTCCGGCGTGAACTGGATGCGGCCGACCGTGCAGTCGATCGAGCGGGCCAGCGCCTTGGCCAGCGTCGTCTTGCCGACGCCCGGTACGTCCTCGAGCAGCAGGTGCCCCTCGGCGAGCAGGACGGCGAGCGTGGTGCGGACCAGGTCGGGGCGACCGGTCACCACCTTCTCGATGCCCGCGCGCATGCGCGTCGTGGTCTCGACGAGGTCGTCGAGCTCGCTCGACGTGGGAACGGCCTGCAGCATGGCGCCTCCTTTGGCGGAACGGGGGAAAGCCTACGTGGCGACACCGTCGTGACGGCGGGGTTCTTCCCCCCACTTCGCTCCACCGCGCGCCCGCCTGACCACCCTCCCGCAGCGAATGTGCAGGTCGGCGCCCTGTGTGTGGTGATTCCTCCCGCCGAACGGGTGATTCCTGGGCCTCGTGACACGCCGCGGAGCGGCGCGCGTGAGAGATCCCTCCACTTTGCCCCACGCGTCCTGACCTGCATGAACATGCGGCAGAAGGGTGAATTTGGGCATCGCCGCCGTTGCTGGTGGAGGAAAGTGGAGTAGCGTGGGGGCACGTGGTGAGGCAGGGAGAGCCGAGCTCGAGACCAGGGAGGGAGGCGGGGTGTCCAGTGACTCGACGTCCGGCCTCTTCGGTTCGTCCGCGCCCTTCCTCGGCACGTACACCCCGCGCCTGGACGAGAAGGGCCGGCTCATCCTCCCGGCCAAGTTCCGTGGTCAGCTCTCGACGGGTCTGGTCATGACCCGCGGCCAGGAGCGCTGCCTCTTCTTGCTTCCGATGGACGAGTTCCGTCGGTACCACGGCCAGCTCGCGCAGGCCCCCGTCACGAGCAAGCAGGCTCGCGACTACCTGCGCGTGTTCCTGTCCGGCGCGAGCGACGAGCTCCCCGACAAGCAGGGCCGCATCTCCATCCCGCCCGTGCTGCGCAAGTACGCGGGCCTCGACCGGGACGTCGCCGTGATCGGTGCCGGCACCCGGGTGGAGATCTGGGACCTGCAGGCGTGGGAGACGTACCTCGAGGAGCAGGAGTCCGGCTACGCCGACACGACCGAGGAGGTCTTCCCGAACGGCCCGTTCTAGGTGGGGCATCACGGCGATGACGTCGCCCGGTGAGACCTCCTCCCGTCCGCTCTGACGCACTTCCCCGCGTCAGAGGGCCGGTGGGGGATCTGGTCGGACGGCGGAGGGGCCGCTCGACCACACCTTTCTTCTGGGTAGGACGCACGCAGGTCAGGTCAGGGCAGTGACGAGCAGGGAAGGGGGCGACGTGAGCGACGAGCGACCGGCCGACGAGCGACACGTCCCCGTCCTCCTGCAGCGCTGCCTCGACCTGCTCGCCCCGGCCCTCGCGGCCGACGGCGCCGTGATGGTCGACTCGACGCTCGGCATGGGCGGTCACACCGAGGGCGTCCTGACGGCCTTCCCGCACGTCCGAGTCATCGGACTGGACCGCGACACCCAGGCGCTCGAGCTCGCGGGGCGTCGCCTCGCGCCGTTCGGCGACCGGTTCGTCGGCGTGCACGCGGTGTACGACGAGATCCGCGACGTGCTCGACGAGCTCGGCATCCCCGCAGTGCAGGGCGTGCTCATGGACCTCGGCGTCTCCTCGCTGCAGCTCGACGAGGTCGACCGCGGGTTCTCCTACGCGCAGGACGCCCCGCTGGACATGCGGATGGACGCCACGCGCGGCCGGACGGCCGCCGACGTGCTCAACACCTACGAGGAGCGCGACCTCGCGCGGATCCTGCGCGTCTACGGCGAGGAGCGCTTCGCGCCGCGGATCGCGCGCAACGTCGTCGCCGCCCGCGCCAAGGCCCCGCTGCAGCGCACGGGCGAGCTCGTCGACATCATCCGTGCGAGCATCCCCGCCGCGAACCGGAAGGTCGGCGGCCACCCCGCCAAGCGCACGTTCCAGGCGCTGCGCATCGAGGTGAACGGCGAGCTCGTCACGCTCGAGCGGGCGGTGCCCGAGTCGATCGAGGCGCTGTCCGTGGGCGGCCGGATCGTCGTCGAGGCGTACCAGTCGCTCGAGGACCGCATCGTCAAGCAGGCCTTCGCGGCCGGCGCGACGACGAGCGCCCCGCCGGACCTGCCCGTCGTCCCCGAGACGCACACGCCGTACCTGCGGCTCGTCACGCGCGGCGCCGAGGAGGCCGACGAGGCCGAGCTCGCGCTCAACCCGCGGTCCGCGTCGGTCCGGCTCCGGGCCGCCGAGCGGCTGCGCCCCACGCCGAGCCACATGCTCCCGCGCACGACCGAGCCCAGCACACGACCCGCCAGGACATCCAGCAAGAACCGGAGGAGGACGGCATGAGCGCCCAGGCCACCGCCCGCGTCGCACCCCCGGCGTTCGCACCGCGCCCGCGTCCGGAGCGCGAGGCGACGCCGTCGGCCCGGCTGCGCGTCGTCCGCGCACCCGCGCAGGCCCGCACCCGCGTGCCGTTCGTCCTCGTCTGCATGGGCGTGCTCGCCGTCGCGCTGCTGTCCGCGCTGCTGCTCAACACGCAGATGGCCCAGGCGTCGTACTCGATCCACGACAAGACGAACGAGCTGGCCCGGCTCGACCAGGACCAGAAGGACCTCGTCGCGGTCCTCGACCACAAGTCCTCGCCCGAGGAGCTCGCCCAGGCGGCCCGCAAGCTCGGCATGGTCCCCGCGGCCGGCACCGGGTGGGTGCGGCTGTCCGACGGCAGCGTCCAGGGCGCACCCAAGGCGAAGAAGTGAGCGCCCCCACCACCGAGCGCCCGCGCACGCGGGTTCCCGCGCAGCGTCCGACGACCGGCGCGCGGCCTCCGCGCGTCGTGCAGGGTCGCGTCGCGGCCCCGGCGAACCACGCGGGCGGCCGCGGCCGGATGCTCTTCCTCACGATCGGGATCGTGACCGTGCTGGCGGTGTTCGGGGCCAAGCTCGTGTGGATCCAGGTGCTGCACGGCCCGACGATCGCCGCCAAGGCGCGCGACTCGCGGCTCATCCCGGTCCCGCTGCTCGGCGCGCGCGGCCAGATCACCGACGTCAACGGCGTGGCGCTGGCGACGTCGGTCGAGCGCTACACGGTGTCGGTGAACCAGAAGCAGGTCGGCGACTTCATGGGTACCAAGGACGTGCCGAAGGGCGCCGAGGGCGTCGCGCAGCTGCTCGCCCCGATGCTGGACATGAGCGCGCCCGAGGTCGGCGGCATGCTGGTCGGCACCAAGGGCTACAAGGTGCTCAAGAAGGGTGTCCTGCCCGCGGTCGTGCGCGAGATCCGCAACCTCAAGCTCCCCGGGATCGGCATCGAGAAGGTCGCCGACCGGGTCTACCCGAACGGCGCGCTGGCCGGGAACGTCATCGGCTTCGTCAACTCCGCCGGTGCGGGCCTCGAGGGTCTCGAGGCCTCGCTCGACGACGAGCTCAAGGGCACCCCCGGCAAGGAGGTGTACGAGGGCGGCGCGGGCGGCCAGCCGATCCCCGGCGGCTACTCGCAGGACACGCCGGCCAAGCAGGGCAGCTCGGTGCGCCTGACGCTGGACTCCGACATCCAGTACAAGGCGGAGGCCGCGCTCGCCGAGGCGATCCACAAGACCGGCGCCGCGTCCGGCACGGTCGTGGTGCAGGAGGTCGGCTCGTCGGCCATCCTCGCGCTCGCCGACTCCAACACGCGCGACCCCAACAAGCCGGGTGCCTCCGACGGCTCGCTCGCGGCCTCGGTCTCGAACGTCTTCGAGCCCGGCTCGACCGGCAAGGTCATCACGATGGCCGCCGCGCTCGAGAACAAGCTCGTGACGCCGACGTCCGAGTTCAAGGTGCCGTACAGCTACACCACGTCGAACGGGCAGTCGTTCCACGACTCGCACGAGCACCCGACGCTCAAGCTCACGACGACCGGCATCCTCGCGCAGTCGTCGAACGCGGGCACCGTGATGATCGGCCAGGACCTGACCACCGACCAGCGCTACGCCTACCTCAAGCGCTTCGGCTTCGGCACGCGCACCGGCATCGAGCTGCCGGGGGAGTCGCCCGGCCTCTTCTCGGACCCGGACGGGCGCTCGAAGTACGCGGTGCTCTTCGGCCAGGCCGTGGCGGTCAACGCGCTGCAGGCCACGCAGGTGTTCGCGACGATCGCCAACCACGGCGTGCACGTGCAGCCGCACATCATCGCGGGGTGGACGGCGCCGGACGGCACCTACACCGCCGAGAAGGTGGCCGACTCGACGCGCGTCGTGAGCGCCAAGACCGCGGACACGGTGCTCTCGATGATGGAGAGCGTGGTCGACGACGGCACGGGCTCGAACGCCTCGATCCCCGGCTACCGCGTCGCCGGCAAGACCGGCACGGCGCAGAACTGGATCAAGGGCAAGCAGGGCATCACGGCCTCGTTCATCGGCGTGGTCCCGGCGGACGACCCGAAGATCGTCGTGAGCGTCATCCTGCACAACCCGAAGAGCTCGGTCTACGGCGGCGACGTCGCCGCACCCGTGTTCAAGGAGGTCGCCGCCTACACGCTCGGCGAGCTCGGCGTCGCGCCCTCGGGCAGCAAGGCGAAGCTCTACCCGACGACGTGGTGACCCACCCGGCCGAGGCCCGCACGTGCCCGTCGGCGTACCCGGCTCGCGGTAGATTCTCCCCATGACCTCACCCGCCCGGATGCGTCCCGCGCATCCCGCGGAGCACGGCCTCGCCGCTCTCGCGGACCTGTTCTCCCTGGTCACGGCCTCGGATGCTCCCACCGGCGACATCCGGATCACCGGTGTCACGGTCGCCAGCAACGACGTCGAGCCCGGCGACGTCTTCGTCGCCGTCCCCGGCCTGCGCGTGCACGGCGCCACCTACGCGGCCCAGGCCGTCGAGGCCGGCGCGGTCGCGGTGATCACCGATCCCGTCGGCGCCTCGACGCTCGCAGGGCTGCCGGTGCCCGTGCTCGTCTCCGACGACCCGCGTGCGCTGGCCGGCCCGCTCGCCGCCGTGGTGCACGAGCGCCCGGCCGACCGCCTGACCACGGTCGGCGTCACGGGCACCAACGGCAAGACGACCACCACGTACTTCGTCGACGCCGCACTGCGCGCCGTGCACCCCGTCACGGCCGTGATGGGCACGGTCGAGCTGCGGATCGGCGACGAGGGCATCGAGAGCCCGCGCACCACGGTCGAGGCGCCCGTGCTCCAGGCGATCCTCGCGCTGGCGCTCGAGCGCGGCGCGGGCGCGGTCGCGATGGAGGTCTCGTCGCACGCCCTGGCGCTGGGACGCGTCGCGGGGCTCGAGCTCGACGTCGTCGCGTTCACCAACCTGCAGCGCGACCACCTCGACTTCCACGGCGACATGGACGGCTACTTCCGCGACAAGGCGCGCCTGTTCGCGCCCGGGCAGGGCCGCCGGGGCGTCGTCGTGGTCGACGACGAGTGGGGCCGCCGGCTCGTGCGCGAGGCGCAGATCCCGGTCGAGTCCCTCGCCACGCACGTGGGCGCGCCCGAGGGCGCGGACGCCGACTGGGCGGTGGTCGCCGCCGACATCGGGCTCGACGGGGTGGGCTCGGCGTTCACGCTGCGCACGCCCGACGGCGCGCTGCTCGAGGCGCACAGCCCGCTGCCCGGCCTGGTCAACGTCTCGAACGCCGCGCTCGCGATCGTCGTCGCGCACCGCGCCGGCGTCCCGCTGGACGTCGCCGTGGAGGCCGTCGGCCACGCGGGGGCGATCCCGGGTCGGATGGAGCGCGTGATCGAGCGCGGCGACGGCCTGCCGCTCGCGCTCGTCGACTACGCGCACACGCCCGACGCGCTCGTCCTGGCGCTCGAGGCCGTCCGGCCGATCACCCCCGGGCGACTCGTGATCGTCTTCGGCTCCGACGGCGACCGCGACCAGGGCAAGCGCCCGATCATGGGCGAGATCGCCGCCAGGCTCGCGGACGTGATCGTCGTCACCGACGAGAACCCGCGTTCCGAGGAGCCCGCGGCCATCCGGTCCGCCATCCTGGACGGCGTCCGCGCGGTCCGCCCGGACCTGACCGACGTGCACGAGGCCACGAGCCGCACGCAGGCCATCCACGACGCCCTCGCGCTGGCTCACGAGCCGGACACCGTGATCATCACGGGCAAGGGGCACGAGCCGACACAGGAGATCGCCGGGGTGTTCCACCGGTACAACGACAGGGACGTGCTGCGGTCCGCACGCGCCGAGCTGACCGCGCGCGCGGAGCGGCGCGCGTGATCGCGCTGACGGCGGCCGAGATCGCGGCCGCGACCGGCGGCGAGGTGCGCGCGGTCGGCCACGGCCCGCTCGTCGTGAGCGGCGCGGTGGTCACCGACTCGCGCGACGTCGAGCCCGGCGGGCTGTTCGTCGCCCTGCCCGGCGAGCACGTGGACGGGCACGACTACGCCGCCACGGCGGTCGCGGCCGGCGCCGCGCTCGTCCTGGCCGCCCACCCCGTGCACGCCGCCGACGGCTCCGAGCTGCCGTCGGTCGTCGTCGAGGACGTCGAGCGCGCGCTGGGCGACCTCGCGCGTGACGTGCTCGAGCGGCTGCGCGAGGCCGGGCAGGCGCCGGGCGGCTCCGGGCTGCGCGTGATCGGCGTGACCGGCTCGGTCGGCAAGACGACGACCAAGGACCTGCTCGCGCAGCTGTGCGGCGCGGCCGGTCCGACCATCGCCCCCGTGCGCTCGTTCAACAACGAGATCGGCCTGCCCCTGACGGTGCTGCGGGCCGACGAGTCCACGCGGTTCCTCGTGCTCGAGATGGGCGCGAGCGGGCCGGGGCACCTCGACTACCTGACGCGGATCGCCCCGCCGGACGTGGCCGTCGTGCTCGTCGTCGGCCAGGCGCACCTGGGAGGCTTCGGCGGCATCGACGCGGTCGCCCGCGCGAAGTCCGAGATCGTCCAGGGCCTCGTGAGCGACGGCGTCGCGGTGCTCAACGCCGACGACCCGCGCGTCTCGGCGATGGCGTCGCTCGCGCCGGGCGAGGTCGTGCTGTTCGGGGCCGCGCCGTCGTCCGACGTGCGGGCGGCCGACGTCGACATGGACCGCGCGGGCCGTGCACGCTTCACGCTGGTCACGGCCGACGGCGAGGCGCGCGTCGAGCTGCGCCTGGTCGGCGAGCACCACGTGCACAACGCACTGGCCGCCGCGGCCGCCGCGCTGGCCGTCGGGCTCACGCTCGACGAGGTCGCCGCGGGGCTGACCGCCGCGGACGCCCTGAGCCCGCACCGCATGCACGTGGTGGACCGCGCCGACGGCGTCACGATCATCGACGACTCCTACAACGCCAACCCCGACTCGATGCGGGCCGCGCTCAAGGCGCTGGCGGTGCTCGCGGGTCGCGACCGGCGCTCGATCGCCGTGCTCGGCGAGATGCTCGAGCTCGGGCCCGAGTCCCGCGAGGCGCACGACGCGCTCGGCACGCTCGTCGTCCGGCTCAACATCGGGCTGACGGTCGTGGTCGGCGAGGGCGCGCGCGGCATCCGCGACGGCGCCAACCGCGAGGGCAGCTGGGGCGACGAGGTCGTGCTGGTCGACGACCTCGAGAACGCCCGCCTGCTCCTCGAGCACGAGCTGCGCGCGGGTGACGTCGTGCTGGTGAAGTCGTCGTACGGCGCCGGGCTCTGGCAGCTCGGCGACCTGCTCGTCGAGGGGGGTGGCGCCGCGTGAAGGCGGTCCTCATCTCCGGCGGGCTCTCGATGCTCGTCGCGCTGCTCGTCACGCCGCTGTTCATCCGGCTGCTCGTGCGCAAGCAGTACGGCCAGTTCATCCGCCAGGACGGGCCCACGGCGCACTTCACCAAGCGCGGCACGCCGACCATGGGTGGCGTCGTCATCATCGCCGCGACGCTCATCGGCTGGTGCGGGGCGCTGATCGTCACCGGGACCGCGCCGAGCGCGTCCGAGGTGCTCGTCCTGTTCCTCATGACCGGCCTCGGGCTGGTGGGGTTCCTCGACGACTACATCAAGATCTCCCGGCAGCGCAGCCTCGGGCTGCAGGCGCGGTGGAAGTTCGTCGGGCAGGGCCTGGTCGGCGTGATCTTCGCCGTGGCGGCCCTGCAGTTCCCGAACAGCCAGTTCCGCACGCCCGCGTCGACGCGCATCTCGTTCATCCGCGACACGAACATCGACCTCGCGTTCGCCGGGGTCACGGTCGGGCTCCTGCTGTTCGTCATCTGGGCCAACTTCCTCATCACGGCCTGGTCGAACGCGGTCAACCTCACCGACGGGCTCGACGGGCTCGCCACGGGCACGTCGCTCATCGTGTTCGGCTCGTTCGTCGTCGTGGGCGTCTGGCAGTTCAACCAGTCGTGCCAGTTCCTCGCGACCGCCGGACCCAGCTGCTACGAGACGCGCGACCCGCTGGCCCTGGCCGTCGTGGCCGCGGCGATCACCGGGGCGTGCTTCGGCTTCCTGTGGTGGAACGCGAGCCCGGCCAAGATCTTCATGGGCGACACCGGCTCGCTGGCTCTCGGCGGCGCGCTCGCCGGCCTGTCGATCCTGTCCCGCGTCGAGATCCTCGCCGCGATCATCGGTGGCCTGTTCGTCCTCGAGGTGCTCTCGGACGTCATCCAGATCGGCTTCTTCAAGATGACCGGCCGCCGCGTGTTCAAGATGGCGCCGCTGCACCATCACTTCGAGCTCCAGGGCTGGGGCGAGGTCACGATCGTCATCCGGTTCTGGATCATCGCGGGGCTGTTCGTGGCCCTCGGGATCGGGATCTTCTACGCCGAGTGGGTGTCCGGCTAGGTGGCGCCGCAGGACCTGGACGGCGCGCGCGTCGTCGTCGCCGGCCTCGGGGTCTCCGGGCGGGCCGCGGCCGACGTGCTCGCGTCCGTCGGCGCGCGCGTCGTGCCCGTCGACGACGGGGCGGGCGACGTCATCTCGTCGGCCGAGTACCTCGCCGGGACCGGGCTGGACCGCGTGGACCTCGTCGTCGCGTCGCCGGGGCTGCCTCCGCACCACCCGCTGATCGCCGCCGCCCTCGGCCGCGGGCTGCCCGTGTGGTCCGAGGTCGAGCTCGCGTGGCGCCTGCGCGCTTCGCGTCCCGACGGCCACGCGCCCTGGCTCGCGGTGACCGGCACGAACGGCAAGACGACGACCGTCGGCATGCTCGACGCGATCCTGCGCGCGGCAGGTCGCACGTCGGCCGCGGTCGGCAACGTCGGCACGCCCGTCGTGCTCGCCGCGACCGATCCGTCCTACGACGTGCTGGCCGTGGAGCTGTCGAGCTTCCAGCTGCACTTCACGCACTCGATGTCCGCGCAGGCCTCGGCCGTGCTCAACATCGCCGCCGACCACCTCGACTGGCACGGCGACCTCGAGCAGTACGCGGCCGACAAGGGCCGCATCTACGAGCGCGCGCAGGTCGCGTGCATCTACAACCTGGCAGACCCCCGCACGATGGACCTCGTCGAGCAGGCCGAGGTCGTCGACGGCGCCGTCGCGGTCGGCTTCACCACCGGCACGCCGCTGGTCGGGCAGGTCGGCATGGTCGAGGACGTGCTCGTCGACCGCGGCTTCGCGCGCCTGCGGCACACGCACGCCGCCGAGCTGGGGACGCTCGACGACCTCGCGCAGCTCGCGGGGCCGGACGGCACCGTGCCGCGGCACGTGATCGCCGACGCCCTGGCCGCCGCCGCGCTCGCGCTGGCGCACGGCGTCGAGCCGACCGCGGTGCGCGACGGCTTGCGCTCGTTCGGCCCGACCGCGCACCGCATCGAGACCGTCGCGGTGCGGGACGGCGTCGCGTGGGTCGACGACTCCAAGGCCACCAACGCGCACGCCGCGGCCGCGTCGCTCGGCGCGTTCGAGCCCGGCTCGGTCGTGTGGGTCGCCGGTGGGCTGGCCAAGGGCGCGCGGTTCGACGAGCTCGTCGCCACGCGCCGCGACCGGCTGCGCGCCGTCGTGCTGATCGGCGTGGACCGCGAGCCGCTGCGCGACGCACTCGCCCGACACGCGCCGGATGTCCCGGTCGTCGAGGTCGAGCCCGGTGAGACTGGCACGGTGATGACCCGCGCCGTGCACGAGGCCGAGCGCCTCGCTGCGCCCGGCACCACCGTCCTGCTCGCCCCGGCCTCCGCGTCGATGGACCAGTTCGCGTCGTACGCAGCGCGGGGGAGCGAGTTCACTGCCGCGGTGCGGGCGCTCGGATGACGACGACCGCCCCGCGACTGACGGCCGAGGACGAACCGCCCCGCCGCCGGTCGCTGCTCGGCCAGTGGAACAGCGCCGTCACGAGCTACTACGTGCTCGTCGGCGCCTCGGCGCTGCTGCTCATCATCGGCCTCGTCATGGTGCTGTCGAGCTCGAGCGTCGAGTCGCTCGCCGACGGCAACTCCCCGTACGCGGTGTTCTTCGACCAGGCCAAGTACGCCCTCATGGGGCTGCCCGTCCTGTTCGTGCTGTCCCGGCTCCCGGTCCGCGCCTACAAGCGGATCGCGTGGCCGGCGCTGATCGCGGCGATGGTCTTCCAGCTGCTCGTGTTCAGCCCGCTGGGCCGGGCCGTCGGCGGCAACAAGGGCTGGATCGTCGTCGGCTCGTTCTCCGCGCAGCCGTCGGAGGCGCTCAAGCTCGCGCTGGCGATCTGGCTCGGCGTCGTCCTGACGCGCAAGCAGGCGCTGCTGCACCAGTGGCAGCACGTGTTCGTGCCCGCCGTGGTGGTCGCCGCCGTCGCGATCCTGCTGGTCCTGGCGGGCCACGACCTCGGTACGGCGATGGTCATGATCGTGCTCGTCGCGGGCGCGCTGTTCGTCGCGGGCGTGCCGATGCGCATGTTCGCGGTCGCGGGCGTCTTCGGCATCGGCGCCGCCGTCGTGCTGGCCGCGACGAGCGACAACCGCACCGCCCGGATCAGCAGCTGGCTCAACAGCGAGTCCTGCAGCGACTCGGGGCCGTGCTACCAGACGCTGCACGGCGGCTGGGGCCTGGCCAGCGGCGGCATCGGCGGCCTCGGCCTGGGGCAGAGCCGCGAGAAGTGGAACTACCTGCCCGCGGCCCACAACGACTTCATCTTCGCGATCCTCGGCGAGGAGCTCGGCCTGGTGGGCACGCTCATCGTGCTCGCCCTGTTCGGCCTGCTCGCGTTCGCCATGATCCGCGTCATCCGCCGTCACCCGGACCCGTTCGTGCAGATCACGACGGGCGCGATCCTGTGCTGGATCATCGGGCAGGCGCTGCTCAACATCGCCGTCGTCATCGGGCTCGCGCCCGTCATCGGCGTCCCGCTCCCACTCGTCTCCGCCGGAGGTTCGGCCCTCATCATGACCATGGCCGCGCTCGGCGTCGTCATCTCGTTCTCCCGCTCGGAGCCCGGCGCGGCGGAGGCCCTCTCGGCCCGGCCCAGCGTGGTGCGGCGCTCGCTCGCCGTGATCGGGCAGGCCCGTGGCTGAGCCGCTGTCCGTCCTGCTCGCGGGCGGTGGTACCGCGGGCCACGTGAACCCGCTGCTCGCCGTGGCCGACGAGCTGCGCCGGCGTCACCCCGACGCGGTGCTGACCGTGCTCGGCACGGCGGAGGGCCTCGAGGCCCGTCTCGTGCCCGAGCACGGGCTGCCGCTCGCGCACGTCCCGCGCGTCCCCCTGCCGCGCCGCCCGTCGGCCGACCTGCTGCGTCTGCCCGGCCGCCTGCGCGCCGCGGTGGCCGCCGCAGGCACGGCGATCGACGACGCGGGCGCCCAGGTCGTCGTCGGCTTCGGCGGGTACGTCTCGACGCCGGCGTACCTCGCGGCGCGCAAGCGGCGCATCCCCGTGGTCATCCACGAGCAGAACGCGCGTCCCGGCCTCGCGAACCGGCTCGGCTCGCGCTGGGCCGCCGCGGTCGCCGTGACCTTCGCCGGCACGACGCTGCGCGGCGCGCAGGTCACCGGCCTGCCGCTGCGCGCCACGATCGCCGACCTCGTGGCGGAGCGGGCCGCGGACGCCGCGGGGTCGCGTCGCGCGGGCGCCGAGGCACTGGGCCTGGACCCGGCACTGCCGACCCTGCTGGTGACGGGCGGGTCGAGCGGCGCCGCGAGCGTCAACGCCGCGGCAGCCGGCGCCGCCGCGGACCTGCTCGCCGCGGGCGTCCAGGTGCTGCACCTGACCGGCCTGGGCAAGGCCGAGCCCGTGACCGCCGCGCTGGCGGGCGTGCCCGGCGCCGAGCGCTACCACGTGCGCGAGTACCTCACCGACATGCACCTGGCCCTGGCCGCGTCCGACGTGGTGCTCGCGCGCTCCGGCGCCGGCACCGTGTGCGAGCTCGCGGCGCTGGGCATCCCGGCCGTCTACGTGCCGCTGCCCGTGGGCAACGGCGAGCAGCGGCTCAACGCCGCCGACGTGGTGGCGGCGGGCGGCGGCGTGCTGGTCGACGACGCGGAGCTGGACGCCGCGTGGATCCGCGCGCACCTGCCCGTCCTGCTCGTCGGCGACGACGCGCCCGAGACCCGCGCGCGGATGGGTGCGGCCGCCGCGAGCGTGGGCGTTCCGGACGCGGCCGGGCGGGTCGCGGCCCTCGTCGAGGCGCAGGTCTGGCCGTGAGTGCCGTCTCCGACCTCGGCCGCGTGCACCTCGTGGGCGTCGGCGGCGCCGGCATGTCGGCGATCGCGACGCTGCTCGCGGCGCGCGGGCTGCGCGTCAGCGGCTCCGACGCGGCCGACGGCCCGGCCCTGCCCGCGCTGCGTGCCGCGGGTGTCGAGGTCCACGTGGGCCACGACGCGAAGCTCGTCGACGACGTCGACACGCTCGTCGTCTCGTCCGCGGTCCGCCCCACCAACCCCGAGCTCGTCCGCGCGCGCGAGCGCGGCATCGCGGTGCTGCACCGCTCGCAGGCCCTCGCGGCGCTCATGGCCGACCGGGACGCGGTGGCCGTGGCCGGCGCGCACGGCAAGACCACGACGAGCGCGATGGTCGCCGTCGCGCTGCTCGCGGCGGGCGCCGACCCGTCGTTCGCGATCGGCGGCACGGTCCTGTCGGACGACGGCCCGCTCGGTGGCGCGCGCGACGGCTCCGGACCGGCCTTCGTCGCCGAGGCCGACGAGTCCGACGGCTCGTTCCTCGCCTACGAGCCGCTCGTCGCGCTCGTCACGAACGTCGAGCCGGACCACCTGGACCACTACGGCTCGCGCGAGGCGTTCGAGCAGGCGTTCGTCGACTTCGCGGCACGCGTGCGTCCCGGCGGGACGCTGGTCGCGTGCGCCGACGACGAGGGTGCGGCGCGACTCGTCGACGCGTCGCGCGACGACCTCGCGGCGCGCGGCGCCTCCGTCGTGACGTACGGCCGGTCCCCTCGTGCCGACGTGGTGCTGACCGACACGCCTGACGGCTGGTCCGGCCACGTGGTCGGCCTGGGCGCCGAGGTCGACGTGACGCTCGCGGTACCCGGCGCGCACAACCTGCTCAACGCCGCCGGTGCCTGGGCCGCGTGCGTCCGCCTCGGTGTCGACCCGTCCGCCGCGGCTGCGGGACTCGGCGCGTTCCGGAGCACCGGCCGGAGGTTCGAGCTCCGCGGCACGGCCGGCGGCGTGCGCGTCGTCGACGACTACGCGCACCACCCGACCGAGGTCGCGGCGATCCTCCGGGCCGCGCGGTCGGTCGCGGGCGAGGGGCGCGTCCTCGCGCTCTTCCAGCCGCACCTGTACTCCCGGACCAAGACCTTCGCGACCGAGTTCGGCACCGCGTTCGACCTCGCCGACGTCGTCGTCGTCACCGATGTGTACGCCGCGCGCGAGGACCTCGACCCCGAGGTCACCGGCGCGCTCGTCGTCGACCGTGTGCCCACGCGCGGCAAGGCCACCTTCGTGCCGGACAAGGGCGACGCGGCCCTCGCGGTCGCGGCCCGGGCGCTCCCCGGCGATCTGGTGCTGACGATCGGTGCGGGCGACGTGACGAGCCTCGGCCCGATCATCCTGCGGGCGCTCGAGGAGTCGGCGGGGGAGCGCGCATGAGCCCGTCGCGCCCGACCGCCCCGCGCCCGGCAGCACCCTCGTCGCCGCGCCGGCCGGCCGCGCCCCGCCCCGCCGCCCCACCCGTGACCGGCTCGTCGGCGTCCCGGCCGTCGGCCCCGGCCCGCCCCGCCCCGCGGACAGGTGCGGTGCCTGTGCAGCCCACGCCGCCCCCGACGTCGGGCCCGACCCCGACGACCGCGACGGGCACCCACCGCAACGTCTCCACCTACTCCGCGTCGGGCCGGCGCCTGTCGGCGACGCCCGCGGCCGGACCGGTCGTGCCGGTCGTCTCGACCACGTCGCTCGCGCGCTTCGCGGAGCGTGCCCGCGCGCGGCGCACCATCGCGCGTCGCCAGATCCTCGCCATCGCCGGAGGTCTCGTCGCGGTGCTCGCGCTCGCGTGGCTCCTGTTCCTGTCACCGGTGCTCGCGCTCGACCCGGACCAGGTCACGGTGACGGGCGCCGGGTCGGTCGTGGCGGTGGACAAGGTCACGGACGTGGTCGACGCGCGCGCCGACGTGCCGCTGCCGCGCCTGGACACCATCACGATGCGCGACGAGATCCTCGACGTGCCCGGCGTGCGCGAGGCGCGGGTCATGCGCGACTGGCCGCACGGCGTCTCGGTGACGATCGTCGCGCGCGAGCCCGTGGCGGCGGTGCCGGACGAGGGTGGCTACGCCCTGCTGGACATGGACGGCGTGCAGGTCGGCCGCGTGGACAGCGCACCGAAGGGCCTGCCCGTGGTCGACGTGCCCGTGGGGGAGAAGCGCACGCTCGCCGCCGTGCTCTCGGTGCTCGAGCAGCTGCCCGACGACCTGCTCGGCGACGTCCGCTCGGTCGCCGCGCGCACGCAGGACACGGTGACCATGACGCTGCGCGACGGCGTGCGGGTCGACTGGGGGAGCGCGGCCCGGACGCCGCTCAAGATCTCGGTGCTGAGCACGATCCTGGGGTCGAAGGAGGGCAAGGACGTCAAGGTCGTCGACGTCTCCGCGCCCCAGCTCCCGGTGACCCGCTGAGCCTCGGGGCGATACGGATCACGCACGGATCACAGCAGTCGCCGACACGCGCGGCGCGGTCGTTGATCGTGAGCGGTCGGACACCTAGCGTCACGCACTGACAGCACACCTGACATAACTATAACCCTCAACCTGAGGGTGAAGGTTGAATGCCGGAGCCGGCGTGTCGGCTCCGGGGATCCGCGGCCCGACCGCGGCCGGCAAGCGAGAACGAGAGGCACCCACCGTGGCAGCTCCGCAGAACTACCTGGCGGTCATCAAGGTCGTCGGCATCGGCGGCGGCGGCGTCAACGCCGTGAACCGCATGATCGAGGTCGGGCTCAAGGGTGTCGAGTTCATCGCCGTCAACACCGACGCCCAGGCCCTGCTCATGTCCGACGCGGACGTCAAGCTCGACGTGGGCCGCGAGCTCACGCGCGGCCTCGGTGCCGGCGCGGACCCCGAGGTCGGCAAGAAGGCCGCCGAGGACCACTCGGAGGAGATCGAGGACGTCCTGCGCGGCGCCGACATGGTCTTCGTGACCGCGGGCGAGGGCGGTGGTACCGGGACCGGTGGCGCGCCCGTCGTGGCTCGCATCGCGCGCTCGCTCGGAGCGCTGACGATCGGTGTCGTCACGCGCCCGTTCACCTTCGAGGGTCGCCGTCGCTCGGTCCAGGCCGACGCGGGCATCGACGCCCTGCGCGCCGAGGTCGACACGCTCATCGTCATCCCGAACGACCGCCTGCTGCAGATCTCCGACCGCTCGGTCTCGGTGCTGTCCGCGTTCCACTCGGCCGACCAGGTGCTGCTCTCCGGTGTCCAGGGCATCACCGACCTGATCACCACGCCGGGCCTGATCAACCTCGACTTCGCCGACGTGAAGTCGGTCATGCAGGGCGCCGGCTCGGCGCTCATGGGCATCGGCTTCGCCCGCGGCGAGGACCGCGCGGTGCAGGCCGCCGAGATGGCCATCTCCTCGCCGCTGCTCGAGGCGAGCATCGACGGTGCGCACGGCGTGCTGCTGTCGATCCAGGGCGGCTCGGACCTCGGCCTGTTCGAGATCAACGAGGCGGCCCGGCTCGTGCAGGAGGCCGCGCACCCCGAGGCGAACATCATCTTCGGTGCGGTCATCGACGACGCCCTCGGCGACGAGGTCCGGGTCACGGTCATCGCGGCCGGCTTCGACGGCGGCTCGCCGTCGGTGCGCCGCGACTCGCGCGCGCTGGGTCAGGTCTCCGGCTCGGCGGCGCCCGCCGCGCGTCCGGCGCCGCAGGTGCCCGCGCCCCGGCAGGCCGAGCGCGGCGACGAGCTCACCGCGCCGATCCCGGCATCCGTGCCGGTCGCTCAGCCCGCCGTCCCCGCGTTCCTGTCCACCGAGGCCGAGCCCGTGCCGATCACCGGTGCGCTCGAGGTCCCGCGGATCTTCTCGGAGGACGCGCCGCGCCGTGAGCGCGACGAGCTGGACGTGCCCGACTTCCTGAAGTGATCGCCCTCGACGAGGTCGAGCTCGGTGCGGGCGTCCGCGCCGGGTTCACCTCGCGGCTCGGGGGCACCAGCCTGGCGCCCTACGCCGGGCTGAACCTGGGTGACCACGTCGGCGACGACCCGCAGGCCGTGGCGCGCAACCGCGCGCTGCTCGCCTCGTGGGTCGGCGCCGACGTCGTGTTCTCCGCACAGGTGCACGGCCGGGGGGTGGTGGTTCTCGACCGGCCTCCGACCGGCCCGGTGGGCGAGGCGGACGCGCTGGTCTCGTGCGACCCGTCGGTCGCGGTGGCTGTCGTCGTCGCGGACTGCGTGCCGGTGCTGCTGGCCGACGACGAGGCGGGGGTCGTCGCCGCGGTGCACGCGGGCCGGCCCGGGCTGGTCGCCGGCGTGCTGCAGGCCGCGCTCGACGCGATGGTGGGCGCGGGTGCCCGGCCAGACCGGGTCGTCGCGGCGCTGGGACCGAGCATCGCGGGCTCGTCGTACGAGGTGCCGGCCGCGATGCGGGACGAGGTCGAGGCCGCGGTGCCCGGCACGGCCACCCTCACGTCGTGGGGGACCCCCGCGCTCGACCTCCCGGCTGGGGTCGTCGGGGTGCTGCGCGCGCAGGGCGTCAGCACGATCGCGACGTCGTCGACCGACACCTGGACCGACCGCGACCACTACTCCTTCCGACGCGAGGGCCGCACGGGAAGATTCGCGGGAGTGGTGCGCCCGACCCATTGACAGCACCTGCACTCACCTGCTGCGCGGGCGTGTCGCGCGCGGGACGGCGTGTCCGGCGTTGCTAGCGTGACCAGCGAGACGGACCCGCCCTGATCCGGGGTCCGGACACCGCACGACCTGTACACACGCCGGAGCTTTCCGGGGGAGGGGCGAGGGCCATGGCCGGAGCACTGCGCAAGACGATGCTGTACCTCGGACTGGCCGACGACCGCGGCGAGCACGAGGAGTACCTCGACGAGTACGACGAGGGAGAGGCACCTGTGGAGCACCAGGAGTACGAGGCCCAGGTCACGCCGCTGCGTCCGACGCGCGTCGCCACCACGCCCCAGCACGAGACGCACGGCGCGTCGCACGGCGGTGAGCTGCGCCGCATCACGACGATCCACCCGCGCTCGTACAACGACGCGCGCAAGATCGGCGAGGCCTTCCGCGAGGGCACGCCCGTGATCATGAACCTGACCGACATGGACGACGCGGACGCCAAGCGTCTCGTCGACTTCTCGGCCGGCCTGATCTTCGGCCTGCACGGTGCGATCGAGCGGGTCACCGCGAAGGTGTTCCTGCTCTCGCCGTCGCACGTCGAGGTGTCGGGCGAGGCGCCCGCCGCCGAGCCGGTGACGCGAGCCGGCTTCTTCAACCAGAGCTGACGCGTGCGGACAGTCCTGGACGTCGCGTACCTGGCGTTGCTGCTCTTCTTCATCCTGCTGCTCGTCCGCCTCGTGCTGGACTGGGTGATGGTCTTCGCCCGCTCCTGGCGGCCGACGGGCGTCGCGCTCGTCGTCGCCGAGGCCACCTACACCGTCACCGACCCGCCGCTGCGGCTGCTGCGCCGTGTGATCCCCCCGCTGCGGATCGGCGCGATCTCGCTCGACCTCGCGTTCATGGTGCTGTTCCTGCTCTGCTCCGTGGGGCTCTCCTTGCTGGGGTGACCAGGACGAAGGCGGCAGCCCGGTGTTCACCGTGCCGGGCGACGCGCCGCCGAGATCGTCCCGCCCGGGGAGTGCTGCCCGGGCAATGTCCGCTACGGTGGCCCGAGGTGGTCGGAGGACTGCCCCGGCCTGACCAGTTCGACTCACAGAGGTGACGACCATGGCGCTGCTGACCGCAGACGAGGTGCTGAACAAGAAGTTCCAGGCGACCAAGTTCCGCGAGGGCTACGACCAGGACGAGGTCGACGACTTCCTGGACGAGGTCGTCAACACGCTTCGTGACATCCAGGGCGAGAACGACGACCTGAAGACGAAGCTCGCCGCCGCGGAGCGCCGGATCGCCGAGCTGAGCCGCGCGGGAGCGCAGCAGGCCGCGCCGGCCCCCAAGCCGGAGCCCGTGCCCGAGCCCACGCCCGAGCCCGTCCCGGCACCCGCGCCGGTCGTGGCCGCGCCCGCGCCCGTCGCCGCTCCGATCGTCGCCCCCGTCGCGTCGCCGCAGCGGGGCAACGAGCCCGAGTCCGCCACCGGCATGCTGGCCCTCGCGCAGAAGCTGCACGACGACTACGTGCGCAGTGGCCAGGAGGAGTCCGAGCGACTCGTCGCCGACGCGAAGAACCAGGCCACGCGCATCGTCCGCGAGGCCGAGGAGACGTCGCAGCGCACGCTGGGCCAGCTCGAGCAGGAGCGGTCGCTCCTCGAGCGCAAGATCGACGAGCTGCGGGTCTTCGAGCGCGACTACCGCACGCGCCTGAAGAGCTACCTCGAGAACCTGCTGGGCGACCTGGACAACCGGGGCAGCGCGCTGCCGCCGCGTTCGGGCCAGTCCCAGCCGGGCACCGAGGCTCACAACCTCTGACACGGGCGCGTCCTGCGGGACGCGTCGACCCTGGTCAGCTGCAGCACGCCACGCCGGTTTCACCCGGCGTGGCGTGTTGTGTCCCCAGTCCCGCACGCCTACAGTCACGTGACCTTGACAGACAGGGGGCACCGTCGTGGCCAACGACTCGCTCAGCACCGTCGACCTGACCGACTCCAAGGACTTCGCCAAGCTCGTGCGGGGCTTCCCCGTCCGGGACGGCGAGAAGCCGTGGACCGTCCGAGAGGTGCGCGACGTCTCCGACGAGCTCACCGCGGACATCGACCGTCTGACCTCGGAGCTCGCTGCGGCGGACGCCGAGCTCTCCGACCTCCTGCGCAACTCCGGTGACGGCGCGGGCGACGACCAGGCCGACTCCGGATCGTCGGCGCTCGAGCGCGAGCAGGAGCTCGCGCTCGTCAACAGCACGCGCGACATGCTGGGCCAGACCCGGCGCGCGCTCGCCCGCATCCAGGTCGGCACGTTCGGGACGTGCGAGTCGTGCGGCCTCGCCATCGGCAAGGCCCGTGTGCAGGCGTTCCCGCGCGCCACGCTGTGCGTGACGTGCAAGCAGCGGGAGGAGCGGCGCTGAGCCGCCCGTAGACTCCTGCGGTGCCCTCCTCTACGCAGTCGGTGGCTCGTCGCCGCCTGATTCTCACGCTCGTCCTCGTGACGGTCGTCGTGCTCGTCGTCGACCAGCTCTCCAAGGCCTGGGCGCTGCGCTCCCTGACGCCGGGCGAGCGGACCGACATCGTGGGCGACCTGCTGGGCTTCCAGCTCGTGTTCAACCCGGGCGCCGCGCTGTCGATCGCCACGGGCATGACGTGGGTGCTCACGATCGTCGCGATCGTCGTGGTCGTCGTCATCGTGCGGGCGTCGCGCCGGATCGGCTCGATGATCTGGGCGCTCGCGCTCGGGCTGCTCCTCGGCGGCGCGCTCGGCAACCTCGTCGACCGGATGGTGCGCGAGCCCGGGGTGGCGCGCGGTCACGTCGTCGACTTCATCGCGTACGCGGACTTCTTCGTCGGGAACGTCGCCGACATCGCCATCGTCGTGGCGGCGGTGCTGATCGTCGTGGCGGTGGTCCTCGGCATCCACCTCGACGGCACCCGGGACGGCGCGCGCGACCTCGACTCGCCCGACCACACCGCCGACGAGCCGGCGCCCGCGGCCGGCCCCGCCGAGGTCAGCACCCGCACCGAGGACGAGGCGCAGGCCGGTGCCTGACACCCGCGCGCTGCCCGTCCCGGACGGGCTGGCCGGCGAGCGCGTCGACGCCGCTCTCGCCCGCCTGCTGGGCGTGTCCCGCACCCGTGCTGCCGAGATCGCCGCCGCGGGTGGCGTGCGCGTCGACGGGCGCGAGGTCGGCAAGTCCGACCGGCTCGTCGCCGGTGCGTGGCTCGAGGTGGAGATCCCGGACGTCGCGCCCGTCGCCCTCGAGGTCGTCGCCGAGCCCGTACCCGGGATGGTCGTGGTGTACGACGACGACGACCTCGTGGTCGTGAACAAGCCCGTGGGCGTCGCCGCCCACCCCTCGCCGGGCTGGACCGGCCCGACGGTCGTCGGTGCGCTGGCCGCCGTGGGCTACCGCATCTCGACGTCCGGCTCGGCCGAGCGGCAGGGCATCGTGCACCGCCTCGACGCGGGCACGAGCGGCCTGATGGTCGTCGCGAAGAGCGAGCACGCCTACACGGTGCTCAAGCGCGCGTTCAAGGAGCGCACAGTCGAGAAGGTCTACCACGCGCTCGTCCAGGGCCACCCGGAGCCGACGACGGGCACGATCGACGCGCCCATCGGCCGGCACCCCAGCTCGGACTGGAAGTTCGCGGTGGTCGCGGACGGGAAGCCGTCGATCACCCACTACGAGGTCCTCGAGATGCTGCCCTCGGCCTCCCTGGTGGAGGTGCACCTGGAGACCGGCCGCACGCACCAGATCCGCGTGCACTTCGCCGCGACCCGGCACCCCTGCGTCGGCGACCTCACGTACGGCGCGGACCCGTCTCTCGCGGCACGGGTCGGACTGACGCGGCAGTGGCTGCACGCCATGCGCCTCGGCTTCCACCACCCGAGCACGGGCGAGTGGCTCGAGCTGACCAGCGAGTACCCCGAGGACCTCGCGAGCTCGCTCGCCGTGCTGCAGGACGGGTACGTGTGAGCCGATCCACGCGAGTCGTCCGGGTCGAGACGCCCGAGCAGCGCGCGGCGATGACCGCGATCCGCATGGCGGTGTTCGTGGTCGAGCAGCAGGTCGCGGCCGAGCGGGAGATGGACGCGCTCGACGACGACCCGACGACCGTGCACGTGCTCGCGCTGGCCGACGACGGCACCGCGCTCGGCACCGCGCGGCTGCTCGCACCCCATCAGGCCGGGGAGCCGGCGCACATCGGCCGGGTCGCGGTGAGCGCCGCGGCGCGCGGGCTCGGGGTCGGCGCGCAGCTCATGACCGCCCTCGAGGAGGTCGCCCTGGAGCGTTTCGGCACCTCCGTCGACGGCCTCCGCACCGTCGCGGTGGAGCTCAGCGCGCAGGAGCAGGCGCTCGGCTTCTACGCCCGCCTGGGGTACGTCGCGCGGCCCGAGCGGTACCTCGACGAGGACATCTGGCACCGCGACGCGGTGAAGATCGTCACGTCCCCGGACACGGGTCCCGGGCCGCTCCGGAGTGTCGGCGCGGGCACGTAGGATCGCCCGCATGGCTGCTGCTGGGGGTTCCGACTTCGTCCACCTCCACGTGCACACCGAGTACTCGATGCTCGACGGCGCGGCCCGTCTGGGGGACCTGTTCACGGAGGTCGCCCGCGTCGGTCAGACCGCGATCGCGACCACGGACCACGGCTACCTCTTCGGCGCGTTCGACTTCTGGTCGAAGGCCACCGCCGCGGGGATCAAGCCCATCATCGGCGTCGAGGCGTACGTCACGCCGGGGACCAGCCGGTTCGACCAGACCCGCGTGCGGTTCGGCCAGCAGGGCCAGGAGAAGGACGACGTCTCGGCCCGCGGCTCCTACACGCACATGACGCTGCTGGCCCGGAACAACGAGGGCCTGCACAACCTCATGCGCGCCTCGTCGCTGGCCTCGCTCGAGGGCCAGATGGGCAAGTGGCCGCGCATGGACCGTGACCTGCTCGAGCGCTACGGCAAGGGCCTGATCGCCACGACCGGCTGCCCGTCGGGCGAGGTGCAGACCCGCCTGCGGCTCGGTCAGTGGGACGAGGCCGTGCGCGCCGCCGGCGAGCTGCAGGACCTGTTCGGCAAGGACTTCTACTACGTCGAGCTCATGGACCACGGCCTCGACATCGAGACGCGCGTCATCAAGGACCTGCTGCGCCTCGCCGAGACGATCGGCGCGCCCGTCGTCGCGACGAACGACCTGCACTACGTGCGCGAGGAGGACGCCGGCTCGCAGGAGGCGCTGCTCGCGATCAACTCCGGCTCGGCGCTCACCGAGCCGAGCTACGAGCAGGGCGGCAACCGGTTCGCGTTCGAGGGGTCGGGCTACTACGTCAAGTCCGCCGAGGAGATGCGTCGCGTCTGGGCCGAGCTGCCCGAGGCGTGCGACAACACGTTGCGCATCGCCGAGCAGTGCGAGGTCTCGTTCAACACCTCGGCGAACTACATGCCGAACTACCCGGTCCCGGCCGGCGAGGACGAGACCAGCTGGTTCATCAAGGAGGTCGAGACCGGCCTGCACGTGCGCTACCCGGACGGCATCCCGGACGACGTGCGCGCACAGGCCGAGTTCGAGACCGAGGTCATCACCAAGATGGGCTTCCCGGGGTACTTCCTCGTGGTCGCCGACTTCATCAACTGGGCCAAGGACAACGGGATCCGCGTCGGACCCGGCCGTGGCTCGGGCGCCGGCTCGATGGCCGCGTACGCGATGCGCATCACCGATCTCGACCCCTTGCAGCACGGCCTGATCTTCGAGCGGTTCCTCAACCCGGACCGCGTGTCGATGCCCGACTTCGACGTCGACTTCGACGAGCGTCGCCGCGGCGAGGTCATCCGGTACGTGACGGACAAGTACGGCGAGGACCGCGTCGCGCAGATCGTCACCTACGGCACGATCAAGGCCAAGCAGGCCCTCAAGGACTCCGCGCGGCTGCTCGGCATGCCGTTCGCGATGGGGGAGAAGCTCACCAAGGCGATGCCGCCCGCGATCATGGGCAAGGACATCTCGCTCTCGGGAATCTTCGACCCGTCGGACAAGCGGTACTCCGAGGCGGAGGAGTTCCGCCAGGTGCACGCGGCCGACCCGGACGCGCAGCGCGTCGTCGAGCTGGCCAAGGGCATCGAGGGGCTGAAGCGCCAGTGGGGCGTGCACGCGGCCGGCGTCATCATGTCGAGCGACCCGCTGATCGACATCATCCCGATCATGCGCCGCCCGCAGGACGGCGCGGTCATCACGCAGTTCGACTACCCGACGTCCGAGGGCCTCGGCCTGATCAAGATGGACTTCCTCGGGCTGCGCAACCTGACGATCCTCGACGACGCGCTCGAGAACATCGTGATGAACGGCAAGGAGCCGGTGGTCCTCGAGGACCTCGAGCTCACCGACCGCGCCACCTACGAGCTGCTGGGCCGCGGCGACACGCTGGGCGTGTTCCAGCTCGACGGCGGCGGCATGCGCTCGCTGCTGCGGCTCATGCGGCCCGACAACTTCGAGGACATCTCGGCCGTCGGCGCGCTCTACCGCCCGGGCCCGATGGGGGCGAACTCGCACACCAACTACGCGCTGCGCAAGACGGGCGCGCAGCAGGTCACGCCGATCCACCCCGAGCTCGAGGAGCCGCTCGCGGAGATCCTGGGCACGACGTACGGCCTGATCGTCTACCAGGAGCAGGTCATGGCGATCGCCCAGCGCGTCG